>OODG01000269.1_pt1 | contig 36575 bp, 45 predicted proteins | sample 1671621 | NCBI WGS metagenome assembly OODG01 (sample SAMN06348175, study PRJEB24527) | human gut metagenome | biome: human gut; feature: ankylosing spondylitis patient; material: feces | host: Homo sapiens | place: China | collected 2015-10 | reverse complement strand
CGCCGATGTGGTGCAAGGCGGCTGGCAGTACCTGTACACCGACGGCACCCGTGGCAGTGTTCGCCGTAAAGGCCGCTGTCGTTTGCTCCGGCACCTACCTCAACGGCCGGACCATCGTGGGAGAGTGCGTCCGGGAGGGAGGCCCTGACGGCATGTTTGCCGCCACATCCCTAACGGATTGTCTCTTACGCCTGGGACTGGGACTGCGGCGGTTCAAGACCGGCACGCCTCCCCGGGTCAACGCCCGGACGGTGGATTTCTCCAAAATGGAGCTCCAGGAGGGGGACGCCGAGACCATGCCCTTCTCCTTCACCACCCGAGAGAAACCGGTGAACCGGGCGGTGTGTTACCTCACCTACACCAACGAGGAGACCCACCGGATCATCCGGGAAAATCTCTCCCGTTCCCCCATGCACAGCGGGGTCATCGAGGGGGTGGGCCCCCGGTACTGCCCCTCCATCGAGGCCAAGATCACCCGGTTCCCGGACAAGCTCCGCCACCAGCTGTTTATCGAGCCCATGGGCCTTGACACGGAGGAGCTCTACATCCAGGGCTTCTCCTCCGCTCTGCCGGAGGATGTCCAGTGGGAGATGCTTCATACCATCGCGGGCCTGGAGCACGCGGAGATCATGCGGCCCGCCTACGCCATCGAATACGACTGCGTGGACCCGCTGGAGCTCAAGCCCACCCTGGAGACGAAAAAAATTCCCGGTCTCTATGGCGCGGGGCAGTTCTGCGGCTCCTCCGGCTATGAGGAGGCGGCAGTCCAGGGCTTTGTGGCAGGCGTCAACGCCGCCCGGAAGCTCCGGGGCCAATCGCCTTTTGTCCTCACCCGCAGCCAGTCCTACATCGGCACCCTCATTGACGATCTGGTGACCAAGGGCACCGACGAGCCCTATCGGATGATGACCAGCCGCAGTGAGTACCGGCTGCTGCTGCGCCAGGACAACGCCGACCAGCGGCTCACCGCCATCGGCCATGGGCTGGGGCTGGTCAGTGATGAACGGCTGGCAGAGGTGGAGGCCAAATATGAAGCTGTCCGCCGGGAAGTCCGGCGGCTGGCAGGGAAGGGCCTGCCTCCTACAGCCGAGCTCAACGCCTTCCTGGCGAATCGGGGCACCGCCCCGGTCAGCGACGGCGCTCCCATGATCGCCCTGCTCCGCCGTCCGGAGATCCACTATACCGACCTCCGGCAATTCGATCCGGAGATGCCGGACTTGCCTCCGGAAACAGCGGAGCAGGTGGAGATCTCTGTCAAATACGAGGGCTATATCCAGCGCCAGCTCCAGGAGGTGGAGGACTTCAAAAAGCTGGAGAGCCGGGTGATCCCTCCCGGCACCGACTACGCCCACATCCAGGGACTGCGGCTGGAGGCCAGGGAGAAGCTCTCCGCCGTGCAGCCCATGAACCTTGGACAGGCCAGCCGGATCTCTGGGGTCAGCCCCGCAGACGTGGCGGCACTGATGATCCATCTGGAGCGGAGCTGATGACGATTTTGGAAGGGGCCTCCTCGGCTCCCAGTCCCGGTCACGTTCGGGTGCCGAAAAGCGAGCCTACCGGAAACACCCCTCTTAGAATCCGACAATTATAAAAACTTTTCGTATTATTGTTCTAAAATATTACAATATATAATCAAAAATCATCCCTTTGTCCCCTTCGGGACACCCCTCCCGCCGGAAAGTGGCGGACAAACCAACACCAAGGAGTGAACAAGATTATGCGCATGTTTCTCGCTATCGTTGTCTGCAAGCTGCTGCGCTTCATCGGCAAGCTGGTAGGCAAGGGCAGCAGTCTGCCGGGCCAGTACGCCCTGAAGCTCTGCCCCGACGTCCTGGGCCGGGTGAAGCTGCCCCCCTACATCATCGCCGTCACCGGTTCCAACGGCAAGACCTCCACAGTGGAGATGATCGCCTCCATCCTCCGCTCCGCCGGCAAGGACGTAGTCTACAACGCCGAGGGCTCCAACCAGATTGAGGGCGTCACCACCCTGATCCTCTCCCGCAGCACCTTAGGCGGAAAAGTGAAGGGAGACGTACTGCTGCTGGAGAGCGATGAGCGCTACGCCCGCCTCAGCTTCCGCCACTTCCACCCCACCCACTTTGTCATCACCAACCTCTACCGGGATCAACTGACCCGCAACGGCCACCCGGAGTGGGTGTTTGCCTCCATCCTGCCCGCCATCCACCCGGAGACCACCCTGGTCCTCAACGCCGACGATCCCCTGGTGTCCCGGTTCGCCCAGGGCCACGATCCCGAGAAGGTGAAGTGGTTCGGCCTGGAGCGCTGCTCCATCAGCACCGACACGCCCCGGGGTGTCTACGACGACGGGGCCCGGTGCCCGGTGTGCCGGGGCCGCATGGTCTACTCCTGCTACCACTACCACCATATCGGCCACTACCACTGCGAAAGCTGCGGCTATAGCCGCCATGATCCGGACTTCGCCGTCACAGATCTGGACCTGAAGGAGGGACGGCTGACCATCGGCGGCGACACAGAGATCCATCTCAGTTTCCGCAGCATCTACAACGTCTACAATATCCTGGCCGCCTGGTCTGTCTGCTCCCTGGCAGGGGTGAACAAGGCCACCATGGCCTCGGTCATCAACGACTACATTCTGAAAAACGGCCGCATGATCCGCTTCACCCTGGGAGCCCACCACGGCACCCTCCTCACCAGCAAGCACGAGAATTCCGTGGCCTACGACACCAACCTGGACTATATCTGCTCCACAGAAAAGCCCTGCACTGTCATTGTCCTGGTGGACGCTATCAGCCGCAAATACTTCACCGGCGAGACCAGCTGGCTGTGGGACATCGACTTTGACCGTCTCAGCTGCCCCCAGGTGGAGAAGGTGGTCCTCTGCGGCAAGTACGTCAACGACCTGGCCATGCGCTTTGACTACACCTCTGTGAACCCGGAGAAGATCGCCTGCTACGACACTGCCGTCCAGGCCGCCGAGGCCCTGAAGGCAGCAGGGGACGAGGACATCTACGTCCTCACCTGCTTCTCCGACCGGGACAAGCTGCTCTCGCTCACTGAGCGGGAAGACCAATAAGGAGGGTCATCATGGAACTGACGATTCTGCATCTCTACCCCGACACCATGTCCCTCTATGGGGAATACGCCAACATCTCCGTCCTCCGCCGCCACCTGGAGGCTCTGGACGTCACCGTTAACCTGGTGAAGGTCACCGCCGAGGATGTGCCCAACTTTACCGGAGCTGATCTCATCTACATGGGTGCCGGCACTGAAGGGGCCCAGAAGGCGGTTCTGCTGGGTCTGACCCACCATGCCCAGGCCATCCGGGATGCTCTGGACCGCGGCTGTCTCCTTTTCTTCACCGGCAACGCCATGGAGACTCTGGGCCGCTCCGTCACCGACGCCCAGGGTAAGGTCTGGGGCGGTCTGAGCCTGGCGGACTTCACCACCGTGGAGACGGAAAAGCGCGTCCCCGGCGATGTGATCGCCGCCTCCACTTTGTGGGAGGCCCCGGCAGTGGGCTTTATGAACAAGTGCTCCACCACCTCCGGCATCACCGCGCCGCTGTTCTCCGCTCTGCCCATGGGCTTTGGCAACGACGCCGAGCACGGCGCCGAGGGCTACGCTGTGGGCAACATCCTTGCCACCCACCTCACCGGGCCGGTACTGGTGAAGAACCCGGATTTTACCGACCTTATCATCCGGCGGCTCTTTGCCGCCAAGGGCTGGCCTCTGCCGGAGAAACTGCCGGTGCTGCCCCATGAGCGGGAGGCCTATGCTGTCACCCTCCGGGAGCTTCAGGCCCGGCTGAAATGATTAAAATCGCCGCCGGAGGCCTGATGGCTCCGGCGGTTTTTTCCACAGGCCATTCACATCTTGTGTACTGCTGAGAGGAGGTATTTCCTGATGTACGATATTCTGATCCGAAACGGCACGATCATCGACGGCAGCGGCAGCCAGCCCTACGCCGCCGACGTGGCGGTGTCGGAGGGCAAAATCGCTGCCGTCGGCCACTGCCCGGGTCCCGCTCAGAAGGTCATCGACGCCGCCGGTAAGGCAGTGACCCCCGGCTTTATCGACATCCACCGCCATGCCGACGCGGAGGTGTTCCGGGAGGGGTTCGGGGAGTTGGAGCTGCGCCAGGGTCTCACCACCATCATAAACGGCAACTGCGGGCTGTCTGTGGCCCCCATTGACGGACCTTACCGTCAGGCGGTACTGGACTATCTGGAACCCATCACCGGGCCGGCAGGGGAGGCGGTGCCCACCGATTCTCTGGGGGAGTACCTCCGCTCCGCAGACTGCAAGCCTCTGCACACCGGCATGCTGGCGGGAGCCGGGACCATCCGGGCTGCTGTGGCGGGCTATGCCTGCCAGACCTTGGACTCCAGCCAGATCCACGCCATCCAGAGGGCCCTGGAGACGGCTCTGGAGGAGGGGGCCCTGGGGGTATCCCTGGGCCTTGGCTACGCCCCGGAGTGCTTCTACAGCACCGAGGAGCTGATTTCTGTGCTCTCTGTCCTCCGGGGGACGGACATTCCGGTCACTGTCCACATGCGGGAGGAGGGGGACGCCGTGTGTGAGGCCCTGGAGGAGATGCTCACCGTGGCCCGGCGGCTCCAGGTACCCGTCCACATCAGCCATCTCAAAGCCATGGGCTCTCGCAACTGGGGCAAGAAGATCCCTCAGGCCATCGCCATGATGGACCGGGCCAGGGAGGAAGGACTGGACGTCACCTGCGACGTCTATCCCTACACTGCCGGTTCCACACAGCTGATCCACATCCTGCCCCCCGACTTCCTCACCGGCGGCACCCAGGCCATTACGGAACGGCTGCGGGACCCTGCCCGCCGCCGGGAGCTGGCGGAGCGGATCCAAAACGGTCGGGATTTTGACAACATCGCCGGCATGGTGGGCTGGGAGAATATCCTCTGCTCCACTCTGAACCAGCCGGAGAACCGCCCCTTCCAGGGCATGAGTGTGGCGGACATTGCCAAAGCCCAGGGGAAAGATCCCTTCACCTGCGCCTGCGATCTGCTGGTCAGTGAGAACTGCGCCATCACCATGATCGACTTCATTACCGACGAGGCGGACATCGCAAGGCTCCTCCGCCTGCCCTACAGTGCGGTGATCTCCGACAGCACCTATCCCACCTCCGGAAAGCGCCACCCCCGGGTATACGGCACCTTCGCCCGAGTCCTGGAGAAGTACGTCCGGCAGGAGAGGGTACTGACTCTGCCGGAGGCGGTAGCCTCCATGACCGCCATACCTGCCGCCGCCCTGCGGCTCCGGGGAAAAGGCCGCCTGGCTGCAGGCATGGACGCGGACATCAACATCTTTGACCCGGCGGCAGTCCACGAGGTGGGCACTTACGCCGATCCCCACCACTGCGCCGCCGGTATGGACTGGGTGCTGGTGGGCGGTGTCCCCGCCATTGGGGCAGGGGCTCTCACCGGGGAACGGCCAGGCCGCTCCCTCCGGCGATAATGTTTCTGTATAAAAAGAGACGCCTCCAACGGCAATGCCGCTGGAGGCGTCTCTTTGACGCAAAACCATATTACAGCCGCGCCAGCAGGGAGGCGGGGGACTCCCCCCACATCACCAGCAGGGTCCCCCGGCGAACGGATACAGAGGCAGGCACACCAGTAAACTGATTGCTGACTCCCAGAGGAAAACCGCTGGTGAGGACAGCATCCTGAAGGGGGTAGTACAGCCCCTCAATGGACACTCCCTCCGCCGGCTCCCCGGGACAGAATACCGACACCGGGCCTGTAAGTCCCGCCGGGAAAGCCAGCCTATCCTCTTTCAGGGCGGTAACAGCAAAGTCCCCGCCCAGCAGGAATCCTCTGGCCCCGTGGTCCACCAGATACGCCAAGGTCTGGAGATTGGCATACGTGTGATCCAGCCGTCCGCCCATGCCTCCATAGAGGACAAAGGTGCGGTATCCCCGTTCAAGGCCGGTCTTGACTGCCAGCATCATATCCGTATCGTCTTTCTCCACCGGGTGGCGGATCACATTAGGCCCCTGGGGAACGGTGCCCAGGGAGTCAAAATCCCCCACGATCAGATCCGGAGCGATCCCCGCCGCCTCCAGATGGCAAAGGCCCTTATCAGCGGCGATAACAAAGGCAGCCCGGCGGGAGGGCAGGTACAGCTCTCCCGGTTGGCAGGCTCCCACGATATAGCAAATGGGCTCCATAGTATCTCCTTCCGTCAATCCATGAAAAGCAGCGGCATACCAGAGGATAACAGCCGCTGAAAGCAAGATAAATCAAAAAAGAAACACCAGCTTGTGAGCTGGTGTTTCTTTCTGTCTTGTCCGAACAGTTTAGATGCCAGCCAAACCCCGGGGCCCCACACGGTGGGGCGGCGCTTTTGCGCCGTACGAGCATTTTGCCGCAGGCAAAACCTCGGCGAAGGCGGAATTCACTTCCGCCGAGCATTTTAAACGAACCCAGGTATCCAAAAAGAAAGACACGCTAAAAAGCGTGTCTTTCTTTCTGTCTTGTCCGTAAGGTATAGATGCCACAGTTTCATCTGATTTTTATGTGCCATCAGACACTAAAACCGAGAAACAGAAAGCACCCCATTTAAGACACGGCAAGCAGAACTTGCAGGCACCGCTCATTACCCGAAATATTGTAGCAAAAGTTATTCCTAATTTCAAATATGAACTTCTCGCATAATACAATTCATGTAGTCCAGATCAAACCAAGCAAGGTCGAGTTCCCTCTTCTAAGTTCTGACGAGCTGCTTGCTTTTCTGCTTATCAAATGCGAAAGTGTCAGCCGGAAGGGGCCCTGTATATCTTGAAAGCATTGGAGTCCCGCCACAGTTTTCAATAATCCCATAACCTTTATCACATGACTATCTACTTGAAAGCGGCGCCAGATATTTGGTTCAATCTCAGCATCTCACAATTCTACAAAAATTGAAAAGTCTGCTGGTCGCCCATGTCTGAAACCTCCTTACAATAATCACCCATAGAATCATTACTGGGGTGGATTCAAAGTTTCAAGCAGCCCCTGACAGCCGGCCAATACATTCTGCCATGTTTCCTCGAAATCGTCTGTGTACCACGGATCGGCAACTTCGCCGGGGTGGTCTGTAAAATCCATCAGGAGGTGCATTTTGTCGGCAAAGTCGCCCCCGCAGATTTTGTACATACTCCGAAGGTTGGCATTGTCCATACCAATCAACAGATCGTACTTCTCGTAATCGCTGTTCAACAACTGACGAGCTCTCTTGCCGGAGCAGTTGATGCCATGTTCCGCCAGTTTGCGACGGGCCGGGGGATAAACCGGATTGCCAATTTCCTCTGTACTTGTAGCTGCTGACTCGATCTGGAATTTGCTCTCCAGCCCTGCTTTCTTCACCAAGTCCTTCATTACAAACTCGGCCATCGGGCTTCTGCAAATATTCCCATGACAGATAAAAAGTATCTTGTTCATGCGTTGTTGGCTCCAAATTAGTATTCTTAGACTCAGTATAGCATGTATTTGCAGATTCGTCGAGGTCAATTTCTAAATGACTGGTAGAATCAATTTTCTGTTTGAGTTCAGCTTTTGACCAGCCAAACTGAGCAGTCGCTCGCAAGTACCAACGGCGCTCGTCCATGTTCAGGTCTGCTTCCAGGATAATCACATTCTGTGTCCAGCCGATTTTCAAAGACAGTGCCAAAAGATCAGAATGTTCCCCATACACACGGTAGAAATCCCGCATCCGGCGCATATTCCGCGGAGAGAAGCCATTCACATCCTGATAGCGATTTTTGAAATGCTCAGCTGCTGCGACAGCGGCACCCTTTTCAGGGCGGGTGCAAATCAAACGGCCAAGTTCACAGTATAGTTCCATCTGTGTCATTCCCGCAGCCATCACATCATCCATTGCATTAAACATAGCGGAATAATCAATATCTTTGCGAATGTTCATAGCTTCTCCTTTCCGGCAAAGTCTGCCTTTATTTAGTAACAGTTCAAAGAGAAAAGCGGGAGTAATCCCGCGCTTCTCTTTGATCTGCTGCTTATAATACTTGAACCATCTGCTCCCAGAGCAGGACGAAGCGGTCATCAATGATTTTGTTGTTATGGTAATGACCGAACAACCAGTAGTGGAAACTTGCCTTTTCTCTGACATTCTCCAGGAAGTCGGTCAAGGGGTCATAGATATATCCGCCTTCGCCCAGTTTGTCCACTATGTTGTTTGGAGCGCAATGGGTAACGATATAGTCTACCTTATAATCGACACGATCCAGATTGCGTTTTGCTTCTTCATATTCTGAAACACAGGGAAGTTCCTGTTTCCACCAGGAGCAGTGATTGACTCGGAAGCGGCCTCCCATTCGACGAAGGGCCCAGTACTGTTCTTCAAAATCCGGGGCAGTTGGATTCAGGATACCATCTTCAATGTCATGGCTCCTGGCACCTCCCATTGTGAAGAAGGAGTATCCTTGCAGATCGAAAATCTGACCACGCATTAGATGGATCACATGGGGACGAATGCGCTGGATCTTTCCGCCATTCCATTCTTCCACGGGGTATTCTCTCATCAGATCAAAGTTTTCATGATTCCCACTCACAAACAACGTGGTAAAGGGCAGTGCTTCCAGCCAGTCCAGACGTTGTTTTTCCTTGTTGCTGTTGTCCCAAACTCCGCCGAAGTCCCCGCAGATAATCATGTAGTCGTCTTTGGTCATGCCAGCCTGTTCGGGAAAGTATTTGGCATCAAATCGTTGGAAGTTTCCGTGAGTATCACCTGTGGCATAAATCATTTCATCATGCACCCCCTTGTTATTCTACCATGTTCTGCTCAACCTGTGTGCCACCTTGCAGATACACAATGATCTTTTCCGCTGAAACAACTTTAACTGTATCGACCAGTTGACGAATAAGGCTTTCGTCCCATTCTGTTATTGTAGGTGAAGTCTGTCTTAAGGTGCTTGCCACATCATCTACACGTTTCATAAGGGCTGAGTTATTCGTCCGCTGCTCCTGAATGCGTGACCGTTGTTTCTTTAGTTCAGCACACTCGTCTGCCAGCGCCTTCATGTAGTCTGCACAGATGCTTAAACCTTGTTCTGCTGTTTGTGCGACGACTCTGCGAACTTCTTCATCGATTTCTGCCAGCCTTTGTTCGATTTCTGATAGGCTCATTGTTTCACCAGGAATCGGTGCTAAGGTTTGTTCCATGGCACCTGTAATCCGGCTGATGATGGTTTCCTTTTGGGACATCACAGAACTTATTGCAGTGAGAATGGTTCTTTGAAGTGAGCCTTCTTCCAGGGTCGGAGACTTGTGGCAGTATTTCGTGCCATAATCCAAGCGGCTCACGCAGCGCCATACCACTTTCTTTTTCCCTCTCTTTGACCATGTACACCGACGATACAATGTACCACACTCTCCGCAGATCAGCCTTTCTGACAGGGCGTATCGGCTTTTATATGTGGATAAACCGGTAGGTGCATTCTTGCGAGATGGGCTCTTACAAGCACCTCTCCTTGCCATTTCCACCTGCACTGCATCGAAGGTCTGACGATCAATGATCCCCTGATGGTTGTTAGTCACGAGATACATGGGGAGTTGCCCTGTGTTCCGGACCTTTTTCTTGCTAATGCAATCTTGAGTGAATGTTTTCTGCTGCAGGACATCACCATAATACTTCTCGTTTGTCAGAATACTTCGGATTACAGACAGTGACCATTCCTGTTTGCCGGAAGCATTCAGTATATGTTCTGCTTCCAAGCGTTCCTTAATCATGCTGTAACTTGCGCCTGCAAGGTATTGGTCATATATACTTCTGACAACTACAGCCTGTTCAGGCACAATCTCTAAGCCCCCATCTTCACCACGTTTGAATCCATAAAGTCTCTTGTATTGGATTCTTACTTTGCCTTCCCGCATCGCCTGACGAATACCCCACTTGACACTTTCACTGATACTTTCACTTTCAGCTTGTGCGAAGGCACTCAGCATAGTGAGCAGTATCTCACTATCTGTTTCAAGGGTATTGATGCCTTCCTTTTCAAATATAATTGCGATGCCCAACTCTTTTAAGGCTCGAACATATTTCAGGCAGTCCACTGTATTTCGCGCAAAGCGGGATATTGACTTTGTCAAGATAACATCGATCTTTTTTTGCCTGCATTGGCGAATCATTTTCAGAAATTCTGGACGCTTCTGAGCGGATGTGCCTGTGATGCCCTCATCAGCAAAGATCCCTGCCATAGTCCAGTCTTTGTTGGTCATGATCTTGTCTGTGTAGTAGGTTTGCTGGGCCTCATAACTGGTGAGCTGCTCTTCGTTATCTGTGGACACCCGGCAGTAAGCAGCAACTCTGAGTTGTCGTTGCACCGCTTTCCCTTGAGCCAACTCAGGTTTGGGCGGGATCATAATAACTCTTGGAGCTGTTTGGTTCACCCAAGTTTCCCCCTTTCAATTACTTGATTGTTCTTCAAATGGATTTGAACCATTCTGTCTGCTTTTATATAAATGGACGATACCGAGGTTTGGAGTAATGAAGCGTCCAACTCTTCCATCGGTTGGCTTTGTGCGAATACCTGTTTCAGACGAACCGTTTCGTACTCGCCCGAACAGATTTGAGCGTATTTTGCAGAGGCGATAGCCAGGATTAATCTCCGGGTATTATCTTCATCTATGGGTTGTTGTTCCATAGCCTCCTCTAGTTCTCGCTGAAGTGTGGTAGGTTCTTCCGAATCACTTTTCAGAGGAGAGGATTGTAAAGTGATTTTTTCAGGATCCCTTATCAGCACATTTAGCAGATCCAGTACTTGTTGCTCCACTTCCACAGTAGCCGGTTCACCGCTTAGGCGCCGAAGCCATTTCTGTGCCTCTGTTTTCTGGATTGGAATCTGCTTTGATAGGCGCTTTTTCTGGGCTGCCATGAGATCCTCTCTGGAAATAATCTGGGGAAAACCTTTTGTTCCAGTGTACCGCTCATCTTCCAGAATCCGAGCAATCATATTCTTGTTCCACAGTTTTCCGGCATCATATGGAACTTCTTGATCCCGAAGCCGATCTACGATTGCATTGTAACTGGCGCCGGATAGGTACTGATGGAATATGTACTCTACCAAGCTGGCCTCCTCAGGATGAAGAATCGTTTCTCCTAACTCCATTCGATAGCCGAATGGCTGTTTTCGGTTGCCCATCAGCGTATGGTCCTTTCTATGGTTTCCACAAGTTCAAGCCCGTTTTTTAATCGGAATCGGAGCTGTTCATTACTATCTACAATGACCATGTCAATGAGATCACCAAACAGCTCCTCGTCAAAGTTGTTCAGAATATCCGGCCCTGCATCTAAAATCTCCATCAGTTCCTTTGTCAAGTCGATGGTGTTGTCGCTGTCAGCGGCCAGCAGGCGCTCCTTACTTAACTTTGCATCCCGAAGCTGTTTGGTCAACTCATTGCTCTGGGATATAAAAATGTCAGGATCAATGAGGCCCTGCTGCTTTAGCGTGGCCAACACTTGATTCTGACTGGAAAGGGTTGATATTTTCTTGTTTAACTCAATGATGTCGACACTCCAAAGCATCCGCCGATTGCGAATTATCTGGAGGCTTTTCATCATTTCAGAAAGTATGCCATTACCATGATGCTTAAGTTTGTAGTATAGGCGGAGGAACGCATTTTGTATTTCAACTTCTGGAATCTGGGTTATGATGCAATCAGAAGCGTTTTCCTCATGCGTTCGGCATGACCAATAAATCTTCCCGTTTTGGATCTTCGTTCGGAATGTACTTCCACATACTCCGCAGCGCATCTTATTTGAGAAGTAGCGCGGATTTGCAACCCGTTGGACTTCACGCCGGGCTCTAAGTCTTTGAACCCGCTCAAATATTTCCAGGTCTACAATCGCATCGTTACTATTCTGTACGAAGTACATCTCCCTTTCCCCCTTATTCCGTTTCTGCTGGGGGGGAAATGTGTCTGTACTATATCTCTTCTGTAGCAATGCATTACCAGCGTATCGCTCATTCTTCAAGATATATTCAATCAGTTCCCGTCGCCATGGTCTGTTCCGTGGGCACTCTGCATTCAATTCTCTTGCAATGGTACGTGATGTTTTTCCGTTGAGATATTCCGAGAATATTCTTTGGACTACGCTGGCTTCCTCCGGTATGATCGTCAATTTATGATTTTCCAGGCGATATCCATATGGTGCGAAGCATGTATTAAATTCGCCATTCATCATTCGCATCTTGATCCCAAGCCGCATATTGCGTGAGGTACTCTCACTTTCGCCCTGGGCGATGGAGGCAAATATAGTCGTTATCATCTCGCCTGATAAGGTAGCTGTGTCGATGTGCTCCTTTTCAAAGCAGACGCTGATCCCCAATGATTTGAGTTCTCGAATTGCTTCCAGACACTCTTTTGTATTTCGAGCAAACCGTGAGATCGATTTGACCAGCACTCGATCAACAAGTCCTCGACGGCAGTCTGCCATGAGCCGTTGGAAATCACCTCGTTTCTCTGCCGATGTTCCAGAGATTCCCTCATCAGCATAGAGGTCTACCATTTTCCAGTTTTCATTGCTTGAGATCAGTGTTGTGTAATATTTGCTTTGGGCTGCGAAGGAGTTGAGTTGATCTTCTGAGGAAGTACTCACACGGGCGTAGGCTGCGACCCGAAGTTGGATGTCCTGGGGACACTCTTTGGCTTCTATGGTAATAACATGAGGAGCCTTCTTTTGGAGCGCCAGGTTACCGTTTGTCCACTTTTCCTCAGCCACTTCAACTCACCTCCTTTGTGACACAAACATTACCACACTTCATACTAAATATCCATGGAAAGAAGCATAAATCAGAGAGAAATAATAAGGTCTGCGCCTGTCTCACATGCAATTCTCTTTAAGATCTGGGTTGCCTCTTTCCCGGTAATTTTACCTTGTTCTTTTAAGCAACGAAGTAAAATTACGGTTCCCCACAAATCTACATTTGCCATATAGTACCCTCCTTTTGTGCATATTCAGGTTGCTTCATATCACAAAAACGGAGACCGCCTAAATCCTGCATGAGTATAGGATCGGTATTGCATTGAGCCCGCGTAGCTAAAAACATGCGGTTCCCTGGTCCCAGTCATATGCGGGATAATTCAGGGCGATCTCCGTGGCTTCTAACATGAAGCACTTTTGTTGGCTCTATTCGACACTACTTCCCGAGCCTTGGGCGGCAGCAGACGGACCGCGCTGGTGCGCGTCACGGGAATCTCACCCCTCCGAGGATCTCTCCGAGCTGCCCCCACAAAGTGGTTTTAATATGGGCAGGAGTATCATTACTAGATTGTTGATGAGGGTCGGACTGGGCAATCCCAGACACAATGCGAAACAGCCCACCACAGGCTGCTTTGGGGACGGATGGGAACCGCTCAGCACCTTATTTGGCCGTCTTTGATGCAGGTTTATATCTGCACAGGTGGTCTTGGCGCATCCTCCCGAGTCGCTCTGGCCTCCCTCTCGGGGGCCCTCTCATCAACGGACGTATCCCTGTTGCCGGATATTCTATTTTCAAAGAACAAAAGAGCATCGTTTCCGCTGCTCAAGAAAGGCAGAGGCCACCGACTCAGGCCGATGGAATTTCTCCCTTCACTTGACAACGGACATTTTTTTGCCTTTTGATCGGGTACCATAATAAATTTTCTCAAATTTTTTTCTGATAGCATCTACAGCGGATATAGCGGCACCAAAGCTAAGGTGACGTTGTCTGCAATACTCCCGAATACTCATTCCGTCAATCATACAGCTAAAATAGACATCTATTTGACGTTCAGGGAGACTTTGTATGAGTTCCTCGGCCAATAAACGTGCCATAACTTCATCAGCAACATTCTTCACATCGATCAACCAGGAATCGCAGCAATCATCATCGTATATAGCGTCAAGCGAAAGATCACCCTCTCGATCTTTGGGTGGTTCCGTCATTCTGCGAACGTTTTTTTCTTCGCTGCGGAGAAACCTCATGATTTCCTGAGAAACTTCACTAACATCACCTGTTTTTTTTACACGAACCCAATACTTTTTTTCTCCGTTTTCAACGGTCGTCCAGAGGTCATAATCATAGTCTTTTGGGGTTTTCATATTGTGATCTCCTTTGAAGTTTTGAATTTTTGAAAATCAAAACTTCGGAGATCACGGATATTTAGCGATATAGGGTTGCCACCACCGATTGCTCATTGCTGCCTCCTTTTGGGCGGCAACAGCAATAAAAAAGCCGAGCATTGGAACAAGAGGTAACTGTTCAGTTACCTGCTATTCCAACGCCCGGCAATTTGGTGACTCATAGACAAAGTCTAAGGACCCGTGGCTCGGTGCAGTCAGCTCCTTTATTCTGTTGTTGGTTGATTCTTACCTGGGGAGTTTATGCCAGCCGGCGCGTATTCGATGGTCTGGCTGTGCGATAACTTAAATCTACACGAACTACTTTACGGCAGTTTGGACACTTCATTTCAATGATGCCGGTTGTTGGCGTGACTTTATCAAAAATCCGCCAGTCACAATACGGGCAGAGTTTCATTACCTTGATCTCATAGGGCTTCACACTCATACTCGTTCCTCCTCATCCTTCTCAACTCGAACCAATGCATATGGATCTATTAAGTCATTTCGCTTAAGCAGTCCCAGTTGTGTCATTCGAATAGCAAGTGCAGTCTTAGACGCCCCCATAAAACTGGCCATATCTTCAAAACGCTTATATTCTGATGGCGCAAAAACTCGATTAAGTAACCTCATTTGTGTTCCAAGGCCAAACTTGTCCATGTTCCGCCGGACGCATTCCCCCGGAAGTAAAATGATCCCAGCGAGGGTTTCTACTTGCCACTCTTCCCAATCCATAGCACCTCGATTGCTTCGATAGTAACAATGAATGCTCCGTTCTTTCGTCTGTGCGCCGTAGTCTTTTGGAAAGAGCATCTTCAGAATGTGATGACAGCCTTCATGAGACACGGTGTAATTTCTGCGGCCTATATTGGCTCCTTCCCGTATCAAATCCTTTTCTACCAGAATCGTTTTGCCGTCCAGCATATAGTAGGGTTCTTCTATCGTTTCTTCATCAGAGATAATTTCGATGCCAATGGAGGACATGGATGTCAGGCCAAGTTTGTCTCCTGCCAAGGACAAATGACGATAGTCTATCCGCAATCCTAAAAGTGCGCCCAATAAATAATCAATGTTTACCCTTTCCAGGTTTTGACCCGCTACTTCAGGCAGGCGCTTATATGCAGTAATTACTCGCACACCAATTGTTTCTAGATCAGCGCGAGAAAGGCATCTCATTGCTACTTCCCTCCACCATTCTACACATGAAGGTTCTTTGCCTCCACAAACCATTGATCATCATCTTCAAAAAGATAAGTCTGTTTTCCCGCAACTAAGATGGTATATCGAATTCCTGTTCCCCCTACCTTTGTGGCTGCGGCTCGGCGTCTTCCACATATGCGATCAATCCGGTATTCTTTCCCGTCTTCAAATGTAAGGGATATCGGTGTTTTCGTTCCATCTGTGGCCACCACGAGCAGAACTTTGACCAATACTTTTCGGAACGTTGTTTCCATTTCCAATTTCCTCATCATGATTACGCTATTTTACTTGTATCTGTGATATCCAACCAGACTACTGGTACATTATTCCCGGCATAGCTACGAGGTCACGGTTGTCCACTGGAATCTTGCTATGTCCAAGAAGGCAGGCATAGGAAATTGCACGTTTCCCGAACCGTCTACGGATGTCTTCAACTGCATCTTCCAATTGAATGCGACGCTCTCTTTTCGAATAATCAACGAGCATAGAAAGTTGTTCAGGCTCGCTTTGGGGAACAAGGTCAATTCCCCTAATAGTAATGGCCCGAATAGTTTCTGACCTTTGGTACCGCTTCTGAAATAGGCGGAATCCTGCATTGGCAATTTCATTTGGCAGTTGTGTCCGAAAGGGTAATTTGCACTGGTATTGAGAGTAGTAGAGATCGTTGGAACGAACTAGAATCTGGACTCCACATGCCATCAGCCCATGGAGCCGGAGCCGGTGACCAACGTCCTGACTTAATTCAAACATAACACGAAACACTTCATCAGGGGTTTCCAGATCTGCTGTGCAGGTCACCCCATGGCCAATTGACTTAATTGGGCTTATGAAGTCCTGATGCATAACACGAGAATGGTCTGTTCCATTTGCATAGTGCCATAGCTTTAGGCCATTGATGCCGAGCATGTGTTGTAGTGCTTTTGGTGAGGCATTGGCAAGATCACCAATACTCCTGATCCCATACCTTGCAAGCTTAGCCCTGGTTGCTGCACCCACATACAGTAGTTCACCAACATCCAATGGCCATACCCTATCTCGAAAGTTTTCTTCTCTAATCTCTGTGATAGCATCAGGCTTTTTCATGTCAGAGCCTAGTTTGGCAAATATTTTATTGAATGAAACACCTATACTGACTGTCAATCCTAATTCGTCTTTCACGGTTTGCCGGATGGATTCAGCAATCTCAAGTGGAGTACCATATATGGCAGATCCAGTTACATCTAGCCAGCATTCGTCCATTCCAAAGGGTTCAACTAGATCTGTATATCGGCTATATATTTGGTGGGCCAACTTGGTATATTTTAGATATTGATCATATTGTGGCGGAACCATGATTAGTCCTGGGCAAAGGCGTCTAGCTTCAAAGTTAACCATACCAGTTCGAACCCCCGCCTTCTTTGCGAGGTCCGACTTAGCTAACACGATCCCATGTCTGTCCTCGGTTGACCCACATACTGCGACTGGTTTTCCTTTGAGTGAAGGATCCAACATCATTTCCACTGAGGCATAGTATGAATTCATATCACTATGCAAAATACAACGACTAGGATCCATTCTTAATCACCTCCTCTTTAATGTATCTCCATCATAAACGGATTATTTGTCCGTGTCAATGTCGCATTTGTAGACTAACAATCCGTTTTTGCTTGACAGGAAGTGTTTTCCCCTATATACTGAAGATACTTAGAGAGAGAGGATGTGATAGTGATGGAGAAAAAAAAGAGCAAAGTTGTATCTTTTTATTCCACTGAATCTATCTACGACGCTGCAAATGAGCGTATGGAAAATATTATAGGGAAACGCATTGATGAGGCCAGGAGAAGAGCGGGACTCAGTTTACCGCAATTCAGTTCGTTACTGGAGCGGTTTGGCGTTTCTGTGTCCCCAAGTGGTATCAATAAATGGACTAAAGGAAGCGCTTTACCCAATGCATATCAATTGGTTGCGATCTGCTATGCATTAGATCTAGATGTGGATGTGTCCTATTTTGTCGGAGATTACGCCCCATTGCTTAATCAGGAAGGTTTGGAAAAGGTCAGAATTTATCGTGATGATTTGATTGCATCAGGACGATACCGTCCTCCAACAAAAACTGCTGCGGTCATCAAATATGTAGAAAAACCTGTAAGTAATCTTCCTGTTTCTGCTGGTGTCGGCGAATTCCTAGATGATAGTCATTTTGAGATGGTTAGTTTTCCGGAAAATTCTGTTCCAGAGGGAGCTGAATTTGGGATTCGTATCTCCGGTAACAGTATGGAGCCGGTTTACCATGATGGTCAAATTGTCTGGGTTCAAAAATGTGACCATCTCTCGGTGGGTGAGGTCGGTATCTTTATTTATGATGGTGAAGGATATTTGAAGATGTATTCTGAGCAGGAGCCGGACGAGGAGTCTGCAGATTCATTTACAGATAGTTATGGTTGTGTTCATCCACAGCCCGTTCTGATCTCCTATAACCAGGCTTATGAACCTAAAATCATTAGAGCTGAAGCTGCATTTCAGATTGTCGGTCGTGTTTTATAATAACAATATGGTGTATTAGTAGCCAGGCAACAGGTAGAAAGGCGGGGTTTTCATGGATACAATAGGTAGAGTTATTAATTTGGCAAACGAGCGAAGCCTCTCGCTTTTCAGGCTCTCACAAATATGTGATGTTCCATATTCGACCTTGAAAAATGCGGAAAAACGAGGTAGTCAACTTGCTGTTTCGACAATCGAAAAAATCTGCGACTCTCTGGGAATGACAATGAGCGAATTTTTTAAGGATCAATAAACGAAATATTAGTTGTACTATCAGAGCGGATGTGACAAGGAGGATAGAGATGGAACCCGTGGCACCATTCGTATGTTGGATTGAGAATGATCAGCAGGTAGTTTCTTTTCATGAGATTAACCTGTCACAACAACGACAATTTGCTACAAGGACAGAAATGATGGATTTTGTGCTATCTGTTGTAGAACGCGGCTATAAGATACAATAGTCAATAGGCACATTATGTAGCGGAAAAAATCTTACATATAGAAAGACACTCTTTCCAATAGTGGATTTGCGTAAAGGCTTTTACATTTTATACTCCTAATAGGCAGAAACTCTGTCTATTAGGAGGTGATCAATTGGAGGCAGCCAAAGTTGGTGTGCGTATTCAAGAGGTGCGGAGAGCCAGAGGACTTACACAAGCCGAGTTAGCTCAAGCCGTGGATATAACACCCAAGTATCTGAGCAATATTGAGTGTGGTGCAAAGATTCCTAAGTTTGAGACGTTTATTGCAATCGCAAATGCGCTTGAGGTCGATGCCAACACACTGCTGGTAGATGTCCTAACTGTATCAAATACAATCATCAGTACAGAAATATCAGAAAAACTCGCTTCCCTTTCTCCTTATGAGCAACAGCGAATTAAACGGCTTTTTGATATCATGACTGAGGATGCGACTAATCATCCCAAATAACAATATCCCGTATCGTAGGAGATAGCGATACGGGGTATTTTTTTGCTTTCGGCAAGTTTTGCGCTTTTTCGACATAAATATTATTGTATAGTCTTTCTTGTAGATAGACTATCTACCCAATAGAGAGAAAGAGGGAAGGACTATGAAACAAGTCAAAGCAAAGTGGCTTGCAATCAAAATCGAACTGCACTGGGCCTACATATTATGGTGTAGAAGGAGAGGCAACAATCTTCTTGATAAAGGTGAGCCTCTTAACTCAAAAAGAATGCTTAAACTGGCTCAAAAAATTGACCATCATGGAATAATTGTCTTCCGCTTGCAAGATCTGTACGAATCGCATTACATGACATTATAATTACCATTCCCAGAATATATAGTTCCATTATCCACTAAAAAAGACGCCCATCAACTATGTGGTGGGCGTCTTCCTTTTAAGCAACATTATCCTTTTGTGTGTTAAGTAATTCGATAGCCCCCTTTTGTCAGGTCATGAATGAAATTAAACCATTCTTCAAGGGATGCAAAGCCGATCTCTTGATAACCTGGCCTTGGCTGGGTCGATACTATTTTCTCTTCCTGTGAATACCAGACATACTTTGTCAGCACATGCGTTTTATCATCCATCTCCATCCGTCCAAACACACTCACATCTTACCGCTGTCCAGCAGCAAATTCTCCCATATTGATGTCCAGCACTCCTCTGGGCGGCTGGATCATGGCATCCTCATACTGACACTTCCACTGGATCTCCCGGCTCATCTGTCCTTTCTCTACACCATCTACAGTTTCCCCATCTTGAATGGGGTTATCATGCTCCAGAATGTAGGACGCAACATTATAGGCGTGGTTTACCACCCAGTTGGGGTCCATGCCATGGAAGTGGTACTGGAGTTCCGGCAGAAACAGAGTGCTCATGCCCACCGTGTCGATGAGCATATCTTCGGTGCCCTCAATGTTGAAGAAGCGCACATTGACGCCAAAGCGGATGAACCGATCCGAGCCTTCAATCTGATGGGAACGCACATCCTCCGCCAGCAGGAGCTTGCCGCAGTTCTGGAAATAGAACGCCTCACAGGTGGGGTACAGCTCCGCAAGGGCCTCCACGAAGTCGGCGTCCAGGTTGGCCCGCTCCAGCGCCGGGAGCGCCGCCGTCAGCATATCGGTGGCCACGACCTGATACCGGCACTCTGTGAAGATTCGCTCCCGCTCATCCAGGCAGTCCCACATCTGGCTCATCAGGAAGGCGTCAAAGCCTTTGCCCTTGAACTTGTCGCATTTCATTACCATCAGCTGTACCGGGCATTTGCCATCCTGAAATTCCGCGATATGATCCAGGGCGGCAAAGCCGGCCATTTTCTTATCATAACAGAAGCATTCTGTTGATCCGATGTGCTTCTCCATTACGGCAGTCATTTTTTCTTTATCCGGCATTTCTACCGGCTCTTTGAACAGCATCTGAATGAGATAGGGGCCGCCGGGCTGGGGGCCTTTTTTGTCATCCAGGTTTTGCTGGAACACTTTATTGTTCATCTGTTATCCTCCTGTTTTTTATGAACCTACGGCTGCTGCATAGCGTCTGTGCCACTATTCCAGAAGGCAAGATAGCCATCTCTCGCAAATTCGTCATCAGGGATATGTTTGGGCTGACAGGACTTATAGTAGGCCTCCACTTTATCTGCAAAGCGGATAACCTCTCTTTGATACTCATGCAAAGGCACCCATTCTTCTTTTCCGGATGGAAGTATAAGCTTCACACCTCTGTTCTCGTGGACAACAGACCAGTCTAAACCGTTGTCACAGCCTGAGATCGTGACTTCGGACAAATCCTTATTGGCAATCAAAAAGTGCCCGCAGCACGGAACCATCTGAATATCATTTTCTGACATGACCTTGTCCTCTGTCAAGGTCTTCAGTAAGTAAAGTGCGGTTGCACTGACAGTTCCATCATACTCCATCATTGTCTTGCCGATCTGCACCGTCACATGACCATGCAGGCAGAGATCCTCGGGATCATCCTCCGGGCCGCAAATCCAAGAAAACTGATTAGCATCAATTTTGAACAATTCAGTGCCCATGTGTTACCTCCACTCCATGTTTTCTTATTGCAGACAATACAATATAGTGTTCAAGTTTTGGAAAGGTATGATATAATAGAATAACAGTCAGATTCAATTATCAAGTATTTTCTAAAATGATAATACCATGACGCTTCAGATAAATCTACCTGTTTGGGCGGATATAGTTTGTTATATCAGTTATCACAAAGGGAATCCATCTTGTCATGAGCAATGTCTTTCACCTGCTCCTGGAAGAGTCCCAAATACCTTGCAAGGGTACTTATATCGAAATCATATTTTTCCAACAATACCGTCGCTATATCTTAAAGTAATAAAGAAGTTGTAGCCAGTTAGGAGGCATTCTGTGAGTAACTGTGTTTTTATAGCCGCAGACAGGCCGTTGCCAGAAGTCAGGCCATCCCAAGATTATCCTTTGCACATCAATTTGGACACCGGCACCATCTCCGACGGCGGAGCAGATGACAATTACAGCCTTCTAACCTTTGACGAGGTGGATCTGTACTGCAAGAAGAAGTACGGCGTATATCTGGAGTTACCTCAATATACCGATGGACGAGCCAAGCGAATCATGGACTATATCCGAGCTGCTATGCTCCAGACTGATTGCGTGGAAATTTGGAATGTCTGGCTCTTGGGATATTGGGAATACGATGATAGGCCGAATATTCGGAAATGCACGATCCACATGGAGGAATTGACCGAAGCTGACATGAAAGAAATCATCAATGCGGAAAACTGGGACAACAAGGATAAAAACCGGCCTTCTTTTTATTGTCTGGAGATTATTCGATAATTAGGACCTTCGTACTGTTGCATGCTTAATACCGAATACCATTTGAAAATGATATGATCTGTGGCAGTTGCGGGAACCGGAGCCAAGGAATTATAGGGGTGCTTTATGGAATTAAAGGACTTGAACAATACTCTATCGGGATTGATCGGTGAACTCAAGCCAGCGCCTATTACCCCGGAGAATGCTGCCGAGCATTGGTCGGTAGTACTGGATGGTACCGAGGAAACCAACAGCAGGTGGCGAGCCTATATGTCCGATGCCTTGAAAACTGCGAAGACATTTGAGATCCACTGTTGGACAGAAGAAATGGAGTGCATTGATCTGGCACTCCAATACGGGAAGCAGAAGGATGCGGATTGGCGGTATGGGAAAATCATCGCCGGCAATGTGACGCCGGAGTTTTGTGCTTTTCTGCTTGGCATCCCCAAGCCCGCAGACACAGAACTCTACAACAAAATGACGCCGTTCTTCACGATCTCACTTGATAACGGCTTTTGGTCAGAGCATTACGGCACAGAGCTGACCAGCACTGGATGCCAGGCCAGTGGTGTTTAGGAACGAGGAAAAAGCAATGGAATGGACCTATCGGAATTTTACAAAAAAGAGCATTGACCTGGCACTCTTGGGGTTTGAAAAGCGCGCCGGGGATGAAACCTATTTCTGCACCCCCACGGGGGCCAAAATCATCGGCTGGGCGGGTGTGGATGGCATCCATTACTGCCTGATCCGCGGCTTTGGGGAGATGGTGTTTGCCGTCAGCCCGATGAATGTTGCTCCGAACTATGTTCATCCGCTGGCCCGGACTTTTTCGGACTTTCTGCGGCTGCTGCTGGCCTGTGGCAGCTGCGATGCACTGGAACAGGCATGGCAGTGGGACGAGTCGCAGTTTCAAGGGTTTCTTGCGGAAAATCCGCTCACCCAGGAGCAGGCGGCGGTGCTGGAGCAACTGGCCCAGCAGACCGGCCTGGCGCCGATGGAGCGCCCGTGGCAGTACCTCCACGAGCTTCAGAGCGGTTTTGCTTACGACAAAATCAAGTACACGGAAGATTATTATGACCTGGACATGAACCCGGATGCCCCGCAGCCGCCGCCAAAGTGGGAGGTCTCCTTCGACGGCGGGTTCTGGAGCAGTCGTCAGGGACGCCCTGGGAAAGAATTGCCCATCCGCAAGGAATTCGACTGGGCTGGATACTACTGGGTGATCCCATCCATCTATCTCTGCAGCAAGGGGATTGTGATGGACTTTTGTATGCGCGTGGAACCCGCCACAATCCGCGACTTCTTGAAAAGATGGGACCTTACTCCGAAAAACGAGACAGAGCGGCAGTTCACCCAGGAGCAGCAGATGCAGCTGGATCTGGACAATCCCCTCCATATGGATTTTCATTCTCTGCTCCATTTGAACGGAAAGGAGCTGCATTCCACCCATGGCTATGGGACCTCCTATAATCCGTGCCTGGGGCCTGAGTATGTGGTGGAGGACGAGGCCAAGCGTGCCGTGGAGCACTATGGATTGGATTTGAACTATGCATGGGTCATCCTGCGATCCTCTTATCCCTGGGCAACCAAGCGGAAGCCAGAAATCCGTCAACTCTCTGTCACCATGCTCCCGGACGCAGTTTCCGTACCTGGTCCGCATTTTCGGCTCAGCACTCCAGGGGATACGGTTCATTTCTCGTATGACGGCCAGGAGTATATTCTGACCTTGCAGGAGTATGAGGCACAGGAAATGGACTGGAGTCGGATGCCGGATACAGGGCTGGAGTATCCAAGCCACTATGTGGCCATGAGTTATACCATCACACCGGAGCCGCCGGATGGCGTGATGGACATTGCAGACTGCAATGAAGGTGACCACCCCCGGCAGGCCTCGCCGGCCCCGGGTCAGCCCACCGCCGCCTCATGCGCCATGGTGGTTGGCATTATCGGCGGTGCAGACGGTCCTACGGCCATTATTTATGATCAGCAAAAACAGGGGAAGCTCCATGCGGCTTGCTCCTCTCTGCATTTTAAGCCTGTGGAGCAGGTGGAGTGGAGAATTGTTTTTCGTGAGCACCGGAGTTTTTCTGCGGAAATTGACTTGTTGCCCCGGTGACTCATCATAAATAGCACGAAGGAGATGTATTGCAGTGAAAGCATTTTTGCGAAATGTCGGTATTACAATTATTCTTATTAGCCTGATTTGTGTTGTATTTTATAGAATTAGCTGGATCACGAACTGGCGCGAGGTAGCAATTCTATATGTCATTACCTTCGTGGTGATTTTTGCTAATAAGCTCATTGATATCCTGGTTTCAAGAATCCGTTCTCGTAAATCAGAAGATTAGTTGTCACGGCAACAGACGCATAGACGCAGAGGTAAACATAAAAATAGGCAGCGGCTTTGCAAAGGCAAGGTCGCTGCTTTGTTATTGATAGACTGCATTTGGTTGATACCCAAAGACGCGGAAAAAGCCGTTGATGGGAAGGAAGAAACACCTTTAATATGTTTTAAGCTATATTCAAGTATGTTAATTCTTGTTGCTTGTATCCGAAATGGTCTACTTGTAAAATAGTAACCATAAGGAGTGATGGACATGATTGATAAGAATATAAAACATTTTCGAAAAGCTAAAGGAATGAGCCAAGAGGAAATGGCAGTAAAGTTAAATGTTGTACGGCAGACGGTTTCAAAATGGGAAAATGGTTTATCTGTTCCAGACGCAGATGTTCTAATTCGTATGGCGGAACTACTTAACGTATCTGTAAGTCAGCTTCTCGGCATTGAAGCGAAAGATCAATCTGACAAGGATTTATCCGAAGAATTGTCAAAGCTGAATGAACAGCTTGCAAAGAAGACTCAAAAGGAAAAGGTGTTACTCCAAGCTAACAAAAAGAGAGGATTGATTGTTGCCTTTTCTTTCATAGCCATGCTAATTGCCTTACTTGTGAAAAATGAAATTGTTTCAATTCTGTTAGTGAGCTTGTGCGTATTTACGATGCTGATTGTTTTGTATCGCAATTTAGCTTTGCTTACAAGTGTAACTACCGATGATTTACGGCTTGGCATTTTGCGTATAACAACCTTTTTCAATATTGGTGTTCTAATCGTAGGGGTTGCCTTTTCTTTGTTAGTTGCCTTTGATATTATTACATTTTCAGAAAATGGTGAAAAAATGTTTGCTATGGCATTGGTTTCATGTGTGATATTATTTGCAGGAATTGTGTCGCCCAAACTCCCATACACTAAACATACCGGGTTGCGTTTGCCGTGGACGGTACAGGATGAAGATACATGGAATATTGCACATAAAATTATTGGCTATATTTCATTTCCGATTGTCTTGTTATATATTGCTTGCACATTGACGATTTCTAATTTTGAGATTGTGACTTTATCCACTATGATCGTGTGGATTGGTATTCCGGGTGGGATATCATATATACATTTTTTCAAGAAATATCATGGTACTTTGAAATGAGAATAATAAGAGTCGGACGCATAGACGCAGCGCCAAACAGCATCAAAATAAGGAGCAGGACGGGCCACCCTCCCGTCCTGCTTCTTATTAAATGGTGGGCTCACAGTCTTTCAAAAAAAATCGCAGAGCCATTGCCGTGACAGCGATCTCATACTTCGCGTTGATGTCAACTTCCGCCGAAACACCAGACAGCATTTTTTCAATATTCCCCACATCGACACCTGCCATTTTTGCAATCGCAGTTGGGGAAAGATGGTGGCAGGATACAAGTACTTCTAAAAATGCACTTGCTTTCAAATCGGCATCTTCGCAGGTCACAGCATAAAGAAACATGATTTTCTCTAATACTTTCCGCTGCTCTAAAAGGCATCCCATCTTTCCATGAGCAATGTCATTCACCTGCTCCAGGGAGAGTCCCAAATACCTTGCGAGGGTACTTACATCGAACTCATATTTTTCGAGCAATGCCGTCACTTTACCGGCTACATCTTCGATTATAGTCATCATCTTCTAAGGCTCTATGGGAGTTGGCCCACCGGCGGGATGGACTGATCCGGATGTAATGGTTACGATGAGGATGAATCCGAAGTAGATAGCAAGGATGACCAGTAAAACGATAAGGAGCCCTTTGTCTTTAGAGGAGAGGGTCTTTCTTTTCCAGATCAATACAGCCAGGATCAAGACGAATGCAACACCTGCCACGCCCAGCGTGATGTAGTTTAACAAGAAATTCAGCAAAAATTCCATCACAGAACCTCCTTTTTTATCTTGTCAGCATTAAGATGGTTCTTCAAAGAGGGACTCTAATTCATGATAGAACGCCTCATCGATCTCGCGGATAGTCCGTCCGTTGTCCGGGCGGTCGTCGATCAGATAGTAGCTGCCGTCCTGCTCTAATGCCAGGCAGGTGATCATATCCGCATGACTGAGCAGCTCGTCGTGTATCTGGTACTCAATCCGGATTTCAAAGCCATCCTTGAAATCATAGCCGCCGGTCCCATCCGGCTTACCGTAGATGTCATGCTCCAGGTCGAGATAGGGGGCGCTGTCAATGCCCACCAGGATATTAAAAGCCACATCGTCATCCTGGATCTCCATGACGCCCACATTGGAATTGCCAACGATTTGGACTACCGAGATTCGTTCCGGCATGAAAAAGTCTGTAGCGTCGGGGTCCAATTCATCATACTGCGGCACGATATAATAGACGGTGGGGTTGAAGTCCACGGTATCCACATTGCAGGGAATCCGTTTTCCATCCAGCGTGATCTTCAGGTTCGGTGCATTTTCTGCGGTAGACATGATGCTGAACAGTGTCCCATCATTGCCGGTTTCCTCCAGATCCAGTTTCACCGTTGTTCCGAAAATGCTGGTGGATTGGCCCAAGCCGGATTGAGAGGAATTTCCGCCGCCGGGGACATAGACGAGGAAATAATACTCTGTGCTGCTGCCGTTATAATAGTCATAACGCAGGGCATGGGCACTGGTTTCTTCCTGATTCAGGCCATCCAGCCATTCCTGTACCTTTTCTACGGCTTCCTCTTGCGACAGGCCCTTCATCTCTGCGTAGTATTCGTCGCGGCTCAATTCCTGCATACTAACGGAGCCGCTGCCTCTTAGCCCCATAAGACCGAAGACAGCAAACAGAATCAGCAGCAGCGGGACCAAAAGGATTACCAGAAGGATCTTCCATCCGGTCCGATCTTTGGGACGCACCGGCGTCTGAATATCAGCCTGGTACTCTGGGAGCGGCGTGGTGCATTTGGGGCAGACCTTCCAATCCGGCTCAACCGGCGTCTTGCAGTTTGGGCAAGCGGGGCGAAGTTTAGCGCCGCACTTGGGACAAACCACATAGGTTTCCATGACTGGCGTGCTGCACTGCGGGCATCTGAGGTTCATGTAGTTTCCACGAACCAGGAGATACACAATGAGGCCGATAAAAGCGGGAGCCAGGGCTGCGACGAAGGCCCACAGAATGGCATTCATATTCCGCTGTCTGGCGTCACGATAGACGAAAAAGCCGACGATAAACGGCAGAAGAATGATGAGGACCAGTACAATCATTACAGGGACAGTCGCAATGGAACTCATGCTGTCTTACCTCCTTTACAAGAATAGACGAGGGCGATGACACCACCACCGGTTGCCGCAGTGATGATATATCCGAAACAGAGTAGAGAGAGTACAGGATACCAGTCGATAGCCGAATATCCCAGCAGTACAGCAGCAATCATCAAGAGAAAACCTGCCAGAACTGCGATGGTGGTCTGAATTCGCAGTTTACGCCGCTCCAGTTCTGCCCGGAGCATTTGCTCGTTGAGGACCGGAGGCGTGCGCTGTTCAAAATCATAAATCTGTTTCATTTCCAAGCGCCTCCTTGAGCAGTTTCCTGGCTTTGTCCAGCCGTGATTTGACGGTTCCGTTGGGAATCCCTAAAATCTGCGCAGTTGCTGTTATGTCCATATCGTCGAAATAATAGAGGATCACGACCAGCCGATATTTTTCCGGCAGATGATCGATTGCCTCATATAGCGGCCGGTAATCTACTTTTTCCGGAGCGGGTATGGAGCAGATCAGGAAATCCTTTTCTTCGTTGGTTCGAAAATGGAAAAACGGGCTTTTTGAGAGGCGCCGCAGGGTGTTCCGGTATAGGTTCACGCAGATTTTAGTGAGCCAAGGCTCAAAATCCCGGCTTGTGTCATAGCGTGAAATATTTTTGACCACCTGCAGCCAGGTGTCTTGGTACAGATCGTCAGCCTCCACTGTGTTGGCGCAAAGCGTCAGGCACAGTCCATAGAGGCGTTTTCCATATTGGTGGATGTACTGGTCTATCACACGCTCTGCACCTCCTCTCACTTACATATACAATCGAGAGATCAATCGGTTCGCTCAAAATAAGACAATTTGAAATTTACAGTATCTAGGGCAGCCAAGAACACTCTCGGCTGCCCTTTATAGAATTCGCTTATTTGACGCTCCGTTTTTCTTTTCTATATCGAAAGTAAAGGCCACATCCAAAAATTATTATTCCAATAAAGACGGAAACAGTAGAGATAACAAAAAACGTCATAGCACCATAGCCTTGTAGTAATCCCACTATTCCGACAGAGCCAGCAAGATACACATTGTTAATGGTTGCCAATGCCATTATTGAAATAGAAAAAATAAGGCCGACTATCGAGATAAATAGCCCAAGCAGCACTATTCCTGACATTTTAGCACCTCTTTGGTTACTGTTTTCCAGCAGATTATTGATAATTTGAAGTTGAAGTGCTTGGGTGACCTCATCTTTATTTTCTAAACTTGCCTCGCACCCAAGTAATACCTCGACAGGCGTATCCAGAATTTGAGATATTTTAATAAGCATATCACCATCTGGGATCGACAGTCCTTTTTCCCATTTGGAAATTGTCTGTCGAACAACATTTAACTCCTTAGCCAGAACCTCCTGCGAGATCCCTTTTTCTTTTCGGATGGTTTTCAAGTTATCCTTAAACATTTGCGCTTTATCCTCCTTACTTGTCTATAGCATAGCGAAATCGAGCTGTTGCTGCAAGCAATACAATTTAACATTTGATGCTATAGGCCATTAAATGAAGCGTCACAATGCTCCTTTGTCAGTTTTATGAAACAAAATACTACTATAAGTAAAATTATATTTTGTTCTCATGGGCTCACCTGATCAGGGCAGCCAAGAACACTCTCAGCTGCCCTTTCATAGTATTCGCTTATTTGACGCAGCGCGTTTCCTCTGTGTGCAGATTGAATTGGAACACCAATTTTTAATCGATGATTGCCGTATGAGCATCTCATGGATTGGCGATCAGACACCAAGCTCAGTAGTTCCGTTTTTCCATGTCCTGCTCCTAAAAGTAGAACTGGTGGCCGGCTTCGTCCTCATCCGTCCAAGGGTCATACTGTTTTTGCCCCGGATATGGTCTCATACAACCGCTAACATGACTACACTTACTTTTTCAAAATGTCTTTAGGCGAAAATTCCCAGCCTTCTGTAATGACAGGTAGTGTATCCGTTATAACCTCGAATAAGGCCTGGCCTCCGACTACAGCAAAATGGATGAGCTGTGACACTGGATATATGTCCTGCGATTCTTTTGCGACATCTCTTGCATAAGCAGAATTTTCAACAACAAAGAAAGTCCAATTCGCTGCCTCGACAGCTCCGGATTTGTCTACGACTTTATCCAATGTACTAAGCGCCGCAAGCTCAAGCCTATTCCGATAGGCATATACCATTCCTGGAAACTGGACGCATATTTTCTTCTCATAGTCATTACTGATGAGAAATAGGCGAAGCCCATCCTCATCATCAACAGCCTTGCATATAAAGTATTTGTTTTCCAAGTCATGGTCTGGTATCCATGCTTTCCAGTTGTTTTCCATCAGTTTCCCTCCCTTGTTTTTGTCAAATCTCATGGCCGCATATGGCCTTGAGCTGACAGAAGCGGCCACAATTTGCACTTTCCCACAGACTGAAGTACTTGAAATTATAACATAGAGAGACATGTTACCCCATGAATATTCCCTTAATTTTTCTTTAGGCGAAAACCGCGCCCCTACTTTAGCATCGGTCACTTCCTCGCGGGTTTTCTCGCTCGGTTTTGTCATGGATGAACGATCTTTTCTGCTTATGGGCAAGAGAAAAGGGCAGCCCTTTTTGGCTGCCCTTGTGGGAAGTTTATTTGGTTTTACTGTGCGAGGCTTGATGAAGAGCAAGTTATTCTATTTTGATACGCTCTAAATCAATTACTTGTCCGTCTGCATCGTATGTCAAAATAATCTTGTATGAAAGTTCCTCAAATTCATAGACATCCGTGTCTGCGTTGCTTTCCGTCTTATTGGATTCGCCCCATCGCTCGTCAATATTAACACGATACTGACCTAACATTCTATCTTTAAGTTCTTCCTCCGTGTACTTCGCTATTTCTCCGACTTCGACTATGTCCATATATCCTTCTGGGCTGCTGGGAAAGAAATGCATACCAATATAAACAATAGCAGCCAAGAGAACCACGCAAACGAAAATTATAAGGCCACGCTTTTTCATATCGTTCAACCTCCCGTTTTCAGAGTGCTTATGTGTTTTATCTCTCATTTACTTTCCAATGATGTTATCGCAACCACATTTTGAATGGCTAAGCTGATTATCGTATCAGGCTTGATTTGAAGCGTGACAGCAGGCAACTTATCTGGACATCCAACCGTATCTTCCGATTATCACAGCGGCAATGCCGAACACAACAGCAAAGCCAATGAGGAAATACCGGACGATATTGCTCAAATCCAAAAAGCCGCTACCCGTTACGGTTACTGCGCCTATGAGAGCACTGACCGATAGCACAGCCGTAATAGCACTTGCGATTCTACAAATACTCTTTTTCATCGTGATCCTCCAAATTATATCCATGTTTATGAACCGCCACAACATTCTGCCCGGTTACATTGATAATTGTTTCCTGCTTGCATTTGGGCCAATACAGGGGGAAGTTTTCAAGTATCGTATTGGGGCGCACCTTAATCCAGGTTTTAGTTTTGCAGATCGGTCATAGTACCCACTTTTCTTTTTTCAATCCCCCACCTCCAGTTCTATTTTATTCTCTTAAACTTATCAATAATGTAACCTATCAATAGTCCCACCACAGAAATGATAACAATGAAAAGAAAATCCGTGACTCCCGGGAATGCCGCAACACCTGCAAGAATATATTGAGCAAGTGACTGTGTAAGCAATCTACAAACGATATATGCAATAGAAAAGCAAATCGGCACAAACCAAATATACTTTGCTGAACAATGTTCTTTGCCTATAAAAATGGATAATATAAAAGTCAATATCGGCAAAATCACATACTGTCCAATGATGATATTAAATAACGCCATTTGCGAATTTTGATAAAATGACCAGAAAGCTATTACTATTAAAGCCCAGATTGCACCATATGCTTTAACAATAAAGAGATGACGGTTTTTCATTTTTTCACCCCATATTAGTTTTCTTAAGTTGACAACAGCATTATTTTTTATGTTCACTCGTCACATCGGTGCTTATAATGTTCATTCCGGTGGGTTTTCCAGAGCCATCATACTCCAACTGCCAGCAGGTTTGTTCATTTGCCCAAGGAGCCGTGGTGTAGATATTTACTCCGTCAGTAGTCAAATCATGAATATTCTCTGTAGCTATATTCATCTGCAAAGCCCAAGTTTCGCCGTTTGATACTTCGGTGCACCAAACCTGACTGTTATTCTTCGGATAGAATAGGTACTCTGTATTTCCACCGCAATAGTATTCGCTTGGGAGAGTAACTACTTCATTTGTCCCATCAGGATATAAGATGATGAAGGTTTCCTGCGTGTCTGACATATCCTCTTGCCAAACACTAAACCACAATGCGTCTCCCCAGTATTCCGAGCTATTCTTTCTAACGAGCATTCCAACTGGCAAGACGCTCTTTCCGTTCTCTGTCAAGTCACATAGAGTATCTCTGCCGACATCCACCAAAACTAATTCCCTGTCTCCGATTGTTTTATGAGCGTCGCTATAAGCAATCTCGTAATCATCGTATTTTGTCGGTTCCATAACAGTTTCAAGCAATGCGCCGCTTACACCATCTAATAGCAGTTCATAACACACTTCTTCATTTTTGTTACTACCAATGAAAATGATATTGCCATCCTCTCTAATTTCAAAGCTGATATGGGTACATTCAGACCAACTTGCTGAGTAGAGCTTGCGGCATTCTCCTGTTTGGTGAACCCTAACATATAAACTCAAATCCTGCTGATAGTAGATGCCATATTCATTTACCTGCCAATCCTCAAACCAATAGGTGCTAAGGATCAGTTCGCTTTCTCCGCCTGGTGTGTAGCGCATGATGCCTTTATGGGGAACAAAATAGTAGTAGTCGTCATTGAGAATAGTGCCAGGTGAAACAGTACAGCTCCCTCCCAGTAAGTCGTAGTCGAAGCGTTTTAGCGTATCAAGCGTACCTACTATTACGAGGCACAAACAAGCGGCTAATACCCCCAACTTAATCCAAGTTGGCCTGCTTGTTTTCTTCTTAGGTGTGTTCTCACTCAAGGAACCTACATCATTTGCGTCTGCCTTGAACTCTATGGCTTCAGTTATATATTTTTTATTTACCTTGCCTAATGCGTCAGAAAATTCTTTGGTGTTCACACCAGCACCCCCTTCTTTGTAAGGTGTTCCTTCAGTTTGGCTCTAATGCGAGTGAGTCGGACGGACACTGCTTTTTCACTGATTCCAAGCCGTTGAGCAATCTCAGCGTAGTTATCAGAAAACCAATAGCGTCGCATGAAAATTACTCGGTTGTCCTGAGACAATGTGTCGAGAAATTCCTCTATTATTTGAATTAACAGTTTTTCCTCCACCTCGTCCTCTACGGTAATGCTGGAGGACAAGCAGTGTTCCAGTTCTTCTAAGGCGATATCGTATGCGCTGTTTCGCTTCATAGCTGTATTGGCGTGATACCGCATAATAGACAGGTTGCGCACAATTCGGCAAAGGAAAGTTAGGAGAGGATTTGGACGCTGTGGCGGAATTGCATTCCAAGTACCAAGATAGGCATCATTGACACACTCCTCGGCATCCTGGTGATTATTCAGTATGTTGTGGGATATTTTGAGACAGGTTTTGCCGTATTTTGTGTCCAGCTCTCGAATTGCTTGCTCTGATCGATCAAAGAACAAATCAATGATTGCTTTATCATCCATCAAGACATCGCCTCCCTTCTTCCTCACCTATGTACTATGGATTTAGGACTAAAGACTACATCCATCTCGAAATTTTTACAAAAAAATTATATCATAATTTGAGTGAGATTGCTCACGGCAGCTCTTGCCGCTTTACTGGCGGCTATCCAGCGTTCTTCTTGGGACAGTTTTGCCGCAGCACTTTTCCCGGTTTTCAAGCTACCGGATTTTCTTCTTCCCGTCCTCAATCTGGGCAGTCACTTCCTTGCGGGTTTTCTCGCTCGGTTTTGTCATGGGTGAACGATCTTTTCTGCTTATGGGCAAGAGAAAAGGGCAGCTTTTTTGCTGCCCTTGTGGGAAGTTTATTTGGTTTTACAGTGCAAGGCTTGTTGAAGCGTGACAGCAGGAAACTTATCTGGACATCCTATCGGGGCGCACCTTAATCCGGGTTTATTGTTGCAGATCGGGCATAGTACCCACTTATCTTTTTCCAATGCGTCACCTCCTTATCATCAAAATAAGTCAAACAGGCAACGACCTTGCCTTTGTAAAGCCGCTGCCTGTGTATGCTGTTCGGCTCTGCGTCTATGCGTCTGGCTCTCATAAAATATTATGGTTTATTAAAACCTACAAGCGTGGCGGTGAAATCATTATTGCCTTTTTCAATGACAATCTCATATTTATACTGTTCGCCATTTTCGTCTGTAATGTTGATATTAAACTGAACAGGTATTTCCTCGTTTTCGTCTGGAATAAAATAGAAATATTCCTGTCCTTTATCTTCCATAAAATCGTACAATTCATTTCCCGGCTTTTCCGGAAAGTATTTGGAAGATATAAATGTAAGTCGGCTCATTTGTTCTTGATCACTCATTGGGTAGGAAAACAAGAAGCCGTTAAATCCAGCTTCAAGCTGAATTTCTTCCAAATTTACACTTTCATTCAATCGCATTTCATGAGAAGTTAAAGTACCATCATCTTCAAGTGCATACGCTGTTAGAACAAACGGGGACACATTCGTTTGATTGAAAAAAGGAATAACCGCTAATAGGATAAGACACAAACAAGCTGCTACTGCCCCCCATTTAACCCAAACAGGCTTTTTCTTTCTGCCTTGAAAATCAGCAGCTTCTTCAATGTGGTGATTGCTAATATTTCCAACAGCTTCAGAAATGATCTTTTTATTCATATATCATAACCCTCTTTCTTTAGATGATTTTTCAGCTTATCCCTTATTCGAGAAAGACGGACAGATACATTATTGTTGCTAATATGGAACATTCCCGCAATATCCGATATGCTATCCGAAAACCAATAGCGGCGTACGAACATTACTCGGCTCTCTCTATCTAAAGTATCAAGAAAGCAATCTATCTGTTTCGACAATTCATTTGTGGCAATTTCCTGCTCTACGGTTACAGAGGAAGAAATACAGTTTTCTAATTCTTCCAATGCTACATCATAATAACTGTTGCGTTTAATTGAAGTGTTTGCATGGTATTTTGCAATAGAGATATTTCGGACAATGCGGAAAATATATGTTCGTAGCGGGTTAGGCTTTTCGGGTGGTATGGTATTCCACGCCGCAAGGTATGTATCGTTGACACATTCCTCTGCGTCAAGGTCATTCTTCAGAATATTTCTTGCAATCCTGCTGCAAACTGTTCCATATTTTGCCGATAGCTCAACGATTGCCTGTTCCACGCGCGCAAAGAACAATTCAATGATTTTGCTATCTTCCAACAAAGTATCACCCGCCTTTCATCTATGTACTATGGATTTAATCGAAAATCTTACACTATAAGAAAGATGTTTTCAGAAATAAATAAAGGTTTTATTTTCTTCTACCGTCAATCGGCTTTTCCACGTCTTGGGGTATCAACCAAACTCGGGCTATCAATTATACAAAGCAGCGATCTTGCCTTTGCAAAGGCGCTGCCTATTTACGAGGTGTCTGGACCCGCGTCTATGCATCCAGCTCCTCACTAATTCAGTATTTATGTCTCTGCATTGGTGCCGTTGTTTTATCCTAAAGAGATACAGGAAACCGTAATCTTCCAATAACAATTGGTTCCTTGATATGAAGCACACTATTTTTTATGGACAAGGATTGGGAGCGATTTTCGCTTTCCAGTAGTTTCAAAGGTAATATTGGAATACCTAAATCAGCACTTATAAGCAATATTCGTTCCTCACAGAAAATTAGTCCTGATTGGACAATCGTGGGCGAGGCATCTGATGAAATGGCTGCCTATATTTCCTATCCCGAGGATTACTCTGACCACATTTTTTCCATTTATATCAATCGGCCAGGATTTTCGTTTGGATACTTTTTTCGGGCGGGGGGCAGTTTGAGCGTTGTTGATCAGTACATTTCAGAATACTCAATTGAAGGGTGTAGCGATAGAGCATTCATTTCAATGAACACTCAAAAAGTGGATCGATTAGAAATAGACGACGGGAACAGTATCCGACAAATCGATATTAACAGTAGTAGCCCGTTTGCTATTGTGTTACCTACCGATGCTGGTGATGTCACATTTTACGATGTATCTGGAAATACAGTTGAGTGGAAGAAGAACTAAGCCGAAACGGTAAACGATATGGTATAAGTATAGGACGAGCCACTCTTGTTTGCTTGGTCACAAGCATTGCTACCACTTTATTGCAACTAATGAGGATATGATTAAAGCGAAGATGCGGCCTTCAGGTACATCCTGAGAGCCGCATCTTTGCATTGGTAATGCATGTAGTGATGGCACCTTGATGATCAAACAGGGAAGGAGGTTTACAATCGGTTCCTACTACCAGGATAGGCAATTCATTGCTCATTTGCTTTTTCTCCTTATAGAAGTAGACCATGTTGCAATGGACAATCGCTACTTTGTGTGTGGAGTTATTCTAAAAGCCAAAATGAGTCCAATAAAAATACGCTCTATCAGGAGTTTTATGGCCATGAGAAGCAGAAAACCGCAAATCAGAATAATTGTAGCGTTTATCTCTTTCATATTCGTTCTTTCGGTCTGTTAGCGAACAGCTTCCACCGGAACTCCAGTTCTTTCTGGACAAACTCTTTCGGCAGGCCGCGGGGGTTGGCGATGAGATACCATACCCGAAAGGTGCGCTTCTTCGGATCTGTTTCCTGCTGGTAGAGCTGATAGCCCGCCTCATCCTCCTGCGTCCACTGTCCTGTCTGCCGCTTGGCCTGCACAAAGGGTTCCACCACCTGGTCCAGTTCCTCTTTGGTGCGGCTTGAGGCCCAGGCGTGATCCACATCATTGGCGTGGGAGAGGTGGAACAACATCGAACCCATCCAGTTCTTTGCCTTGCACTCCGGCGTTCCGCGCAATTCTGCCTGACGGCGGTACTCCTCCATCTGCTCCGCCGTTCCGTACTGTTCCACCATCTGCTCATCCACATGGATGCACCAGCTGTAATCCTCTGGCTGGATAAAGGGGGCGCAGACCGGATGTAATGCCTCTGCTGGGTCCGTCTCAAAGCGGTCGATAAAGTCAAGGTAGTGGGCTTTGATCAGGGGCAGAAAGGTGTCCAGCAGCCCGGTGTTCAGCCGCAGGTCCTCTGTCAGCATCCGAAAGAATGAACCGCCTGTTGTGGGTTCAATTCTGAAAGAGTAGAGGTAGTCATCTCCCTGCTTTATGATACAGGTGAAGCCCACCTCCACATTTCCATGGCCGATTTCGTAGTCTATGTAGTTGTAGCGCCTCCGGTCAAACCAGATCTGATAGGTCAGCCCGTTTTTCATTTTCTTTTTGAAGT
>OODG01000267.1_pt1 | contig 36590 bp, 33 predicted proteins | sample 1671621 | NCBI WGS metagenome assembly OODG01 (sample SAMN06348175, study PRJEB24527) | human gut metagenome | biome: human gut; feature: ankylosing spondylitis patient; material: feces | host: Homo sapiens | place: China | collected 2015-10 | reverse complement strand
TGGAGGAGAGCATAGCGGCGCAGGAGCCCTTGCCGTTGGTACCGGCAATGTGGATAAACTTCAGCTTCTTCTGGGGATTACCCAGCTTCTGGAGCAGCTCCTGGGTCCGTTCCAGGCCCAATTTACTGCCTTTCCAACAGATGCTGTGGATATAAGTGAGTGCTTCGTTGTACGTCATGGATGATTACCTGATTTCTTTCCCTGAAATTGCCGCCGGGGGATGGCCCGGCGGCAGGATGATTGGATATATGGGTTATGCCCGGTGGACGATGGGGCGGATTACCGGACGATAGACAGCCCGGTTCACCACGGCAACCAGAAGTGCGTTCACCAGGATCGTAACAGGCTTGGTGGTCAAACGGCCCAGGAAGTTGGTCCATAGCAGCACAGAGAAGGCGTTGGTGTTGCCCATCACGATGATGCTGTACATGGTAGTGGTGACAGTGCCCACCAGGAAGCTGTTGACGATGCCCGCTACCAGAACGGTAACGACTACCTTCCAGCTCTCACGGGTGGAGGACAGGTCGCTGTGGAACACATACTTGGTGCTCAGACCGGAGATCACGCCCACCAGGACGGGACCAAGTGCAATGGGGGGGAACCAGATGCCGTAGCCGCTGAGGACAGTGCCCAGGATATCAGCGATCAGTGCTACGATGGCACCGCTGAGGGGGCCCAGCCACATACCGGCCAGAACGATAGGCACGCTTTCAAAGCTGATGCGGAGAATGTCGCTGGCCTGGATGCTGAGGAATCGGGCCAGGATGATCTGCATGGCGATCAGAGCCGCCATCAGGATCAGATTGCGGGTGGAAAAGATGCCGTTTTGGTTACGCTTCATACGCGTTTCCTCCTTTTTCTCTGCCCGCGGCAACGGGCTGCTGCTAGGAGATAAAGTGCGCATAGAAGCTACCTACACAAGGGGTGCGGACATAAAAATACCAATCCAAAGTGGGCGGGCCCACTGTGAATTGGTATTAGACATCCGTAAATTGTGCGGTAGCGGATGCAGCATTACATCGTAGGCCCTATTTCGCGGGGGCCTTTCGTGCAAGGGCGACTTCCCAGCCACTTGCCACTTTACGCGCAATGCTTACTCTACCAATCCTATTTTATTGTCTTGCTCTGTGTGGATCCCCACAGAACGTGACCATCATACACTATCCTGGACCAGATTGCAAGATGCTTAACAAACTTTTTCCAAAAGTTTTTAACTTTGTGCCTTTTTCAGCCGGGTAATAACGATATCGCCGATATTGGCCATATCTTCGGCGGTAAAAGCGCTGCGGAAGTTATCAGAAAACAGGATCTGGGCATTGGGAGGAAACTCGTCGTCTCCCAGCCACAGAAGGAAGCGGATGGTAAGACCCCGCATCAGTTCCACCTCATAGCCCACATCGCTCTGGGAGATGCTCTTGGCCCCCAGCCGCTCCATAGCCTGCCGCAGCAGATCCGGCTTGAAGCCGTAAGAGAAAGCGAAGCGCTTGATGCACCGGCCGGTGAATTGCTGGAGGTAGACCTCTCCCCAGGGGAACTCCCGGTAGGTGAGATACTCCCCGCTGGGCAGGGCGTAGGCGCCGTCCAGCAGATAGCGGAGGAACAAGATCCGCTCAGGATTGCTCAGAGGAGTGGGACCGGTGATGGTGAACTCCGGGTGGGACACGGTGTAGGTGCCCCCCATGAACGACAGTTCCAGCGTCCGGGTGTCCTCATTCCAGGGCAGGGCGCACCGCAGAGCCATCTCAGCCGGGTCCCCCTCCTGATAGCGCTTGAGGTAGAACTCCAACGGCAGCTCTTCCTTGTTGTTTTTTCCGTAAATAGGCTCCATAGCGGTACTCCTTGTTTTAGTTTGCCCGATGGCTGGGCGGGGAAATCTTTGTTGTGGATAGCGAGGTGCCGCCGAAGCGAATGGCCCGGCGGCACCTCGCTGCCGTACCGGCGGGTGCCGGCTTTTTTACTCCTGGCTGACGCTGGGGAAGAGACTGCTGTCCGTGTGGGGCAGGAAGCAGGCGGCCACAAACTCATCCATGTAGCCGGGCTCATTGCTCAGCTCCAGGTAGGTCATGGACCGGCCCAGCTCAAAGACCTTCTCCCGTGCCTCGCTGCTCAGCAGCATGGCATAGGCACCGGCCTGAGAGGAGTTGCCGATGTAGTGGAAATTCTCCAGGGGGATGTCGGGGAACATGCCGATGGTGACGGCGTTCTTCATGTTGATGCCGCTGCCGATACCGCCGGCCACATAGACCCGCTCGATTACCGAGGCGTCGAAACCCAGGGACTGGAGCATGGTCTGGGTAGCGGAGAAGATAGCACCCTTGGCCCGGATGAAGTTGTCGATATCCACCTCGTTGATGACCACGTCCTTGATGCCGCCGGTGTCCTTCTGCCAGGCGATGACGTAGGAGCCCATACCGTGCTCGTCGTGGAGGATGCGGGGATTCTCACGAATGAATTTGCCTTTGCCGTTGATAGCGCCGGTGCGGAAGAGCTCGGCAATGATGTCGATGATGCCGCTGCCGCAGATACCGGCGGGCGCCTCGCCGCCCACCACGGTGAGGGTGGGCTCCAGGGTCTCCTTGTCAATGGTGCAGGCCTCGATGGCGCCGTCGGTGGCACGCATGCCGCAGGAGATGTCGCCGCCCTCAAAGGCAGGACCTGCGGAGCAGGCGCAGGACATCAGGAACTCGTTGTTGCCGAATACCAGCTCGCCGTTGGTGCCAAGGTCGATGAACAGGCTCAGCTCCGGGTGGTTCCAGATCATGGATACCAGCGCGCCGGCGGTGATGTCGCCGCCCACATAGCTTCCGATGTTGGGCGCCACGATCAGCTCCGCCATGGGATTCATCTTCAGACCGATATCCCGGACATAGATGTAGTTTGTCTGGAAAAAGCTGGGGACAAAGGGCTCCATCCGAATGGGGTCGGACCACAGGCCCAGCAGCAGGTGGTTCATGGTGGTGTTGCCCGCCAGCACCATGCGGTAGATCCGCCGGGGGTTGATGTTGGCGCTGCGGTACATCTGCACCAGCATGGGGATGATGGACTCCTTGATCACCGCGTCCTGGAGACGGCGGCGGCCGCCCAGCTTGTCCGATTCAATGATGCGGTTGATGACGTCGGCGCCGTACCGGATCTGACCATTGCCGCCGCTGGCCTTGGCCAGGATCTTTCCGGTCTGGAGATCCACCAGCAGTCCCGCCAGGGAGGTGGTACCCAGGTCCAGGGCAAAACCTACGATGGGATCGGTGTTGTCCGCAGGCAGCACATCCCGGATCATCAGACGCCGGCCATCGCCGTCGTGGGAGATAACGCACTTGATGTGGAACTCGCTCTCCCGAAGGACCCAGCTGAGGTCCCGCAGCACGGGATAGGGCAGGATGATGTTCTCCCGGGCGTAGCCGGTGGCATCCTCTACCGCCCGGAGGAGCCGCTCGTTATCGGGCATGGTGTCCTCCAGGGTGGGCTCCGCAAGCTCCAACGGCAGGAAGCTCAGATCACTGCCGAAGGTGATGCCTGCGTCCTTCATCTTCTGGTGCAGCTCCTCGAAAATAGCGATCTCCTCCGGAGAGCTGAGATCTGCCACCTTCATGCGGCTGCGGTAGGCGGAGGCAATATCCGGTACTTCGATGACAGCGTCACCGCTGACCTGAGCCACGCAGGCCAGCCGCCAGCCGGCGGCGTACTCCTCGGAGGTGATATGGCGGTTGATGGGGGCGTCAAGATAGCCGGAGGCCAGACGGACCCGGCACTTGCCGCACACGCCGTTGCCGGAGCAGGGGGCGTCGATGGCGACGTTGGCCTTCCGGGCCACGTCCAGCAGCTTCTCTCCCGCATTGGCAGAGATGACTACCGGATCGCTGCCCTCGATCATGAAGGTAATGGTAAACATAGACAGACATTCCTTTCCGGTCTGTATGAAAAAGGTTGGGGCACACTTAGATTCAGTATATCCGGGGGTGGGAGCTTTGTCAAGAAGAGTGTTAATTTTTTGGCAATATCCTGGGAAAGTAGGAAAAAAACCAAAAATGGGGGCCGCAGATGCGGCCCCCAAAGGGAAGGATATTTTTACATCAGAGGCTCCAGGTTCAGCACCGGGTGACCCTTTTCGGTGAGGAAGCTGAGCAGCTCCTCGGCATCGGTGGTGATGGTCTCGTCACCGATCATGTCGCAGAAGTTGTCGATGCCCAGCATCTCCTTGGCGGTGGCGTTGAGCCGGGGAGCCACGTCGTCCTTGAGCTCCTTGGGCATCCAGACGATACGAGCCACACCGCCCTCAGCGGCGGCAAACTTGTGGCTGGCGATGAAGTGGCGGCCATGGCCCATGAAGCCAGGAGTCTGTACGCCGCCGCCGGTCATGGAGGCCAGCTCGCCGAAGGTCATGCCGGTGGGGGTCATGCCCTTGTACTCACGGTTGACGATGATGAGGCCGTTGGAGAAGGGCTCGATGCCGCAGATGCACTCGAAGCAGCCGCAGGAGGTCATGGGGTCCTCCATGATGGAGTACAGGCTCACATGCTCCAGAGCGCCGTGGGAGGCCTCGTGGACCATCCGGTCCACGTCGGGATAGTAGCCCTTGACAGGATCGGTGCAGCCCTCCTTGCTGATGGGCTGGCAGGGGCCGGCGTCGTTGAGCTCCTTGGTGGCCTTGGCATCCAGCCAGCTCACAGCGCCGCACAGACCCAGACGCTCAGGAGTGACTACGCAGCAGTGGCTGGGAGCGAAGGACTGGCAGAGGGTGCAGGTGTAGAACTGATCCACGCTCTCATCGGTGAGGGAGCCCAGCCGGTCGTCACGGGCGTTGTAGGAGGGCATGGCCTCCTCGTCCAGGATGCGCTTGGCCTCGGCAGGATCGGTGACCAGGGTGACCTGGCACTTGTCCACAACGGCGTCGAACTCATCCATGATCATATAGTAGAGGACCTCGCCAAAGTGGTGCATACGAAGACCCTTGGCAAAGGCGTCCTTGCTGATGCGGATGCGGATCTGGTTGCGCTGACCGGTGTGCATCACGCCTTCCATGTAGTTGAACCAGGCGTGGATCTTACGCTCGATAACAGACTCGAAATCCTTCTGCATTTTGGCGCCGGCTACCTCGATATAGGTGGCGATGGGGTACTCCACCTCGCCGCTGTCGATGTCGGGGCCTACGATGGTGATCTTGTGATCCTCCACCTGGTCCATCTCCCGCATGGTCACCAGCTCGCACGTTACGTTCTTGCTGGACCAGAACTCCACCTGCATGTCGTTCTTGCGGATGATCTCGCCCTCGAAAGCGGCGGCAAAGGCCACGGGGATAGGCAGCTCCTTGACCTTGATCTTGATGTTGCGCAGGGCCAGGGAGTGCTTGACGGTCTCGGTGTGGTCGCCCACATACTCCAGAGCGCCGGGGACCTGGAGATCGCCGATGTCCTGATCCACGACGACGGGGAAGCCCAGGGCGATGGCGCCGGCACCGGCGGAGACCACCACTTCATTGAGAGGCCCGAAGGTGTTGACAAAGGCGGGGACGCGGTCCTTGGTGTACTTGAGAAGGGCACCCAGATCGCCGGCCTGGACATTACCGAAGATCAGCGCCGCACGGATGGCCACGGTGACCACATGGATGACGCTGGTAACGTCGTGGCCCAGAGGCACCACACGGAACTCAAGACCCATCTTTACGCCCTCAGCGGCAGCCTGCTCAATGCAGTCGCCGATCATGAAGGTCATAATACCCTTGGACTGATAGTCCTTCACCACGGCAGCCACGTCAGCGGCGTTATCCGCCTTGCCCAGAACTACGGCCACACCGGGGATGTCGCCGGTGACCAGGGGCACGCCCAGGGAGCGGATGATGGGGTCAGGCACAAAGCCGATGCCGGAGTCCTCGGCGTAGGGGTCGCTGCCGCCCACGTACTTGAGGCCCTCAATGATCTCAGCGCCCACAGCGGTGGCAAGACCGGCGTTGAGGGCCTGAGCGATATCGTCCTGATTGGTGATGAGGCTCTTGAGGACGCCCACGCAGGCGGGCAGATCCCCCAGCGTCTTCACCTTCACGCCGGTGGCGGCGTAGATGGTGGGGAAGAAATAGGCGGTGTCGGGGAAAGCCACAGGGGTATCCGCACCATATTTGGCAATCGCGTCGTTCACAGCGCCCTCAGTGAGCCCCGCCACGGCGTTGGAACCGGCATAGATCAGGTCAGTCAATGCACTCATAGGTTACAACCTCCTCAAAATTCATATCCATTAGGATACATGCTCGATGGTACCAATATACCAAAAATACCGCTTTTTGTATAGGGCTTTTCCGGAGGCAGCCGAAAAAATTTTCCATCCCGCCCGGGGGGATCGGCAGCAGCCTTGCCGGAGGTGCCGCGGGATACAAAGAAGCTTCGCTGTCTCTGCCAAGGATGCGCCCCTTTCCCGGGGGGCGCCGGAGAAAAAATCTCCAAGGCATCTTGACAATGTCGATATTCGAGAATATAATGCAGGCAAGTAATGTCGATATTCGAGAATGGGAGGCGGCCACTGTGCCCAGAGCCAAATTTCAGACCTTGACGGAGCAGATGTATTACATTCTCCTGTGTCTCAGCCGGGAGTGCTGCGGCATGGATATCATGGACCAGATCCCCGCCATGACCGACGGCCGGGTGCGGGTGGGCTCCGGCACCTTGTATAACCTCCTGGAGCAGTTTTTGGACGCGGGAATGATCCGGGAGACCCGGTGTGAGGGCCGCCGCCGCAGCTATGTGCTCACCGACGAGGGGCGGCAGCGGCTGGAGGAGGAGTACCGGCGCATCTGCGCCCAGGGGGCGGATTACCGCCGGATCATGGGAGAGGAGGTTTCCCGATGAAAAACACAAAGCACCAGTTGATCCCCTTTTCCACATACGATCTGACGGGGATGGAACAGCACCTGGAGAAGATGGCCCGGAAGGGCTGGCTGCTGGATAAAATATCCGCCCTGGGCTGGCGGTACCGGAGGATCGAGCCCAAGGCGCTACACTTCACCGTCTCCTACTGCCATCGGGCTTCGGCCTATGACCCGGAACCTACCGAGGAGGTCCAGACCTTCCACGACTTCTGCGCCCACACCGGCTGGCATCTGGCGGCGGAGTTCGGGTCCATGCAGGTGTTTTATAATGACCAGGAGGACCCCACCCCCATCGACACGGACCCGGCCCTGGAGATCCAGATGGTGGGCCGGGAGGTAAAGCGGATGCTGCCCGCCCAGATCTTCCTGCTGCTCCTGGGCTTCTGGATGGGCGGTTCCTGGTGCTACAGCCTTGTATATGAGCCCATCGATCTGCTGGCCAGTCCCACCAGCCTCTTTACCGGCCTGTGCTGGCTGGGTCTCATGGTGTGGTCCGTGGCGGATCTTATCACCTACCTTATCTGGCGGCGGAAGGCCAGGCAGGCGGCGCAGCGGGGGGAGTTCGTCCCTACCCACGGCTGCCACCGGATCATGCAGGTGGTGATGGCCCTGGTGGTGGTGGGAGTGGTCTACTTCTTTGCTGCTGCCCGGCTGCCGGGGCTGCGGCTCCTCACTGGCATCATGATCCTTGGTTTCGTGGTGCTGTTCCTGGCGGTAAACGGCACCAAGGATTTTCTCAAAAGCCGTAAGGTCTCCCGGAACCGCAATCGGGCGGCTACCATCGCCGTGGATGTGCTCCTGGCAGTGGCGCTGACGTTGGGGATCTCCTATGCCACGATCAGCCTGGCGAGAAATGGAGAGTTTTCCCTGTCGGCGGATATCGAGCCCCTCCTCACCATCGCGGATCTCACCGGCGAGGAGGACCCCCGGTACGTCGTCCGCAGCCATGTGGAGTCCTCAGTGTTCCTGAAGGTCCGGGATTTTACGGAGGAGGCCCACCCGGAGGAGACTATCCGGCTGCCGGAGATACGAACCAGGATCGTGGATGTGCATCTGCCGGGGGTCTACGACTTCTGCTTGCGGCAGCTCCTCCACGAGCGGGACGACTGGGAGGGCTTTACCGACGACGGGACGGTGATCACACCTTACTATATTTATAAGGAGATAGACCCCGGTCTCTTTGGAGCCCAGGCCGCCTGGCAGCGGTATGCCGGCGGGGAGAACGGGGAGCCCACGGGGGATTACCTCCTGAGCTACCCCGGCCGGCTGGTGACCATGGAATGTGACTGGGAGCTGACGGCGGAGGAGATGGCTGCAGCTGGAGCAAAGCTGGCACCGGCGGAGTAAACGGCACCGGACGGCAGATTCCCAGGACCCTGCCATTGACAATACCGCCGCCGGACGGTATAGTAAGAGCGATGATTTTGCACACCGGAGGATTGACCATGGAGAATATACATGACATTGCCCTGCAGGACTGCCCCCTCTGCCGGGGGACGGGAGCCCTGGAGGAGGAGGGCGGCTGGCTGGTGTACGTTCAGTGCCTGGACTGCGGCTGCCGTACCGTGGAGATGGCCTACCACTCCGAGGAGGAGCGGCAGGAGATGGCGGAGAAGGTGGCTCTCTCCTGGAACCTGGGCAAGGTGATCTACACCGGCCCCGGCGACTGAGCTCCTTTTCCTGAAAACGGTACTGTTTCCCATTCAGAGCATAAAAAACCGGAGGAATCCAAACGATTCCTCCGGTTTTTGCTTTTGGAAAGAGAGCGTTTAATCCGCCACAGGCTGGAGATCATCCAGGGAGAAGCTCTGCCCCATGATCATGACCGTACCGCCCTGAAATTGAGCGGGATCATAGATCTCGTCAAAGGTCAAGAGCATTTCTCCCGTATAGGGGGAATATTTGGAATACGGCATACTTCCTTCGATTGTCCGGCCGTTTTGATCGTGTAAGATCACGCTGGAACCCCAGGGGTTTCCGCTGTTCTCCTGATCTTCCCAGTTTTTCATGAGACTGGTCAGAGTCCCGCTTTCATTGGCCAACCGGACCGACAGGCCCACAGGGGAGAGATAGATCTCCTCTACGGTAACCGTCTCCTCCGCCAGCTGGATGGTCTGCTCCGGCTTGAGGGTCCAACCAAAGTCTTTTCCGGACAGCGGGATGGTAAAGGTCCACTCTCCCGGCGCCAGCACAGGTGCCGACGACCATGCTTCTCCTTCAGCACATCCCTTCAGGTTTCCCAAGGTCAGTTCAAAACATTGGATTTCATTGGCCCAGGTCAGTTCAGCTGAATCTGAATCAAAATTGCCGGCTGTATAATGATAGACCAGCAAGAAAGACAGGACGTTGTCGTCCGGGTCATCATCTGTCCATAGCTCGGCTCCTCCATAGGTTCCATAACTTCCATAGCCGCCATCGGGTTCGTTTCCGTCTGTCCCTTTTGGACGAAGATGCCAGTCGTCAAAGCGGTAAGCATCCTGATTCAGTACAGTTCCATCCGATACCGTCAGCTCGCCAACAATCGCCACACTTCTGTGGTCGGAATAGACCTGAGAAATATGGACTGTCTCTCCGTTCTCTGCTGTGGAAGTCAGATCCACTGCCATGAACCCGGGGGCCAACAGCTGGGCATCCTCCTGCGTTCCTCCGAAATAGGCCAGGATCCGCTGATCCAACCCTGTAGCCACGGTAAAGGCGCAGGCCATCAGCAACAGGGCTGCCGCTGCCATGACGGCGGTCATCTTTTTCATGCAATGCATCGGTTTTACCTCCTTTTGCTCTGTCAGGAGGCGGTCCAGCATGGCCTGCTCCTGCTCCGCCGTGGGCTTCACTTGGTCTAAAACACGCTTGAATTCACGCTTGTCCATACTCTTCTACCTCCAAAATCTCTTTCAGTTTCTGCCTGGCCTGAACAAGCCAGGTGCGAACAGTAGAGGGATTTTTTCCTAATATCTCCGCTGTTTCCAGGGCAGTATACCCTTGGTAATAGTGGAGATAGAGCACCATGCGGTATTTCTCCTGCAGGGACAGGATATACTCCCAAAGCGCTCCATCCTCCGGCTGTTCCCAGGTCAGATGTTCCCATGCGTCCTCGCTTGCCCGGTTTCTCCTCCACCAGTGTTTCAGCTGATTCTTGCACTCGTTTCGGGCGGTGACGATGAGCCAGGCCTTTTCGTGCTCCGGATCACGAAAGGGTTTCCCATACTCTATCACCTTGCGAAAGACAGTTTGGGTGACATCTTCTGCATCGGGTACATTTTTCAGCAGCATAAGGCAGAGCTGATAGACCATGCCCACATGCCGCCGGTAGAGGGTGACCATTTCCTCGCCGGTCCCAATATTTCCCATCCGGGACACCTTCTTTCTTGCCTCTCTGCTTTATACACAATCGAGGGAGGCAAAATGTTGACCTGGGGATAGATTTTTTGAGGGTAGATTATTTACTGGACGGAGCAAAACGAATGGAGCCATTCTTTACGATTGCTGAGCACATAGGGCTTCCCATTCATAGATGATTAAAAAAACGGAGCCTGTTGCAGATGGCAGCAGGCTCCATTTTATTCCACATTTGATCAGGGGAATTGTGTTATCAAGAGTATGTAATAGTCATAGGCAGATGTGGACAGGTACGCAGCATCAGGCATTACTGCCGCCCGCTTTTTCGCCGGTCAGTCTCATGTGAGCTGTAAAATGCGGCTTTTGCCTGATACATTTGTTTATCTGCTTCGTCAAGCTGTTCCTCAACGTTACAATGGTTTTCCCTCCATGATATGCCGACCGATACGCTGATACCGTCTTGCTCCATGTAGTTTTTCGTTGTAGCGATTGCTTTTCGGAAAGCATCTTCTTCTAATTCCGTGTCAATGACCAAAAATTCATCACCGCCTATGCGGTAGCATGTTCCTGCAAACATACAGGCAATATGGTTTGCTGTACGGCAAATCAGATGATCACCGGCGCCATGTCCCATACGGTCATTGACTGCTTTTAACCCGTTTAAGTCGATGGCAGCCACACCCAGCCTGGAAAGCGGGCTCTTTTCAAAACGCTTGATATCGAGGTTAAATTTATTCCGGTTGTACAGTCCGGTCAGTGAATCTTCAAAACTTAGTTTTTCCAGGAGCTTAGTCTGTTCTTCGATCTTCCTTTTGTACTCATCAATACATTTATTCAGATATTCGTAGGTATACTGCCCGATCTGCGTTGGAAAGCCTACATCCTGCTGCGTCATTTCGGAGTACGGATTAGAGATATGAATGTGGCAGCAGCGGGCCATACCCTCTATCCAACGAAACACAGCGGTAATACGTTGGTGTACACACAGATAGATATTAGTGGAGGGATCGGTGGCGATCCATGCTCGGCCAGAGCAGATATATATATCCGGCGAGATGTCGATCACATCGTACTCTTCGCCCCAGATGTTGCATTTGGGAACCTTATTTACAAATTGCCGAAAAATTCCGGAAACAGTTTCGGTTCCTACGTTATATTCATTTTCACCTGCACCAAACCAACTCAGCTTATCATCAAACAGTTCGATAATAGCTTCTACATTGTTTTCGCAATAGTGCTTGTGAAACAAAGAGCTGGTTAATTCTCTGACAGTTTGTATCTTTTTATTTCTATCGAGAGATTGCGTCATCTGTTATCCCTCACTTTTGAAGATCTCCTCAGAAAACAACTTTCACCCACTGCATATCTCAGTATCACATTGATTGAGCGAACCGGTCATACACAGTATTTATCTCCAGTGCTGTGTGATGATAATATTCCTTATTAAGTTCATATTAGTTGCTTTCCGCCTCCGTGTCAACGTTTAGAGTAAGTATCTTTCAAATTCGGCACTAATGGGAAGCACGAAAAAACCCCGTAAACAAATCGTTTACGGGGTTTTCCGGCCTTATAGCTTTTTAGTTAAGGCGACATGGCTGCGGGGGAGAGGACGTAAACCTCCGAACCCCGCTTTTTTGCGTTGGGTAAGAGCTTTGTGCCCGAAGCGCCTTAGATCTCCAGGTAGGAGTCGGCGTACAGGGTGTGGTTCTTGAACACGTCGCAGCTCTTGATGGTCTCCATCAGACGCAGGTCGCAGGGGTTGACGATAGCGGAGGTCAGACCCTGCATCATGCACATAGCCACCAGGGCGCTGTCCATGATGGGACGGATGTGCTTGGGCATACCGTTGGAGTTGTTGGACAGACCACCGGTGGACTTGAGGCCCTCGTCGGAGAAGGCCTTGATGGCGTTGAGAACGTCCATCTGCTTATCCTGCATGCCCTTGACCACCAGGAACAGGGGGTCGAACCACAGGTCGTCGGACTCCATGCCCAGGCTCAGGCCGCGCTCGAGCATGTTGTGGCAGTGCATCATGCGCTCCTCGTTGTCCTTGGCGATACCATCGGCAGAGCACAGGGCGATGACGATGGCGTCGTTGGCGGCGGCCAGGTTGATGTTGTCGATACGGCTGCCGGCATCGGCGGAGTTGACGATGGGCTTGCCGTTGGTGCGGTTATAGACCTTGATACCGGCCTCGATAGCAGCCTTGTTGGCAGTATCCAGAGCCAGAGGCACGTTGTTGAAGTTCTGCTGCAGCAGCTGGACAGCCCACTGCATCAGCTCGGGACCGTTGGACTCAGCAGGCCCGATGTTCACATCCAGGTAGGTAGCACCGGCAGCGATCTGCTCGGCAGCGCGCTTGAGGATGGGGCCCTCGTCGTAGGTCTCCATAGCCTTGCGGATAGCGGGGGAGATGCAGTGGATCCGCTCGCCGATGGTGACGAACTGCTTGCTGGCAGGATCGTGGCCCTTGTACTTGACCTCCTTGTCCTCCAGCTTGTAGGGGCCGGTGACAACGATGGGAGGAGCAGGAATGACCTTCTTGGGAGCGGGGGCGGGAGCGGCCTCGGCAGCAGCGGCGGGGGCGCCGTCGGCAGCGGGAGCCTTGTAGCTCTTCTTCCACTCCTCGTCACGCAGGTACTTCACCAGCTGGACAGCCTCAGTGGTACCAACGATGACGCTCCAGTCAGGCAGCTTGTCCTGGATCTCGCCCTTCATGACGGCCACCTTGCCGGGGATGATCAGAGCGCGGCTCTTGATCTTGTTGTTGATGTCGAACTCATCGAAGAACTTCTTGATGGAGGAGCTGGAGAACTTGCCGGCGGCCCAGGCGGTCAGAACGGACATACCGGAGGCGTCGGTGATCAGCAGGTTCACAGGCATCTTGGAGCGCTCCAGCTCGCCGGACACCAGGAAGTAGGTCAGAGCGAAGTCCACGGTCAGGCAGCAGGGGCTGTTCTCGTCGGCACCGTTGATGGGATAGATGCCGGGGGCCACCTTCATGGGCTTCTGAGGATCGGTGAAGATGTTCTGACGCAGGCCGTAGAGAGGCAGAGCCTTGGCGTAGGTCATCTCGGAGCAGACCACGATGGAGCCGTACTTGCAGGTGAACAGGCTCAGCAGAGCAGCCTCCAGGTGGGCGTTGCCGCCCGCCAGAGCGGCCACGTTGACGATGGAGGGATAGCCGAAGGAACGGTCGCCGTCCTTCAGAGCAGCCCGGCGGATCTCAACAGCACCGGCATAGGCGTCCTTGATGGAGGCGGTGCCCACATCCAGGATCAGGTTCTTGTTGCCGGCAGCTTCCAGCTTCTCCACGGTGGCGTGGAGCTCTTCCAGGTCCGCGCCCCGGACGCCCAGCAGCACCTTGGCCTCGGTGGCCACAGCGCTCATGTCGGCGTAGTTGGAGGCGTCAGCGCCGTCCAGGATGAAATCGGTACCCTTGAGAGCCTCAACAGCAGCCTTGGCGGCAGCCACATCGGTGCAGCTGAGGACCAGGGGACGGCCCAGAGCCTTGGCCTTGTTCACCAGGGCCACATAGTCGTCGGCAGACTTGTCGGCGCTGTGGTTGACGAACACCATCTCCACATACATCCGCTCGCTGATACGCTCATAGTCCACCTTGGGGATGGAGGCGATCACAGCGTCCTGCTTGGCCTCGTCCATGCAGTCGCACAGGGCCACAGCGTACAGCGTCTTGGAGACCAGGGTCTTCTCGTGACGGGAGAGGACGGTCTCGCCGCCCAGGCTCAGCTCGCCGACCTTGAAGGTCTTCATCGGAGGTGCAGTGGCCTCGGACAGAGTGGACAGAGCCTCAGCGGACATGTGGGGGCACTTCTCAATGGGGAGGGCACCAGAGGCAACCTTCATGGCGAAGGCCATGCAGGTGGGGTTACCGCAGTCCTTGCAGTTGGTTTTGGGGGTAAGCTTAAAGATGTCAAGACCTTTCAATGCCATTGTTCGGGCCCTCCTTACATCAGCGCAGCAACCAGCTGCGCAACGGTCTTAATGGATTCGGGGTGCTTGAGGATGACGGCGTCGCTGCCGTAAGCCAGGCAGGCGGCGGCGGTCTCCACTTCCATGTCGATGCCACGCTCCTCCTGGCAGCCCCACTCGGGGACATCGCTCTCGGGGGCGGTAGCTTCCTTCACACCCCAGGTCTCCACGCCCACAGGGGTGATGATGGGCATCTGGAGGGTGGCGTCGTTCTGGCTGAGGGCGGCGGCCTTTACGCGCTCCAGAGTGGAGACCACGTACTCAAAGCCGTAGCCGGCGGCAGCGGAGCCAACGTTCATAGCCACATTGTGACCATCCACACCCATCTGGGTGATGAGGACGTTGAGCTGCTTGGCCAGGTTGATATCCACGGCGGACTCAGCGCCCACCTTCTGACCATAGGCAAGGCCCGCACCGGCGGCAATGCCCTTGTAGTTCTCTTCCTTGGCGGAGAGGACCAGGATGTTCTTGCCCTGGAGAGCCTCAGACACCTTGGCGAAGAGGTCGGCATCCTTCTCGGCGTTCTTGCAGCCAGCCACCACGATGGGCTTGTCAACGACCTCGGCCACAGCCTTGGCATCGGCCACGCAGTCCTCAACGGACTTGTTGGCGCCATTGGGGTCAGCCAGATCGAAACGGATGCACACGAAGTCCGCATGCTCCAGGGAAGCGGCCTTGGCAGCCCGCTGGGCCAGGGTGTCGCAGCCGGCGTAGAATTCCTTCAGACCCTCGCAGGGCTGCTCGGGATCGTCGGAAACATCGATGCCGATCTTGGGGGCATTGGCAATGGGGGCGTCGAAGGTATAGAGATTGTAGACGTTCTGACCGCCCAAAGTGACGGCCTTGTCGCCGGTACCCAGCGTCAGCTCATTGATCTTGGCGCCGAATACCTGGGGCTTTTTGACAAACGGCATATTGGTATACTCCCTTCATGATGTTTGTGTTTGTCTGTATGAAAAGCAAAGAGTTTGTTAGGCTCTCAGAGGGCCAGCTGGTCAAAGATCCGGTGGACCGCCTGCTTGACGGGGCTGTCCGCAGGCACAGTGACGCTGGGCTTGCCCTCCGCGTCGTACTCATAGACTGTGTCGTCGTGGGGCACCACGCCCATGAGGTGGAGGTGATACTTCTCGATCTCCTCCCGGACGCCATCGTTCAGCTGGCCGCCGGGGGCACGGTTGATGATGAGGCCGACCTCCTTGGCGCCCAGCTTCAGCTCGTCGATCATCTCGCTGAGGCGGCCGGCGGCCTGCACGCCGCGGCGGGAGCAGTCGCTGACCAGGAGGATGGTATCCACCTTGGGCAGGATGCCGCGGCTGAGGTGCTCAAGGCCCGCCTCGTTGTCCACGACGATATAGCGGTAGTTCTGGGCGTACTTGGCCACCTGAGTGGAGAGCAGACCGTTGACGAAGCAGTAGCAGCCCTTGCCCTGGGTACGGCCCATGACCAGCAGGTCATAGTCGTCAGCCTCAGTGAGAGCGTCGCTGAACTGCATCTCAGCGTAATCCGCCTTGCTCATACCGGCGGGGATGGGATTTTTGGCCGACATCTCCGCCTGGGCGATCTCCTCACGGATCTCTCCCAGGGTGCTGTGGACCTCCACACCCAGGACTTCATTCAGATTGGAATTGGCGTCGGCATCCACGGCCAGGACAGGACCATTTTTCTTCTGGCAGAGATACTCGATGAGCATGCCGCAGATCGTGGTCTTGCCCACGCCGCCTTTGCCGGCCAGCGCGATGGTTTGTGCCATAGTTGTTGTTCTCCTTTTGGGGTATCCCCCGAGCCGGGGCGGATCAGTGGGCTCCGGCTCGGGGATACGGCCTGTTGATCAGATGAGATCGATGATGCCGGACTCCTTGACGATCCGGGCCACATCGTCGTACTTGTTGAGGGCATAGAGGTGGATACCGTCGATGCCGCAGGCGCGGTACTCGTCGATCTGCTTGATGGTGTACTCGATACCGGCCTCCTTGAAATCGGCCTTCTTCTGAGCGGCAGCAGCGTCGAAGGGCTCCTTGTCGAAGGGGTTGGGGAAGATCCAGTGCTTGGAGATGATCTCGCACAGGGCGCGGGGCATGACGCAGCCGTTGCGGCTGAGAGCCATGTTGATGGTAGCGGCCTGATCCAGGATGGGCATGATACCCACGTCCACAGGCAGCCAGATGCCGGCGTCACGGATGGCGTCCAGCCAGTAGCGGAACTGATCCATATCCCAGCACAGCTGAGTCATGATGTAGTCAGCGCCGTTGTCCTGCTTCTGCTTCAGGAAGGAGATATCGGCCTCCAGGCTGCGGCAGGCAATGTGGCCCTCGGGGGAACCAGCCACGGCGATGCAGAACTTGTCACCGAACTCCTGGCGGACAAACTTCACCAGCTCAGTGGCATAGTGCAGGTCGCCGCCGGTGCCGGTCCAGCCGAAGGGCAGGTCGCCGCGCAGAGCCAGCATGTGGTTGATGCCGTGATCCAGATAGTTCTGCAGCTGCTCCTTGATGCCTTCCTTGGTGTTGCCGATGCAGGTGAAGTGGGTGACGGGAGTGCACTTGCCGTCCTTCTTGATCTTGTCCAGAACCTCCAGGTTCTTGCCGACGTTGGTACCGCCGGCACCGTAGGTGCAGGAGATATAGTCAGGGTTCAGGGTGTACAGCTGCTCCAGCACACCACCCTCACCGCAGAGCTTCTCCATGCCCACATCGGTCTTGGGGGGAAAGACCTCAAAGGAAAAGGCAGCTCTCTCTTCAAAAATGTCAGAAACGCGCATAGTCTGATCCTCCATATTTTTTTATGGTTATTTGAATAAGCGGCACCGCCGCTGTGGGGCGACAAAGTAAGTCCCGGCGGATCAGGCCGGGGTGGGGGCGGATTCATTCCGCCCGAGGAAGTGAAATGGCCAGGGTTCCCATTTGACCGAAGGTCAATCGCCGGGAGTCCGGCGTAACAAGTGTTTTGCCAAAGGCAAAACCTTGCCGCAGGGCGGATTCATTCCGCCCGAGGAAGTGAAATGGCCAGGGTTCCCATTTGACCAAAGGTCAAATGGGAGTAAAGGAGTAGCGCTTGAGAAGTCCGGCGGTGTCGGTGTGATAGATCACCGTACCGTCGGAGAGCTCTTCCTTTTCAATAGAGGCGCGGGGCTCCAGATCCCGGACATAGGCATCGGTGTCCTCCACCGATACCTCCCGGAAATCCACGTCCCGCATCTGATTGTTGCTGCACTGATTGAAGATCTCGCAGCAGAGCTCATACGTACGCATGAGACGCACCTCCGTTACTCTGCGGCCACGATCACCGTGCCGGCGGTAAGGTCGGCGGACACCAGGTGGCCGGTAATGGTGGTCACAGCCCCCATCACGTCCACAAAGGTCAGCTGATCGCCGTCAGCCTTGATGCTGGCGACAAAGCGGCAGAGGATATTGTCATCCTGCTTTTCGTTCTTGTAGATAGTGGAAAGACACATGGGAAACGCTCCTTTAGGGTTTTACTTTTTCAGCAGCTCCAGAGCGGCGGAGAGATAGCCGTTGCCCTGATCAAAGGATTCCACAGCGTGGAGCAGCTGGTGCTCCACCTCACCGGAAAACTGCTTGGCCAGGTCGCTGAGCTCAGCGGCGTGGTGAATATTGTGATCGAGCATGTACTGCAGCAGGGCCACCGCCTGTTCTCCGCTGACGTTCTCCCCGCCGTGGGTGTGGGTATGAACGTGGTCATGAGTGTGCTCATGATCGTGGTCATGGCTGTGGGTGGGATGTTCGTGGTCAAAGTGCTCCATACAGACTCCTCCAAGCTAATATTGACATAAATTTAACCAAGTACACTATACCGCAATTTTGTCAAGTTTGCAAGGGACAAGCGCATAATATTTCGAGTTTTTTTCAAGTTTTTAGTGGCAAAGTCAACACAGGAAAAATAAGAGAAAAAAAGAATAAAAATGGTAAAAAATCTGCGCCGCAGACCGTGTTCAGGCCTGCGGCGCAGATAGGGTGAGAGAGATAAAAAATCAATCCACTTTGGGCAGCTTGCTGAGGGCGGCGGCAATGTCCTCATCGGTGGGGATATAGTCGCTCATGTCGCCGTCGTTGAACTTCTGGTAGGCATAGAGATCGAAATAGCCGGTACCGGTCAGGCCGAAGAGGATCGTCTTTTCCTCGCCGGTCTCCTTGCACTTGAGGGCCTCGTCAATAGCCACCCGGATGGCGTGGCTGCTCTCCGGAGCGGGGAGGATGCCCTCCACCCGGGCAAAGGCCTCTGCGGCTTCAAAGACCTTGGTCTGCTCTACGCTGGTGGCCTCCATATAGCCGTCGTGGTAGAGCTGGGAAAGGGTGGTGCTCATGCCGTGATACCGCAAGCCGCCGGCGTGGTTGGCGGAGGGGATGAAGCCGGAGCCCAGGGTGTACATCTTGGCCAGCGGGCACACAGCGCCGGTATCGCAGAAATCGTAGGCGTACTTGCCGCGGGTGAGGCTGGGGCAAGAGGCAGGCTCCACGGCGATGAAACGGTAATCCGCCTCACCCCGGAGCTTCTCGCCCATGAAGGGGGCGATGAGGCCGCCCAGGTTGCTGCCGCCGCCGGCACAGCCAATGATGATGTCGGGCTTTACGCCGTATTTGTCCAGAGCGGTCTTTGCCTCCAGGCCGATAACGCTCTGATGGAGGACCACCTGGTTGAGCACGCTGCCCAGCACATAGCGGTAGCCGGGAGTGGAGGTGGCTGCCTCTACCGCCTCGCTGATGGCGCAGCCCAGAGAGCCGGTGGTGCCGGGATGCTCTGCCAGGATCTTCCGGCCCACGGCGGTGGTTTCAGAGGGGGAGGGGGTGACGCTGGCGCCGTAGGTCCGCATGACCTCCCGGCGGAAGGGCTTCTGCTCATAGGAGCACTTCACCATGTACACCCGGCAGTCCAGGCCCAGGTAGCTGCAGGCCATGGACAGTGCGGTGCCCCACTGGCCGGCGCCGGTCTCAGTGGTGACGCCCTTGAGGCCCTGGTGCTTGGCGTAGTAGGCCTGGGCGATGGCGCTGTTGAGCTTGTGGGAGCCGGAGGTGTTGTTGCCCTCGAATTTATAGTAGATCTTGGCGGGAGTCTGGAGCTTCTCCTCCAGGCAGTAGGCTCGGACCAGGGGGGAGGGACGGTACATCTTGTAGAAATCCCGGATCTCCTGGGGGATCTCGAAGAAGGGGGTGGTGTCGTCCAGCTCCTGCTTCACCAGCTCGGAGCAGAACACGCCCTCCAGCTCCTGTGCGGTCATAGGCTGGAGCGTGGCGGGGTTCAGCAGGGGGGCGGGCTTGTTTTTCATGTCGGCCCGGAGATTGTACCAGGCTTTGGGCATCTCGTCCTCGGACAGATAGATTTTGTAAGGGATCTTGTTCTCGCTCATGGTAGTTTCTCCTTTCACAAATCGATTCCGGGACAAAAGAAAAACGCCTCTGTCCCTAGCTTCACTGCTGGGACAGAAGCGATCATTGCTTCTGCGGTGCCACCCGGCTTGACGCTCTCGCGTCCTCTTAGCGCGCACTGACATGCGCCGGCTTTGATAACGGAGGTCCCCTCCGGCTCGCCTACTTGCCTTGCGGCTTTGGGTCTGCCCTCGAAAGCCCATTGGGCCCCGCGCTCCCGACCGCCTTCCCACCACCGGCGGCTCTCTGAACAGTACCTGCGAGGCTTACTCACACTTTCTCAACGGTTTTGATGTGCGTACTATAGCACTTTAATGGGATGATGTCAAGAGTTTTTTGGGAGAATCCAGGCGGGCCAGGGACGGAACTTTGTGACCTGTTCCTATGGCGGCATGGCCCTGTCTGTGGTATCCTGTAAGTACATTTTACCAAAAGGAGAAACTGTATGGAACCGATCACCGCGGTGGTCCTCGGCGCGGGCAGCCGGGGAGAGATCTATGCCGGCTACGCCCTGCGCCATCCGGAGGAATTGAAGGTGGTGGCCGCAGCGGAGCCCCGGCCGGACCGCCTGGCAAAGCTGGCCGATGCCCACGGTATCCCGCCGGAAAACCGCTTTGCCAGCTGGGAGGAACTGCTGGAGCGGCCCAAAATGGCGGATGTGGCGTTTGTCTGCACCCTGGACGATATGCATACCGCCCCGGCCTTGAAAGCGCTGGAGAAGGGCTACCATATCCTGCTGGAAAAGCCCATGAGCAACACAGAGGAGGAGTGCCGGGCCATCGAGGCTGCTGCCCGTCAGGCGGACCGGGTGCTGGCGGTGTGCCATGTGCTGCGCTATACCCCCTTCTACCGGACCATCAAAGCCCTGGTGGACGGCGGGGAGATCGGGGAGATCTGCGCCGCTGCCCAGATCGAGAATGTGGGCTACTGGCACCAGGCCCACAGTTTTGTCCGCGGCAACTGGCGCAGCAGCCGGGAGACCAGCCCTATGCTGCTGCAGAAGAGCTGCCACGACATGGATATCCTTCTGTGGCTGATAGGAAAGGACTGCTGCCGGGTCAGCAGCTTTGGGAGCCTGCGCCACTTCACGGCGGACAACGCCCCCGCCGGAGCCCCGGAGCGGTGTCTGGACGGCTGCCCCCACAGCGAGATGTGCCCCTACTACGCCCCCAAAATTTACCTTACCGGCAAGACCGACTGGCCGGTGGATGTGCTGACTACGGATCTCACAGAGGCGGGTATCCGCAAAGCCCTGGAGGAGGGGCCCTACGGCCGGTGCGTCTACCGCTGCGGCAACGACGTGGTGGACCGGCAGGTGGTGAATCTGGAATTTGAGGGCGGGGCGGTTGCCTCCTTCGTCATGACTGCTTTTACCGCCGATTTCTCCCGTCAGCTGAAGCTTCTGGGCACTGCCGGACAGATCCAGGCGGATATGGGGACAAAAGAAATTGTCCTCCACCGCTTCGGGGAGGAGCCCCGGCAGATCCCTCTGCTGGACGGCGGAGAGGCCAGCGGCCACGGCGGCGGGGACTACGGCCTGGTGCGGGACTTCCTGGAGGTGGTCCGCTGCGGCGGAGAGAGCCGCTCCAGCGCCCGGGCCTCTCTCCAGAGCCATTTGATCTGCTTTGCCGCTGAGCGCTCCCGACTGTCTCATACGGTGGAGGAGCTGCGGCTGTGAAACCTGGGGCCTGGGAGGCTGTCCTCCCAGGCCCTGATTTTAAAATATTTTTCCCTACCCCCTTGACAACTAGGTTAGCTTGTGCTAACTTTATTACGCAATTAGGAAACACTAACCAGCCCGCCGGACAGGGCGGAGCGGAAAGGAGGGCGTTGTGATGCCGTTGACAATGGTACGGCCCGGTGAGTGCGGCCTTATCAAGAAGGTGGGAGGCAAGGCGGAGACCCGGCTGTTTCTGGAGAATCTGGGCTTTCTGCCCGGCTCTCCGGTGTCGGTGATCACCCGGATCGGCGGAAATGTGATCGTGGAGATCAAGGGCGCCCGGGTGGCGGTAAACAGCGACATGGCCGCCAAGATTATGGTATAAGCGGGACATTCCCCGCAGATAACAGGCCGGTACAGGTAAGTGTGGGCCGGCGGAAGGAGAGAGGCATGGAAACGTTGAAACAGGCAAAAGTGGGCTCCACTGTCAAAGTGGTAAAGCTCCACGGGGAGGGTGCGGTAAAGCGCCGGATCATGGATATGGGCATCACCAAGGGTGTGGAGATCTATGTCCGCAAGGTGGCCCCCCTGGGAGACCCGGTGGAGGTCAGCGTCAGAGGCTACGAGCTGTCCCTTCGAAAAGCAGACGCAGAGATGATCGAGGTACAATAGCGAGATCCCATCCGGGCGGCGGCCCGGTATTTTCAAACCGATAAGTTAGCAAATACTAACCATTAGCGGAGCAGGCCAAGCAGCCTGTCTGCGGTGGGTTTTATCTGGGAGGGAGCATGCCATGAAAATCAAAATCGCCCTTGCCGGCAACCCCAATACCGGCAAGACGACCCTGTTCAATGCCCTGACGGGCACCAATCAATTTGTGGGCAACTGGCCCGGCGTCACCGTGGAGAAAAAGGAGGGCGGCCTCAAGGGTCACAAGGATGTGACGGTAGTGGATCTGCCGGGCATCTATTCCCTGAGCCCTTACACCCTGGAGGAGGTGGTGGCCCGCAACTACCTGATCCAGGAGCGGCCCGACGCCATCCTCAACATCATCGACGGCACCAACCTGGAGCGGAACCTCTACCTCACTACCCAGCTGATGGAGCTGGGGCTTCCTGTGGTGGTGGCGGTGAACATGATGGATGTGGTCCGCCGCAGCGGCGATAAGCTCAATACCAAAAAACTCTCTGAGACCCTGGGATGTCCGGTGGTGGAGATCTCCGCTCTCAAGGGCGACGGCATCAAAGAGGCTGCCGACGCGGCGGTCAAGGCCGCCGCCGGGGCGGGGGCGGTGCCGCTGCACCGCTTCTCCGGTACCGTGGAGCACGCCCTGGCCCACATTGAGGAGCTGGCTCTCCACAAGCTGCCGGAGGAGCAGCAGCGGTGGTACGCGGTGAAGCTCTTTGAGCGGGATGAGAAAATTATCACCCAGCTGGGCCTGGAGCGGGCCGTGGTAGACCACATCGAGCACGATATCCGCGCCTGTGAGGAGGAGCTGGACGACGACGCGGAGAGTATCATCACCGCCGAGCGCTACAACTGGATCGGCTCCATCATCCACGACTGCTACACCCGGAAGAACCAGGGACGGCTGTCGGTGTCCGACAAGATCGACAAGATCGTCACCAACCGCATCCTGGCCCTGCCGATCTTCGTGGTGGTCATGGGTCTGGTGTATGCCCTCTCTATGGGGAGCTGGCCTGTTTCCATCGGCACCCGGGCTACCGACTGGGCCAATGACGTCCTCTTCGGCCAGTGGGTCCCCGGCTGGTTTGACGCCCTGCTGGGCGCGCTGAACGTGGCGGAAGGCAGCTGGGTCTATGCCCTGATCCAGGACGGCATCGTGGCCGGCGTAGGCGCGGTGCTGGGCTTTGTGCCCCAGATGCTGGTGCTGTTTTTACTGTTGTGTATCCTGGAGGACGTGGGCTACATGGCCCGCATCGCCTTCATTATGGACCGGATCTTCCGGCGTTTCGGCCTCAGCGGCAAGAGCTTTATTCCCATGCTGGTGGCCACCGGCTGCGGTGTGCCCGGTATTATGGCCTCCCGGACCATCGAGCAGGACCGGGACCGGAAGATGACGGTCATGACCACCGGCTTCATCCCCTGCGGAGCCAAAATGCCCATCATCGGCCTCTTTGCCGGCGCCCTCTTCGGCAATGCCTGGTGGGTGGCCACCTCCGCCTATTTTATCGGCGTGGCGGCGGTGATTATTTCCGGCGTGATGCTCAAGAAGTTCAAGGTGTTTGCCGGTGAGCCCGCTCCCTTTGTCATGGAGCTGCCCGCCTACCATATCCCGGCGGTGGGCAACGTCCTCCGGGGTACCTGGGAGCGGGGCTGGTCCTTCATCAAACGGGCCGGTACCGTGATCCTGCTCAGCTCCATCGTGCTGTGGTTCCTCCAGGGCTACGGCGTGGTGGACGGCGTGTTCCAGGCGGTAGAGGATAACAATGACAGCCTCCTGGCGGTCATCGGCAATGCCGTGGCCTGGATCTTTGCCCCCCTGGGCTGGGCCGGCGACTGGGCCTGGAAAGCTGCGGTGGCTACCGTTACCGGCCTTATCGCCAAGGAGGAAGTGGTCAACACCTTCGGCGTGCTCTATCACTACGCCGGTGATGTGGACCTCATGGAGGACTCCAGCCCCATCTGGACGCTGCTGGCGGCGGACTTCACCGCTCTGAGCGCCTACTCTTTCATGATTTTCAACCTGCTGTGCGCCCCCTGCTTTGCGGCCATGGGTGCCATCAAGCGGGAGATGAACAACCCCAAGTGGACCCTGGCGGCCATCGGCTATATGTGCGGCTTTGCCTATGTGATGGCCCTCATCGTCTACCAGATCGGCGGCTTCATTACCGGCGCGGTGGCCTTCAACCTCTGGACGGTGGTAGCTGTGGTCCTGCTGGCGGGCCTTCTGTACCTGGTGCTGCGCCCCTATCGGGAGAGCACAACCCTGCGTACCGGTGACCGCTCTGTGGCTCATGTGTGAGCGGGCCGCCTGAGGAAAGGAGCCTGATGAATTTATGACGACTTTCATTGCCCAGCACGGCGGCGAGATCGTGGTATGCCTGGTGCTGCTGCTGATCGCCGGTGCTATCATCGTGCGGATGGTAAAAGACCGGCGTGCCGGTAAAGGCGGCTGCGGCTGTAACTGCGGCGGCTGCCCCAATGCCGGAGCCTGCCATCCCAAGACCGTAAAAAAGTAAGGTCTGCTTTTTGAATATCCCCTGCCGCCGGAGCGGCCCGCACCCCCCGGCGAGACGATCCCTCTCCGCACCGGCGGCATTCCCGGCCCCCTGTGGGGCCCTGACCTAGTGTTCGATCGCTTCTCCTGCGATTTGACAGCCATACCTGAATTGTTCCCAAGGCAAGGGCCCCGGATCGCCATCCGGGGCCCTTGTCTTTCTGCTGGCTTTGTGGCGGATATGTGGGAAACAGGGAATAACTTTTCAATTTTTATGCCATTTTCAGAAAGATGTTACAAAATGGGAATAAAAATAGCAATTATAGAACAAATCTATGCGGTAAAATAGCCGATTTCCTTGACGAAAGGGGAGGAAAGGAGTATGTTAATTATGTAACAATCAGAGGCGGAGAAATGCGGAGAGAACCGGGAGATCTGTTTTTCCGCTGATCGTGACAGGGCGTCCCTCCTCCCGGAAATGGGGATGCCGGTTCCGGTGAAAGGCCGGGACATCTGAGAAGAGGAGAAGAGAGGAAAGCTGGGAGGAGGTGAACACAGCAGGTTCCAGGCGGTCCCGCGGTATCCGGCGGGACAAGGACGTTCCCTCAGGGGAGAGAAAGGAAAGAAAATAAAATGGAACAGATTATGGATCAGATGGCTGCTGTTGTCAAGACAGCCAGTGATTTTGTATGGAACAGCGTACTGCTGTACGTGCTGGTCTTTACCGGCATTTTGTTTACCATCCGTCTGGGGTTCATCCAGGTGCGGAAATTCGGCGCCGGCTGGCGTCAGATGTTCTGGAACGGCGGCTGGATGCGCTCGCCCCGACGACACCGGCGACCGGAGCGACCGTGCCGGCTGCCGTCGAAGCCCCCGAACTGATCCTCTCGGGCGGGCTGCTCGACTCGGTGCGGCGCTTCGCTCCCGCCGGCGTGCGCGCGACGGGCTATGTGCCGGTGACGACGTTGCGGCAGGACGGGATCGAAATTCATACGGCGCAACTGACGCTCACTGGGCCGTTCGCCGAGCTGCTGCGCACGGTCGAGACGCTCGAACGGCGTCTGCCCGCCTGCCGCCTGCGGTCGGCCGAGTGGCAGACCGCGACACGGCCCCGCACCCGCCGCACGCAGCTCACACTGACGCTCTACATACAACAACTGACCTTAATAACCGAATCGAAATGAGAAGATACCTGATCTATTTCCCGCTTCTATTCCTGATGGTCTCCTGCGAAATCATCGAGGAGGATATCTCCGGCCGTGCGGTGACGACGATCGCCCCGGCGGACGACGCGGAGGTTCCTGCGGGCGAGACGCTCTTCCGCTGGCGGGCCGTCGACCGTGCGACGGGTTACGAATTGTGCGTCGCTACCGAGGGGCGGATCGTCGCCGACACGCTCCTTGCGGCCGATACGCTGGGCCTTGCACGCAGCTACGGCTGCCGGTTACGGCTCGAAGCGGGCCGTTACGAATGGACGGTCGCGGCCTTCAACTCCGGTTACGAGACCTCCTCTCCGGCGTTGCGGCTCACGGTCGCCGAGGAACCCGTACCCGAGGAGCCGGAGAAGTCGGACAATCCCGAATCCGCCGAACCGTGAAATCGCGCTGGACGACCTGTCTGCTGCTCGCAGCCGTCGTGGCGGTCTGGGGCGTCGTGGCGTGGCGGATCCTCGCGCCGGCACGACCCGCCGCGCCGGATGTCCGACCCGCGACCGACACTCCGGCGGTACCGCAGATCGTCGCCGAGACCTTGCGGCTGGACTATCCCGACCCCTTCCTGAAAGGCGTGGCCGCTCCGACACCTGCCGCACGGTCCGTCGTGCGCCGCCTGCCGCCTGCCGGAAAAGCCGAACCGAAACGCCGCGAGCGGGTGCAGCTCTCGCACCTGGCGACGGTGACGGCCGGCGGGCAGGCGCTCCACATCCTGACGATCGGCGGCAGACAGTACGAACTGAGCCTGCGCGACACGGCTGCGGGATTCCGCCTGACGGGCGCCGACCGCGACTCGCTCTATCTCGAACGCGAAGGGACGGTCTACGGCGTAAAACGCTGCGACGAATAGATGAAACTGCATACGACATACCTCGAAGGGGCCGTGCTGCCGACGGTCGTAGTCGCGGCGCTGGTGATGCTCACGGCGACGCTGGGGCTGCTGGCGCTGTGGGAGCAGGAGACGCTGCTCTTCACGCGCACGCAGCGGCTGCGGCAGGCGCGCGCCGACGTCGAATCGGCCGCCTTGCTCTACCCCCTGCATCCCGACGAACGGGCTCTGACCGCTGCCGGAGGTTATCTGCTCTACGACTCCCTGCCGCAGTCGCGCATCTTCGTGCGCCGCGAGCCGTGGGGCCTCTACGAACTGCTGCACATCACGACGGCCGACTCGCTCGTCGCGAGCAGCCGCATCGTCGGTGCCGAACCCGATCCCGCACGGACGCTCTTCTACGCCGACGACCGCACGGCCGTCACCCTCGCAGGCGACACGCGTCTGCACGGGACGCTCCGCCTGCCGCAGAACGGCCTGACCTACGGCCGTGTGGGAGCGGAGTTTTACCGGGGAGAGGAGGTTCCCCGCACGGCGATCCGCAGCTCGGCAGCGATGCTTCCCGCACCTTCGGCTGCCGTCGCGGCACGGATCGGCGCACTCTTCGCTTTCGCGCAGCAGCTGCCGGCCGCCGGCGATCTGCCCGACAGCCTCGGCATATCGTTCCGCGATCCGACCGTCGCCCTGCGCCTCGGCACGGCCGAGATCGGCGGCTGCACGCTGCGCGGGCGGATCGTGCTCGCAGCCAACGAGCTGCGCATCGACTCTGCCTGTCGGCTGGGAAACGTATTGGTCTGCGCACGCAAGATCACGGTCGGCAGCGGAGCCCGCATCGCGGCGCAGCTCTTCGCCCGCGACACGGTCGTCGTAGAGCCGTGCGCCGTGCTGGAATATCCGTCGGGCATCTACGCCGGCCGGTACGCCGAACTGGGCGACCGTGCGACGGCGGACGGCTATGTCATCGTCCGCGACACCGTGCGGCACAAGAAGATGGCCGCCTCCTACCGCCAGTCGCGCACGGCACGTGTGCGGGGGCTTCTTCATGCGGATGGCGCGGCGCAGGTGCAGGGGATCGTCGCGGGGTGTGCGGAGCTCAGACAGGCCGTCTACTTCTCGCCGCAGGGATACTACAAGGATATGCTCTACGACCTTACGCTGCTCGAAAATTCCGCCACGGCGCAACCGCTGTGGCACGGCGGCGCCGAGGCCGTGCGCAGAAAGGAGGCCGTATGCGTCGAGTAAAACGGGCCTCGGGCGGAAGGCTGCGCGCGGCCTCGCTCGTCGAAGCCGTCGTAGCGGCGGTGGTGCTGCTGATCGTTTTCACGGCGGCAATGGAGCTGCTGCCCCGTCTGACGCTGCGCGGGGACGATGCGCTCGCAGTCGCCGAAGCCGAATACCGGGCCATGTGCGCCTTCGACAAATACGGATCAGGCGTATGGCCCGCAGGCACGTACGTCGAGCGGTACGGCGGAGGCGAAGCGACGGTGCGCGTGGAGCCGTATCGGCAATACCGTGACGTGCAACTCATAACGATCGAAGTCCGCATCGACGGCAGCCGCAAACGGATCGTACACAGACAGCTGGTGGAATGCGCCGAGTGAAACATACGCTGCGCGGCTCGACGCTGGCCGAAACGCTTGTGATGATGCTCGTGGCGGGAATCGTCTTCCTGGCCGCCATGGAGGCCCTGACGCTCGTCTCGCGGCTCGTGGCGCGACGCGCGGCCGTGCTCGTCGAGGCGGGACGGCAGCACGACGGAATCTTCCGCCTCGGGCAGCTGCTCACAACGGCCGACAGCGTCCGCGGCGCAGAGGGCGGAGGCACAGGCGAGCTGCTGTACCTCTATCGTGCAGGAGGCGAGACGACACTGACGACGCGCGACTCCGCGGCAGTATTCGTCGCGGGGGAGTTCCGCGATACGCTCCTGCGTCGTGTCGGGCACATGCGGCTCCTACGCTGCGACGCGGCGGCCGATACCCTCGAAATCGACGTCGGGGGCCATATGCTCAAACTCCCCGTGCCGCAGCCCGCACGGGAAAGCTACGAACGAAGAATCGCTGAAATCGAAAAGGATCATGGATACGAAGAGCCATAAACTGACGGACGCCCGACGCGAGATGTTCTACGCCGAGCTGCATGCACTGTTGACGGCCGGTCTCGATTTCTCGGCGGCCTTCCGACTGCTCATCGAGGGCGAGGGCGACCGCCGGACGAAGGCGCTGCTCGAAGGGCTCTACGCCGCCGTCGTGCGCGGAGAGACGCTCGCCGAGGCCATGCGCCGAAGCGGGGCATTCCGCCCCTTGGAGTGCGGCGTGGTGCGCATCGGCGACGAGACGGGACGTCTGGCCCGGACACTCGACTTCCTGCGCGACTACTACCGCAAGCGGGCCGCGCAGCGGCACATGGTCGCCTCGGCCGTGAGCTATCCCGTCGTCATCCTCGCCGTGGCGGCGGCTGTCGTGGCATTCATGCTCTCGGTCGTCGTACCCATGTTCGAGGAGGTATATGCGCGTATGGGAGGAGAGCTGCCCGCGCTCACGAGGGGGATCATCGCACTCTCGAAAGCGTTTCCCGCCTATGCCGCCGTCGCGATCATCGCGGGAGGGGGACTTTATCTGCTCTACCGCGCCAACCGACAGCGCGAGGAGGTGCAGCGCTGGCGCGCGGCGATCCTGCTCCGCCTGCCCGTCGCGGGTGAGATCATCCGCAAGAACATGCAGGCGCAGTGCTGCAAACTTCTCGACCTGCTATGCGCCGCGGGCGTGCCCCTGCTCGCCGGCGTCGGAATGCTCCGCGAGGTCATCGGATTCCACCCCTACCGCAAGTCGTTCGACGAGATCGAGCGACGGCTCGAACGGGGCGACGCCTTCGCCGAAACACTGGCCCGATTCCCCGATCTCTACGACCGAAAACTCACGGCGCTCGTCCGCGTCGGAGAGCAGACGAACCGTCTGCCCGAAATGCTCCACAGGCAGGGTGAGACCCTCACCGAAGAACTCGAATACGCAATCCGCCGCATGGGTGCGATGCTCGAACCCGCACTTATCCTGCTCGTCGGAATTCTCGTCGCCACGATCCTGATCGCCATGTATATGCCCATGTTCTCCCTCGGAGGAATCATGGGGTAGTAAATACGAATACCAATCCTCTTTATTAACCTGAATCCAATTGCTTATGAAATGAACATTGTAGCGATGATACTCGGCCCCGAGTACATACCGCGATGACAAACCGGAAATCCTCCGCATGCCTAAAACTACCAAACCCAAACATTACGAACCATGAAACGAATTCTCAACTTCTTCATCCTGCTCCATGTTTTCTGGACATCTGCGAGCTATGGACAATCATCCGAAGATGATAATGATCAGTATGTCGTGCGAAACGCCAGCCCTATCGTACCGGCATCCCCCAATGCCTCGTCATTGGGAATTTATGGAAACATTCCGGTCGGTCATTACACCGGAATTCCGGAAATAAAGATTCCCCTCTATGAAATCGAGACACGCGATTTTACCCTGCCGATCACGCTTTCGTATCATGCGTCGGGGATTAAGGTCGCCCAGGAAGCGAGTACCGCAGGCTTGGGATGGGCCTTGATTGCCGGAGGATGTATTGCCCGGGAGATAAGGCATATGGATGATTTCGGATCCGGCGGCTATTATTCCGGCCCCTCTCTCCCGGAATGCACCGAATCCAACGATGCCTCAGACCCGGAAGATGCAAGGTATCCCAATTACTTAAACAAGACGTTCGATTCGGAACCGGACATTTTCACCTACAACTTCAACAATATGTCCGGCCGATTTTTCTTCGAGCAGAATAAGGACCGCGAGACGGGTCCGGAATATCGCGCCGAGGCGATTATCGCCAATAAAAACACGTGGTTGAAAATCGTTTGTCATAGATATTATGAGGGCGGATATTTTATCCGATTCGAGGTTTTCGACGCATACGGCAATACCTATCTGTTCAAATCCCGGGAGCATACGAGACCTTATATTCGTAATTTAACAGAATTTCCGGGAGAAGAACACATGAATCGATACGATCAACAGGACTTTGATCCGGTAGAAGGCAATGACGGAAATGCAACAACCGCATGGTATCTGGATGAAATCATTACGACGAAGAAAGATACGATCAGATTCGAGTATGAAACGGAGAAACTATTCAGTTCGGTCGGAGTGAACGAGACGGTCGGCCAAATAATGGCAGTACACAGCGGTCCGAGGCCATTCTTTTCGACACCCCCGCCTTCGTTCAAGCATTATAATTTAACCTATTTGGAGCGCGATCAACTGCTGCTGAAAAAAATCACTTTCAACCGTGGAGAGATAGATATATCGTATACGGATCGAGTGGATATTGCCGCTGCGGACTGGGAACCCAAAGCAAAAAAAATAGATCGGCTGACAGTGAAGAATATCTCCGGCGACAGAGTTCTCGATGTGAGGTTCGGGCATTCGTATTTGGGGACCGTCGTCGGCAATCCGGAACATGCGGACCATCGGGAACGAGAGCAAACGGCCCTGAATTGCCGGCTGCTGCTTGACAAGATATCCATATTCCGGAACAATGGAGAGTTGGATCGGAATTATGTGTTTTCATACAACAGGAACCCCCTGCCGCCAAAGAATTCAAGCAGTACCGATCATTGGGGATATTACAACGTAAATTCCAAGTCGACTTCCGACCAGACCTTTCATTATGCACCGTCATACTACAGAACTTATAGAAATTCCGAAGGACAAATCCAAACCGGAATATGGAAAGGCATCAACAAGAACTCGTGCTCGGACCGAAGTCAATACGGCGTCCTGACTTCGATAAAATTTCCGACCGGTGCGGAAACGCATTTTGAGTATGAGTTGAATGATTTTAGTAACGGCTTCAAGGATTCGGCCGATTCATTGATCCGATCCGGAGGCGGACTGCGCATTAAAACGATATGCGATCTGTCGGATAAAGGCGATACGATATCGGTAAGAACATTTGCATATACGGATGAAACCGGGAAATCTTCCGGTACTTTGATGTCGGTACCGGAATATCACTACAAGGTTACGGCAGGCGATGCGTCGGATGTGAGCGCGGTCTGGGGGTCATATATATACGGAACTTCGCATTCCTATCGGCCGATCACCGGATCGGCTGCCGGAATGCATGTCGGATACTCCGTTGTCACCGAAAGAAATATCACGAACGGAGTAGATAATGGATATGTAACCTATCGGTTTGAAAACCATGCAGACGGCAACAACGGTTTGGAGGATCTGATCATACCTGATTTTCCGACGATTCCGGCATTGGACAACGGTTTGCCGAAAGAGATCAAATATTATGACAATCAGAATAATCTGGTCAAAGCAATCGTATTCTCTCACCATCAAGTAGAGCAAACCAGTATCAAAGGTGTGATGTGTCACTCGCTTTGCAGGTCGAATAGCCCTCTGAACATCAAATTCTACGACTTGTATTCCGAGAGATGGGAAATGTATGAAAAGACTGAATACCAATATTTTCCGGATAAGGTAGCCATCAAGACGGAATATGATTACAATGACGGGAATTGGCTGCCTAAGGAGGTGTCGCGGAGTGTGATAAGCGGAAACAGCGAGGGTCATTATCTCACCCGCTTCACCTATCCGACGGATCTCGGCGGACAATTGAAGTATCTGGTCGATGCGAACATGATCGGAGTTCCAGTCGAAGTTACCGAATATAAAAACGGCAATATCGTATCTGGCTCTAAAACAGAATTTACTCAAGTAAATTACTCCTATCAGCCTCGAGTTTATTACAAACTCAATACGAGTTCCGGAGATTATTACACGCAAATCATCATGAATTACAATCATCCGTATGGGAACGTATACCAATCGATGAGAAGCGATGGCGTGCAGACAACGTATCTGTGGTCTTATAACAGGCAATATCCGGTTTTGGAGATTAAGAATGCGAGCTATCAACAGGTTTATGACGCATTGGGTAGATCGGCAGTTAATGCTATCGAGAATTACGACGGTAAAAGTTCCGACGTGCCGGATTTTCAAGCCTATGGCGCCCTTCTTCGCAGTCGCTTGCCGGATTCCCGAGTTTCGGTATACACCTATAAGCCGTTGGTCGGATGCACCAGTATAACAGACCCTTCAGGTCGAACGACGTATTATAAGTATGATTCGGCCAACAGGCTATCCGAAATCCGGGATGATCAAGATACAGGGAATCTTTTGCAAAAATTTGAATATCATCTGAAAAATAATTAGGGGGATCGGTTATGAAGAGAATAATAGTTTTGTTCACGATCTGTTCGTGCTTCTATGGAATGTCGTTCGCACAAACGGCGGCGCTCAATGGCGGTAGGATCGAGCCGCGTCAGCTCACCGTCCAAGATACGACCTCGGTTATTCTGTATAGCACCGAAGCTGCATCGGGAGGCTCTGCTCCAATCGTATACTCATGGGAATCGAGTGCAGATGCTCTTACGTGGTTTTCTGTTCCCGACGCAACCTCGGAATCCTGTGAGTCGCGGCCTGCGTCCGGAGGCATTTATTATCGTCGAAAAGCCACTTCCGGGGATCGGATCGCATACTCGAATACGGTGGCACTCTCCGCAAACAACGCAATCGGAGTAACGAATGACACCAATTACATCGTAACCTATACCTACACGGCAAAAAACAATGCGTCCCATGTCGCGGATGTCGATTACTATAACGATACGGGGCATCCGGATCAGAACATACAGGTTGGCGCTGCGCCGGACGGGCGAAGTATCGTCACCCCCTTTTACTACGATGCCAAGATGCGTGAAAGCCGTAAATACCTGCCGTATGCTGCGAGCAGCTCTTCGGGGCTTTATCGTTCGGACGCCTTTTCGGAACAGGCCCAATATTACAACAGTCTCTATGGAGAGGGTGCTCATTCCTATATGGAGCATCTGTATGATAACTCACCGCTGAATCGGAAGGTGGGTTCTTACAATGCCGGAACGGTTTTCCGTACAGAAGACAGGAAACAAACGGTCACTTATGATACAAACGCAGAAAACGAGGTGGCGTATTTCACCGTCACGGCGCAAGGGCTGTCGTTTTCGGGCTTTCATCCTCCTCATACGCTGTTCAAGACCACGGAAACGAACGAGGACGGTATCGCAGTAGCGATATACAAAGATTATATGGAGCAGACCATCCTCGAACGTACTGTCGGTATGTCCGATAGTACTACGACGTACGATACCTATTACGTCTATGACGATCGGGGCAACCTCTGTTATGTGTTACCGCCCGAACTGAGCAAGACGATCGAAGGGCGAAGTCCCGGAACGTTGCCGGATACGGCAATCGCTGAACTGGCCTATGTCTATAAATACGACGGTCGCAAGCGGTGTATCGAAAAACGTATGCCCGGCACAGATCCGGTCTATATGATCTACGATAACAATGACAGACTGGTGATGAGCCAGAACGGGAATATGCGCAAACAAAATCAATGGGTTTACACCGAATACGACCGGTTGGATCGTCCCACCCGCCAGAGTATACTCGCGAGTGCAGAGGCCGTCGCACCGTCGACGCTTCAACAAGATTATGACAAGTCTTGGGAAAATTCGTACACTCCGCTGAACTCCGGTTTTACGGAAACCGCCATGCTGTCGGTGACAGTATACGATGCCTATGTCTACGAGGACGAAATGGAAATCATTCCGATGAACCGCGTCCCCGTCGGAACGAATATCCGGGGCTGGACATTCAGAATAACACGTATGGACATGCAGCCGGAATCGCCCGTCGACGTAATTTACAGTATGGACATTAATGGAAAAGAGTGGATGGTCATAACTCATTATGACGGTGATAACGTGGGGGTAAACTGTAATTCGAGGATCGATGCGACAGCAGAATCTTTGGGCCTATTATGCGACGGCGGTTGGTCGTTACCCGATGACGAATATACATTCACCATCAAGGACGATCAGGACTATATCGTGACGAAGAACGAGCTTCCCGAGGGGAATGATCAAGAATGGGGCTTCGAACGAGTCGTAAGAATCCGCCCGCGTTGAAAACATCCCGATCGTACCCCATATTAACCTAACAACGATTACAATCATGAAAAATAAAATATTGACCTGGTTGGCTCTGTCTGTAATTTTCTGTCTGTCGAGTTTCGAAACGAAGGCTCAGAGTGTATATATTCAGGATATCATTGAATATATCGATAAAAACGGACAAGAATTCGATGCTCTGATTGGCGTTCGAGGGATTCGCTATACAGAGAGCCTGAATCTCCCGAAAGTGACGGTACTCGAAGGCGATTACATCGTGATGAAGGCAACGAGTTGCACGTATGTAGGATCCGTAGAAAGGGGACATCTCTACAAGCTGCATCTTGAAATCGCTCCGGCCATGGACTTCGGGGAGAGACTGAGGAGTCATATTGAGTTTACCTTTGATTTGGAATATGACAGATGGTGTTCTGTGGACTTTTGGACGGTACAGCCCGGATTGAGCATAGGTGAGATCACTCCTTCCGAACAAGATATCGCCTACCGACAGTCTCCTCAAATCCTGACCTATTCATCGGATGACCGCCCATCTATTCAATCCGTCCAATGGCAGCAAAAGGACGTCTATACCAGTGACTGGATAAATATTTCCGGAGCAAACAGCTACACCTATTCTCCCAGACCGCTGTCCCAAACGACGGAATTTCGCGTTGTCGCGAGAAGCAAAGGCGCCGATATCGAGCATACGGAGCCTGCAATCGTTCGCGTGAGCCCCCAGTTGGTCGGCGGGACCGTATCGGGAGACCAGACGATCTTTCCCGACGGCATCCCGTTGCCCTTCACCAATTCAACAGCGGCTTTCGGGGGCAGTTCGGACATCACCTATCAGTGGCAAGCTAAAACCGAGCAGGGGAATTGGACGGATGTTCCGAATGCAAAGGGGTTGAGTTATGATCCGCCGGCATTGACGACTACGACCAAATTCCGTCGCAAGGCCGTCTCCGGCGAGGAAGCCGCATACTCGAACGTGGTTACCGTATCGGTCAGAGAGCCGATCGCGGAGTACCTTTCGTTCCGACCGATCGCAGGCGTCGTCTCCGAGGAGGATCGGGATATGCGTACCGCGGGGTTAAAAACATACGAAAAGATCGGAATATTGGGGGCCGATACAGACGTCGGGAAATTCATCGAGCGGGCTTTCTATTACGATTATCGGGGGCGAATCATCCAAATCGTAGAGACGAATCATCTGGGAGGTCTCAGCTATTACAGTACCGAATATGATTTTGTCGGAAATATTTTGAAAAGCCATGAACTGCATACATCGGACATGCAATCGGCTTCGCCGGCCAACACTGCCGATCGCAGCGGCAGCCATCGGAAACTCACGGAGTTCACCTACGACCACCGGGGGCGGTTATTGACCGAAAAAACAACCCTCGACGACAACGAGCCGGTAACTGTATCCTATGCATACGACCCGTTGGGAGAACTCCGCAGCAAGAGGATGGGAGCCGATCTGCTCGTCGAGACCTACGAATACAATTTGCAAGGATGGCGCACGAACCATACCGTCAGCGCCGGAGCCGACACACTGTTCGAAACGAAGTTGCACTATTACGAACCGCGATTCGAAGGTACGACGCCGACCTATACCGGCAATATCTCCGAATGGGAGTGGCAGCACGGCACCGATGCCGAAACAAATGCATACGCTTTTGCCTATGATCGGGCGGCCCGGCTGGTCGAGACGAAGCAATATATCGACGGAGTGGCCTCCGACGGCTTCGTCGAAAAGGGAATAACCTACGATTCCAACGGCAATATCCAGACGCTGAGCCGTACTGCCGCCGGTTCCGAGACGGAAAATTACCGGTATACCTATGCGGGCAATCGCATGACGCAACTGCATGACAGTACGACGGGCGCAAGCCATTCGTTTGCCTACGATGCCAACGGAAACATGATTCGTGACGGTGCGAACAATCTCGACATGACCTACAACAGTTCGAACCTGCTAAAAAATGTCGAACAGGGCGGTGCGATTCTGGCAAAATATTCGTATCTTGCAGATGGACGGAAACTCACGGCGACGGAGTCCGCCGGCAACGGGTTGTGTTATCTGGGTTCTTTGG
>OODG01000261.1_pt1 | contig 36994 bp, 27 predicted proteins | sample 1671621 | NCBI WGS metagenome assembly OODG01 (sample SAMN06348175, study PRJEB24527) | human gut metagenome | biome: human gut; feature: ankylosing spondylitis patient; material: feces | host: Homo sapiens | place: China | collected 2015-10 | reverse complement strand
CCTTTCCCCCAACGGCTCATATCAACGAAACAGTCGCCTTTCTGCCGAACGGTAAATATTCCCTTATGGAAAGCAGGTTTTCCCTGGATACTTTCGCCAAAGTTCATTTCCGAAACTTTCTCTTTATAAAGCGGCAGAGGAGTGATAGACCAACCTGTCAACTTTTCATCTCCACACAGCACCTGGTTCGTAATTCCTTTCCGGTTGAACAAAATATCGGGACCATAATTAACACGTCCTGTATTTTCTACCAGTATCTCCAGGGTAGCAGGAGCTTTCTGTATATCCAGCATTACATTATTCTGATTGTAACGGCGATCCAGACTTGCCACTTGCTTTCCGTCAACCAGAATTACGGCATAATCACGCAAATCCTGTATAATCAGTTTCTGTTTGCCTGCCTTGTTTATGGTAGTCTGATAGTGTATGTAACCGAAGTCGACTCCCAGATCTTCCATTGAAAGGACATTTTCCGATTCGGTAGTCTGGTGAAAAGCAGCCTGCAAAGGAGCACTTTCTTTCAGTTCAATCGTTGCGAAGGTTGTTGTCGGATTGTCGGCGGGAACCTCGGGCAATACGGTTCCATGAGGCAGATGCTTCTGAATGACTTCCCTGAAAGCATAATATTTCGGGTAACAGTTTCCCCATTCACCCAGAGGCGCGTCATAATCATAGCTGGTGGGCTGCGGACGATATCCTCCAGCCGTATTGGCACCATTCATGTACCAGAAATTTGTTCCTCCGTGGAACATATACATACTAACGGATACGCCTTGTCCCAACATCCAATCGAGTTGCTCGGCAGGGCGTTTATAGTCGACTGTCGAATGGCGCTGTCCCCACACATCGAACCAGGCCGGATAAAATTCCGCCACAAAATACGGACCGCCCGGATGATATTTATCGATGATCTTAAAGATATCTTCGCTGAACACTCCGTTCAATGTCGGCAATGCACCGTCGATGTGTCCGGCCTCAACCTGCCCGCCACCGTCGCAAGTAAATAGCGGAACATTGAATCCGGCATCTTTTATCATATCGCGGAGAGTTGCCAGATATTCTTTATCCGCCGCATACGAACCGTACTCGTTTTCTACCTGCACCATTAATATGTTTCCGCCGTTATTGACCGTCAACGGGGCCAGTTGTTTGCCAAGCGCTTTTATATAACGTTCGCAATACTCCAGGAAGCGGGGATCTTTGCTGCGGTAGACCATGTCCTTTTCTTTCAACAACCAGGAAGGATAACCGCCGAAGTCCCACTCAGCACAAGCATACGGACCCGGACGGAGAATCACATACAAGCCTTCCTCCTGTGCCAGACGTACAAATTCGGCAACATCCGCCTGCCCGCTGAAATCAAACTCACCGGGCTGTCGTTCGTGAAAGTTCCAGAACACATAGACTGATATTGTATTCAATCCCATGGCACGTGCCCTTTTCAAACGGTCGCGCCAATATTCGTGAGGAATACGGGCGTAGTGCATCTCGCCGCAAATCAACTGCACATCCTTACCGTCAACATTGAAAGTTCCGCCGTCTATCTTAATACGCTCTTTAGAGGAGCAAGCCAAAAACAGAAACGGCATGAGCAAACCCAGTATGAACTTATAAAGCCTTTGTCCTTTATTCATAATAGATGATTGTTATATTTTTATTTCTATACCTATTGTACAAATGCATGCCGGAATTTACTTACCTTATTCCAGCCTCCACGGGTAAAGTCGGGAACAGCCACCGGAGCCGAACCATTTTCCAAAGAGAGGCGAGTCAACTCAGCCATGCAACACCACTCGGCGAGATCATACACATCCATATCCAACGGTAATCCGTTGCGCAGACAATACACCAGACGATAATCCATGATATAATCCATACCACCATGGCCGCCTACCTTTTTGGCTGTTTCTTCCAGTTCCTGATGAATCGGATGCTTATATTTGTTCATCAATTCCCGTTTCACATCTTCGGGCAAAGAACCGTGCGCATTCAGGTTTTCATGGTTGGCAACAACATTCGTATCTACCTGTTCGGGGCGCAGGCAATATTCCTCCACCGGATATTTGCTGGCATATCCGTCAGTGCCGACCAGTTGATACATCCGGCTATACGGGCGTGGCGTCATTACGTTATGCTGGATGAGCATTGTCTTACCGTTTTCCGTGCGAATGACAGTAGTTGTCTGGTCACCGTTCTGGAAATCTTTTACTTCTTCGCCCGTGGTTTTCCGGATATATGCCGGTCCGTTAACCGCCTTTGTATCCACAGCCACCAATGTCTTCATCCTGTCTCCCCGATGAATATTGAGTAGTTGGCAAGCCGGGCCAATGCCATGCGTCGCATAGACATCCCCACGATTGTTGCGATTATAATCCATACGCCAATTATTCCAGTAAGAAGACCAATAATCTTCCAAATTATGAATATAAGCGCCCTCAACGTGCAGAATCTCGCCGAAAACTCCTTGCTGTGCCATGTTCAATGTTGTCAGTTCAAAGAAATCATATACACAGTTTTCCAGTTGCATACAGTGTTTGCGGGTTCTTTCGGAAGTATTTATCAAACTCCAAATCTCCTCCAATGTCATGGCAGCGGGAACTTCGATAGCTACGTGTTTGCCATGTTCCATAGCATACACTCCCATTTCCGCATGGTGTTTCCAGTCAGTAGCCACATACACAAGGTCAATATCATCCCTTTCACACAACTGTTTCCAGGAGTTCTCATCACCGTAATAGGTCATAGCCTCCGGCAAACCGGCTTCCTTGAGAATGTTCTGGGCTTTTTCCACACATTCCTGACGTATATCACACAAAGCCTTGATTTGGATACCCGGAATATGTGTAAAACGGACAACAGCTCCCGGACCACGCATCCCCAGTCCGATAAATCCCACGCGTACCGTGTCCATCTTGGGAGCAGTTAGTTGAATGACGTCCTCCTGCCCTGAAGGACGTTCCGGAGTAGCCACCACAAGGGGATGCATGGTGCTTTTCTTCTGCCCGCAACCGGAAAAGCCTACAAGCAGAAGGGTAATCATTAAACTGATAAATATCCTGTTCATAACTTTCATTCTTTTTACATAAAACAATATTACCTGTCAGTGACCTTATTTACAATTTCTTCCAAAGACATTCGTGGCGCATCGTCCGCCATGTGCAAATTCTTTTCCACCCATTCGCGTTCCCAATGGAAATAATCGGGCGCTTTCGCTTCCTCTCCGCGAAGCAACGCACGCAAGTAATCGAAGTAAACGAGCCAACGCTCCTTATAATAGGTGTTCATCATGCCGGCCCATTCTTTATAGGCATAGTCATGCAAATTGTCTTCCGATGTCACATGTTCTCCCCAATAGGTAATAAGCATCATCAGGTTGTGGAAGTTGTTCTTTTTCTCTGCGACCGTATTTCCTGCATCTTTGGCCTGTTGCTGCCAAGTGCTCAGACGGAAAAACGGGTCCTGTGCCAACAACTCATTTTCGGTATCGATCATCATCAGAAATTTGGAAACTTCCTGCTCAAATTTCTCAACTTTTTTCTCTTGATAGGCAGTTATCATATCATAGAACACCGAATCAGCTTCATTGGCAATGACTTGTCTCAGGAAGTGTATCAGATCAATGCGATAGGTACGAACCTCATTAAATTCCGGCATTGCCTTGGCAAAAAGGAACGCTGCTTTCTTGTAAAGATCTCTATCATACTTCTTAGCCAGTCTACCCCAAGAGGAAACCGATTTGAGTTCAAGTGCGGGACGTGCGCACAGGATGTTTTCGGGCGGTCCTTCCTGATAACCGACTTCACTGCTATAAATAGATTTCAACATCATCTTCCAGGCAGTCCGTATTTCATCGGTGATACGTCCGTAACGGGCCGTAACATAAGATTCTATCCATTGGTCTACATCCACCCGGTCTTTGTGCCACACCAGTTCAAGTAACAATTCATACGTAACAGGATTGTTGTTTATACCTTCGGGCAAGATACCTACCCCTTTCATATACTTCGCATATTCGCTATTCGAGGCACGGTAAACTTCATCGGCAAAACGTTGTAATTTTCCGTTGATACCGGGACGTTCGCCGAAATTTGTAACAGTAGCCCAAATGAAAGGCGTTCCTTCGTAGCCTTTACGAGTTTCCCAGTTATTGGTATTCTCCCCGAACAATTCCTGAACCAATACATAGCGTTTATCCAGCTTTTCCAGCAAACCCGGCTTCGGGTTGTCCTGCCAGCCTTGCAACACCCAGATAGATCCGGGAAAATGTTTCTGCATCGTTTTTTGTATAGCTCGTCCTGCATCTCCCAGCGCTACGCCGTCCGTAGCTCCTCCCTCATGAAAAGGGTCGCCGGAGAAGAAACGGATGTCCGAACCGTACAAACGGCGGGTTTCGTCATAAAAGATGGCTGCAACACGATCGAACTCCGGGTCCATAGGATCCAGAATATCCGGGCGGGTGAAAGCACCCCAAGTTCCTTGCGGAATGATATGCGCCTTACTCTTGTTTTTCAGGTTGCTCGGCACCATTCCGTAGAATCCGGGCATTAACGGCTCAATCCCCAATGACTTCATACGCTTCAGCATTTTCTGCACCAGTTTCTTCCGACTGTCTATCTGTGACTGAGGCATAGGGCCACCCCAACCTTCGATATTTCCCATTAGCCACCAGGCATTATAAGCCGGTCCGGTGATAAAATCGGCAATCTCTTTTTCCGAGTAGTTCATCCGGCGGAGCGTGTTTTGCCATACAGCTTCCGAGCCGTTGGCTACAAGCATCAGGTTCACGCCGTTGAGTGCCATCCAGTCAAGTTCCCATTGCCAGTCGTCCCAGTCATAAAAGCTCATGGTATAATTGAAAGTACAGTAGTTCAGCGCATAGCGATATATAGATGTGGTTTTGACTGTTACAGGTTGTCCGATGACCGGAAGCTCAGTAACGGGGGCGAGCTGGTCACCTAGATGAGACATACTGCGGTGGCAATAATATTTCAGATACCAGTTGACACCGACTGCCGCCGCATTTGCTCCCGTGGCCTGTACCACCAATTTCTTGCCGACAGTCTGCAATATGAAACAATCACCGTCCGAAGACGCAATTTCCTTGAATTGAATATGTTTTCCCAGCCATGGGGCACGGCGGGACACAAGTTCGCGTACGCCATCGAACGTAGCGGCATAGCCAGTGCCTACTACACACAGCAGCACGAAAAGAACAGAAAAGAATTGTTTTAGTATTTTCATGGTTTGTATATTTAAACTAGTGAAAAGGCGGACACTTTATTGATCTGCACCTATGTTAATACGATGATTATCACAACGCTTATCGCCGTCAATGTCGAACATTCCCCGGACATAGCCCTGAAATATGAGTCCTGTCCCTATCGCCGGCGAAGAGGATTTCAAATGTAAGTCAGGTTGTTGTAGCCGGGTACTTTTCAATAGTGGATCTACATCGAACACTGATGTCTTATCACCACTTACAGCCTGCCAGGCGGAAAAGTCGGTGTACTCCTTACCATCCCATATCCATTTATGGTTCTTCTTCGTGGGTGAGAAATAGATATTGCCACCGATATAATTATTCTTTCCCGAAGTTGTGTATTTGCGGATAAAGATATCCCGGTCGGATACGGCATAAATGATATTATTGGCGATTACATTCTCTTCACACAACTCGGAAAGACGGATTTCCCCTTCGCTGCTGTTATCCCGATCATTCACTTTGAGATAATTGTTCGTGCCGTCCAGTTGGCCGCCTTTGAGGTTGTTATTGAACAGAGTGTTGTTCACAACATAACAGTTTTTGGTACTTAGTCCGTCGAAACCGAGATAAGCTCCCATATAGATACCGGTACGGAAGTTGTTGTACACAAAATTATCACGTACGATACAGTCCTTGGTCTGCAACTTGTAACTTTCACTGCAAAGCCCGATACCACGGTCACATTCGAAAACCTCATTCTGCTCTACAATCGTGTTTCCGTTGCCGCACAGGTATATACCGATCGCGCCGCCATTGGATACGGACTGGCTCCAATAGTCCTGCGATTTTTCGTGTGTACAACGGTATACTTTATTGCGACGCACTACCCCGTTGCGTGCATAATTGACCGAAATATCGCCTTTGGGGTTCAGATTATCTCCTCCCGCAATGATGATACCGATATTCTCCACATCGTGTACTTCATTGTCCTGAATGGTGAAGTCGACCACATTGCCTGCCAATGTAAAGGCTTCACTTGTGCCGCTATGAATTTCGAAGATTTCACACTTCTCTATCAGCAGGTTGCGAATTGGCGTGTTGTCATCCGTACCTAAGACCAGAATTGCGTGCGCGCTGCGCCAGTCACCTTTTGCGTCAACTAACGGGCAGTCATTCTTTATATCATATACTTTGCATCCCCGGAATGTTATGTTACCGGACGTTCCGGTTATATAAATTCCTTCCGGATCTGTGTTGTTCTCCGAATCGTGGGCATGGCAGATATGCAAGTTCTCAAATTGCATATAGTCTATATTATTGACCTGTACCAGTGCATTGCCCCATCCTTTGACATACAGGTCGGAACCGTCTATTTTAGCAATTTCACCAGGATAACTTTTCAACGTTATCATCTTGCCGGGTTTTCCTGAACGTGTCGGAACGACAAACTCTCCGTATGATCCCTCCCGCAAGAAAACGGTATCACCAGGATTGACACGCTGCAGTGCTGCGGCTATTGTTTTTAAAGGTTTTCTTTTACTTCCATTATTCGCATCATTACCAGTCGGAGCCACATACCAATGGGCAGAAGCAGCTCCGCATGCTAACAAGCTAAATAGAAGAAAGCTTATGAGCGAACAAAAACTTTTTCTCATTTCTATTTGGCTTTAATTGAATATCTTTGAATTTAATCTATAATCTGTTTTATTACTGATCGGCTCCTATGCTGATATTTGTTCCATTGTAACGTGCATTACCATCAATATCATAGCTACCTACGAAATAGGCGGCAATGAAATAACCGGCGTTCTTAGCGGGCGATCCTGATTGTAAGTGCAAATCAGGAGCGGATATGTCAAGACTCACCAATTTCGGATCGACATTATAAAGCGAGTTCTCATCTCCGCTGGCTTTCTGCCATGAAGAGAAATTCGTATATTCTACACTATCCCAAAACCACTTGTGATTGGCAGAAGTCGGAGAATAATAGAGATTGTAGCCGATTTTGTTCTTGCTACCGGACCGGGTGTATTTACGGACAAAAATATCCCTATCGGTCACAGCATAAATGAGGTTGTTCATTATTGTATTATTAGTACAATTCTCAGCCAGGCGAATCTCACCCTCGCTATCCTTTTCATCATTGATATTTTCCGAATTATTGCTTCCGTTCAACGCACCGCCAACCAGGTTATTGTGATAGAGCGTGTTATTTACAACATAACATCCGGACGTACCTCCTACCGTGTATCCGATATAATCGCCCAGGTAAATTCCCGTACGATAGTTGTTGTAAACAAAATTATTACGCACAATACAATCTTTGGTAGCCAGCACATTACTCTCGCTAACCAAACCGATAGCACGGTCACATTCCCACACGATATTCTGCTCGATAATAGTACTTGCACCTCCGCAAACATAGATTCCAATCGCCCCATAAGCGGCAGGATTATTATAAACACCTTCCCAAAAATCCTTTGAGACCTGATGAGAGCACCGATATACCTTGTTTCGTCTCACCACTCCGTTACGCGCATAATTTACGGATATATTACCACCTGCATTCAAGTTGTCTCCTCCGGCCACAATAATACCGATATTCTCGACATCATGTACTTCGCAATCCTGTATGGTAAAACCGTCAACATTCCCGGCAATAGTCAGCGTTTCACTGGTTCCGGTATGCATATCGTAGATTTCGCATTTTTCAATTGTCAGATTACGTATCGGTGTGCCGTTATCATCTCCTATGACTAGAAACGCATGCGCACTACGCCAGTCACCGTTGTTATGTCCTGCAAGACAAGTACTTTTTATATTATAAACCTTACAGTTACGGAAAGTGATGTCTCTTGACACTCCATTGATATATACCCCTTCCGGGTCGGTATTAACATCCGAATTCGTAGCATTGCAGATATGCAGGTTTTCAAAAGTCATATATTGGACACTTTTCAGTTGCACCAATGCACTGAACCAACCTTTGATCGTCATTCCGGTCCCATCAATCTTAGCAGTTTCGCCCGGATAACTTTTTAATGTTATCAGTTTTCCTTTTTCCCCTGAACGAGTAGGAGTGACAAACTCATGGTATGCACCCTCCCGGAGAAAAATCGTATCACCGGGATTGACACGCAACAATGCCTTTGAAATACTTTTCAGAGGACTGTCCAGAGTACCACTGTTTCCATCGTTGCCTGTGGTAGCCACATACCAGCTTACCGGTTCATTGCCGGAAGGGTTATCAGGACTTTCCGGTTCATCCCCTCCATTTCCACCTTGTTCTTTTCCCGGTTCATCCGGTAGTTCCTTATCATCGTTGCCACACGCGCTAAGCCCGATGAACAAGGTAAGAGCCAATAGAATCATTTTCTTTCTCATTTGTACTTCTTTTAAATACCCTATTAAAAACTGAAAAACAGAAGAGGCGGCTTAAAGATGCAGAAGCACTCCTCCCCGCCTCATTCCCCCTTAATTATTCATAAACTATCTTCCTTATCACATTATTTTTCTTATCGTAGACATAAATCACACCATTTTTATCTACGGCAAGGTCCTGAGGTCCTGAGAAAGCGGCAGAGCCGGCATTAGCATCCACATATCCTGCCTGAGTGCCACCTGCAACCAAGCGTACCACTCTGTTTGTCATATCGAGCAGGCGAATACTTTGGTCAAGATTCTCTCCACCGTCCCACGCACCATTACCAGCTACGTAGATATCACCGTTCGAATCAATAGCTAAATCAGACGGGAATGTAAAGAGTGCATCCTCAAAAGATCCGTTCAGATAGCCCGATGTTCCTTTACCTATCAAATTCTCTGCTTCCCAAGTACCAGCTTTGAATTTTACAATGCCATTCAGAATCTGGTCGGCTGCATACAAATTACCTTCCTTATCCACAACAATCCCTCTAAAATTACCGGTAGTTATCTGGGTAGATCCCTCTGCCGTCCATTTGTAAATACCACTACTGGACGATACAAAAATATCTCCATTGCGTTTATCTACGGTCAGGAACCAAGGTTCAAAGTCTGTTTCTCCAAGTGTAGTTGTCACTCCTTCAGGTGTTATTTTCCTGATTTTCCATTCGAACACATCGGTCAGAATTATATTTCCTTCCGCATCGCAATCCATTCCGTAAAGTCCGTTAAAGCGTGCCTGTACTCCTGTTCCGTCAATGCAACCTTTATTTCCGGCCAGTCCTGCCAAAGTCGTGACAGTTCCGTCAGGAGTAATCTTACGGACACAGTAGTTGACGCAGTCGCCTACATACACATTTCCGTCATCATCTACGCAAACAGAACCTTTCTTCCAGTCTTCAGCCGGCTCTGCTTTGGCAGCGTCAAAGAAAAACAGTGCCTCACTTCCAACTCCATCCTGATATCCCGGTTCGCCATTGGCACTACCTGCCAACGTAGTGACTACCGCAGAGAATGAATAAGTAAACTTCTCGATAGTACGAACGGGTTCCCGGTTGGCAATAGTAATAGTAAGCTCTCCGTCCCCCAATTTAGGAGGGACGATAGCCAGAATGTTGTTCATACTGCAATTAAGCACTTTCAAAGGAATGTTTCCTAAAGTTACCGAGATATCTTCCGGATTCTCAGAAAAATTCTTTCCGGTAATCAGAATTTCCGTTCCGGCACTACCGCTAGTCGGATAAAAACGATTCACAACTACCGGACTACCAGCATCGTGCCCGTCATCGTCTTTACAACTGCTAAATAGATTTACACTACCTATCAGTAAAATCAAAATTATATATTGAATAGTGTTCAGTTTCATAAGACTTATCATTTTTCTACGGTTGTTATTTTCTTTACACAATTATTCCGCCGGTCTAATACATATACCGTACCGTCCTTATCGACACAGACAGAAGAAGGCGCACCAAAGGCGGCTGGCAGGCTTTCAAGCGCTGAATTGACACCTGCATAAGAAAGCACTTCAAAGCTGCTATCCGTATTTCCGGAAGTTCCGGAACCGGCAAATGTGGTAACCATTCCCGTTTTCTGGTCTATATACCGAATACTTTGGTCGGCACTAACTGTCGAAGCTTCTGCTGTACCATTACCTGCTACCAAGATATTACCGTCTGCCGTAACTGCTATTCCCCACGGAGAAGTAAAGGTCGCTTCATTAACCGGACCATCAGCATATCCGCTTTTGCCGGTACCAGCTATTACAATAGGTGTATCCCAACGATCCTTGACATATTTAATAATCTGGTTAGTTCCGATATTGGTAATATAGAGATCACCCGTACGTTTATCAATATCCATACCTCCACAATTTCCAGCACCCGCACCGGCAATAATCAAGTTGCCCACACTTGCCGGGTCACCTCCATAATCGTTCAAGTCTTTGAGCAAAATATCTCCGTTTGACTTCATACTGTAAAGACGATTGCTTGCTTCATCAATGGCCAAACTAATGGCTGCCTGATAACCCAAATACAATGCTTTTCCATCAGGCTCGAAACATACGGTTGCCCCAGTCCAATCGTCACAAATGTACATATTACCTTTGTTATCAACCTTTAAGTCAGTAGGACGTACCACTGCATTGTACGAACCTGTACCTCCATTATCATACCGCCAATTAATTCCCCAGTCTACATCATCTGCCGTACCTGTACCCGCCATTTCTGTGACAGTGCCGTCAGAAGCGATTTTACGTACGCGCAAATTACCTATATCCGTCAAATAAACATTTCCATTGTCATCGGCTGCGATACCGCCCCGGCGGTATTCCCAATCCGCACACATAATATTAAATTCGGAACTTCCCGGCAGAGTGGTAACTGTACGCTCGAACACGAGTTCTTTATATTCAAAATCTCCCGTAGTAAGAGTTCTTCCGTTAAAACTGATTACAATAGGATATGATCCGAAGTCTGTTTCCGGAATAGTCACCAGGAAATATCCTTCTTCAACTGTACAATCAGCAGCTAGCCCATTGTAGGTAGCGGACGGATTCTTGATTTCCGTCGGTAAGTTCTCTACATAGATACGTACCTTTGTCCCAACCTTTCCATAAGCAGGAGAGTAACCTGTAATGGCTGTTTTCTGAAAAATAAAGTTCACTTCCGATTGAGTTGTCTTCCCATTTGTCTTAATGACAATAGGAGCCGTTCCTATTGCTTCATTATCCGGAACTTCCACCAATAACTGCTCTTCATTGGAACGCAGAATAGATAATTGTACTTCATTAATACTCACACTGATAGAAGTTGCATCCAAAGGAAACTGTTCACCGTTTATCAATAACTGCGTACCTCCTTTTCCTGTATTCGGAGCAAAATCATAGATAGAAAGTTCTCCGGCACGAGGTGACAACGACTTTTCATCATCGTCCGTACAACCGGTGAAAATGGTTGCTGCCAAAATAACAACCATAGATATATAGTATGAAATTGTTTTCATTATGCTATCTTATTAGTTTTATATTTTTCAGGAAAATTCTACCAACCCGGATTCTGAACCAAGCCACGTCCACGGTCAATCTCTGTCTGAGCAATCGGGTACAAATACATCTTATTATCCCAATATCTGGTCTGCAACAACTTGCGTTCATAGAAACCTTCAAAAGCAAATCCTTGTCCCTGATCGTCAGCAAGTACATTCATACGATAAATCTTGCGATTCTCTTCTTTCTCATAAAGTAACCGGCGCGCAAGCGTCCAGAAACGGTCGCCTTCAAATGCCAGTTCAATCTGACGTTCGCGAAGAATCCATTCACGCATTTTTTCTTTATCACCCAAATCCTGAGGATAGGTAACCGTAATATTCGGAATACCGGCACGTTCACGAATCTCATTAAAATAAGTGATAATCTTGGGATCTTCCGGATTGTATTCGTTCATCGCTTCCATATAGTTCAATAATATTTCGGCATAACGAATATGAATATACGGGCGGTATACTGCCTGATCGTTACGGATACTGGAAGAGGTACTTACTTTCTTGGCTACATTATACCCGGTGAAGTCGGTCATCTGCGTTCCCGCTCCCGATGAACCGGAATAGTAATATTCAGCTCTTCCGAATCCATCTTTATTCTTGTCGGAAGAAAAATAATTGCGGTCGTCAACAGTTATGGCAGAGAGCACCGGACGTCCGTTATAATGTACGGAAGCATAGAAACGAGGTTCACGATCAACGTACATATTCGATTCTCCTTTACGGTATCCCCGGTTAATCTCATTACGGACTTTTCCGTATTCGTCCGGATCATCTTTCTGCGCAAATCCTTCTTCCGAATAATTCTCGTCATCATTGATATCCAGTCCGTCACGAGTCAAAAAAGCATCTACGATATTCTGCGTTGCATTCTGCATACTATATCCGCCATTCTTCGGGTTACAACGTTTATCATATCCCCACTGCCAGTCTCCAGATTTATGAGTAGCAAATATAACTTCAGCATGATTGCCGGACATGAACAGTTCGCGGAAAGACAGATACGGGTCAAATTCTCTATCACCGCTTTCTGTATTGTGATAAAGATGATAAATGCCTAGATCAATCACATCTTCGGCGGCTTCAGCAGCAATTCGCCACTTTTCCTGATCTTTGGTCTGTGGTGCCAACAATTCTCCGTCCTTATTCTTGAAATCCTTGAAACGGGGATTTCCATTCCAGAGTTCACTGGCTGCCAACAAACGAGCTTGTGAAATCACCGCCAAAGCAGCCCCCCTCGTAGGACGTCCCAGATAAGCTGTTGAGGTCCATACATCCGGCAGTACATTCAATGTTGATTCCATCAAGCCACAGACATACTCCACACATTCGTCAAATGGACGGCGAACATAATTATTGAAATCTTCGTCTTGCTCGGCAGGTTTCTCGAAAATAACAAACGGTCCATACAGACGCAACAGATTCCAATAGAACCAACCACGCAAGAAACGTGATTCCGCCTTATACTGAGTCTTCAAATCAGTACTTAACACACCTTCCGGAACACGGTCGATGTTTTGCTCGAATACAAGCGCTTTCTGAATACCTCGATAAGCAGCACTCCATTTATTATCACCCAATGTATTGGAAGGTCCCCAGTTGCCTTCTACCATATTACGGACATTCGTATTAGAAAAGACACAGGAGGTTTCATCAGCAAAACCGAACACAACCGGATCATCAGTAGACAGCCAAATATATCCGTAAATGTTATATAAATAAGCTTCCGCCTCCACACGGGTTTCCCAAATCATATCCGTAGTTTTCAGGTTCTCCGGTTTCTGGTCCAAATAATCACAAGAAGAGACTCCTATAATGCCGGCGGACAACAGCCCGACAGCCAATATACGGCTAAATATTTTTTTCATTGTTTTCATTGCTTTATTAGATTAAAACGAAACTCTCATTCCTAATGTCACCATACGCGATAACGGATACTTTGCCCCATTAGAACCAAGTTCCGGATCCCATAACTTGAATTTAGAGAATGTCAGCAAGTTTTGTCCGGACAGATAGAAATAAAGGTATTCTATTCCTTTATCCATTAGTTTCTTGTTCTCAAGCGTATATCCGAGCGAGGCTTGTTTCAAACGTAGATAACTGCCATCTTTCAACCAATGCGTACTATTCACATAGTTGTTGTCATTTGTTGTTGCATTAGCTGTCATACGCGGATACCATGCATCTGCACGAGGATTGTCCGCCGTCCAGCGATCTAATGCTTTGGTGATGACATTGCTGGGATTCAGTCCCATGCCGGTGAAAGGTACAATACCGACTCCACTTGCTCCCCAGTCACCGTTGCCGGTATCAATAGAACCACCATTGGCCATAATAGATACATCCGACACTCCCTGGAAGAAGAGAGCCAAGTCAAAGTTATGATAGTTGATATTAAAGCCCATACCGTATGACCAAGAAGGGAACCAAGACTTGCCCAAATAACATTGGTCATTAGCGTCAATCACACCATCATCGTTCAAGTCTTTATACTTGATGTCACCAGGTGCCAGTTCACGCATCTGTCTCGGACTCTTTTTGATTTCTTCCTCACTCTGGAAATAACCTTCGGCTATATATCCATAGAACTCGCCATAACGGGTACCTTCACTCTTTTGATAAGCGTATTGCATAGCCGGTTCGTCACGGAACACAATCTTATTCTTGCTATAAGTCAGATTACCAAATAAACGCAACCCTACTTTGTTACCGATACGGGTCTGGTATTCCAAATTCGCATCTACTCCTTTATTATCCATTTCACCCATATTGGCATAGATAGAGGCGTCAAAGCCTGCCATGCTCGGCAAAGAAGAACGTTGAATCAGAATATCCTTACGTCTTTCCCAATAATAATCCAATGTCAAGTTCAATTTACCCCAAAGCATCATTTCCAAACCAATATTTGTCTTATAAGATTTCTCCCAAGTCAGTTTGTCCGACCCCAGCAGCGTCTCTCTAATACCGTATACGAGATTTCCGTTCGGTCCGAATCCATAGCTGTTTCCGCTTCCGAACTGAGTAAAATAAGCAAAACGGTCTCCTGTACCACCAATGTTATCATTACCTACGATACCATAAGAAGCACGCAATTTCAACAAGTCTACCGTACGAGTCATATTCTTGAAAAACGGTTCGTTTGAAATGACCCAACCCACAGAAGCAGCCGGGAAGAAACCGAAACGATGTCCGGGAGCAAAGTTCTCCGAACCGGTGTAAGAACCGTTCACCTCTGCTAAATAGCGTTCTTTATATCCGTAGCCGAAACGGGCAGCAATCGCCTGATTACGATATGGAATAGAAGCAATGGCACTTCCGGCAGTAGCAATCATACGGTTACGCATATTATAAAGCACCATTCCATTTACGTTATGATGACCGAAAGTGCGATCATATGAGATATTGGCTTCAGTATAAATAACTCTTTCTCCCGTATCGCTATGTTCATAATAAAGTTCATCAGAACCTTCCTTGATCGGTTTACCAAAGACAAGTTCTCCGTTTCCGTCACGCTGGTTGGTATACCATAAGTCTACCCCTCCGGTACGCTTATTATTGAACTCACTATAACTGTCAAAAGAGAAACGAGCATAAGCCGAAAGTCCTTTGGTTATGAAATCTAATTTTTGGTTGACGGTAAATACCGATTGCAAAGCCGGACGGAAAGTATCAGTGTACCCGCTGTTCTGCACTTCGTTCATCGGATTGGAACCAGCATTGGCCGGAGGACCTGCCCAACGCCCGTCCGGATAGCGAACAGGAAAAGCAACCGGTGAAGTTGAGAAAGCTTCATACCATAGTTTGTTAGAAGCGATACCCGGATAACGCGAATCTGTCATAATAGCCGACAGGTTCATCTGTAATAAAGTAGTTTTTGTAATGTTCACGTCTACGTTACTACGGAAATCATAACGCTTATAATTCAGGTTCGGGTCATACCCGTTTTCCTTCTTTACATTATATTGTCCTCCCTGGTTATAGAAAGAAGCGGACAAGTAGTATCGAACCAAGTCGCTACCACCACTAATATTCAGGTTGACATTAGATACAGATGAAACATTCTTATAAATCTTATCGATCCAATCCACATTCGGATATAAGTAAGGATCCAGTCCGCTCTCGGTTTTTAATATCTGTTCACGGGAATATACCTCACTCAGTCCCGAGTTTCGACGACTTTCATTATATAACATCATATAATCAACACCACTCAACATCTCCGGAACTTTAGTGAAGTTGGTAAAACCCGTTTCTGCCTTTATGGAGATTTTAGGCTTACCTACCGACCCGCGTTTAGTAGTAATAATCATCACACCGTTAGCACCTTTCGCACCATATACAGCAGTAGCAGAAGCATCTTTCAAGAGAGAGATACTAACGATATCTTCCGGGTCAATATTGTTGTAAGCACCTCCATAAGTGGAGTTCACATCGTCACGCTGCACACCGTCTACAATTACCAATGGAGATGTATTTCCCGTGAAAGTACCGATTCCACGAATTGTAAAGGTCGAGTTATCATATCCCGGTTCACCACTGGACTGTACGGAAATAATACCTGCAACCTTACCTTGCAAAGCATTGCTAAGATTGGCAACTGGAGTTTTCAGGCTTCCTATATTCACCGAAGCTACCGATCCGGTCATCGTCACTTTCTTCTGAGCACCGTATGCCACAACCACTACCTCTTCCAGACTGGAAGTAGCTTCTTCCAAAGAGACATTAATAGTAGTCTGATTGCCCACTTTGATATTCCTGGGTTCATATCCCATAAAACGGAATTCCAATTCTGACTGATTATCAGGAACTGTTATCATGTAAAATCCATCAATATCAGTAATTACACCAGTAGTAGCATTTGCCAATTTTACGCTCGCCCCCGGAATCGACTCACCGGTAGTAGTGGTGACATTACCTTTGATGGTACGTGACTTTTTTGTATTGACAGACTGTTCCTCTTTTGCCGGAAACAAAAGAATCTGTTTGCCCTGAATTTTCCAAGAAATTCCTTTTCCCTTAAAAGCCTGTTCTAAAGCAACATTAATTGATTGTTTATTAACGGATACAGTGATTCGCTGATTCGTTTTAAGTTGATTATCTTTGTAAAGAAATGAATAACCACTCTGGGTCTGAACCGCTTCTACAAACTGTTTCAGCGTAACATTTTTCATATTCAGAGTCAACAAATCTGATTGTTGTGCCTGCGCCTGGAGCGATATAAAAAACAGTAGAAATAATATTTGCCAGGTACAAAGTCTTAGCTTCCCCAAAAAGGATAAAGGTAAAATAAAACCTCTCATTCCCTTTGGGATTGAAATATTTTTCATAAATTTGCAATTTAAAATTAATAATTGGTAGAGTTAATTTTAATCTGGATAGGATTGGAAAACGGGAATTTTCCGATCCTTTTTCTTTTTCAAGTTGTGTTCATCATCTTTCTTTTTAGGATTAGCATTTTTTAGTTTATCATAATATTAGGCTGCCTATTTCTTTTTTTATTTCGGAGTCACCAAATAGGTTCCATCCGGTTGCTGTTGATAATGAATGGGAGTAATCAAATCAATCGTCTCAAAAATATTCTCCAGAGATTGGTCTATGTCAAAACGCCCTGAGAATATTTCTGCTTTCAATTCCTCACCTTCAATACGAATCTCCGTATGATAACGTTTACTCAACATAAACATTACATTTTCCATTTTTTGAGATTCAATATTCATATATTTATCTTTCCACGTAGTATAGAGTTGAAGGTCGACATGGCGGACCTCAATACCGGATTGCCGGCTGACACGCCCCATTTCCCCGGGTCGTAAGATTACTCCGTCTTCTGCCTTGTTGCGCTCGTTCAACTTTACCGAACCGGATTCCAAGACTACTTCTGCCATATTATCCTCTTCCGATACTCTTACGTCAAAACGGGTTCCGAGCACCTTTACTTCTACAAGCTCCGTAACGACCTGAAATGTTCTTCCATTGTCTTTTTTCACATCAAAGAAGGCTTCACCGTCCAAGTACACTTCCCGATTACGTGCAGATAACTTATCAGGGTATTTCAAGCTCGAACCACCCCCCAGCCAAACCTTAGAGTTATCGGGAAGCGTGAACAGCAAGGCTTCTTTTCCTTGGTTCATCACAATCAGCATATCCGGTTTAGCCCAAAGCTGATAACCCAATACACCACCCAACACACATAGGACAGCAATACTGGCTGCCACGGCACAACGACGGATAATCAACTTCAATCGTGGCTTTCTGTTTGCTTTCATACCGGATTCTACCTTGCTCCAAGTACGGTTCATTACTTCTTCCACTTGCCGTGTATCCATATTCACCAATGAGTCATCCACCAGCTGAGAAGCACGCTGCAAAGAAGTATCTTCTTTTAACATCTGCTCCAGTGCCTCTGCTTCCTCTTTACTTAAAGAATGATCAGTTCTTTTAGCAAGCAAGTCCCATATACTACTATTCTCTTTCATCTTTTTACAAATATTATTAAGCGCTTCTATATATAAAGACAGAAATAAAACTCAAAATACGTAGTTGAAATCAAATAAAAAGTTACTTTTGCAAATAAATATTGTTAATAGACGCTTCTACATTATAATTTTTTATTGTAAAAACCTTATAATCAAATTCTTGAATATGCCACATAAAGAGGATGACATTAGTTATCTATTAAGTCAAATTAGTGAGGGTAACTCCTCCTGCTTTGAAAAAATGTACAAGCGGTACTTCAAAAAATGCTATTCTATTGCATTATATTTCGTTCAGTCCACTTCTTCGGCCGAAGATGTGCTGTCCGACGTCTTTCTCACTCTATGGCATAAACGTGAGAACTTGAAGGATGTGAAAGATTGGGATTCTTACTTATTTATAACAACCAAGAATCATGCTATCACATTTTTGGAGAAAAACCATCAGGATAACTTAAGTTCTATTGACCAAATCATCATAGAGATACCGGAAAACGACCTCACGCCGGAAGAAAAGTTACTCAAGAAAGATATGGAAGAATGTATGCAGCAAGCTATCCGGCAACTGCCTGAGAAAACCAGAATTGTTTATTGTATGGCAAAAGAAGACCACATGAGCTATAAACAAATCAGTGAAGCACTGGATATATCCGAAAGGACTGTCAATACACACATGACTACAGCTATTCGCAGACTGACGGAAAACCTGCAAAAATACTTTAGATAAATTCGGCCAACTATAATAAGGAAGCTATCAAACTAAAAAATCATCACTAAAAAAGGGAGACTTTACGCCCCCCTTTCCGGTTACTATAAAATCATTCTGGATAATATTTGCTCTATTTCAGCTAACTCTTCGGACGTAAACTCCAAATGCTCCAATGCTTTCAGGTTATCAGCCAACTGATTCACGGAACTAGCTCCTACTATCACCGACGTCATTCGTTCATCTCTCAGTACCCATGCCAACGCCATTTCAGCCAACGTCTGCCCACGGCGATGGGCTATTTCATTCAGTTGCCGGGCAGCTTCTATTTTCTCCGGTGTCACCTGCGAGCGTTGCAGGAAACCGGAAGAACGGGCAGCTCGCGAATGTTCCGGGATACCATTCAGGTATTTGTCCGTCAATAATCCCTGCGCCAAAGGAGAGAAGGCGATAAAACCGGAACCGGATGCTGCAGCAAATGGAAGGATTTCGGCCTCAACCGCCCGATCGAACATACTATACCGGTATTGGCTAATCAGACAGGGAACACCGGCCTTCGCCAACATTTCATAAGCAATACGTGCTTGTTCGGGAGGATACTTGGATATTCCGATATAAAGAGCCTTACCTCGCTTCACGATATCAATCAATGCCTGAATCGTTTCTTCCACCGGAGTGACTCCGTCATAACGATGAGTATAAAAGATATCGAAATACTCCAATCCTGTACGACGGAGACTTTGATCAATACTTGCCATCAGATTTTTACGGGAACTGTTACCGCCATAAGGTCCTGCCCACATTTCATGTCCGGCTTTGGAAGAGATAATCATTTCATCGCGATACCCCTGAAAGTTCTCTCTTAGAATCCGCCCGAAGTTTGTTTCGGCACTTCCGGGAACAGGACCGTAGTTATTTGCCAAATCGAAATGAGTAATACCGTGATCGAAAGCATACTTTATCATATCGGTTGCCATGGTGAAGTCATCTACACTGCCGAAGTTATGCCATAATCCTAAAGAAATAAGAGGTAGTTTCAGACCACTCCGACCACAATATTTATACTGCATCCGTTCGTAACGTTCGGTTGCCGGCTGATAAGCGAATGAATTATCCATAAGATTCACGATTTATCTTTCCTATTACAAAAATCAATTTTTCTTCTACAAAGAAAGGGAAAAAAGCCTGCATAAACAAGAATCGGGAAATATACTTCATATTATTGAAATACATTTCCCGACATAATTAAACAACACTAAAATCTTCAAAACTGGAAATAAATGAACGGCTGAATCTCCGAGCTTTTCATTTGAATAACTACATAAATCAACACTACCAACATCAATGCCTTTCCCACAAACGGCAGGCGAATAACACCTCGACAGACTGCATCCTCCCAACTATCAGGAGCAAAATGAAGCAGGAATCCGAGTAACATTAATGCAAAGACTTTCCAATAACCTTCCAGCAGTTGCGGGAATAGTTGCGGACGGAAGGTAGTAACTATCTGTTTTAACATATCCATTGAATTTTGGAAATCTGCATTACGAAAGAAGATCCAGCAGAAACAAACAAAATGGAAGGTAATAATCACCCCGAAGACACGACGCCAGCCATGACTCTGTTCTCCTTTCTTACGTCCGGTGATTGACATCCACATTTTATGCAAAGCCAGAGCAATGCCATGAAATGTTCCCCAAAGAACGAAGTTCCAGGAAGCCCCATGCCATAATCCACCCAAAAACATGGTGATTATCAGGTTCAGATACTGACGGAATTTTCCTTTTCGGTTGCCTCCCAATGATATATACAAGTAGTCTTTCAGCCAACTGGATAAAGAGATATGCCAGCGACGCCAAAATTCTGTAATGGAGGCCGACTTATAAGGAGAATTAAAATTCAGATTGAAATGAAATCCCAGCAATAAGGCAATGCCGATAGCCATGTCACTATATCCTGAGAAGTCACAATAGATTTGTAAGGCATATCCATATACTCCCATAAGGTTCTCAACGCCCGAGTAGAGCGTCGGATTATCGAAAATACGTTCTACAAAGTTGACACTGATATAATCGGAGATGATTGCTTTCTTAAACAAACCGGAGAAAATCAGGAAGATTCCCCGTCCGAACATTTCCTGCGACACAAAGAGGGGTTTCCGGATTTGGGGAATAAAATCGCGGGCACGAACGATAGGTCCTGCTACCAATTGCGGGAAGAAAGACACATAGAAGGCATAGTCCAACAGACTTGTCAATGGTTTTATATCTTTCCGATAAACGTCGATCGTATAACTCAACGACTGGAAAGTAAAGAATGAGATCCCTACAGGCAGGAATATATCAAGTGCCGTAAACTCCCCTCCCATAAGGGAAGCAATCACTCCGCCCAGGAAATTCGTATATTTGAAATAAGCGAGAAGTCCCAGATTGACACTAAGACTCAAAACTACCAGCCCTTTACGCTTCCAATAGCCTTCGGCACGCGCCATGAGCTGCGCCAAAAAGAAATCGCAAACCGTGACAAGAGCAAGCAGGAAGAAGTAGGTGCCGCTACTCTTATAATAGAAGTAATAAGAAAAGAGGGTGACAAACAGGATGCGGGCAGTGTGTTTATGCTGCAACAGCACATACACCACCAGGAAAGCGGTAAACAACCAAAGGAAGATGCCGCTACTGAATATCATCGGTGCCTGCGGGTCATAAGTAAGCACCTCTTTGATCCGGCTGAAATCTATATCAATGGGAAACATAGTCATTATAAGCGTTGATTAAGGCCTGGTATAATAAATTTCCTTGCAGGATATATCCCTCGGGCAGATAATGCACGTGATCGGGACGCATCAGTTTGGCTTCCGTCCAGTTGACACAAGCACGACGTTTACCACCCACTACATCGTACATATCCCATACCAGCAGACGGTGCTCTTTGGCATAACGCCGAATGGTTTCGGACGCTGTTGCCGTGCGGGGATTGACAGCGTAAGTGCGGCGTCTCCGCCGTTGCCGGAAACTTTCGTAAGAACCGGGAGGGGTAGTCAGTAAAATGGATACGTTAGGAAGGCTATCCTGCAATAATTTAACAAGTTCGTCCATTTGGTTATAATGTACATTGACATTATAGCGCCGGTTGTGACTCTCGTTTGTGCCGAAAGAGAGAATCAACAGTTCGGGTTTCAGGGCGGCAATCTCGGCGATACGGTCCGGATGAGTAAAAGTAAGGCAAGTAGCACCGTTCACTCCCTTGTCTATGTAGGAGACTGCTCCGAATGTTTCTATCAATCGGGCACCCGTAGTCTGCGGATAGATATGTCCACGCACATGGCTATCGCCGATATGAACAATACGGACCGTATCTTCCGACAATCCAGCACGCACTTGGCGGAGCCGTTCAAATACGGGAGTCAATAAAGCAATGCTGTCGACAATCTCATTTCTTCCCATTCCGCGGAAAGCGGCAGGGAAAGAAAACTGTACAGAGACAGTATCATTCGCCCAGTTCATCTCCCTCAAGGGTTTGATTGTTTTCTGTTTCTTTCCGGGAGGGGGGCAGGCGGGAATCCGGTCTTGTGCCGCCAACTCCGAAAGAGAGAAGGGGGCGCCCAATATTCCTATAAGCGTAAGGATGAGAATGAAACCGGGCAGGTGTTTACTCTTTCTCATAAGCACGCCTCCTGTCGTATTGTTCCTTACCGTATATCAATGTCTCATATAGCAATCCCGCCAGATGTTTGCCACCACGGAAGTTGATATGTGTATAATCGTAGTTCGCCATTGAAGGTTTGGCGTGTACCAGTTTCGCCATACTTCCCTCTCCTCCCATAGCCTCAAACATATTCCAGAAAGCGATACCACTTTCAGCAGCAATATTCTGCTGATAACGAATCAAGTTCTTTACTCCCGGCATAGTACGGAGATCACCGGTTTCGGTTTTATAGTCCCGGTCGCCGACACTCAGCAATAAAATTCCCGCTTGCGGGAAACATTCTTTCAAATGGTTGATAGCCGTAAGTAATCCTTTTTGATAGTTGTCATAGTTCCGGCCACGCTCGGTAGCTACATTCAATCCATATTCAAGAATGATCAAATCATAAGGACGTTGCTCGTTGAACTGCCTCAACATCTGCTTCGGAATGCCACGCAAGAACAAACCCGAACTGCCGCGCAGCGAGAAGTTATCGAGAATGATTCCCTGCTTTCCGTCCATTGCCAATCCATAGAAAAGAGTAGAATCTGCACGGTCCACCGACCAGCGTATGGAACCGATACGCCCGTTCACCTGTATTTTTTGCAGATGGCCGGAAGCACCTAAAGAATAGCTCCGGCTTTCTCCCCGGTTCACACGGGCGGAGAGTTGCACGGAATCTCTGTTATAGAAGAAGATAGAAGCCTGTTGGCAGGTATCAAGCAGAGAAGCGTATTTATTCTGTCCCCGCAACTCAACATACGCCCCGCTACGAGGAATAAAATAATGGCCGGAGATGCCTTGTTTCTTCCGGTCGAAGTATACCGTATCCATTACCGAATGACTGGACCAACCGCCGAATGTATGCCGCACCGTAGGACGGTAACCGCTTGTCATGGAAGTAATTGTAACGAAACCTACCCCGCAGCCTCCGAAACGTTTTTGGAACATTTCACGTAAGTCAGCTGTCATAATATCCGCTTCTATAAAAGAATCACCGAATACAGCGATACGGACAAGTTTATCATCCGCATCAGAATCAGAAGAAGAAGGGGAAGATGAAAGGCGGTCGAGGGCTTCATAAAAAGGAGCCATACCGCGCTGGGTAGAGTCACTATAATCTTCGATGCAAGTCATGCCGGCACGGCAGGTATCCACAAAAGCCGGTTTTATGACAGGAGGCAAAGGAATACTGTCCGAGTCGGCTACTGCCGTTTCCGGTTCCGGATAACGGAGGTCACCCAGGATATCGACGCGCCTCATCGTGTGTCCGTCGATCGTTATAGCCGGAAGCCAGTGAAGCCCGAATAAGGCGACAAACACAGTCAGCACAAGCCATAACGAATATTTCAAATAATTCTTTATAATCTCCATTTCACCAATAGATATAAGCACCTTTTTTAGTCCTTGGCCTTACCTGATGCCGAGAGAGGCTCATCGGCGCCGGAGCACAAGCTCAATGGTGCTTTGACATTTTCAGGCTGCAAAGATAGAGAAAAGCAAGAAAAAAGAAGGGAGAATCTACATTATTTATGAGATTCTCCCTCTTAGTTATTTATTTACCGGACAATTATCAGATCGTCCGTTCAATATTCCATACAAATGCACGTAATCCCAACTGTTCAGTCTGCAAATCCATTTTGTGCAGTGTATCCAACAACGGGTCTACTTTACTGTCATCGACCACCGTAAGGATAGCCGAACACATACTAGGCCATGCATGGCTTCCAAAATGTGGGTCACCAGTCTTGGAGCCACGTCCCTGTACCTTTTCGAGGTAAGTAAATCCGCGGCAACCCAAACGGTCGAGCAACGCCATGATTCGTTCGTAATAAGCCTGGTCGAATGTTATTAATACTGATTTCATATTTCTTTCCTGTTATTTCTTTATAATTTCATCTTTGTGGTCCTGGAAGTAAACATCTAATTCGCGTTGACGACGAAGTTTACGACGACGGTTCTTGATACCTGTTCCTGCAAATACGCAATACAAGGTCGGAATCAGAACCAAGGTCAATACGGTAGATACCGTCAAACCACCGATTACGGCGATTGCCATCGGACTCCACATTTCGGAACCCTGTCCGCCGCCGATAGCCATAGGGATCATACCCAAAACGGTTGTCGCAGTTGTCATCAATACCGGACGGAGACGACTCTTACCAGATGTCACCACAGAGTTTATCACCGCCATGCCTCGCTCTCGACAGAGAGTAATGTAGTCAATGAGCACGATACCGTTCTTCACCACAATACCAATCAACATGATTCCTCCCAACAAACTCATTACACTCAACGTACTGCCCGTGAAGAACAATGCCATTAAGACACCACTAAACGCGAACGGCAGAGAGAACATGATAATGAACGGATAAGTCAATGATTCGAACTGTGCCGCCATTACGATAAATACAAGGATAACAATCAGGATACCGAGTGTACCCAAATCGCGGAACGAATCCTGCTGATCTTCGTACGACCCGGAAATCTGAATCGTCACTTCACCCGGAAGGTCCATTTTATCAATCACCTTGTTACCGGCAGCAACTACATCTCCCAACGGAGCACCGGAGATTACGGCAGAAACAGTCACAATACGTTCACGGTCTTTACGTTCAATGGTAGGAGGCGCAAAACGTTCGACTACCTTTCCGACATCTTTCACACGAACAGATTGTCCCTGTGCATTGTAAATAAGGATATTCTCCAGACTCTCCAAACTTGTACGGAATTCCGGAGCATAACGCACCTTGATATCATATTCATCCCCATCTTCACGGTATTTGGAAGCAACTGCACCGTTGATACGATTACGCAAATAGTTACCGGCTGTCGCAAGGTTCAACCCATGCATAGCCAGTTTCTCACGGTCGAAGTCAACCTGATATTCCGGCTGGTAATCGCTACGGCTGATGTTAACTTCAGTCACGCCCTTCACTTTCAGCAGTTCGCGTTTCAAACGGGCTGCCACACTGTCGGTCATCGTCATATCATATCCGTATACCTCAAAGTCGGCACTTGCCTGAGCAGACATACCTGTATTACTACCTCCAAGGATTACCTGAGCCTTACTGAACTCCGGATATCCTTTCAAGTCTTCACGCATTTCATCGCAGACAGCCTCCAGGGTAATGTCACGATCGCCCGGGTCCACCAAACTGATGTTGAAAGATATAATGTGGGAACCGTTGTCCTGCATGGAAGCCCATGTATTATCGGAGTCAGCCTGACCAACTGTATAGTTACATACTTTCATAATATCCTTATATTTGGTCATCCACTGATTCGTCAGTTTCTCCGAAAGTTCCTGCGCTATCTCTTTACGCGTACCAATCGGCAACTCAAGCTGTACGGCAATACGGGCATTATCCTGTGCGGGGAAGAATTCCGTACCGATCCCCTTTGCACACAGCAAGCTGACAATGAAGAAAGCAATACATCCCACGATAACAATGGGACGATGACGAACCGCCCAGTTCAACATCTTTGCATACCAAGTATCGAGTGCGTCCAGCGCCTTCTCTATCGGAGTGAAAAAGAGTTTGAACATCTTCGACGGTTTCTTCTGTAAACGGAGCAACTGCGAACAGAGCATCGGTGTCAACGACAATGCCGCCACGGTGGAAATAAACATGATCGCACACATCATCCAACCCAACTGTTTGAAAAGTACACCGGACATACCGCTTACCATTGTCAGAGGGAAGAACACGGCAATCATTGTCAACGTAGAAGCGATTACGGAAATAGCCACCTCATTCGTACCGTGCACAGCCGCCTGTTTCGGATCGGAACCACGCTCAATATGCGTTGTCACGTTTTCGAGTACCACAATCGCATCATCCACCACCATACCGATAGCAATAGAAAGGGACGAAAGCGAGATAATATTAATCGTATTCCCGGAAATAGCCAGATAAATAAAGGAGGCAATCAACGAAAGCGGAATCGTGATACAGATAATCAAGGTTGCACGCCAGCGTCCCAGGAAAAGGAACACGACAATGACAACGAACAGCAAAGCATACATTACGGTTTCCGCCAAACTATCAATCGTGTTCAAGATATTGTCAGACGTATCGACAATCACTCCCAGCTTCACGTCACTCGGCAAGTTTTTCTGCAAACGGGGAAGTGCCTCTTCTACCTTGCGGGAGATTTCTACCGAATTGGCACCCGATTGTTTCTGAACAACAATCATAGCTCCCTGCACACCGTTGTTATAGGTTTCCTGCGCACGCTCCTCTACTGTATCGACGATACGGGCAACGTCACGTAGAAAGATATTGGCTCCATTATGCGTGCCAACCACTACATCTGCCAACTGGCGGGAATCATCAAACTCTCCTTCTACACGCAACGAATATGTCTCGCTACCGATATCGAAGTTACCCCCGGGAATGTTCTTATTTTCAGCCCCGATAATGGAACTGATCGTTTCGATACTCAAGTTGTATGCTTCCAGTTTATTGGGGTCACAGTATACTTGGATCTCACGCTGAGGTGCACCACTGATAGATACTGTACCCACACCGGGAATACGTGCCAAGGGATTCACCACGCGGTCGTCCAGAATTTTATAAAGTGCCGACTGGCTCTCTTTCGCCTGGACGGAAAGCAGTACGATAGGAATCATATCCGTACTGAACTTGAAGATGATCGGATTCTCGACATCGTCGGGAAGCTGCGAGCTTACCATGTCGAGTTTATCGCGCACATCATTGGTCAGAACGTCAATATCGTTACCGAACTCGAACTCCAGCGTAATCAATGACATATTTTCGGAAGAACGGGAGGTGATATGTTTCAGGTTGCTCACCGCATTCAAAGTGTTCTCAAGCGGACGAGTAACGTTGTTTTCTATATCCGAAGCACTTGCACCGGGATAAGCGGTCATCACCATAATCGTATTTGTATCAATATCCGGATACAAGTCGATAGGCAATTTGGACAAAGAGAAAAGACCAAAAATCACCACTGCCAAAAAGCAGAGGGAGGTCATAATCGGTTTCTTAACCGCACCTTCGTATAAACTCATTTTTGTAAGGGATTAATTTGTTAGTGATTTATTTCTCAACTGCCACTTCCATGCCATTCACCAAACGCGACTGACCGGCAACTACAACTTGAGAATTATCGGGCACACCGGATTTCAATTCGTATTCCGTACCCATACGCCGACCTAACTCCACCTTATTATAAGATACTTTACCATCTTTATATACAAAGACATAACGGTCGCCGGAACCTGCCTGCTTAACAATGGCCAGATCAGGAACAACCACGTTGTCCGCTGTGCCGAAGTTTAATGTAGCACGGGCAAACATTCCCGGACGTACACGCTGATCTCTATTATCCAGCTTGATTTCTACCTGGAACGTGCGGGTAGCAGCGTCTATCGTAGGGTAAATCAGACTGATATTTCCGGTGAATATTTCGTCGCCGTATACATCCAGCTTCACATCTACGGGCGCGCCTTTCTTCACTTTGGTAAAATAAGTTTCGGAAACATTGATAAGAAGTTTCACCGGAGTGATCTGCTCTACAACCAATACCGGGTTTCCACCACTATACATATCGCCGTTATCATAGTTGCGTGCAGTAACCACGCCATTGATAGGGCTTAGCAAAGCAGTATTCTCCAACAGATTCTTATAAGCCGTCTTTTTCACGTCGAGCTGCATCTTCGAAGCATCCCATTCCGATTTGGAAGCGCCACCCACTTTATAAAGTTCATCGATACGCTTAAACTCGATTTCCTGATTATCCAGTTGCAATTTGGTTTGTTTCAGATTAGCCGCATCCATCTGCACTAATTTCTGGCCTTTGGATACACGGTCGCCCACTTCTACAAAGATCTGGTCGATACGCACGGGAGAGGAAGGGGCTATATTGTTTTTCACTTCCGCTTCTACCGTTGCCGTGTAATCCTGTATCTGATCTACGGGACGGACTTTTACATCTGCCAGTTTCACAATGGGTTTCTCGTCCGCTTGTGCTGCCACAGCTGCTTTGTCTTTTCCACCTGTACACGAGCCCATGAACGCTGCCAACAGCAAGGCTACTAATTGGATACCTTTTTTCATATTCCTTAGTGTAATTTTTTAGTTGTCTATCTTTATTCTTTTCCTAACACCTGATCGAGATCTGCCTTAGCAACCAAGTAATCGTATATTGATTGATTGTAGGTGAGTTGTGCCTGCGTCAATGAAACTTGAGAGCTGTTCAGTTCGAGCACCGTACCTTTACCTACGTCATAACGTTTCTCGGCAATCACTACCGCTTTCTTAGCCTGCATCACATTTTCCTTATTGCTGACCACTTGCTCTGTGCTCGCGCTCATATTGTTACGGCAACTGACAATCTGCATATTCAACTTTCTCTCCGTATCGATGCGATTCCAATCGAGCTGACGCATTTGTATACGGGCGGATTTTACTTTTGTAAAGTTGCTTGCCTTATACAAAGGTATGCTGATGTTAAACATCAGGTTGGAACTGTTACTCCAACTGTAATCAAAGAAGTTGATGTTCGGATTGTACAAAGATTGATATTTGTAGGAGAAGCTCATTGAAAGGGTCGGTATAAAGTTTGTTTTCAATGACTTAACATTCTTCTCCAACAACTTCATGTTTAAGTCCAACTGCTTCATCGTGGTATTGTTATCCAAATTCACATCCTCTTCTTTCAGCTGTTCGGCAAACATGGAGGTCTCATAGTTAGTCAGATTGTCATTAATCTTAATCTCTACATCGGCAGTGATACCCATCAAAACTTTGAGCTGCAGTTTAGCCAAAGTCACTGCGTTGGCCGCCGATATCAAGTTGGGCTTAATACTCCGCATCTGCACTTCCGCACTAATCTTATCGTATTCGCTCACTGTTCCCTGCTGATATTTGGCATTGACAACATTGTAGTTATCTTCCGCCAGTTTATAACTTCCTTGAAGTACTTCGTAACTGTCCTGCGCAAGCATCAACTGATAATAAGCCTTGCTCACCTGATTCACCAGATCCAGTTTGGAAGCGCGGGATTTCTCTACCGCAAGTTCAATATCCGTCTTTGTCATCGACATAGCGCGATAAACTCCCGGCACAAATAAAGGCAGGTTTATGTTCAATCCGGCATTGGCAGTATTGGTTCCGTCTTGCCCCATCTTGAAGGACATATCATTCAATTTCATCTCAGCCGCTTTAATGGTATGGTCCACCGACCCGGATATGCTGGCTTCCGGCAACAGATTTTGCCAAGTTTCCTTGCTGGCTACTTTTTTTTAAAGCGATCTCTTCTGCAGCCACTTTCATTGTGGGATTTTCATCCAATGCAATTTCGAGAGCTTTGTCTAAAGTTAAGGTCAGTATCTCCTTTGCCCCTTGGGTATTCTGCGCCTTTGCAAAGCCGAACGTGCAGAGTACCGCAACTGCCAGAAGCATCTTCTTTCCTGTCAATTCTTTAATTTTGTTCATAAACTGGTTTCTAATTTAATCTTAATTGTTTGTCAATGGGGTACACCTTACTCTCTCGGTGTTCCAATACGATTTTTACGATATTCTTGTATAAAGTCTTCCAGAACCTTCGCTCCTTTCTCTGTGGAAATGCCACGAATATAGGTGAACATGATGGACTCATACACTTCTATAAAAGGATATTCATTGCAGATATCCGTATTCAAAAGTACATCAAACTGTTCTTTCACTAACATATTGACAATGCCAAAGTTTACGTCCGAACGAAAAATTCCCTGTTCCACACCCGCCTTAAAGAAGGACATCGTTTTCTCCGAGTCGCTGTCCTGACGGTCTCTCATTAAACTGTATACTTTCGGATATTTCTTGATGTCTTCAAAAAAACGCTTGTTCGTCTGATGGAACACTTCAATGCTCTTCTGAAACACTGCCAATATCACTTCCAGTACATTGTGAGACTGTTCATATACTTCCTGTAAATAAGCCTCCCTATCGGACTGTGCCTTCAAAATACATTCCTTCAGCAGCGATTCTTTGTCCGAGAAGACTTCATAAAGAGTACGTTTGGAAATACCCAATGCTGCTGCAATGTCGTCCATTGTTATACTCTTAATACCTTTTGAAGCGAAAGCTTCTGTTGCCGTCACCAGAATCCGTTCTCTTAGCTCTGCCCGTTGGGAAGCGTCTTTTCCATGCTCTGCCATCGTCTGTTTTCAATTTTATAAAAATACAGTTTTCATTTTATATTCGTTTCCAAAGGAAAAACAGAACAAAGATACATAGAAAACTTAGTTAATAAATTAAGTTTTCTATGTATTTATAGTCCATTTGGGAATTATTATCATTCAATAGAGCAATATGAAAACAAGTGTTAATTAGGAAATATAGACCAAATAGGGTAGAAAGATAGAAAGTAAAAAACTAGAAGTAAAGTTTTATCGCTATAAAAGGGGAATGCATTTTGACACACTCTCAATAATCAGTATCTCTATTAACGTAAAATAAAAGCTTATTATTAGGGGTTATGGTTTCTGTTGCTCCTTCAACTCCAATAGGTATTTGAATGTGTATTTTGCTTCCTGACTATCCTCTTTGAGATAGGCTTTCTTTAGTTCAGGAGATTTCTTCAACAATTCAACCATTTTGTTCTTATCCAGAAATTCTATCTTTCCGGTCTCACCATTAAGTTCATAACAAACCCGCTTTGTCACCAGACTCGAGGCAGCAAGAGCGTCCCCTATATTCCCACCTAACTTGACATCATCTTCCTCCACAAAATTTGCACCGACAACAGATCCTAAAGGCATAGCACAAAAATAGATCTTCTTACCTAACTGAACAGCCGGTGCATACCAAGCTCCAAAACGTAACTTTTTATATCGCAGTTTACGGCAGTTCAGATATAAGTCTCCTTTTTCATCACGCACAGCAAGACAACGCTTTTTCAAACGCCGACACATGGACTCGTCATTTCCGGCCGTTATCCGGTAATCAGCTCCTCCTGTCAATAGTATCTGGTTCTTGGAACGTCTCTCTACACGCAACACGGCAACAGTATCACCGTCTTGAGCCAACAGTTCTTTCAAATTAGAATAAATGATATTCTGCGCAATTAACGGGAGGCTAATCACGCTCATCAACAACAATAAGATACATCCTTTCTTCATTGGTCTTCCTCCTTTCCTGTCTAAACGCATTTTTCGAGTGGAAAGTTATACATTTTAGCGGATAAATGCAAGGGAGAAAAAGAAATATTTAAATATACTTTGATTACCTTTGCGAAAAAGTATTGAGTTTATTATGGAAAAATTGGAACAGATCATTGAAACATACCGGCTTACCATTCAAAAAGCTGAACTGGAGTTACGAAATGCTCGGAAACGTATCTATTATATCAGTCTTTTGCGACTCGTTTTATTTGTGGGAGCCATAGCAGGAACTATCATTTTCTGGCCGGACGGCTGGCTGTATATTTCCATATTTGCTATTTTACCTTTCATTTTATTTATATGGTTGGTCAAACGGCACAATTTCTGGTTTCACCGAAAAGATTTCCTGAAAAAGAAGATTGTTATCAATGAACAGGAGTTGCGCGCTATTCAGTATGATTTCTCCGATTTTGATGGGGGAAAAGAATATATTGATCCGGGACATCTTTATACTTTTGATTTGGATATTTTCGGAGAGCATTCTCTTTTCCAATATATAAATCGTACTTCAACGCCTGTCGGCAAGGAGCATCTGGCAGAGTGGTTCAATGCGCATTTGGAAAATAAGGAGGCTATTGAACAACGGCAGGAGGCTATCCGTGAGTTATCGACAGATCTGGAGTATAGACAACAAATCCGTTTATCAGGGTTGCTTTATAAAGGAAAACCTGCAGATACCTCCGAAATCAAGGAATGGGCAAATAGTCCAAGCTATTATCGGAAGCATAGGCTTTTACGTATGATCCCTGCCACCGTAAGCGTAATCAATCTACTGTGCATAAGTCTTACCTGCCTGGATATCCTTCCCACCAGCATTGCCGGAGGCGTATTTGCTTGCTTTGTAGTATTCAATTCTGTCTTTTCCAAAGGAATCACTAAATTGCAGGCTACCTATGGCAAAAAGCTACAAATTCTCTCTACGTATGCTGACCAGATTCTTCTCACCGAGAAAAAAGATATGCACAGTCCTGTATTGCAAGAGTTGAAAGCTGAACTTACCAGCCGGAATCAAACGGCTTCTCAGGCAGTACGCCGACTTTCCAAACTAATAAATGCACTAGACCAGCGGAATAATCTGTTAATTAGTATGCTTCTCAATGGACTTATATTTTGGGAATTACGCCAGGTTATGAAAATTGAACAATGGAAGGAGGTACACGCTTCGGATCTACCCCGCTGGATAGAGACTGTCGGTGAAATCGACGCCTATTGCTCTTTGGCAACATTTGCCTATAATCACCCGGAATATATCTATCCTAAAATCAACTCGCATTCTTTCCATATGCAAGCGAAAGCATTGGGACATCCTCTGATGGATCGTAACAAATGTGTGCGTAACGGAATAGACATCGACAAACGGCCTTTCTTTATTATTATCACCGGAGCTAATATGGCTGGCAAAAGTACGTATCTACGCACTGTAGGCGTAAATTATCTTTTAGCATGTATGGGTGCGCCTGTCTGGGCGGATGAAATGGAAATATACCCGGCACGCCTTGTCACCAGTCTGCGTACCAGCGATTCATTGACCGATAACGAATCTTATTTCTTCGCTGAACTTAAACGGCTAAAATTAATCATCGATAAACTGGAAGCTGGGGAAGAACTCTTTATTATCCTTGATGAAATCCTGAAAGGTACAAATTCTATGGATAAACAGAAGGGGTCTTTTGCTCTTATCAAACAATTCATGAGTATGAATGCTAACGGTATCATCGCTACTCATGATCTCCTTTTAGGCACTTTAATAGAAACCTTTCCGGAAAATATCCGGAATTATTGCTTTGAAGCAGATATCACAAATAATGAACTTACCTTCTCTTATCAGAAGAGAAACGGGGTTGCCCAAAATATGAATGCATGTTTCTTAATGAAGAAAATGGGGATTGCCGTTATTGACGACTAATCCCCATCCCACAACATATAAAAATCAAAGTTTTCTCTTTATGCGATTGCTAACTCAAATAAGTGTGCCTATACCTTAAATCTTGCTTTTGGAAAGAAATGCAACAACAGCAGACGCACTTTCATTGGTATAGTACTGTACCGATGTTATAGGCTGATAATTATAAGGTACAAATTGGAATAGCTGTACCGCTGCAAACTTTTTGTCCTCAGAAAGTATAATATCCATTCGTATGTTACCGTTAGACTCACTCTTTATTTCAGAATCTGCAGAAAAAGAACCGGAATTCACTATGTTCACCAACGAATCCATATGTTTTAGGTCAAAGAATACACTATGTTCTTTTGCAACACTGCCTGTCGGTAAATAAACCACCTCTTTTGATTTCCAGAATAGCCGGAAAATACCCATAAGAAACAGCCCTGTTCCTAGAACCATTAAAGCCATACTGACTGTCGAAGATTTGTCTTCCAGTCCGAAGGTGGAAGCAAATGCTATAACACCGACCACCAACATAACGGAGGATATTAATACACCTGAAAAACTAGTACGTTTTGCGATATCGGGATGTGAAGATGCAAATATAGTAGCATCAATAGCTTGAGTAGTTGCCATAATATTTAAAGTTTAATTTATTAGTAAAAATATAAAGGTGATAGGATGACCGGTAGATAATAGTTATACCAGTAATCTTAAAAGAAATAATGCCAATAAATAAACTGCTAAATAATAATACGCCTTAGAGCAAATACATAATACTCGCTGGACGGTTGACAATAATAGGATATCGTAGTATTATAAATCTTTCCCAAATGCTGGGAGAGAGAATTCTCATAGTCTGCACAGCACTGTAACAGATTCTTTAGAGTAGAGAAATATTCGCCAAGTTGTACACGCTGAACACGAGTTACCGAAGTCTGATAACTTTGCAAATTATTTAATTCAGCCACAGGAGAACAAGGAAACTCCGGTTCACTGATCTGCTCATGCTGACTCATCGAATATGTTACGGCATACTTTCCCTGCTCCACTGCTTTTCCAGTGAAAACATTGCCTGCTACCCCGTGAAGAGTAACCGTCAACAACAGAAACAATATAACCTTTACAAATTTTGCCATAATCTCGTACAAATATAACAGATTCTATCCAGGTAAGGTTCATTGAAGAAATCTTTTAATTTATCTTAGGATTAGTAACAGGATCATAACAAAAGAGGCTACTCCGTCGTTACCGGAATAGCCTTTATATTCGATATGAACAATCGTTGAATTATTCTGCAGACTCTGCTTTAGGTTCTTCAGCCTTAGGAGCTTCTTCAGTTGCAGGAGCTTCAACAGCAACAGGTGCTGCAGTCTCTGTGCTCTTCTTAGAACGACGAGTACGAGTAGCTTTCTTAGCAACTTTTTCCTTAGCCATGTTTGCATTATAGTCTACCAACTCAATGAAGCACATTTCTGCATTGTCACCCAAACGGTTACCAGTCTTGATAATACGAGTATAACCACCCGGACGATCAGCAATCTTAACAGAGATTTCTTTGAACAGCTCTGTTACTGCAATCTTATCTTGCAAGTTGCTAAATACAACACGACGAGAGTTCGTAGTATCTTCTTTAGACTTAGTAATCAAAGGCTCAACAAACTTTTTCAAAGCTTTCGCCTTTGCAACAGTCGTAGTGATTCTTTTGTGCTTGATCAAAGAGCAAGCCATGTTAGATAACATAGCGCTTCTATGAGAAGCAGTACGACCTAAATGATTGAATTTTTTATTATGTCTCATTTTTTATTCTTTATCTAATTTATATTTAGAAATATCGGTTCCAAACGACAGATTCAGACTTTCCAGCAAATCATCAAGCTCGGTAAGCGATTTCTTTCCGAAGTTTCTGAATTTCAACAGGTCAGTTTTGTTGAATTGTACCAAGTCGCCGAGAGTTTCTACGTCAGCAGCCTTCAAGCAATTGAGGGCACGAACTGACAAGTCCATATCAACGAGTTTAGTTTTCAACAGCTGACGCATGTGCAATACTTCTTCATCAAACTCTTCATTGCCATCAGTATCATTACTTTCAAGCGTGATCTTCTCGTCAGAGAACAACATGAAGTGATAAATCAGAATTTTTGCAGCTTCTTTCAGCGCTTCTTTCGGATGTATAGAACCGTCGGTACTAATTTCAAGTACTAGCTTTTCGTAGTCAGTCTTCTGTTCTACACGGAAGTTTTCTACAGCATACTTGACATTACGTATCGGTGTATAAATAGAGTCGATTGGAATTACATTAACATCCGTGCAATACTCGCGATTCTCATCAGCAGGTACATAACCACGGCCTTTGTTAATTGTAATATCAATCTGCATAGTTGACTTAGAATCTAAATGACAAATAACTAATTCCGGATTTAACACTTCAAATCCAGTCAAATACTTACCTATGTCACCTGCTTTAAATTCACTTGAATTCTCGACTGTAATACTTACTTTCTCACTCTCGAATTCTTCAACTACTTGCTTGAATCTCACTTGTTTCAGATTCAAGATAATGTTGGTAACATCCTCTTTTACTCCAGGTACACTAGAAAATTCATGCTCCACACCATCGATTCTGATAGTAGTGATAGCAAAACCCTCTAATGAAGAAAGAAGGATTCGGCGTAATGCATTACCTACAGTAATACCAAAACCCGGTTCCAACGGACGGAATTCGAATTTACCGAATCTGGAGTCCGCCACGGCGAGGAGCGCGAGAACATCGTGCGCCGCACGTTCGATAACCCCGGCATCTCGCTGCTGCCGCTCAACGACCCGGACATCTGGTTCGACGAGGACTATATCCTCTACGCCATGGGCGTTCTGGCGCAGCACTTCCCCGAAGAAGTTCTTTCGTACATGAAAGAGCATGTGATAAAGAAATAAACCACTCAAATACTTATACTTATTAAGGAGACTGATTCCCATGACCAACGGACAGAAAATGCGCAAGCTCTTTGAAGAGAAAAAGCTCGTCGTCGCCCCCGGCTGCCACGACGCACTCACCGCGAAGATCATTTCTTACCTCGGCTTCGACGCCGTGTACATGACCGGCTACGGCCAGAGCGCCTCCCACCTCGGCCAGCCCGACGTCGGCCTGATGACCATGAGCGAAATGGTCATGCGCGCTTCCAACACCGTGGAAGCTGCCGGCAACGCCCTCGTCGTCGCCGACGCCGACACCGGCTTCGGCAACGCTGTCAACGTGCAGCGCACCATCCGCGAGTATGAGAAGGCCGGCGTCGCCGTCATTCAGCTCGAGGACCAGGTCATGCCCAAGAAGTGCGGCCACATGACCGGCCGTCAGGTCGTTCCCATGGAAGAGATGGTCGGCAAGGTCAAGGCCGCCGTTGAT
>OODG01000251.1_pt1 | contig 37726 bp, 44 predicted proteins | sample 1671621 | NCBI WGS metagenome assembly OODG01 (sample SAMN06348175, study PRJEB24527) | human gut metagenome | biome: human gut; feature: ankylosing spondylitis patient; material: feces | host: Homo sapiens | place: China | collected 2015-10 | reverse complement strand
TGGATGAAAATTGAAAAAGCCGGGCAAGGGATTTCTCCCCTGCCCGGCTTTTTTTAGTCCTAACGCAAAACGCACGCAAAACGCACGCAAAACGCACGCAAAACGCACGCAAGTTAAATCATGCCGAAGAGCTTGAGAATCTGTACGACCGCCCAAGCTCCATAAAGCCCGAGCATGTTCATGAGGTTAAAAACAATAGCAGTTATCATTTTGTTACCTCCTCTGTGACATCATCAAATCCGTAGTCCTTACGGAACGCTTCATTGAATTTGCTCACTGTGGCTTCTATCAGCATTTTCAGCTCAAGGTCGGTAATCGTTATGCCCTTTTCATTCAGCATCTCAACGATTGCTTCAGCAGCCTTATCATATTTCTCCTGACCGTGCAGATCCTTGTAGAGCTGCTCGATAGCCTCGACGCAGGTCTTGGCAACCGCTTTCTTCGTCTTGTCGTCAAAATACTTCTGAAAGAGCTTCTTCGCGCATACGCCGAGGTATGATGCTATAGCTGTCAGAATGGTGCAAAGAATGCCCATTCCACAGCTGTCCCAAAATGCTTTTATGTATTCCATGTACTTGTCCTCCTTATTTAAGCAGCTGATTTACTTTCTTCTGAACTTCGGCAGGATTATAGCCCGCCGCTTTGAGTCTGATTTTTCGAATCGCGCCATTGCCCCATTTGCCCTCGATGACCTCGCGTGCAACAGTGTCAACGGATTTTTTCGCCGGCTTTTTCTGACCGTAAATAATTTCGTTTACGCGCTTCTGCACTTCGTTCGGGTCATACCCGGCATTGCGCAGGCGCGTCATACGGTCGGCACCGTTGCCCCACTGGCCGTTGATTACTTCGTGCGCAACTTCATCGACAGATTTCCTTGTACCCTGAGGCTTCGTCTGCGCCGCGCCAGCGACATAGTTGACATACGGCAGCTTACCATGCTTCGACCAGTTGCGGCGATTATATCCTGCCTTGGTACAATTACAAGCAGTTATCTGCACTTTGTTTGCCCAGCGCGGGGTGCATTCTACAGCCAGTCCATTGCCAATATAAACGCCGATATGCCCCGGAGACCACAGGGCTTCTCCGATTTCGATTTTGCTGAAGTTTGTGCTGATGCCTGTACACTTCTGGATCATCGCATCTGCATTGATATCCGGCACACCGTTCGAAGCGTACTTCGCGCCGCCGTAGGGTTTGGACTTATCGCCTGTCCAACCCCAAAGCACGCCCTTTATAAGGCAGACGCAATCAAAACCGAAGGTGTCAGCTGATGCCGCTTTTATCATCTTCTGTCTGCTCGGATCTCTGTTGTAGTCGTTATTGTTGCAATAACGCTGTTTGTTGGATGCCGTAAGCGGTGCGCCGAAGCAGCCGTTCACATAAAGCGTCTTGTAGTGCAGCGCGATATCTTTCACCTTCGCTGCGAGTTCTTTGTTCGTCATGATAAATAACCTCCTTATTTTTTATAAAGCTGCTGTTCGATCGTATCGATCCTGTGGTGCGCCTGTTTGGCGGACGATTCTACAGAACTCAGCCGTTCGACCACCTTTCCTATCTGGTCATCCTGCTTTTCCTGCTTTCTTTTGATGTCGTCGACTCCGCTTTTGATGTAGCCAAGCTCCGTTAAAACGACACCATCTTTTTTGCCCTCATCTTTGTTATCGCTCCTACCGTTCCGCTTATAGGCGATATAGCCAAAGATTATTGCGCATATAGTCCCGCACGCACTAAGAATCGTCAAGAAGATGTTTACACCGCTCATGTAGTCACCTCCTCGAAGTAAATGCCCACAAGCTGCGACGGTACATACTGCAAGATAGTGCCTTGACCGTTGCTGTCGTCGCGTATGCATCTGTAAATTTTGCCGCCGTCGGCATAATATAGGTCTTTATAGTACCGCATACCTGCCGCCGCTGTTATCGGATTGTCGATAGTGCCGTCCTCGCCGACCGTTATCTTTTCCCAATGTGCGGCGACATTTTCCGGCTGCCATGTCGGGTTAGCCGATATAGCGTTATAGCACCGATACAGACCGCTCGGTCTGCGGACTATACTGCCGACCGCATAATCGACATATCCACTCCAAAGCGGATAAAGCTCTGCATACTCAAGTACCTCCGCGTCCGTCGTGACCTTTGTCAACACGCCGTTGATTTTGTCGCGATAAGCCTTTGCCTCTGCGCGTGTCATGCGCTGTCACCTCCTGTGATTATTTCAAGTGCCTCGGAGTCAGATATCGGGTCATCGTCATTCTGCGGCTGCTCCGTCCACACCTGCGTTATTTCTGTTTCAGTCTCCGTCCACGAGTCGGTGTAATACTTGCCGTCGGACGGATATTCCGCCGTGATTATCGGCTTGTAGCCGTTGGCGAGGTATATTGACGGGTCGTTTGTAAACACGTCGCCGTCCGCCGTTTTTATCGGTCGCGGCGCTCCTCTGAGCTCGCCGTCTATAAGTTTTCCGTACATCATTTAATCACCCCCATGTGAAGCTGCCCGCGCCCTGATTATAGAGCGCCGTTTTGCCTATAAGATCATAAAGGCACGGCACACCGTTTGCATCGAGACACGGGACAAGCTGCTGTGCATCGCCGTCGGTGTAGCCATATAACCGCATAACAGCCTTATTGCCCGACCAGTTGTTGTTGCCGACGTCAAATATCAATCCGTTTGTCGGCGTCTCGAAGTCGGCGACATCGCTCCAAGATTTTTTTAAAATATCATTGACCCACACGCCGGCTTTGTTCATTCGGATTTTTGTTCGTTCCAATGATGAAGCCGCCGTAAAACGGTGCTTTTGATACTCGGAAAAGTCGCCGGAGAAAACAATCGGATTTTTGTTTTGAAACAGCGTAAGATTATTTTTCAACGCGCTCTGGCGCGACCCGAATATGCCCGCGTCCCTGTTTATTTCACCGACTATGCTGAAATCTATGGTGATATCAGAATCCTGCGTCAGCTTGCGCCCGGTGTCGATGTACTGAGTGCCCGACGACTGGATATATTCGACTGCGGTATAGCCCTCTGGCAGACCTTCGATATGCCGCGCGGCACGCGAAAAGAATTTTCTTCGTCCTATCAAGTGCCGTCACCGACCTTCTGCGCCGCCAAAATTTTGTCTTTGAAACTCAGCTCCCAGGTTTCGCCGTTTTTAAAATCCGGCGCAGTGCCGATATATCCGGTGCCCGCGGGCAGAGTGACCGTTATATCGCCGCTTGCCGCGAAGCTCAGGCGCATCCAAGATTCGAAATCACCTACCGGATAGCTTAGCTTTAAGGTCGTGACATCTGTAAGACGGTACTCGGTATTGTCAGCAAGGGTTATATATGGACCCTCAGAGATTTTTTGAGCGATTATGGGTTTGTTATTATAATAAAGAACTCCATTAGAGTCGGAAAGACCATCAAGTACGGACTTATTACTATGCTCGTGGGCTTTCTCAACCGCAGGATAAACCAAACTGTTAAGAATTGTCTGTAAACTTAATGATTGTGCAGAGCTGTCGGCAGATATCTTGGCTTTAATACTGTCTGCTTCAAGTGGTTCCACATAGCAATCCCACGTATCTGTGTTATCGACATATACATAAAAGACCGCATTGGCAAAAACTAAGAACTCATAATCGGTTTCTGTGGCAATCCCGAGAGGAATTAAAAATGTGTTATTCTCATTCGTAACCGTGAAAGCAATCAAAACTTGCTTGCCCGCCTTATAAGCTGCATCTATTTGCTCGTAGGTCTTATTGTGGGAAGTAATTGTATATCCATCTGCCCCGCTTTGCGCCTGCACATTAACAATAAAAAGTTCCGACTCTGTTGAACCTCCGCGAGACGGCTTTCCGGTATCTGTGCTGCCAATGAACCAGTTACCGTTATCACCAATATGTGGTGTAACACCATCAGCACCCGCCGCACCTGGAGTTCCGTCTACCCCATCCTTACCGGGATCGCCTTTGTCGCCCTTAGATCCCTTTATATTAACCGCCGCGGGATTTTCCTTGCCGTCCGAGTTCGACCATGAAAGAACCCCTTCGTCGCTGACGCTGGGCGTAAATGTCGTTCCGTCTTTCAGCGCAGCTGCCTTTTTTATAGCTTCTTCCAGCGCGGTGTATTCATTTGTTGATTCTATCTCAGTGTCGGAATAGATGATATCCGCAACTATAATCTCAAATTGTGGCGTTACAAGCACCTGTCCGCTACTGCTCATTAAGGTTATTTCACATGTCACCGTACCTGTCGCAGCGATAGTCTGTGTTGTGATAATGTACTCAAGCCTATCCTCGCAAACGGTACAGCTATTGAACATCACTTTCCCGTCCGGCTTTTCCGCCCGAAGAATTGCCGATGTTATATCTTTCATATTGTACGGGCCTGCGGCCGACGATAAGAAAATATTTATTTTTCGACTGTCCGAGTCAGCCTTTTTCACAATTACCTGACCCTGCAATCCGGCTTTCATAAGATCAAGCTTTATTCTGTGCTCTACATGCTCCATTCTGTCTCACCTCTGTTTTAAGTATAGCAAAAGGCGGAGAGTATTTCTCCCCGCCTTGCTGTCATTTTGACATATCTTGTATCCAACGCTGGAATGTCTTATCGTCATATCCTATGTCCAGCTCATAAAGCAACTGACGCATTTTTCGCATTCCCTCTGCATCATTGTTTTTGTACATTTCTTGATACTCGGATTTGAGGTCTTTTGTCAATGCCTGGCGGATTGTCTTATCCTCTTTGCCGTTTGCTCGCAGGTATTCGACAATCTCGCTTGCAGATGTGATGTCGGAGTTTTGCACTGCCTTCTGCAGATCCTTATACTCATAAAGTTTTTTCTCCTCGGCCGCCTTCTGTTCTGCTTCGGGATCAAGCTCTGCAGCAATCTCATCTATCATCCTGTTCACTTCATCTTCATCGTACCCGCTCTCGAGTAATGCTTCGAGCTTGCCGCTGAGTGCGCTGTCGTCTCCGTTGCTTTTCGCTTGTGCCGCGGCTTTCTGCATTGTCATATAGTTATTTATGGCTTTTATGACCGCATTCGGAGGATATCCTTCAGAAACCAGCTCTTCATATATTCTTTTATATTCCGAGACATTTCCACGCTCCCGCGCCTGCGCTGCCTGAGCAATTCTGGGTTCGGATTTTATCAGATTGTTCTTCACGCCGTTTTCAAGCTGTTGCGGAGTATAGCCTTTTTTGATGAGCTTATCATACTGCTTCTGATATTTTCCCTCAGCAATCGAATTGTATAACTTTCTGTATTCCGTGGAGCCCGCCTCTCTGCCGAGATTGTCGGGCGAGAAGAAATTATACAAGCTTTCAAAAGTTCGCATTGTGTTTGATATCGGCAAACCGGTGACCTTTGAAATTCCTTTCGCGCTGCTCATCATCAGCTTCCAGACGTCCGGCTTCTTCTCGCCGCTGAACACCTTCTGCCACGATTCGCAGGACTGAATCAGTTCTTCAATGCCCTCGATGTCCATGCGGCTTGCAGAGTACCCGGACAAAATCGAAATGATATCACTGATATACGGCACAGCTGAAAACGGATTTATTCCGTCAAGCAGATTGCCTCCGAATGCCTCAAGATAAAGTTCGAGCCATTTCTTCTCATCGTCATCGTGGCGGAACGCATCCGCTATAGAGGCTATCCCGGCAGTCAAGATACTTGTCGCGATATGTACCGCAGCAATGCGTGCTATTTTTTTTGCCATTGTCTTTTTTAGACCGGGCTCCGCATTGTTGTAGTCAACCAAAGCATTGCGCAGCATGTTGTATGACTTCGTAGGCTCTGCCTTAAAGGCGCTGAGCATCTTCGAGAACGAGCTCGTGCTGCGCATGAACTGGCTTCGGTGAAGTATTGAATCAACGACCTGAGTTTTATCAACCACCTCACTGAGCCTGTCTGAGACTGCCTGCGTGAACTCTGCAGTTCCCTCTTTAAGGTCTGTTTTGTCCTTGACTTCCGCTTTACAAGCATTCCACAGTGTTCCCCATGTCAGCTCATCGCCAACTCCGGCCAACCACATAGACTTTTCGCGGATCTTATCGACGACCGTCTGCTGTCCTGTAATAAGCTGCTTCATCGTTATGCCCATACTCGTCTCATAGAATCCCCAGCTTTTCCATTTTGCAATCGGGCAATTGTCTATTGCCTCTTTGCTCGCGGGCTTCGAAAAAAGTCCTTTGAGCAGATATTTAGGATCCATAACAGCAGCTGCTCTCAAATATGCCGTGGGCTGTTGGATAGCAACTCGCATATTTGCTCCGACGGCGGCTACCTTGAAGTTTCGTATCAGTGTCTCCTCGCCCGCTCCCCCTGCATTTTTGCTGTCCGAGCTGCCGTTCAAATCAAGTATAAACTTTTCAAAATATGCCTTTCCGTCGTTGCCGAACGCTCGTTCAATAGACTGTTTTGTGCCGGATATTGCTATATATCCGTCGTCCTTTTCCTCGAAGCTCAGGGCATTATACCACTTCATCGCGTCGGTTACCGGCACCGCATATGCCGAATATGCGCTCATTTCGGTGATGTGCTTTGTAAAGGTATCAAACGCGCCCTTGATAAACAGTCCGTTACTTGCATTTCGCTGGACGCTCTTTGTCGCGCCGATGTTGACAAGCTTATAGAAATTGCTCTGAATCTGAACCGCCCCATCCTCCGCGTTCATCGTCCGCACGGAGTTTTTGTTGACCTGTATCGGCCAGTAATGCTCTTCGGTAAACTTTCTGTAGCCGTACAGTGTCATTGACGCTTTGTTGCCCCAATCAGCCACATTCCCGCTCAAAAAGCCCTGCATTTTCTCTGCAACCTGCTTCTGCTTCGGAGTCAGAGAGTCGATTATCTTTCCAAGGTCTTCCACTGTTATTTGCACGGCCTTTGCATATGTTTCTTCGCCCTTTCCGAACTGCTCCTTGATTCGCATTTTCGCCTCTTGCCTTGAAGTGTCCAGAGGACGGATTCCGCCGAGAAGAAGATGATCCCGCGCCTGCTCTCGTTTGGAGAGGTTATACAGTTCCATCATCTGCGAGACCGTCAATGTCAGTTCTCCGCCTTCGACCTTAAAGGTCTGCTTCGAGTGCTCCCAGTCCTGTATTTCCTTCTGGCTGACAATCGACCGCATGAACTCATTCGCATTGTCTATCATTTCCACCCGCTCATCGAAGCCGGAACGAATGGATTTGAAAACAGTCTCTGCTGCCGGTCCGAGCTGATGGAAAAAGCTGAACGAGTCAAGCATATTTACATTCAGCTGCTTATACCCAACCTTTACCTTGTCCTTGAAGCTCTTGCGGCTGTCCATCTCATGCACGCTCGCGTCGGCAATTGCCTGAACCGTTCCATATCGGCTGTTTGCAAGCAATTCGTTGGCTCTCGTTATTCCGCCCTTTATCTGCTGCATAACAGTTTCAAGCTCGGCAAGCCCCTGCGCATCCATATCCTTTATGGAACTGCCCTTATACACTTCAAGCAGCGTTGTCATCATCGGCATAAGATCCGGGTCGAGGTCTGCCAGGAACTGCTGATACTGAGGGTCATTTCCCTGCTGCATTTTGCGCAATTCTCCCTGCAGCTCCGACATTGATTTGCGCCACTCAAACGCATCTTTTGACTGACTGTTCCCGTAGACATCAAGAGATACCAGGAACTCTCCGAGAGCCGAACGCAGAGCTTCCGGCACATGCTGAGTCTTGTTCGGATTCTGCAGGAACCTGTTAAGAGTCTTCGCAGTTCTCTCAATGCTCCGTTTGCTCTTTGCCATAGCATCTTTACGTAGCCATTCGCGGCGATCCTCGAATGTGCGTTGTTCATAGAGCGCCTTTTGCTTTATGAGTTCCTCAGAAAGCTTATGTCGCTTAGCAGCTTCCTGTTCCTTGATTTTTTCAACGCGTTTGTCGTATCTGTCGCGGTATTCTTTCTCGATCTTTTGCCGCAGCGTCTTGAGCTCCGGAATGTCGTAATACTCTTCATACAGGCGCATTGCAAGGTCATAGCTCGCCGTGTCTATATCCATGTCGAAAGAACCGTCGTAGAACGGATTTTCATAGAACGGTTTTATGGTTTCGAGTGCATTTACGAGCGTCTGCACCTGCTCAAGCTCGTGCGTATCCGGTTCAAAGAACTCCGGCCAAAGTTCGGACATCTCGCCCCAAAGAGAATCAAGCGTACTGCCTTCCTCGGAAAGCCTTATCTTTCCGAAGTTCTTCCTTCTGAACTTATCATAGCTCCCGTAATAGTAGGCAATCTCTTTTTTCTGCTGCTCGCTGAGTTTTATTTTCGTGCCCTTGGCATATTCACTCAGCGCACTGTACTGTTCGGACATATCGGTGTTCAGCACTGCGCTCTCTTCAAGCACCGCCTTGGCAACCTCCGCAGTCCTCGCGATAACTTCATCATAAGTTATGCCGTCGTCCATATTGGCAAGTGCTTCAAAGATATTTTTGAGGTTTTGCGTCAGCGTTTCGGCATTATACTTACTGCTGTATTCCTTGAGCACTTTTTTCGAAAGCCTGCGTATTGCCCGCTCATCAAGCTCTTTTCTGTTTATTCCGAGGCGCCACTCGAGTTCTCGCTTGTATTCGCGCAGAGCTTTGTTCTCCTGCATGAGCTTCTTGTTCTGCTTCTCTATTGCAGAAGTGCTTTTGAGAGAATAACGAATATCAGGATTTCTTCTGTCAAAAAGACCGACATTGTCTGTTGCAGATTTAAGCTGAGTATTTTTGAAGAAGATATAGCTCTTGACATTTTCGCCTTTTCGTCTGCCGTCAAAATCGAGAATTATTCCGTCGTATCCGCTGTCATTTTCTATAAAATAACTGTCCAGTAGCTCCCGAAGTTCTCCTCGTATAGTGTCGGTAGTATCTTTCCATTGTTCAAGAATATCGTCGAGCTTATCCTCATTTTCAAGGATTTTTTTAGTGACTTCCGCATCATCGGCAACATAAGCTTCATAGTTCTGCTCATAGTATTCGTCGTTGGCCGTTTCTTGAGCATCGTATTTCGACTGGTATTCTTCGTCGAGTTTGTTAAGCTTTTCTGTGAGTCCCTTATACCCGTCTATGTGCTCCGAGTACCACGCTTTCGCTTCTTCACGATCCTTGAAGTGGAGTGGCTTTTTCATGTCACCGTACAATGCCATCTGTTTGTTTCCGCCAACCCCGATATCCGCATCATTGTCCTTTGCAAAAAATCCGTTCGGCGTTTCACTGTCATTGCGTCCGGCAAGCGGATTTGCATTGCTGAACACATTGAACTCAGCCGCAGTTTGATGATAAATTATCCTCGGTGTTCCGTCCTCGTTCACGACCTTGCTTGCAGATTCCGGTTCGTTTTCCCAGTCCCCAAACCACTCCTTAAAAGCTTCACTCTTTGTCTGAGAATCGGATTCATTTGTAGTATCTTTGAGCGAAAACTTTTTTGCATCATTCTGCGCTTTTTCGGATATACTGCTATTGACACTTGGCTCACTTTGTGTTACTCTCGTGTCAGAGGATGCGTGTTGTCTACTGAGTTGCACTTTAAGCGGCTGTTCGGTAAACGCATTCTCATTTTTTAATTCAAACTTTGTTGGTGTGAAATCAACAATATCGTACAGTACCATTTCCTTTCCCGATGTAAAGCCTACAATAACCTTTGCAGAATAATCGTTTTTTCCCACTCTAACGAGCACATCGCCCCTCGCAAACTCGGTAAAATTATCCTTTCTCTGATGCTTTAAATCCTCATTAACGTAATTAGTCGATGCTAATACAATTTCATTAAGATTACTTGATGCCTTGAATTTATCTTTATAAATCACGGCATCTTTTCTTTGGTAGTGTTGAGTGTTTTTTGAATTGGTGTACTCGTTTCTGGTTATCTTGTTCACCTTAATCAGCTTACCCTCAACAGGTATTCCATCAGAAAATTTAGTTCTGATAACATCCTTAACTTTCGCAACCCAGTCAGACTTATCTACACCTTTCAGAATATCATCTGCAATCACAACAACCGACTTATTCTTTGTAGTTTTACCTATGCTGTATTTTTTCTTTTCGTCCGCCATGTCGGTTGTTTTTCCTTGCGATTTGTTCTCCCTCGTCTGCTCCAGCGCAGACTTAAACAGGTCGCTGATGGTTTCAAGTGCCTCCTCATCTCCCTCAAGGGCTCTTATTTCCGGGCTCGTAAGCCCGAGATTTTTAAGAATTTCATTTATGCTCTCGATAAAGCCATGTATCCAGCTTTGAATCTTCACCGCCAGACTGCGGTTCTCTCCGACAAGCTCCTTTATGGTCTGCTCATCAAACACATCAAACATGCACTCGGCAACGATTTCCGCCTCTATGTCCTCCTGTCCATAACCCTCATAGAGCTTTTCAAGCTCTTTCACTCTGCCCTCATAGTCATAGTTTTCGCTTTCTTTGAGCTTGCCTATGACATATTCGCGCAGCTCGCCTGCGGCCGTTGAGTTCCAGTCCTCGATATAATGATACAGTTCATGTCCTGCGGTTCTGAGATATGCGTTTTCCTCCGCGTCGAGCGCGATTTTTATTCTGCCGGTCTTGGGATCGTACTCACCGTTCGCCATTCCGTCTGCAAGCGTGTCGCACACTTCAACGACAAAGCCGTATTTTTTTGCAAGAGCTTCAAGGACATATACCGAGCCCGCCTGCTCCGCGTTGAGTTTTTTTGTATAGTTTCTCAGCAGACCTCCGTTCTTTTCTGCCCTCTTTTCCTCTTTCGCGCTGTAATGCTTCGGCGCATTATTTTTTTCATTAACTCCGGCATAATACGCCTGTCTGAGCTGACTTTCTTCAAGCCCTGCGTATTTATTTGCATTCGACTGCAAAACGCTGTCAAAGTCCTGCCCGAGCTGACCGGCGCGGCGGAAGTCGAGAAACGCATTCATATATTCGCTTGCCGAATCGCCCTGCTTATATCCTGAAATAAAAGCCCGTGCCGTGTCGGTGCTGTCAAAGCCCTGTGCGACATTGTACAAAGCTTCGGTCTCGCGGCTGTCAAACCGCACATCGCTCAGTGCAACGCTGCCGCCGTCCTGCGTTTTGACATACATCTGCTCCCGGTTTCCGTCCTTTTCGATACGGTCTATGCCGTTGATTGTTACGCTCTGTCCGTCAATCGTTGCCGGAACAGCGTTGACATAACTTTTCTTCTGTGATATATTGTTATCGGAAGGGGCGAGCGCATGAGGCGTCTTGGACGTAGACTGCAGGTCTTCGGACATGTTCAGTACTTGCGAGACCCCTTCTGCTTTTGTTTTATATGCACTTACAACATGTAAAGTTTTTGCTTTTGAGTCAGGCACAGCTTCGACGACATAATAATTTCCGTTTACTCGTTTACTGTAAACAACTGACTTTGACAGTTTATTATCAGAATCTCTATAACGGCCATTGTCGTCTTTTGCCGATTCAATATTGTCATAATTTTCGAGAACATATTCTATTCTCGCCAGATCGTTAACATCAGACATTGAGTGGTCTGCTGCTCCATTCTCCCCGTGGCGGTTTTCTACATGGATAACCGTGTTTCCGTCCATATCGCGCTTATACTCACTGGTATCTATACCGGTGAGTTTTTTTATATCTTGCACCTCGCGCTCATTTACAGAGCTAAGTTCTATTTTAATCTTACCTGCAACATTTTTATCTTTAAGGTTGCGAACTCGCTCTACAAAGTCAACGATCTTCGGATTTACCGCCTTTTTATATTCCTGCTTTATTGTCTCTATGTCCTTCTTTAACGACAGCTGAGAGTCTTCCGCGGCATCTGATGTGCCGTTTTTTATTTCAGCAGCCACGTTCTGAGCGTTCTCAGACCCCCGGAAAAGCCGTTTTTCTGCGCGGGTAAGTTTATCACCCTCAGCCTGTTTCTGCACCACAGCGGACAATCTGACTGCGTCCTGCGTGTTCTCACCGAGGCTTTCAAGCCGCTGTGCAATCTGCGTCTGCTCTCCGCCTGCAAAACCTGCAACCGTCTTTCCCGTGATGTTCGTACCCTGTTTTCTGTGGTTGAGATATCCAAGCCCGGAACCCACTACACCAAAGCCGGCGCCCATAAGTGCTCCGCCCGCTCCCGCTTCGACGACTTGCAGTGCAAGATCTCCGGCAACCTTTTTCTTTGCTTCAGCCTCGCTCAATCCCTGCTTCTCATATGCAGCTATCATGAGCTTATAATTGGAAATATCGCCGTTTGCTATGGTATCATAGGCTATGTTTGCTATTTCCGTCGCGTCTTCTTCCGAAAAGTTTACCCCGGTTGATTTGAGTATGTTCATCGCGACATCGCGCATACTTCTCGGGTCAACCTCTTTGAGCTTGTTGAAATTACCTATCGAAACTTTTTCGAAGAGACCTTCAAATATGCCGGAAACAGCTCCGCCGATAACCGCTTGGTCGTCGTTGCCGCCGCGAGCCTTTATATCACGCATTGTTGAGTTTGCAGCAGAAAGACCGAGTATTCCGCCGCCGACAGCTTCAGCAACTTTCCCCGCTGCTTTTATTCCCGCCCCGGTATTCGCAAGCGCTCCGCCGACAAGATTGCCCGCGGCTGCAGATGCAGCCGAATCGAGCGCGGACATTCCTGTTCCGTATAAGAAGTCAAAGGCATCCCAGTCGCCAAGCTTCCAGTCATGCTCATCCATAACCGCTCCGCGTGCCGTATCGCTTAACTGACTTGCTATTCCGGCGTCTCTGTTATAGTCTACAGGCGCATAACTGCCGGTAAGCTTTCTTCCGACCTGCTGAGCGGCAGCGTCAAGATATCCCGCTCCACTGCTTGTTAAATTCACCGGCACACTCAGTGCGCTGGCAATCACCTGATGGTCTGCACTGAAGTCACGAACCGCATCTTGTACCTGCTCATTCTTGCGGCGGTTATACTCATACGCAAAATAATTCTCAAGCTCATCGGGATTCATTCCCTTTGCACGAACCTTATCCTCTATTTCCTTGAGTCTCTGATTATATTCATAGACATTCTTGTTGTTTCCGCTCGTGCCGACTGACTCTTCGAGCTTTATTCTGTCCTTGAGCTCGGGGATAGACTGTATTTCCTTGAGCGTTGCCTCGTCAAACTGGCTGAGTTTTTCGGATATATCCCTGTTGTATATCTCCGACTCCAATGCAGCGGACTCACTCTTCAGATTATTGAGCTTGTTTTTTGCCGCCTTGGCTTCTTCAGTGTACTTTTCATAATCCGCTGTATTTCCTTGCATCGTGCTAAGAAACGCCCAAATCCGATTTTTGAATGATTCACTGCGGTTCTTCTTTTTCTCGTTCTTGATATCGTCAAGACGTCCTTTCATATCATCCTCGGTCATGGTGTCCATAACGCCGGAATTACGCGTATCGGAGTAATATGCTGACTCGTTGTCAAGATTCTTAGAGGTCTGTTGCAGAGCATTTTTATATTCTGCATATCTCGACATAAAAGTATTGTAGCGCTCTTCTCCGAGCTGTTCGCGCTGCGATTCGAGATATGATTTTATTCTGTCCGCTCTTTCAAGATCAGCATTCACCGACGCCCGTGTGCTTTCGCTGTCGCGTTTCCAATTTGTATATGAGCTGTTTTGCAATCTGCTGTTTGCGTTTCGAGCAGTGCGGCTCGATGATTCGAGCCAGTCATGCATTTCTCTGTCGCGAGAATCCCACTCATATTCTCTGTTGACGCGCTCTATTCTCTCATCAATGGTTTCCTCGACTTTGTATTTTGAATTTGCACGCTTTATTCTCTCATCAATCGTTTCCATGATTTCCTCCGTTACTTAATTTAGTAAATTCCGTAATGCTGACTGAGTATTGCTATATCCTCATCGGTCAGATTCTTATTCTGACTCATCTTCGTCTTTATGTAGTTCTCGTAGCTGCCGTATTGATTCTTCAATGCAGGTCTCACTCCGAACTCATATCGAGTCGGCTGTGCTCCTATAAATTCGCTGGCTGCCTTTGACTTTGTGGCAGTTTGTTTTCCTCCGCTCCCGCTCGACGAACCGCTATACCCGCTCCCGCCCGATGAGGATGATGAAGAGGTTGAATAGCTCTGAGCCTTGAGAGAGTCCATATATTTGTCGTGCTCAAACTGCTGCTTTTTGAGATTATAATCCCTTGAGTCCTGCTGCTTGCCGTAGTCAAACTGTTTCTGCCAGTTGCTCTGCGCAAGCGCGTCCTGCTGCTTGCCGTAATCAAACTGCTGCTGCCAGTTGTTCTGTGCAAGCGCATCCTGCTCCTTTCCGTAATCGAACTGTTTCTGCCAGTTGTTCTGTGCAAGCGCATCCTGCTCCTTTCCGTAGTCGAACTGCTGCTGCCAGTTATTCTGTGCAAGGGCGTCCTGCTCCTTCTGATAATCAAACTGATTCTGCCAGTTGCGCTGATTGACATAGTCCTGCATATACTGGCGGTTCTGCTCGCTCTGCCAATTCGACTGCTGCTGTGCGGCGTCTGCGCGTCCTGTATAATATTCAAGCTCATACTGCCACTGCGCAAGCTGATTGAGGTAACGGTTGTAATCACTTTCCGAGAGATACTGTGACTGACTCTGCAGATAGTTGAGGGTATTATAGTAGTCACTCAGTGTGTCCTGATATTTTTTGTAGTCCGCGTCATCAAGATTCTGTAGCACCTGCATATGCTGCAATTTATCGCTCTTGTCGTCACGATATTTGCTATATGCCCGGTCATACAGTGACGGAATGACATTGTTCAAATCGTTGAGGCTTGACTGGTATGCCTGGTTTCCGGCAGTCGAAGCATAAGAACTGCCGTAACCGCCGGTGAGCGCCGCGGCATTCCCCATAGTGTCCTGCATCGCCATCTTGCCCTGCTGAATATACTGATCCTTATACTGCTGATAGAGTGGATCGGCATTGAAATCATACTGAAAATCCTTGGTGTTTTCATAGTCTTTCAAAAGCCCCTGTATCTGGTCTGCATAGTTGCTCTGATAGTCCCCGGGCTTTGAGTTGTAATGGTTCTTCAGATCCTCCTGAGCCTGCTTAACTTCCTCGGATTCCTCATAGTCTTTAGGTTTGTTGAGCAGTGTTTTTATTGTTCCTATCCCATAACCGAGCTGTTTTGCGGTGTTGAATCCCTGCTTCGCTATTCCGCCGGCAAGAGCTGCCGCATTTCCGCCCTGTGTCACTGCGTATGACAGTTTGTCCTTTGATATGCCTTGCTGCTTTTTCTGCTTTTCAAGGTCTTTTGTCGTGTATGCCATTTGCTTTTGCCTCCTCAGATCAGATAGTTTATGTTCAGCTTATATGAAGTCAGATTGTATTTATAAGCTTTTGTCTCAACATTGAAGCACCAATCAAGCGCCACTCTTCCATCCGGAAATACCGACCACCGAACAAGGTTGGTATCGTTCGCCGCACAGATTGTAAATATCCTGCACTGCGGGTGCATATCCTCAGGCAACGTGCATATGGTTTTTCCGCCCGCCGTTATCCCCTGCACATCTCCGACGATATTGACCGAGTTTCCGAGTCTGCGTCCTTTGGGTGTCAGTCCATTCGCGCCCGGAGTTATTCCGTCCGTAAGCTCCAACTCCTGCCAGCCTGTGTCTTTCAGCGGAAAAGTTTGTTCTCCTGCCTGCAGTCCCTTTCTGAGGAGCAGCAGCATGTTGACGTCCATCGTATTGGCGAGTTCCGCAACCTTGCCGAAAGCTATTCCTTTGCCGCCGCGCAGGAAGTCCATCAGCACGAAGCTCGTCGAAAGCTCATAAACATATTCCGCGGAAGCAAGGCTATCGGTAACTTTGAATTTTATCTTATACGAGACATTCTCACTGAGACCGTCAAAGAGGATCGCCTGCACATCATTGCTCATCGCCGTCTCATCAGACCAGGCATCCATCGTATCTGTCTTGTAGCTTGCTTTGCAAACCGCTATATTCTTGCCTGACAACGCCGAGAAGCTATAGTTTACCTTTCCGGCCGCATATGTGCCCTTGTCGTTTTCCGTGCCGTCCTGCGTGCATCTGAAGCATGTGACTTCATTTATCATCGGACTGTCATACTTTTCAACCGATATGCTCGCCGTATGGCTGACCGTTCTGCCTCTGCTGTCTGTCGCCGTGACCGTAAAGTTCAGCTCACCCGACAGATAGCAAGTGTAGGTATAAACCCCGCCGGTCTGATTTGACAGAACTGCACCGTTCACGGCAAACCGATAGTTCTTTATCGTTGAGCTATATACCCCCTGCGCAGCGGCAGTAATCCTGCATTTTGAATAGTCCTGCACATATATTCCCCATTCGGTCGGAACGCTGCCGTCTATGCGCTCTATTGTCAGTTCCGGCATTGTGGGTTTCACATTGTCCGGAACCGAAAAAGTAACAGTCTTCGTGTTCGTCTCAACGAGCGTCGTCGGGATCAGTCCTAACTTCTTGTATGTTTCAATCTTCAGCGTGCCGGTTCTGCTGCTTCCGCTCGTAATGGCATTAGCCCATTCGAGTGGGAACTCATATGCCGTCATAACTGCATTGTTTGTTGAAAAATACCCGCTCTCGTAGCTGTAATTGCCACAAGTGAAATACATCTTATGGGTGTATGACTTCCCGTCATTCGCATCCTCGACTTCAATCAGAATATTACCAAGGCCATTTATTTTGCTGACACCTACGGTGATATTCTTCGGATATGTTTTGATTGTTGTTATTGCCATTGTTTATTCCCTCCATATAAAGCTAAGATTGCCATTACTCCTGGGCGTGAACTCCCAGTTGCCTATCCTCAGTCGGTTAAGAACTTCAACATCCGTAACATAAAGGCAGCGGTTGGAGATATAGGCTATCTCTGTGCCGTTCTGTGTGAAGCTTAATTTTTCATTTGTCAGCATAGATTTGAACGGACTGTCCGCCTTGCCGAGCTCCATTCCCTCCGCCGTGAAGCGGAAATATGTTCTTATTAGCTCCTGAAACTCTTCGAGTCTGCCGTCAACCTCTGTTGTATAGAGATAATTCTGGTCGAAATTCAGCTGAATTTCCCTTGAAGTCTGTGTAACATAGGACTCGAGTGTTGCATTAAGCTCTGCAATTGACGCCTTCGCGCTAAGCTCTTCGCGCACCGTTGTCATTATGTTGTCATTGTTCTGCTCTATCTCGGTGTGAAATGTCTGATTTATCTCTTCCGCCTGCGCTATAATTTTATCGTTGAGCTCGTTATAATCAATCTTTCTGCCCGCTTCTAATTGCTCAACGGCGTCGCTCGCCAGCTCCGCCATTGACCGCGTCTGCTCCACCGTTTTCAGATAAGCCGGCGAAAAATTGTCTCCGTCAAGATTGTTGAGAATATACCGAAGCTGTTCGTTAAGTTGATAGAGATAGCTTTGAGTTTTCTGATCTCCGCCAAGATTCGTCGGCAGATTCAGATTTAGCGTCGGCATCAGATTTCACTCCCTTGTTCCGTTACCTTTGCGATGCTGTACAAGATGAACTTGCCCCTGCCCCGCATTCGGATTTTCATGTGGTCGCAGCGCCTGACTATAATCGGAATAGTGATTGTGCGATTGTTTACAGCATCGATGTTCAGCACTTCCTCGTAATCGCCCATAGAGTCATATTGGATCTGCACCCGGAACTGCGCCCCGCGTTCGACGCTCAGGCGAAACTGCAGCTTTGAAATATATTTATTATCGGGGCTCGTCACCCCAATAGGTCCGCTTTCAGCCATCCATTCAACCGGCTTTTCGTCATATGTCTGATCTGTTACACTGTATCGCGTCGTGCCGTGCATCGTCCACAGGCTGTTTCCAACCGTGAAATACAATTCCCCGTCCAGCGGCGCGAAAGCATCGATTTTCAGCCCGCTCTCCCTATGCCATATTTTTGTGCGCTCATCGTATGTGAACAGGCTGTATTTGCCGTTTTCGTCCGCCATTGACACATAATATTTGTTGTCAATCGCTCCTGCGACGGCGTTTCTGTATGCATTCGCGCCGAAGGACTCCGAAATATTGACCGGGGTTCCGCCGTCATAGGCGCATATGCCGTTTCGGCTCTTGTAGTATAGCGTCTCGTTACATAGCGCAAGGCTCCGTTCGCTGCCGTTCTGCACGCCTCTTATAGCCTCGTTCGTAACCTGAAAATTTGAGGGCTTCGAGCCGTAGACTTTGTGAACACAGTCTTCCTTAAAAAACAGAATATATCCCCGCATAGTAAACGCGCCCGTGAACTTACCGTGCGTTCCGACCGTCACGGCATAACTGTCGCTCGCCAGTCCGAGAAAACAATTCCAGTTGAACGGATCGCCTATTTTGCAGCAGTATATCTCATGCTTGTCGGAAGAACATCCCCAGATGCGGTTTTCGCTCTCGGTAACAAAATCCATGTCCGGCACGGTTCTTTTTACCGTCACCGCTTCCTGCTGACTCGATACTTCATCTATGAATCCGGTCACGATTATGTAATCCTTGCTGACGGCATAGAGTATCATGTTTGTGTTGAACTGTTCGTCTTTGCAGCCGCTTATAGTCACTCCGTCATATTCGGAGAATCCTTCGCCTATTCCGGCCGAAGATATCTTGACAAATGTCGTCGCCACAGCATTCCACATCTTTGTTGCAGCAGCATATATCTTGAGCGTATGCGGCTTTGATGAGGTATCGAGCCAGCTGTCGCCGTTTGCCGGCTCTTCCGGTGCCGCAGCCGAAACCGTCGGATTATAATCCTCTCCGGTAACTCGCGTCAGCGCAAATGACACCGCTGCGGTTGTCGTGAAGGTTTTTTCAAGGCTGCCTACGCCCTCGCTCACTTTCTCGGTGTTTATATACTTTTTATCCGGCCAGATAAGGACATATGCGCCCATGCTCAGCATTTGCTTGCGGCTTTTCTCAACATCACCGCTGACCTGATCGCCGTTATAGAACACCTTGCCGTTATCTACCCAGCACAAGCCGTTGTTCACGCAAAATCCGTCAAGGCGCGTAAAATCGCGTATCTTTTTTCGCTGTCCCCTCGGGGTCAACGCAGGATAGCTGTCCGACGAAAGATTCTCTTCGTCATAAAATTCATTGTCACTTATAACAAGGTCATGATGATATCCTCCGAATGCGCTCATCATTTCCCTGTTTTTGCTGACCGTGTTAAGAATCGGCAGTCTCATCGGTTCACCTCGCAAATATTCCGCCCGCCGGAGCCGCGTGCGTTCTGCTGTAATATCCCCAGTAGCCCTCGTATGCCTCGTTGAAAGCCATTGCCGAATTGTTGTATCGGTCGTATTCGGCGTTGAAGAAGTCAATTTTTGACATAAGCCAAAGAACATATAGGTTGCTGTAAGGCTCCGGCACAAGCAGTTCTGTGTTCGTGTCTGTGTCTTCATTATAGCCTTCAAACACCGTTGATTTCTCCCCGCTCTTCGCGTCTATCAGCTCTTTTACTATCTTCCCGTCAAGCTCGGAAAGCCACATTATTTTCTGTTCGTCCGAATACTGATTGGGCTTGAGCTCATCGGTCTGTCTTATCGCTTCGCATATTTTCATAAAAAGTCTCCTCTGAAAGCAAAAGAGGGCGCAAAACTGCGCCCTCTTGGTGTGTTTTTAGTTTTCTTTGATGAACTGCTCGGCCAGTTTCTCAAGGCGCTGCTCCGCCAGCTGTTTCTGTCTGTCGGAATTGCGGATAACTTCCGCGACACAGGCGGGCACTTCAACTTCTACGCCGCGCTGGATCTGAAAATTCCTGCCGTTGACCGAAACAAACAGATCATCTTTATAAGTGCTGTCGTCCTTAAAGAGAAAGATTTTCTCCGTGGGTTCTTTCTGCTCCTCGGGCGCAGCAGCCTCTTCGGTGGTTGTGGTCTCTTCGGGGGTTGCGTTCTCCTCGGGTGCAGCCGTCTCTTCGAGGATTGCGTTCTCCTCGGGTGTTGCAGTTTTTGTTCTTGCCATAAATATCTCCTTTCGGGCTCAGAGAGCAAAATGCCCTCTGAGCTTTTATCAGTTAGCTTTCGCAGTGGCCGAATACGCGGAGCAGGACTCGATACGCACCATGTACTCCTCAACCAGGCGTTTTGCAGCCTCGGTTGCTTTCCAGCCGCAGGAAGAACGCTGATTGAGCGGATCGTCGCCGTAGCCGAGCTGTTTGACGATATGCTGCAGGCCGCCGCCCTCAATCTCCGTCAGACCGTAAGCATGAGCGCCGAGTATAATTGTGGCGAAAACCGCCAGACCGGACGGGCATCCGGTGCCGGTCCATATCTTTGCCTCCGTGGACTTGACGAATCTGACATTGCCGATCTTGCCGATTTCCCCGTTGTAGATATCGTCGGGCTTAGCGTACTTATGCACGTCAATCCACTCCTCGCAGCGCATAAGGTCGTATGCTACATACGGATGGATTATGCCCACGAACGAGTCCCCGATAGGATCTGCATTCATACTCTCCAGCTGAGCCGCCGCACGGAATATGAGGTCAACATTGATTTTTGCAGTCGCATCGAGTCCCGCTCTGCTCGTTACTGCTGCCTCTGCTCCGTCTGCTATTTTGGGCGCGTAAATAACGCTCGTGCCGCCGGCAAGCTCTTCTCTTATGACGGTGTCCAGCGTGCGTCCCGCCTGGGAGCCGAGCAGCTTCGTTGCCTGCAGCACGTTGTTGTCGATAGCTGTCAGTTCGAGCATGTCCGCAAGCTGAATCCAGCCACCGTACTGCTTGACAGTCGCGGTTATCGTGCTCACGTTGAGTGCCTGTCCGTCGGGAGTAACGCCTTCCGTCAGTGCCGTGGTAGCTTTTGCAAGCGGCGAATATTTACGCATTTCGATAGTCTTGCCGGAGCCCTTGGGAATCGGGTACTTATCACCGAACTGATTATGCACGAGCTTCGGCTCTGCATTGTCCATGAGTCTCTTCTCGTAGTATGTCTTCATTTCGGCGGACATGTTATTTCCACTTGCCGCCGAAGTAGTTGCGTTTACGACCGTAGCAAAAAGCTGCAGGTCGAATATGACATAATTGTTCATTTTCTTTATCTCCTTTTCTTAGTGCAAGGAGATCAGAAAGTAATTCTTTCTCCCCTTGCCACTCTGCGTTCGATTTCTTCTCGCTGAGCCTTTGTCAGTTTGTTAACATCCGTCTGGGAATTAACTGCACCTTGTGAAGTTACACCGTTTTCAACCGGTCTTTTGCTGTTTGCCGCAACAGAATCGGCGACTCGCTTTGCCGCCGTCTGCGCCGCATACTGCATCGCGCCTCCGAGAATCTCGTCTCGGTGAATGACTTCATAGGCCGTTCTGACATCGACATTGTTTCTGAGCAAACTGAAGAACTGAGGATCTTCTATCTCCGTGTCGAGATTGAAATTCGGATAGATTTCTTTGAGACTTTCCGCCTGGTTCTTCCAATTGGTGATGTCTCGGTTTATTCTGTCCTGCTCATCACGACGAGACTCGTTCCGTCTGAGCTGAAGAACCTCGCGTTCAAGCTTCTTCATCTCCTTGAGCTGTTCAACGGTTATGCCCTTTTCCATAGCCTCTTCTCTGTATGATTCATCATCATTTTCCAAAGCCTTGACTATGCCGTCAATGTCGTCCGCTTTTATCCCGTACTTCTGCGCGAGAATCTCAAAGACCGGCGTACTCTTCTGCAGCTGCTCCTGAAGTGTGCGTGTTTCCTTGAATCTGCCGTTGATAATGTTCTGCACTCGGCGGCTGAACGCGTCCTTGTAATCGCCTTTTATCAGCTTTTCAAACTCCGCGTCCTGATTTTCGACCGTCGATGCCGTAACATTGATCTCGCTTTCCGGCTGTGCAGCGGCGTCCTGCGTTTCAATCGCCCGTGTCTGCTCCCCGGCGTCGGAAGCCGTGGCGGCCGTTGCCGCCGATACGCCCGCTCTGTCTCCTCCGCCCTCGCCGAACAGCGTGAGCGAAAAAGCCTTTGTTGTGTCTGTGAACATAAAAATTAACCTCCATCGTCTTTCCGAAGTGTCTTTGTGATTATATTATAGCGGTTTAATTTTCGATTTTCTCCCCGCCTTCAACTGTAACAATTACATTTTTCGGATAGTTGTCTGCGATAAGCTTTGCGCCCGTGCAGAAAAAATTATAAATTCCTTTTGCCTTTGCTTTGGTATGTTTGTATGCCTTAATTGCCAGCAAAAGCTTTCCGGCGCTTTTCTCCGAGGTAAAGAGTTCGAGGTCTCCCGCAGATTCCATCTCCGCGAACATCATTGCGGCGGTCTGGCCGAGTGTCGAAATGCCGGCACATACTATGTCCTGCCCGCTCGGCGCATATCCCGAATGTCCCGAAATGCTTATTTTCATTTCTCTGCCCGCTCGGCGAACTTTTATTGTTGTCATAACATTACCTCGGTTCCGCAGCCGAAGCCGCTTTTTCTCTCGCATTCTCGGCCGTTGCGTGTTCGTCTGCGCGCGTCTCGCCAAGCGAGTTGCTCTTGAGCTCGCCGTCTCCGGAGCCTACGCTCGCCACCGGAACTCCACCCGAAAAAGATGCCGCCATCTGACTGCCTATCGTTGTTCCGTTTTGTGCGTCAACTATCTGCGCCATCTGCATGAGCTGCTGCTGCATGGTCTTGAGCTGTTCATACAGCGTACCGTTCTGCGATATTTTCCGCACGACGGAGTCCTTGCCCTCGAAGTCCATCATGTCGATGCAGGCAAGCGCCTGATCCGTCATTTCCGGATTGAAGAATCCGCTGTTATAGAACTGCAGTGCCAACTCGTTGTGAGAAAGCCTTGAAAAAGGATTGTTTCGTTGCGCCCTGACCTTGATATCGAAAATCGGCATTCGTCCGCTCATATCAATGCCGAACTCTGTGCGCTCGCCCTCGGGCTGTATGGCGCGGTTGTCGTAGCTAACAAATTCCTGCTCTCCGCTTTTTCCCGTTATGCGGAAACTGCGCGGCGCGTCGTAAAATTGCCTGATAAGCTCGATGCACAGATAGAGCACTTCCTCATAGCTGTCATATGAGGTCTGAATCATATCTCTCGACAGCTTGCTTCCGGCCTCCTGCAGCGCCGCTATCGCCGAAGCGGCGGTAACTCCGCTCGTGGTGCTTCCCTGTGAAAAATCACGGTTTCCGCTCGTTTCCTTGAGTTCGTCTATTTTGTTCGTGCGCAGCGCCACATAAATATCATTGAGCGGCGTCATAGTGATTTCTTTTATGCTGTCCTCCCCGAGTCTGCCGTCCACATGCACAAAAGGATTCGAGACGTCAAGAAATTCTTTCTCGTTGATTTTCCCGCTCGCAGCATTGATGAAGAAACGGCGGCGAGAGGCGGCAACGGCCGACTGCATAAACGCCTGGTCATATTTGTCTATCTGCATCTGCGGGTCTTTCATAATGTCCAAATATCCAAAGCCCACAAGCGAGCCTTCCTCCGGGAAGAGCGTATCACAGACAAACGGATATTTGCCGTGATTATAAAACCCGCTCTCGGCATACTGAGGATCGTTTTCTGACGCAAAGAGCACTTCGCCATTGCAGAATTTACAATAATGCAGCACAGTTCTGCTGCCAACCAGTCTCTTATAGTACCAGTCCACCACGACACTCTTTTCCGATGTGTCTATGTTGTCGTCATAGATATACTGGCTTGTTTCTATCGTCTTGCCGCCGAGCTTGCCTTTCAGCTGCGGATATTCCTGCGTGAGCAAATCATTGTCGCGCAGGCACACATGGAAAATGTTCCGGCTGTCCTGTATGTTCTCTATGCCGGGCTCCCAAAAGAGATTCAGCAGGTCGATTTTCTTTATCTCGATATCGCCCAAGCCGTTGTACTTCTGCGGATTCCAGAATACGCCCTCGCAGGATGTTCCCTGCTTGAGCTTATACCACCACTTGGCCGAATATGTCTTTTTGTAACCGTTCTGCTCGATGATAACTGGCAGGATCTCCGAAAGCTGTTCTGCGGCGGCATTGTCGCTCTGCTCTCTCGGCAGCACGGAAGCCGACGGATAGTTGTCCATAGCGTCCGCGTGCTTATTTGCCAGTGAGTTAAACAGCCAAGCCGAAGTGGGCTCGGGTTCTTTGTTCGCGCCCTTCGCCTGTTCTTTCCTGATTGTCTCCCAGTGTCGGAGCTTCCACCACTGCTCATTTTCGATTATCCTGTTCTCGAGATTTGCCTTGCCGTCTTTGTATTTTCGCAAGGTTTCCTCTGCCAGGGCGATTGACTCCTCCGTGATTGGACCCTGCTCCGACCCGCTCGCGGGTTCATATTTCACAATATCAGTGTCATTCACTGTTTCCGCCTGTCTATCCTCTTGCACAGGATTTCCAAGCTCTTGCCGCAATGCCTCCGTTCGTGCAGCAATATCCCGCTCCGGGTTTCTTGAGGTCTGCTCCTGCTGCTGTTGGTCGCGCATTTCCGCCCTGCGGCGCTTGATATCTTCTATCGGGTTTCTGCTGTTTGCCATTGTTTTGCCTCCTATAGTCTGTAAAAGCTGTATTTGTCCGGCTTTTCTCTGAGTTCCAGCGGATCATCCGGCACTTTTGCCGGGGCTTTGCGAGGCTCCGGACTTATCGGGTTCTCCATCAGCACATATCGGCACTCATCATAGATGTGATCCTCCTGCGATGTGTCGATATCCTCAACATATTTCTCGTCATAGACGATATTGGGAATAGTGCGGATAAAGTGCCGGCATGTCGAAAACACTTGAAATTTCGGGTTGCCCTCCGAATCGAACGCCAGGCGGTAATGATACTGCATCTTTCCGGCGATTCTCGTGTTGTCGCCGGGGGAGAATACTATGAAGTTCGGGGATTTTTCCATCATTCGCGCTACGCTCTCGCCGCGGCTCTCGTCGAAAATTGACGGGTCTGCTATGCCGATAATGTTCTTTCCCTTGAGGTTGATATCCTCCTGCTCGACGCGCCGAATCTCTGCCGCAATCGTGACCGGGTCTTGCCGCACTCCCTCGTTCGGCGTGCCCGTACATCCGTACAGTTCAGCAATGCGGTATATTTTGCCGTGCGTGTCCACCGCATACCAGCCCACGGAATATGGCTTCGTGTAGCCAAAGTCAAAGCCTCTGTAAATCTGCCAGTATTCCGGGATTTTGAACGGCTCCACGACATGCGTCCAACGTTGGTCTTTATAATGCTCGGGATCGTTGCGCCACTCCGTAAACACCTGCCCCGAAAAGCTGTCCCAGTCGCCGTATAGCAGCGCTTTTCTCTCCGCCTCCGGCATGGCAGCAAGCTTCATGATGTATTCAGGGTCGTTGTGTAAAAGCTCCTGATTGTCAAAAACCGTCGCCGGAACAAATATCCGCTTCCTGCTGCCCTCTATAATTTTCCCTTCCGGCGTCACCACATTGAACTTTTCCGTTATCGGCGTCATTGGCGGCGCTGCAGTGACGAACCGGGACTTTACCCAGCCGTGTCCTATACCGCCGGGGTTGGTCGTCGCCCGCATATAAACCCTCGTACCGGGTCCTCCCGGGCGGTTTCGCGAGAACATATAGCTGTATTCGTCCCATGTGAAGTGTGTTAACTCGTCAAATGCAATGAAATCATAGTGTTTGCCCTGGTATTTCAACCTGTCCTTCGTGTATTGCATCGAGCCGAAATAGATCATAGACCCGCTCGGGAAGCTCCATCGGTGTTTGCTCTCGTTGTATTTTGCGCCGCGTATCGCCCGCGGATAAAGCATTTCAGATCGCTCTACAAGCTCGGACAGCTGCGGATATGTTTTTCGCAGTATCAGTCCGCGGTAATACGGAATATGCACCTGCCGCAGGGCTTCAATCAACAGCGCGTCGCTCTTTCCTCCGCCCGCCGCGCCGCCGTATAGCACTTCATACTCCGGGCGCTCCATAAACCTCTTCTGTTTTTCCTGAGGTTCCCAGATTTTCATTCTTCCGCAGCCTCCTCAAGCACTGCCGGGATCTCGATAATGCCGTATTCTTCCTCATCTGTCGGCATACCTGCGGCTGCTTTTGCCTTTTCGAGGTCAAGCCGTTCCCGCGTATACTGCATATTTGCCCGCTCCACGGTGTTTGGCTTGCCGTAAACATCGCGCAGAATCTCCATCAGATCTTTCATTGCAGCCGTCATTTGCCGCAAATATTTAGTGTCGAGTTTTTGCAGGCAATATTCCTCGACTTCCGCTTCGTCCTCATCGTCTTCGCTCGGCACAATTTTGACAATTGTCTGCCTGACTGTTGCCGTATCGTTCAAAGAATCATCTATAAGGCGAACTAATTTGTCCGCACAATCGCCGATTTTCGCTAGTTCGCAGGCTTTTTTTCGACTGATTTTCTCCATTGTTTTCTTTTCAACTTTTTTTCGGAATTTTTTCCGCAGTCCGCTCCACCCCTCCGAAGCGCACTTTTTTCCAAGCGACGAGACCGACACTCCGTACTTTTCTGCGAGCTCGCGCTGGCTTATATTCGTCGATATGTATTCCTGCTTGATGGCATCCCAGTCCACGCTCGGAAGCCTCCTTTCTTCTTACAATTTTATCAATTTGCATTTCGTTTTTCTCCCCGCGTTGTGTTTAACGATTTGCTGACTAAAAACAAAAATGACCGGGCAGAGGAAAATCCCCTGCCCGGTCATTTTTGTCCGTCAATCGTATTTCTCGTTAATTAAATTTTTCAACGGACAAGTGCAGTGATACAAAAAACAATTTTTCTCCTGCCATTCCTGCCGTTGCTGGGCATTTTTAAAAATAAGCATGGTTTTACTGCCCGCCGAAAGTCCTTCGCAGGTTATCGCTTGTTTGGAGTCTGACAGAAAAAACGGGCATACGGTCAGCGCGCCCGCTCGGGAATTCGACATCACGCCGACCTCCTTTTCCGATTTTTCCGTCCGCCGTAAAGAATATAATCACTGTCTTCGCGGAACATTCTGATCTCCATGTGATAGCAGCTATCCCAATCGCAGTATGTAGGGATTACTTCCGCTACGACATAGCCGGGGTAAAGCTTCTCGAATAACATTCTATGCTCGCAGTCCGCAACAAGCTCGTCCAGCTTCTTGCGGCTGATATGTCCGTCATTTTTACGCGGATGCGGATCTACAAGATTTTTAGACCGCGTCCAACGCTTATGCATAATAGGGTCTTTGATTATGTATTTTCCCATGTCGGCTATGCCGATTTCGAGGAATTGCAGACGCTTTGTGTTCGCTCTGCCGAGTCCCCACGCCTTTTCTATCTCGTCTCTGTCAACTCCGCCGCTCATCACGATATGATGATGCACGTTCCCGCTCTTTTCGCCAAACTCTATGACGGATATGTATTTCACTTCGCCCGCTCCCGCTTTTTTATAGAGCCTTTTGACTCTGCGCAGGAAGTTTTGAAAATTCCTCTGCGCTTCTTCCGGTGTCTTAGGTCTCGTATCGTCGGCATAGTCAAGACCTATCGCAAGATCTTTGTCTGTAAAATTCGCATGAAGCAAACGCACAAGCTTCCGTTCTGCATACTTTGCGTTCAGAAGCTTTTGCGTTTCGCTTGATTCACGATACTTTTTTCCCCTGCTCTTCGTTCTGACCTGCGGCTGTTCCGTCACGGGGTATAAATATATCTCCAAAAAATCCTTACAATAAAATTTTGTCTCTCTGATTTTGGTGCGCATTTCTTTCTACCCCTCCGTGGTCGGTTTGATAAGACAGCATACAAGCCCTTGAAGCGCCCTTGCGGACGCCTCACCTTTTCCCCGGCGCGGGGGTCTGACTTGTTCACTTGTCGGCGGTCTTCTTTGATTCCATTGCGTTCACACCGAAAGCACAGGTATCATATGCTTTCGTGTAAACAGTGTGAATATTGTTTGATTTGAATGTACATGCCGCTAAAACATTGGGCACCGCCTTGCCATGCCAGTATTGACAATATTTGCAGTATACGATTGTGGATTTTTCATCTTCAGCGCTGGGCCAGCTCAAGGCTTGGCCGCAATTAGGACAATAATGCGTCCATCTTTTATTAACATTGTATCCTAGTGCTTCACCACATTCGGGACAAGGATAATTGCGAGCATGCAATTCTGGATTTATCCATAGTTTTACTGCTTTAGGTGTCTGTTTTTCAAGTGCTTCAATAGCCTTTTCCATAGCATTGCATTGACGACGCTCATCCGAACACTTTCCGTTTTTCAAGTCATCTTTAAACCATTTCAAAGTTTCTTCATTTGTCATTACGTATCACCATCCATTTCTTCGTAGTAGACAAATTCTGTTTCGTGATTTGGTTTATGTAAAGCTAAATCAACATTATCAATGCAGTTATAACAAGGTGCTTCAACTGTAAGTTTGTTTTTATGCTTGCAAGTTCCACAAGGTGAACGGTCTATGCCGTTATCATCTATATAGCCTTTCACTCCGTATCACCGTCCATTCTTGGACCCACGACTGCAAAAATCTTTTTCAGTAACATACCCGCCGAACTCGTTACAAAAATGATAGTTGTTAGATTTCATAAGTTCATAATTTTTGCAATCCTTACATCTAACAATTTCTGAAACATCTACAGCAGGAGCTTCTTTTAAAATTTTAACAGCGGCGTTCCAACCATCCGCATAGCTTTTGTTCTCAAAAACATCTCGGGTACACAAGCCTATCCCGAGTGCAGCACGATCAATATAGTCACTCATTCAATTGCCCCTCCGTCCTGCGATTCCATGCTTCCGCTGCGAACTGAGGCCGCGCATATCTGTCCGTTGCAAGAAAACATTTTTGACACTCCACATAAAACGTTCTTTGCCCCAGGAGCTTTGCTCTGCCTCCGCAGCATGGACAGTTCTTCAGTTCTATTTCTTTATCCGGCATCGTTTACCCCTCACTTCCGCCATTACATGAGTACTCTTTAAGCGCAGCCGCAGCCTGCGACATAAGGTATTCGATGCACACAAAATCTCCGCTTGGGTCATTTAACGGACACTCTGAGCAAGAACCGGGTGCACCCGCTCCGCAGAGTTCCGTCGCCTGGATCAGCTGCTCAAGGGTCATATTCATCGTTGTGTTCATTTGCAGGACCTCCGTCACTCAATCGTCGGTAACTCCGGCAGCGGCATCCAATAAGTCACCTGTGGATCATCCCAATCCGGATAAGCCTCAAAATGCCAGCCCTCGCCGGCGTAAAATGTTGCAAGTTCATGGGCACTATCCAACTCTAAATGCTCTCGCGGTCTGCCGTTTGCAAGAACCAATACCTCCTGCTCGTCTTCGGGCAGCCTGTCGTTGACGCTTATCCACGGCGAGGCGGTCAATTCTTCGAGCCGTTCCCTCGCGGCGCAGATAATCGCGCAGCCGTGGATTCCGCAATCGTACTCATATTCGCAGCCAAGACAGGCGATAGATCCGGTCTGCACCGACAGCCTCCGCAGCGCCTCTATAAGGATTTTATCGTCATTCATTTTCATTCTCCTTTCAGCAATTCATGTTCGCCGCTCTGGAGCTGAAGCTCCATCTCAGACATCTCATAGCCCAACTCGCAAAGGAACTCATAAATTCTGTCAAGGCTTTGGTTCCCTCTGTATTTAGGTGCTGATTTAGCGTTGTTTAATGCATACCATCCGGCGGTATAGTAGCCATTATTCTCATTGTCTCCGGCAAGCGCATACGCAACAACTATCGGCGCACGCTTGTCCTCGGCGATAAACTGCCGCCATTTCGGCGCATCTACAGAATACTTTTCATCGCTTCCAATCTCGGAATTGATATATTTTCTGTCGCGCGAGCAATAGCCCGTTATTATACGACCCGCGACCTGTACAAGCCACTTGATGATTGTTTCTTTATGTTTTTCAACGGCGGTAAAGTTCTTGACAAAGTTTACACGGCACTCATACGCCGTTTCCGTCAAACGCTTGAGCTCACGGTTGGCACTGTCTATGCGCTGTTCGCATTCTGATTTTTCCTCTTTCTTCTTTGGTACTTTGGCCTTTTTGCGCATAAGGTACGCCGTGCCGTATGATATTTCCCAAAAAAGTTCCTCTTTGTCTTTGGGCTTTTTAAAAGTTCCCTCTTTCCAGTCTGTAATCGCACACTGTTCGACCCGCTCGTAGGCGGTGCTGTAGATTTGGTTTTTTACGGCTTTCGCGCCGATTGACTTTAGCTCGGCTTTGACAAGCGGTGTTTTTTCGGCTTCAATTTGTCGCTTCTTCGCGCGAGTAAGGTTGAACTCAAACTCGCGTGTTCCGACAACTTTCAGCAGTTCGCGGCGCTCTTCTGCGTCTTTTATGTCCGCTATCTGCACATAGTCCTCGAGCTTTCCGCCGCGCTCCACCGCCTGCTGCATCTGCGCTGTCGGCAAAGTCGCTATCTTCAGGCGCTTGCGCACAGTCGTTTCGGCAAACCCGGTCTTTTCGACAATCTCGGCAACCGGCACGCCGAGGTTAAACATCATTTGCATACCCTGTGCCTGCTCGTAGACCGTCAAATCAGATCGCTGCATATTTTCAAGCAGCATCGTAGACAGCTGCGTTTTATAGTCCATATCAACCACGGCGCAGGGCACTTCTGTCAACCCCGCCTGCTTCGCGGCCGCAAGTCGTCTGTGTCCTATGATAACGGTATACATGCCGTTTTCGGCCGGAACGACCGTCAGGTTCTGCAAAATGCCGCGCGCTTTGATGGATTCCGCCAGCTCCGTGACATCGCCGATATTTTTCCTCGGGTTGTCCGGGTGTTCTTTAAGTTTCGTTACATCGATGTTAGTTATCATGATTTGTCTCCTTTCTGTTATGGCCTGTCCGTTCTCTGATTCTTGCCTTTATCCTGTCCTCAAGCTCTATCAGCTTGTCCTCGCGGATGAAGCCGACTATGACGGCTATGACGGCTGTTATTTCAAGAACTGTTTGAATTGCAAATTTTAGTGCCACGTTTTTTCATCCTTTCATCTTGATATTTTGTGATGATAGCATTATAATATATATATCTTATTGATGGGTGTGATTGTTTTGTCATTAGAAGCAGCTGAATTGTGGTCCCGTGCGAAGGAGTTCTTTTCTTTTGACTTTTTCTTTGGGGGGAAAAACATTTTAATAACGACAGTTATTGCTCTTATGGGAGTTTTAGTCTCCGTCTTATCCTCACGAAGGTCTCGAAATTTCTCCACAAGCAAAGAGTATTTAGAAAAAGTTGTTTCTCCGATTTTTGAAATTTGCGAAAAATTTTTAATGAAAAAGTCAAAAGCAATTAAGAGTTCCGAAGCCGAAAAGATTTTTAAAATAATCGATGAAAATCTTTTAATATCTGGAGGTAAGTTCAGGGAGTGGCGTTTCAAATTAGAATCAGAATTTAAAAAAAATGGGCGTTTACAAGCAAAAACTCAAGAACACTTTTTAAATTTTGTTGATTCCGAGTATGATAAGACTTGTCGTCAAGTAGGCATCGCTTTGCGGCCTTGGAGATATAGAACCGATTACAGTTTTCCTTTTTCTATAAAGGGCTATTTACATTTTTTCTTTTGGCTCGTTTTGCTTTTTATATATGTCGAATATTGTTTTGTGATTCTCGCTACGACTATATCCCTTATTCACGAAAAAGAGTATGCAACCGCAATCGTTGGTGCGGTCGTTTCTGCTTTGGCGCTGCCCTGGTTATACAGAGAGCTTGAACGACACCATTAAGAAAATCATAAATTCCAATATTGCACAGAGCAGACGCAAAACCGTTGAAGATTCCTCATCGCTTATTATCGCGGGCAAAACAGCTAACGACAGTATCATTGCCGCAATCATGAGGTATTTCATTTCCTTACCTCCTCAAAAAATCGGTGTCCGCCGATGGTGCAAACATAGGTCTGCGACTCATGCCATTCGCTGCTCACAAGCGCCGGCGCATAGAAATATAGAATCTCGGCGTCGGTTGCTACTTCGCCGCTGTCAAAAACCGCACTCACCGCACTTTTTACATCCTCGTTTGGCTCGGGTCTTTTGTCGGTATACCCGAAGCTCTTGACGATTTCCGTGGGGCGTTCGTGTTCCGATTTGCAGGCGTCAAGAATGCATTGTGCCACCGCCATTTTGCCTATGTACGGTTCTGTACCGGCTTCAGCCATTACGACGCTCTCCACTATCGCCCGCTCTTCTTCTGAGAGCTCGTAGCACGCCTTTGTTTTCTCTTCGCAGGTCATGATCGGCTCCGCCGCAGGCGGCTCGGAATCCACTCTGTATGCGGTTGCGGCTGCATCAGCGCGTGCCGGCACGGCGGCAAGTGCATAGATCAGACACAGCGCAAGAATCGCGAACACTATTAATACTTCCCTGTTCATATCATTCACCTTTCAGCAAAAGCTTATTTCATCGGCAACAACCTCGATAGCTGTTCTGTTGTTGCCGTTTTTGTCTGTATACTGTCTGCTCTGCAGAGCACCACGCACGGCTATCATATCTCCCTTGTTGAAATGATCCGCAACGAACACAGCGGTCGAACGCCAGGCGACGATATCAAAAAAATCCGTCTGTTTTTCTCCGCCCGAGGAAGTGAAGCGACGGTCAACCGCTATCCTGAAAGCCGTGACCGCCGTTCCGTTTTCGGTGCTTCTGCACTCCGGCGTCCTTGTAAGTCTCCCCATGAGAACCACTGAATTCATCATTCAAACGCCTCCTTATTAAATGTAATTCTTATAAAAATTCGCGATAAAGTCCTCGATTGTCCAGCCATGCTCTTCCATAGCCTTACGCTGACCGTATTCATGCAGCGCTTGCATCTTCTCGCGGTTGTTGTGCACACCCTCTTTGTTGTCCCTGTGGCAGTAGGGACACAGCTGAACCGTCAGCTTGTACTTCTCACTCTTCTTGCGCAGTGCTCCACCGAAAATATGATGCTTCTCGGTATCGCAATACTGATGGCACAAAAAACACTCTGTATACATTTATTTATCCTCCTTAATTTCCCGTGTATCGGGATAATCCCTGTCGCTCGTAATAATTTCCGATTCGCTTCTGCAGCGGTCGGCTTATCTTTTCTGTATAGATATTGACCGCAGCAAGACCGTTTTCCTCGCTGATGCTCTCCTCCGGGGTCTTAATCATCCACTTTTTCGGCATTCCCTCGTCGAACAGCAGCTCCACAGTCCAATTCCCGGATACCGATTTTGAAACAATCTTCTGCAAAGACGTCCCCTCCCTTTCTTTAAATTCTTTGACGAGCTGGCGCAGTTCCGGCCGAAACCGTTCTATCATCAGCATGTCAAAAAAGAATCTGTCTTCGTCTGAAAGTGCCATTATTTCATTCTGCGCCTTCTGAAACGCTATGTATTCCGCGTGTATTTCCGGATCCTTGAGATTTGTTATATAGCCGTATGGGTTGTCGTGCATAAATTTCCCGTCTTCTATCTCAAACACTCCGCGCATGATTTCCGGATTCTTCGTTATGGGATTCAGTTTCATCTGCGTTTCCCCTTTCGTGGCTTATAGTAGGCGCAATAATCGTCGCTCGCCGGAGTTTCTCTGAATCTGTCTTTTTCGATGCTGTAGTTGCACAGAGTATTGCTCCAGTCTGCCATCGGAGTGCTGCCGCCGAACACATGTCTGTATTCGCACGATTTACATATTTTGCTAATTTTTCCGTCTGTTGAAAACATATCTTGTCCTTCTCTGTCGGTCTGCCGTGCCCCGGGGAAATTGGAGGATTGTAGAAAAATGAATTGTGCCCTAATACGTTTCAGAAAGGTGTGATAAAAACAAGAGCAATATGCGGGATTCTCCCCGGAACACGGCAGGCCGACAGCAAAAAAATATTCAATTAGTATTCTCCGAACACTGCCATATCAACGACATTCTTTGCTGCGTTTGTTATCACGGCGCGGACAAAGTGTTCAAATTCCGTGTGCTGCATTATGCCGCCGTGCTCGTTGTATTCAACCAGCGCTTTCGGCCTGATATCATAGCACCATTCTTTTTCGCGGATGTATGCGGTTCCGATCGGAAGCGCCTGCTTCTGCAGTCCGTTATAGATAAAATCTTTCGGTCGTCCGAGATACCTCGCGGCCATCTCAACCGGCACGCTGCCTTCAATCGCGAGGATTTCTTCTTTTGTAGGCTTTGGTTTCAAAACTCGCGGCATTTTATGTACCTCTCTTCAAAAAACATATTAAAACAGTTCGCCGATCTGGCAGTTATACGCCGCTGCTATTATCGGCAGCATTTCCGCTCGCGGACTGCTGTCACCCGTCTCCCACATCGATACCGCAGACTGCCCCACGCCTATTTTCTCTGATGCCTGCTTCTGCGTGAGTCCTGCCGCCTCGCGCATATTTTTAAGGTTCTTCAGCTTCATGTCGATCATCTCCAAAACAAAAATATCAAGTAGCTTGATTAAATCATATATCAAGTCACTTGATATGTCAATAGTTTTCTTCAATTTTCTTGATATTTACTTGATATTTGCTGATAATATCAGTATTATTGATATTGATAGGAGTGATTAGGATGAAAAATAGAATTAAGGAATTACGCAGCGAACGCAGAGTCACACAAGCTACACTTGCCAAATATCTTGGCGTGGCGCAGAACACCTTGTCATATTGGGAAAATGAGACCTATGATATCGACACTGGCAGTCTTCAGAAGATTGCCGACTATTTCGGAGTAACGACCGACTATGTTCTTTGTCGCGATTCGGCACCTGTCTCCCAACCAACAACCGACAGGACTGTTTCTGATGAGGATATCATGTTTGCTCTTTTTGACGGTGACAAAGATATAACCCCGGAAATGTTCGACGAAGTCAAACAGTTCGCGAGGTTCGTCAGAGAAAGACACAAAAAATAAATCGGAGGTTATGTTATGTGGTGGATAACTTTAATAATTGCGGCTGTTCTTTTCATAGCATTTTCCGCATTTCTCAAACTGTCTTATGTGAAAAGCTACAGCGGTCCGATGGGTGAACTATCTTTATCAATCGCAAAAAGCTATGCTACATTCTCGCCGCTTTTTAAGTTCAGTCCAAATTTTCTTGACATAATATTATCTCTGCTGTATAAGCTAATCCTTTTTATAATTGCCGCACTGTGTGTACATTTTTTTGATACGATACTCATTCCAAGCATATTGTATGGAATCTATCTCGGGACAACCATTTTTGTGGCAATCGCACGTCGCATTCAAGAAAAGCAACTTTGTTACGCTGACTTAGATCTCCGCGATCCGGAATCAACGCACAACATTATGAGGTTTTACGAATACTTTAATCCTATAAAAAGAGCTTTTCTCACATTGCCCGTCTATCATTTCATATTAACCATACTGCTTATAGTTACATATTTACTCAATAAATAAAAACAAAATACAAAAGGGTGTTTATATGGATTACGAATATGCTTTAGCTTGTGCCATCGTGCCATTGGTTTTATATTGCCTTCCGCTTTGTTTCTATCGGTATCTCGTGCGCGGATATCCGCTCTCAAAGAAATCTGCAATTATAACCGTGCTCGTTTACGGATTTGTATTCTCTCTTACTTTCAGTTTGATAATGTCTGCCATTACCGGCATAACCGTTACCCCAGCTTCTACTTCATTTACTGCATTTTACGGCTTAGTTTCATATTTTCTGCTGACACGCGGCGGTTCACATAAACAGCCTAAGAACAACCAAGGCTCGACTGTGGAGCCGGACGAAGCAAAGAAAGATGTTTCCGCTTCGGTCGTTGAAGATGCGGAACGCGCCGAAGAATGTCCGCAGGAAGATAATAAGTCCTCTGTTACTTCGGAAGAAACCAATACCACAGACCCGCTCCCGGAGAAATCGCGCGCTTTCAAGGACGAGGACAAGCCTGCCACCAAAGAGCGCCGGGTAATAACACTGAAAGCGTCTTCGCTGGAAAAGGATAAAGTCCTTTTAAAGGTTAATATCCCTTCGGCTAAAACAAAAAAGATTTTAACTGTTATCCTGATATCCGTTCTCGCTGCGGCGGTCATCGCCCTTTCCATAGCGTTCCCGCTCACGCTCAAGACTCAAAAAGCCAAAGCTTATCATGATGGTTATTACAAAGGTTACCTTGAGGGATACCATTATGCGCAAGATGCTCAAGGAACCACTGAATCATACGGAACCAATAGTAAATATCAGCTACCGTCAGAAACCAACGAACGCGGTGAAACGATCGATGAGAGAATCGCACGCGCAAACAGCAAATACGGTCATTAAACAAAAATCAGAAAGGCATCGAAATGACAAGTCTTGATAGTCTATATGAACTCGCAGAAGATGAAGAAATAGAGATATATGCGTTTGACCTGCCGCTGACAGGTTCCGTCTCCACTATGGAGCCGGACGGCACTTGTTATATCGGAATCGATCCGTTCTCAATCGACTCCCGCTCCGAAGAGGCGGTTTGTTTGGCTCACGAACTCGGCCACTGCATAACCGGAAGTTTTTATAATGTCTACGCAGTTTGTGACCTGCGCGCCAAACATGAGCGGCGTGCAGACAAATGGGCAATAAAAAAGCTTGTCCCGCGGGACAAGCTGAAAAATGCTATAAATTCCGGATTTTCGGAAGTTTGGGAACTGTCGGAATATTTTGATCTACCTGAGCCGTTCATCAGAAAGGCTGTCACTTTCTATAAGGAACAGGCACGAGTCTGAAAGGAGGCTCACAATGAAAAATCCAAACGGATACGGAACCATTCGCAAACTCAGCGGAAATCGGCGCAAGCCCTGGGCTGTTCTTGCTCCGCAGAGCAGCTCCGAATATTCCCTCGAAAAGCAACGCAAGCTGATAGGCTGCTACGCCACGAGGGCAGAGGCAATGACAGCTCTCGGCGCATGGCATAAGACTCCGCATCTTGATGTTCCGGCTTCTGCCGAAAACATCACACTCGCGCAGCTGTGTGCCGAATATAAGAAATTACAGAAATTCAAGAATCTTTCCAAGCAAACACAAAACAATTATAGTGCCGCATGGAACAAGCTCGCCGTCCTCGGCTCATATAAAGTAAAAGATTTACGAGCCGCCCATTTCCAGACTGTCGTTGACACGGCACATCAAAACGGACTCTCCGCCTCTTCTCTGCAAAAAATAAAACTTTTTGCTTCACTGCTCTGCGATTATGCCGTGCAGAACGACATCGTTATCAAAAATTATGCAAGCTTCGTCACGCTGCCCAAAGCAGAAACGAAAGAAAAGGTACCGTTCAGCGATCTCGATTTGCAAAGGATCGACGCCGCCGCTAAGGCAGGCATTATGTATGCCGACCTAATCTTGATTATGTGCTACACTGGCTGGAGAATCAATGAATTTTTGGCACTTACGCCGTTCAGCTGGAATTCAACAAATCACACTCTTCGCGGCGGCGAAAAGACCGAAGCCGGAAAAAACAGAATTGTCCCCGTGTCGGATAAAATCATGCCGTATCTGCAAAAATGGCTTGATAAAAACGGCCCGACTATCATTTGCCGAGAGCAAGGAAATAATCTCGTTCCGGTTACCGCAAAATATTTTCGCGAGAAATGGTATTATCCGACACTGGAAGCTCTCAGCCTCCCGCGTCTCACACCTCATGCCACAAGGCACACTTTTGCTTCTATGTTACACCGTAATGGCGCGGACAAGTGGGATATTCAACGATTAATGGGGCACTCCTCCGAAGTTGTCACAAATAAAGTTTACACACATGTCGATATAGCGCAGTTACAAAAAGCTGTAGGACTACTTTGAGACACTTGATTTTGTTCACAATTTGTTCCCAACCGTGATTAAATCCGCTATTTTGACATCATATAAGAAAATAGAACAGCCTTAAAAAGACAAACAAAAAAGCCCTGAATCCGTTGATATATAACGGTTTCAAGGCTTTTTGCTTGGTGGAGATAAGCGGGATCGAACCGCTGACCTCTTG
>OODG01000242.1_pt1 | contig 38313 bp, 23 predicted proteins | sample 1671621 | NCBI WGS metagenome assembly OODG01 (sample SAMN06348175, study PRJEB24527) | human gut metagenome | biome: human gut; feature: ankylosing spondylitis patient; material: feces | host: Homo sapiens | place: China | collected 2015-10 | reverse complement strand
CGGTCGTTCCTGGCACGCAGCAGCCTTTGCAGGATGTTGGAGAAGCATGCCGGGTCTGCCGGGAGATCGGTTTCCCGGTCATGCTGAAAGCCTCGATGGGAGGCGGTGGAAAGGGAATGCGTCTGATCCATAAGGAAGAAGAGGTGGAAGAGGCTTACAACGCCGCTCGCTCGGAGTCGCTCTCTTCTTTTGGTGACGATACAGTTTATCTGGAAAAGTACGTGGAGGGACCACATCATATCGAGTTCCAGATTTTAGGCGACAATTACGGGAATGTGGTCCATCTCTGCGAACGCGAATGCTCTGTGCAACGCCGTAACCAGAAAATTGTCGAGGAAAGTCCGTCGCCGTTCATTACGCCGGAACTGCGGAAAGAGATGGGCGAGAAGGCGGTTGCGGCTGCTAAGGCCGTCGACTATTCCGGTGCCGGGACGATCGAGTTCCTGGTCGATAAACACCGTAATTTTTATTTTCTCGAAATGAACACCCGTTTGCAGGTGGAGCATCCGATTACCGAAGAGGTGTTGGGGCTCGACTTGGTAAAGGAGCAACTTCGTATTGCCGACAACGAACCGTTGCATATCCGGCAGGAAGATATATCCCAGCGTGGGCATGCTATCGAATGCCGGATCTGTGCCGAAGATACCGCCAACAATTTCATGCCATCTCCCGGCATTATCCGCCAGCTGACCGAACCGAACGGGATCGGAGTGCGAATCGACAGCTATGTCTATGAAGGTTATGAGATTCCGGTCTATTATGACCCGATGATCGGCAAGCTGATCGTGTGGGCTACCAGCCGCGAGTATGCGATCGAACGAATGAGGCGTGTCTTACACGAATACAAGATTACCGGGCTGAAGACGAATATCAGCTATCTCAGGCGGATCATGGATATACCTGATTTTGTGCATGGAACCTACGATACGTCGTTTATCGGAAAGCATGGCGAGGAGCTGCAACATCCGGTGAACCCCGGAGACGAGCATGAATCGGAAAATATCGCCATGATCGCTGCTTATATGGATTACCTGATGAACCTGGAGGAGAACGCATCGGGCTCTTCGGTGGACAACCGTCCGATCAGCCGTTGGCGTGAGTTCGGGTTGCAGAAAGGTGTGTTAAGGATTTGAAAAATTGTTTATAATGGAAATACATATTGGAAACCGGGTGGCTGATGTGGAGCTGCTTGGAAAGGATGGAAACAAGGTGCGGCTCGACATAGACGGACAGCCCTACGAGGTGGATATCGTGATGGCTGAGAACGGGGCTTGTTCGATCTTGCATGACGGACATTCTTACAATGCCGAGCTGATCCGTTCGGGAGGAGGAAAGAACTATCAGGTCAACACGCTTTTCTCCTCTTATTCGGTCGACATAATCGATTCGCAGGCCAAATATCTACGTATGCGCAAGAACAGCGAAGAAAAGCAGGGCGACAAGGTTGTATCGCCGATGCCCGGAAAGGTCATGAAGATTCCTGTGAACGAAGGAGACCTTCTGTCTGCCGGGGATATCGTGGTGGTGCTCGAAGCCATGAAGATGCAGAGCAACTATAAGGTCAGCTCTGATTGTCGGGTACGTGAAATCCTGGTGAAGGAAGGAGACACGGTAAACGTGAATCAGGTGTTGATGACATTGGAAGTAATTAATCAGGAAGGAAATGCAGAAAGAAGAGATATATAAGAAGTTTGAAGAACTAGATAAAGTGGCTGCTCTGGGTGGCGGCGTAGTTCGTATCGATAAGCAACATGAGGCGGGGCGTATGACAGCCCGTGAACGTATTGATATGTTGCTGGATAAAGGTACGTTTGTTGAACTGGATAAGTTCGTGACGCATCGATGCACGAATTTCGGCATGGAGAAAAACAAGATTCCGGGAGACGGTGTCGTTTCTGGATATGGTAAGATCGAAGGTCGTCAGGTCTTTGTCTACGCCTACGATTTTACAGCTTACGGAGGAACGCTCAGTTCGACCAATGCCGCCAAGATCGTAAAGGTCCAGACGCTAGCTCTGAAAAATGGTGCACCTGTGATCGCATTGAACGATTCGGGAGGTGCGCGTATCCAGGAAGGAGTCGGTAGCCTGGCAGGTTATGCGTCGATCTTCTATCAAAATACGATGGCCTCGGCCTATGTGATCTTCGTGTCCATCGGGGCCATGGCCCTGGCACTAATCTCTCCGGAGGTCATCCTCATTGCCGGCGGCTCCAAATACAGCGACAGCCGCTACGTGACCATGCCCATCGTGCTGTCCATGTACTACGCGTTTTTGTATACCCTGCCCTCCTCGGTGGAGTATTACTATAAGAAAACCAAGCTCATCGCCCTGGGCACCATGCTGGCGGCGGGTATGAACATTCTGCTCAACGCCGTGTTCATTCCGGCCTTCGGCTATGTGGCGGCGGCCTATACCACCGTGGCCTGCTACCTGCTGTATTACCTGCTGCATGTGGTATTTGCCTGGTGGGTCCACAAGGGCATGGTGTATGACATTCTCCAGCAGTTCCTCTGGCTGGGGATCGTGTCGGTGGTGTCGCTGGTGACGGTGGCCCTGACGGACCTGTTCTGGATCCGGATGGGACTGCTGGCGGCCCTTCTGGGCGTGTGCGCGCTGTGGGCTCTCCGCCACCGGGACCAGGTGGCCCGGACCCTTGCGGTGTTCCGCCGGAAATCGGCCTGAAATCGGGACAAAACCCCGGGTTTTGCGGGACATCCCGCCCTGTCCTGGGACGGAAATATAAGAGAAGTTACGAAATAACGGATAGGAGTGAGATAAGTGGAGGAACTGACGCTTCGGCAAATGCAGGAGGGAGCTCTGAACATTCTCAAGAAATTGGACGGCATCTGCCGGGAGCAGGGACTGCGGTATTTCTTGTTTTACGGCACGCTGATCGGGGCCATCCGCCACAAGGGCTTCATCCCCTGGGATGACGACCTGGACGTGGCCATGCCCCGGCCGGACTTTGACAAGCTGGTGGCCTACTGCCGACAGCACCGGCAGGAGCTTCAGCCCATGCAGCTGATGACCGTGGACGACAACCCCCGGTATGTGTACCCCATCGCCCGCTTCAGCGACACCCGCTACCGGGTGAAGTACCAGGGCATCCGGGATTACGGCCTGGGCCTGTTTGTGGATATCTATCCGCTGGACGGCTGCGGAAACACCGAGGAAGAGGCCAAAGCCTGGGTGCAGCAGCCCATGCGGGATGTGAAGTTCATCAATTGCTGCGCCGCTGACCAGTTCACGCCCAGCCGCCGGGGCTGGCTCCACACCCCCGCCAAGCTGGCGGGCTTTGCCTGGGCCCGGCTCCACGGAAGCGCCCATTACATCCACCGCATCGAGGCCTGGGCCCGGCAGAAGGACTATGAGAAGTGCCGCTATGTGGGCTGCACCGTGTGGGATACCAACTGGAACATCGTGTTCCTGCGGGAGGAACTGGAAAAAACGCTGTATGTTCCCTTTGAGGACGCAGAGTTCCCCATTCCCGCCGGATATGACCGGATGCTGCGCCATACCTATGGCGATTACATGACGCCCCCGCCGCCGGAACAGCGGATCGGGCAGCATTTTTACACCGTATGGCCCAAGGAACAAGGGGCCGCGGAGGAACATAAGGAAGGAGCCATCTCATGAAAGGTATCGTTTTGGCCGGCGGAGCCGGCACACGCCTGTATCCCCTGACCATGGTCACCAGCAAGCAGCTGCTGCCGGTGTATGACAAGCCCATGATCTACTATCCGCTGTCTACCCTGATGCTGGCGGGGATCCGGGATATCCTCATCATCTCCACCCCCACGGACCTGCCCAATTTTGAGCGCCTGCTGGGGGATGGCAGCCAGTTCGGCATTCATCTGAGCTACAAGGTGCAGCCCTCTCCCGACGGCCTGGCTCAGGCATTTCTGCTGGGCGAGGAGTTCATCGGCGACGACTGCTGCGCCATGGTGCTGGGCGACAACATTTTCTACGGCAGCGGCTTCCGGGCCCGCCTGAAGCAGGCGGCGGCGGATGCGCAGCAAGGCCGGGCCAGCATTTTCGGCTATTACGTCAATGACCCCGAGCGCTTCGGCATTGTGGAGTTCGACGAGAACGGCAAGGTCATCTCCGTGGAGGAGAAGCCCCAGCACCCCAAGAGCAACTACTGCATCACGGGCCTGTATTTCTATGACAACCGGGTGGTGGAGATGGCCAAGCGGGTGAAGCCCAGCGCCCGGGGCGAGCTGGAGATCACGGACCTGAACCGTTTCTATCTGGAGGACGGCACCCTGAATGTGCAGCTGCTGAGCCGGGGCTATGCCTGGCTGGATACCGGCACCATGGACTCTCTGGTGGATGCGGCGGACTTTGTGCGCACCATCGAGACCCGGCAGGGCTCCCAGATCGCGGCACTGGAGGAGATCGCGTTTACCGAGGGCTGGATCGACCGGGAGACGCTGCTCCAGTCCGCCCAGCGCTATGGCAAGTCCCCCTACGGCCAGCACCTGATGCATGTGGCTGAGGGCAAAATTCGATATTGATAGGTGATTTGCATGAAAATTCTGGACACAAAAATTCCCGAGGTAAAGATCATCGAGCCGGACGTGTTCGGCGACCACCGGGGCTGGTTCATGGAGACCTGGTCCCTGCCCAAGTATGAAGCCCTGCACTTCAACAGCATGCAGGACAACGAGAGCTTCACCGCTAAGAGGGGGACCCTGCGGGGCATCCACTTCCAGCAGGACCCCATGGCCCAGGCCAAGATCGTCCGGGTGGTGCGGGGCGCCGTTCTGGACGTGGCGGTGGATCTGCGGAAGGGCTCACCCACCTATCTGCAGTGGGTATCCGTGGAGCTCAGCGCCGAAAATAAGCGCCAGTTCTACATTCCCCGGGGCTTTGGCCACGGCTTCGTGACCCTGACGGACGACGTGGACTTCTGCTATAAGGCGGACAACCTCTATGACCATCCCAGCGACCGGTCCATCCGCTTCGACGACCCTGCCATTGGCGTGGACTGGGGTGTGACGGACCCCATTCTGTCCGACAAGGACAAAAACGCTCCGCTGCTGGCGGACAGCGACTGCAACTTCGTTTACGGAAAGGGAGAATGAGCCATGACCATTATCGTTACCGGCGGCGCCGGCTTTATCGGCAGCAACTTCGTGTTCCATATGCTCAAGGAGCATCCCGATTACCGCATCGTGTGCCTGGACAAGCTGACCTACGCGGGGAACCTGTCCACCCTGGCTCCTGTGATGGACAACCCCAACTTCCGCTTCGTGAAGGCGGATATCTGCGACCGGGAGGCCGTTTACAAGCTGTTTGAGGAGGAGCACCCCGACATGGTGGTGAACTTCGCCGCCGAGAGCCATGTGGACCGCTCCATCGAGGACCCCGGTGTGTTTTTGCAGACCAACATCATCGGCACCGCCACCATGATGGACGCCTGCCGCAAGTACGGCATCCAGCGCTATCACCAGGTGTCCACCGACGAGGTGTACGGCGACCTGCCCCTGGACCGGCCCGACCTGTTCTTTACCGAGGAGACCCCCATCCACACCTCCAGCCCCTACTCCAGCTCCAAGGCTGCCGCCGACCTGCTGGTGCAGGCGTATCACCGGACCTATGGTCTGCCGGTGTCCATCAGCCGCTGCTCCAATAACTACGGGCCCTATCACTTCCCGGAGAAGCTGATCCCCCTGATGATCGCCAACGCCCTGAACGACAAGCCCCTGCCCGTGTACGGCGAGGGCCTCAACGTCCGCGACTGGCTGTATGTGGAGGATCACTGCCGGGCCATCGACCTGATCATCCACAAGGGCCGCGTGGGCGAGGTGTACAACGTGGGCGGCCACAACGAGATGCGCAACATCGACATTGTGAAGCTGATCTGCAAGGAGCTGGGCAAGCCCGAGAGCCTCATCGTCCATGTGGCGGACCGGAAGGGCCACGATATGCGCTATGCCATCGACCCCACCAAGATCCACAACGAGCTGGGCTGGCTGCCGGAGACCAAGTTCGCCGACGGCATCAAAAAGACCATCGACTGGTATCTGAATCACCGGGAGTGGTGGGAGACCATCATCTCCGGCGAGTATCAGGACTATTACGAGAAAATGTACGGCAATCGCTGAGCCATGGAGCAGCAGGCAGTAGAAGTCCGGATGGGGCAGACGCACCTGGGCTTTGTGGACGCGGCAAAGGGCCTGGGCATGCTGGCCATCATCTGGGGCCACATGGACTACCTGTGGAGCACCAGCTCCGTATGGTTTTCCTCCTTCAAGATCGCTGTGTTCTATGTGGTGGTGGGCCTGCTGAAGGCATACCGCTATGGGGAGCGGGGCCAGAGGGATTCCTGTGCACAGGTGATGAAAAAACGCTGGTATTCCCTGGTGATCCCCTATGGCGTGTTTTCGGCTCTGGCGATTCTGGCGCACCTGGCTTTTCTCACCATACACGGTGGCAGCAGACTGGCGGCCCTGAAGGGGGACGTGATCCTGACGGTGACGCTGCGGGGTGTTGCCACCCTGTGGTTTCTGCCTACGCTGCTGATCGCCGAGCTGCTGTTTGCGGCGGTGCGGCCGGAGGGCTGGTCTGCCGCCAAGCGCATACTGGTGTGTGTCCTGGCGCCGGCTATCCTGTGCGTCGTCGGCTATTTCTATCAGGAAATGGATATTCCCGGGGCGGATCGCCTGTGGGTGCAGGTGGTGCGCAATCTGTTTATTGTTTTGGCCAAGAGCGTCAGCGGCTTTTGGTTCATGCTGTGCGGGTATCTGCTTTACCGGCGGGGGAAGCCGCAGCGGCTGGGAAGGCTGCCGGTGCTGGCGGTCCTGCTGGCGGTGAATCTGGGCCTGTCGCTGCTGAGTCCGGACCTGGATTTCAACTCCTTTAAGCTGGGGGCCTTTGCTCCGGTGTTCTATCTCAACGGTGTGTTGGGTTCCGTGGCCGTTCTGGAACTGCTGCGCTGGCTGGAGGCCCGCATATCCTTGAGGCCCCTGATCTGGTGCGGCAGGCACTCCATGTTCCTGATGGCCACGCATCTGCCCTGGCAGATCGCGCCGGAGCTGGTGATGCTGGGCAAGCGTTTTTACCTGGCACAGACGCCGACGGCGCCGTATTTTCTGATGATGCTGGCGGAGTTCGCGGTGCTGATGCTTATTGAGGCTGCACTGGTCTGGTGCAAAGAGAAGGTCAAAGCCGCCATGACCGGGCGCTGGGGAAAAGAGCGGCCCATCTGCAAGGCGGTCAAGTATCTGTAACGAGGAGGTTACAAGCAATGAAGGTATTGGTAACGGGCGTGGGCGGTCAGCTGGGCCACGACATCATGAACGAGCTGGCCCGCCGGGGCCATCAGGGCGTGGGCAGCGACATTGCCCCGGTATACAGCGGCATCGCCGACGGCTCCGCCGTGACGGGGATGCCCTATGTGGCCATGGACATCACCAATGAGCAGCAGGTTCGGCAGGTGATGGACCAGGTGCGGCCCGACGCCGTGATCCACTGCGCCGCCTGGACGGCAGTGGACCTGGCCGAGGACGCCGACAAGCAGCCCAAGGTCCGGGCCATCAACGTGGACGGCACCGCCCATCTGGCCCAGGCCTGCCGGGAGATGGACTGCAAGATGATGTACATTTCCACGGACTATGTGTTCAACGGCCAGGGCCAGACCCCCTGGCAGCCGGACTGCAAGGACTATCAGCCCCTGAACTACTACGGCGAGACGAAGCTGGGCGGCGAGCTGGCCGTCAGCTCTGCGCTGGAGAAATACTTCATCGTGCGGATCGCCTGGGTGTTCGGCCTGAACGGCAAGAACTTCATCAAGACCATGCTCCAGCTGGGCAAGACCCACGACAAGCTGCGGGTGGTGTGCGACCAGATCGGTACGCCTACCTATACCCTGGACCTGGCCCGGCTGCTGGCGGATATGATCGAGTCCGACAAGTACGGCTATTATCACGCCACCAACGAGGGCGGGTATATCTCCTGGTACGACTTCGCCTGCGAGATCTTCCGCCAGGCGGGGCTGCCGGTGCAGGTGGACGCCGTGACCACGGCGGAATACGGCGCGTCCAAGGCGGCCCGGCCCTTCAACAGCCGCCTGGACAAGAGCAAGCTGGCGGAAAACGGCTTCACGCCTCTGCCGGAGTGGAAGGACGCCCTGAGCCGGTATCTCCGGGAGCTGGGCGACAATCAGTAAGCGAAAAAATACCGGCTGCGCAGCAGCCGGTGTTTTTTTGTCCTTTTCAGAGGAAGAAAAATGCGCTATACTGTCAGATGAGAGTTTTTTGGGACAGCGGAGGTGGTATCCTGCTGTCGGAAAGGAGGCGGGCAGATGCTTCATATATGGGTGGGCCGGGCCGGTTCCGGGAAATCCCGGCGGGTGCTGGAGGCCATGGAAAAGAACCGCCGTCTGCGGCGGCAGGTGCTGCTGGTGCCGGAGCATATCTCCCACGAGGCGGAGGTGGACCTGTGCCGGGCCCTGGGACCCACGGCGTCCCGGGACGCGGAGGTGCTGAGCTTCCGGAGCCTGTCGTCCCGGGTGCTGGCGGAAACCGGCGGCCTGGCGGAGTTTACCCTGGACAACGGGGGGAAGCTGCTGACCATGCGGCGGGTGCTGCAGGAGCTGGCCCCGGAGCTGCGGGTATTCGGACGGCCCAGCCAGCGGGCGTCGTTCCTGCGGCAGCTGACGGACCTGACGGAGGAGTTCTACGCCTACGAGATCGGCCCCCAGGCCCTGTACCGGCAGGTAGAGGACCTGGACGGGGCCATGGGCGGCAAGCTGCGGGACATCGCCCTGATATACGCCGCCTACGACGCCCGGCTGCGCAGCGGCGATTTCGACGCCCGCTCCCGGCTCCAGAAGCTCCGGGAGCATCTGGAGGGAAGCGGCTATCTCCGGGGCTGCGACGTGTATCTGGACGGTTTTTCATACTTCAACCGCCAGGAGGAGAGCATTCTGGAGCTGGTGCTGCGGCAGGCCGAAGGCGTCACGGTGACGCTGCTGGGAGACCGGAGCAGCGACCGGCTGTTCCAGAATGCCCTGCGCCAGCGGATGCGCCTGGAGCGCATGGCCCGCCGGGCGGGGCAGGAGATGGACGTGCTGTGGTGCGAAAGCCGGGGGCAGGGCCCCCTGGGACACCTGGAAGCCCACTTTTTCGGCCAGGAGGTCCCCTACGGCGGGGAACCGGAGGGCCTGGAGCTGTACCAGGCGGCCACGGCCTTTACCGAGGTGGAATGGGTGTCCCAGCAGCTGCGGCAGCTGGCGGCGGAGGGCTATCGCTGGCGGGACATGGGCGTGTGCGCCCGGAATATGGAGGTTTACGGCCCGCTGCTGGAGAGTGTGTTCCGCCGGGACGGCATCCCGGCCTATATCAGCCGCCGCAGCGACCTGCTGGAAAAGCCACCCATCACCATGCTGCTGGGGGCACTGGACGCCGTCACCGGCGGCTTCGACCGGGAGGACGTGTTCCGCTGCCTGAAAACCGGCCTGGGCGGCATCACCCCGGACGAGTGCGACATTCTGGAAAACTACGTCATCCTGTGGGACATCCGGGGCAGCGCCATGTGGCTGCGGGAGGGGGACTGGACCGCCAGCCCCGACGGATACGGCCGGGAGCCGACGGAGCGCAGCGCCGCCCGGCTGGAGCGGGTGAACGGCATCCGGCGGCGGGTGCGTCTGCTGCTGGAGCCTCTGTATCGGGGGATGCGCACCGCCGGGGCGGCCCGGCAGAAGGCGGAGTGCCTGTATGTTTTTTTGCAGGAGGCCGGGGTGCCGCAGACCCTGGAGGACACGGCGAAAAAGCTCCTGGAGGAGGACCGGCCCCAGCTGGCGGAGGAATATGTCCAGCTGTGGGCGATCTTCTGCGGGGTGCTGGACCAGTTTGCGGAAATCCTGGGGGATACGGAGCTGTCCGGCGAGGAGTTCGCCCGGCTCCTGCGGCTGGTGCTGACCCAGTACAGCGTGGGTACCATCCCGGCCACCCTGGACCAGGTGAAGGTCAGCGAGATCACCCGCAACGACCGGCACCGGGTGAAGTGCCTGTTCCTGCTGGGAGCCAACGACCATGTGCTGCCCATGCCCCCCAGCGGCCACGGCCTGCTGGATCCGGAGGACCGGGCCGCCCTGCAGCAGCGGGAAATTTTGCTGTCGGACGCCAGCTTCGACCCGCTGGACAACGAATTGCAGAATATTTACGCCTGCCTGGCCCAGCCCACGGACCGGCTCACCGTCAGCTGGCCGGTGGGGGACGTCAACGGCAGCCAGCTGCGCCCCTCCTTTGTGGTGCAGCGGATGGAAAAGCTGTTTCCCCGGCTGCGGGTGACCCGGGAGGACGGCAGCTACCGGCGCAGGCTCCCCGCCACGGCCCTGGAGCTGGCGGGAGAGGACCCCGCCCTGCGGCAGTATTTCCGCGGGCGGGGAGGCTATGACCGGGTGCTGGACGCCATGGACCGGGGCCGGTCCCTGGGCCGGGGACGGCTGTCCGGCCCGGCGGTGGAGGCCCTGTATGGCCGCTCCCTGCATATGTCCGCCTCCCGGATGGACCAGGTAAAGCGGTGCCATTTCGGGTATTTCATGCAGTACGGCCTGCGGGCAAAGGACCGCCGCCCGGCGGGGTTCGAGGCCCCGGAGATCGGCACGTTTATCCACTATCTGCTGGAAAACGTGGCCCGGGAGGTCAAGATCCGGGGCGGCTGGGCCGCGGTGCAGCAGCCGGAGCTGCGGCAGCTGGTCCGGGAATATACGGACCGCTACGCCCGGGAGGAGATCGACGGGTATCAGGAGAAAAGCGCCCGGTTCCGGTATCTCTTTTCCCGGCTGCGGACGGCGGCCTATGCCATTGTGGAGGACATGGCCGGGGAGCTGGCCCAGTCGGACTTTTCCCCGGTGGCCTTTGAGCTGGGCTTCGGCGGAAAGGACGGGCAGCTCCCTGCCGTGACCATCACCGAGGGGGATCAGCGCCTGTCCGTCAGCGGCAAGGTGGATCGGGTAGACGGCTGGCTCCACGACGGCAGGCTGTATCTGCGGGTGGTGGACTACAAAACCGGGAAAAAGTCCTTCGACCTGTCGGACCTGCGGTACGGTCTGGGGATCCAGATGCTGCTGTACCTGTTCACCCTGGAGCAGGAGGGCCGCAGCTATTTCGGCTATCCCATCGTCCCGGCGGGGGTGCTGTACCACCCGGCCCGGGAGGTGATCCTGAAAGCGGACCGGGGCATCCAGCCGGAGAAGCTGCAGCTGGCCCTGCAGAGCGCCCTGCGCCGCAGCGGCATGGTGCTCTCCGACCCCCAGGTGCTGCGGGCCATGGAGCACAGCGCTCTGGAATCGCCCCACTACCTGCCTATCAAGGTGAAAAAGGACGGCACCATCGCCGACGGCGTCGCCTCGGCGGAGCAGCTGGGCAAGCTGGGCCGCTATGTGGACCGCCTGCTGCACCAGATCGCCCGGGAGATCGGCTCCGGCAGCATCGACGCCGACCCGGTGGCCCACGGCCCCCAGGACCGGGCCTGCCAGCACTGCGACTTTGCCGCCGCCTGCGGGTTCCAGGAGGGCCGGGGCGGCGATCGGGTGCGGTACATCAGAAGCGTAGACCCGGGAGAATTCTGGAAATTTGTGGAGGAAGAAAGCCGAGAGGAGGGATCGCCATGCCGCTGACGCCGCAGCAGGAAACGGCCGTATATAACCGGGGCGGAAGCCTGCTGGTGTCCGCCGCCGCAGGCTCCGGCAAAACCAAGGTCCTGGTGGAGCGCCTGTTTTCCTATATGGAGCAGGAGGGCTGCCAGGTGGACGACTTCCTGATCATCACCTATACCAAGGCCGCCGCGGCGGAACTGCGGGGCAAGATCGCCCAGGAGCTGACCCGCCGGGTGGCGGAGCGCCCCGGGGACGGCCACCTGCGGCGGCAGATGCTGCGGGTGTATCAGGCGGACATCAAAACGGTGGACGCCTTCTGCGCCGGGCTTCTGCGGGAGAACGTCCACCTGCTGCCGCCGGTGGAGGAGCACAGCCTGACCCCGGATTTCCGGGTGCTGGACGAGCAGGAGGCCGCCCTGCTGCGCCAGCGGGTGCTGGGCCGGGTGCTGGAGGATTTTTACGCCGGCATCGAGGAGGACGAAAACGCCCGCCTGCTGGCGGAGACCCTGGGAGCTGGACGGGACGACCGGGCCCTGGAGGCCCTGGTGCTGGACCTGCACCAGAAGACCCAGAGCCACCCCCACCCCCTGCGGTGGCTGGAGGAGCTGAAGCGGGACTGGGCCAGAACGCCGGAGCACCTGCCGGACACCGGCTGCGGCCGGTATCTCATGGAGGACGCCCTGCGGAAGGCGGACTTCTGGTCCCGGCGGCTGACCCAGGCCGTGGAGGACATGGAGGACTACCCCGCCGTGTACAAAGCCTACGGCGACCGGTTCCTGGAGGCAGCCCAGGCCCTGGAACACCTGCGGGACAAGGCGGAACAGAGCTGGGACAGCCTGGGACAGGCGGTCCCCGTATTCCGCCGGATGGGAGCCGTCCGGGGCGATGAAAACGCCGCCTGCCGGGACCGGTCCAAGGCGGTGCTGGAGCAGTGCAAAAAGGCATTGAAGGACATCCAGGCCACCTTTTCTGTGCCGGAGGAGGAGCTGCTGGAGGACCTGCGCCAGATGGCCCCGGCCATGCTGGCCCTGCTGAGCCTGACGGCCCGGTTCACCCTGCGCTATCAGGCGGAGAAGGTCCGGCGGAACGTGATGGACTTTTCCGACCAGGAGCACTACGCCATCGACCTGCTGACCGACGGCCAGGGCCAGCCAACGGACCTGGCCCGGCAGGTGGCCTCCCGCTACCGGGAGGTGATGGTGGACGAATATCAGGACAGCAACCAGGTGCAGAACTGCATTTTCCGGGCGCTGTCCGACCGGGAGCGGCGGTTGTTCGCCGTGGGCGACGTGAAGCAGAGCATCTATCGCTTCCGGCTGGCGGACCCCACCATCTTTCTGGAAAAATACCTGTCCTATGTCCCGGCATCGGAAGCGGAGGAGGGCCAGCCCCGGAAGGTGCTGCTGAGCCGGAATTTCCGCTCCCGCCGGGAGGTGCTGGACGGCACCAACTTCGTGTTCCGGTCTGTTATGTCCCGGGAAATGGGGGAGATGGACTACGGCGACGACGAGCAGCTGTACTTCGGCGCGGAGGCGGCGTACCCGCCCCGGCCGGGCATGGAGCCGGAGCTGCACTTCATCAGCGTGGAAAACACCCAGGAGGAGAGCTTCGACCGGACGGAGATGGAGGCCCGGTTCACGGCCCGCCGCATCCGGCAGCTGCTGGACGAGAAATTCCAGGTGCAGGGGGAGGACGGCCGGCCCCGGCCGGTGGAGCCGGAGGACATCGTCATTCTCATGCGCTCCCCCCGGGCCAGGCTGGCGGCCTATACGGCGGCCCTGCGCCGGGAGAATATCCCCTGCACCAGCGGGGAAAGCGAGGCCTTCTTCAGCACCCCGGAGGCGGCGGTGATGGTGTCGTTTTTGCAGATCATCGACAATCCCCGGCAGGATGTGCCGCTGATCGCCGTGCTGCGGTCGCCGCTGTTCGGCTTTTCGGCGGATCGCCTGGCCCTGATCCGGGCGCTGCAGCCGGAGGGGGATTATTACGACGCCCTGTGCCTGGACGACGGCGCGGACACGGCGGACTTCCGGCGGCTGCTGGAGGAGCTGCGGCTGGCGGCCCGGGACATGACGGCGGACCGCCTGCTGTGGAAGCTCTATACGGAGTGCCACGCCCTGGCGGTGTTCGGGGCCATGGAGGGCGGAGCCGCCCGGAAGGAGAACCTCATTGCCCTGTATACCTACGCCGGTCAGCAGGCGGCGGCGGGCCGGGGCGGCCTGTTCGACTTCGTGACCCAGCTCCACGACCTGCTGGAGGAGGGGCGGCAGCCCCCCATCACCACCCGGACCGCCGGCAGCGGGGTGCAGATCATGAGCGTGCACCGGTCCAAGGGACTGGAGTTCCCGGTGGTGATCCTGACGGACCTGCACAAGACCTTCAACGCCGACGACTTCCGCCGTCCGGTGCTGGTGCACCCCCGGCTGGGCCTGGGCACCGAGCGGGTGGACCGGGAAAAGCGCATCCGGTACGACACCGTCACCAAAACAGCCGTGGCGGCGGCCCTGACCCGGGAGAGTAAGTCCGAGGAAATGCGGATCCTGTATGTGGCCCTGACCCGGGCCAAGGAGAAGCTCATCTGTGTGCAGTGCATGGCCCACGGCCGCAAGCGGCTGGCGGACCTTTCGGTGCTGGCGGATATGCCCACGCCGCCGGAGGCGGTGGCCGGGGCCAAATGCCCCGGAGACTGGCTGCTGCTGCCGCTGCTGTGCGCCCCGGAGGGGGAGCCTCTGCGCCGATGGGCAGAGGCGGAGCCCCAGACCCGGGTGGGCCTGGGCGGCGGCTGGCAGGTGCAGGTGTGGGAAAATCCCACGGCCGCGGCGGCCCGGGAGCGGGAGGACACGCCGCAGGAGGCCCCGCCGGAGAGCGCCGTGGAGGTCCAGGAGCTGGACTATCCCCATCAGGCGGCCTGCCGCATCCCCACCAAGGTCACGGCCACCCAGCTGAAGGGCCGGGAGCTGGACGAGGAGATCGCCCAGGGCACGGTCCGGCGGGTGCGGCAGGTGCAGGTGGACACCCCCCGGTTCCTGCTGGGGGAGCGGCCCCTGTCCGCCGCCCAGCGGGGCACAGCCATGCACCTGCTGATGCAGTACCTGGACCTGAACGGCCCGGACCCGGAGGAGCAGGCGGCGTCCCTGACGGCGCGGCATCTGCTGACCCCGGAGCAGGCGGCGTCCCTGGACCTGGAGCAGGTGCGGCGGTTCCTGGCCTCGCCTCTGGCCCAGCGCATCCGCCGGGCGGAGCAGGTGTACCGGGAGTACCGCTTTTCCCTGCTGCTGCCGGCGGCGCTGTATGACCCGGCGGCGGAGCCGGAGGACGAGCTGATGCTCCAGGGCGTGGTGGACTGCGCTTTCCGGACGGAGGAGGGCCTGGTCATCGTGGACTTCAAAACCGACCGCATCCGGCCGGAGGAGGCCCCCGCCCGGGCGGAGCTGTACCGCCCCCAGCTGACGGCGTACAGCCAGGCCCTGAGCCGGGTGCTGGAAACGCCGGTGGCGGAAATGGTGCTGTACTTCTTCGCCCCCGGCTGCGAGGTCAGACTGTAAAATATACGGCCCTGGCCATCCCGATGGATGGCCAGGGCCTTTATACCGCATCATCGGTAACGATACCGGTAACGTTTCAAAGTGCAATTTCCGCCGAAGCGACGCTTTGGCGGAAAGGCTTCGGCAAATAATTGTAAATTTTTTAGCATTTTTACTTGTAAAGAATCCGTAAATATGGTATTTTATACACAAGCGCCAAACGTAAGGCCGCTATAGATAGCTTTTCGGACCCTTTTCATATCTATAGGCGGCCGCCGCACCTGCGGTTTTGGCAAATTTACAAAAGGGAGAAAGAAAGGCCATGGAAAAAGATCGTCAGGAACCCCGCATTGAGAATGTCTATCAACTGGAAGGGCGCGTGCCGGTGGCAAAGGCAATCCCCTTCGGCCTCCAGCACGTGCTGGCCATGTTTGTGGCCAACATCGCGCCGCTGATCATCATCGCCTCGGTGGCGGTGTACAACGGCCAGCCCTTCAGCGTTATCGAAACCGCCCGGCTGCTGCAGAACTGCATGCTCATCGCCGGTATCGGCACCATGCTCCAGCTTTATCCCGTGTGGAAGATCGGCTCCGGCCTGCCCGTTGTCATGGGCCTGAGCTTTACGTTCCTGGCCGCCTGCATGACCGCCGCCTCCCAGGATTACGGCGTTATGGTGGGGGCCATCATTGTGGGCGGTGTCTTTGAAGGCATTCTGGGCCTGACGGCCAAGTATTGGCGCAAAATCATCTCTCCCATCCTGTCCGCGTGCGTGGTGGTATCCATCGGCCTGAGCATCCTCAACGTGGGCGTATCCTCCTTCGGCTCCTCCGCCAAGTATCCCCTGGGCTCCTGGCAGAACCTGCTGGTGGCGGCCATCACCCTGGCGGCGGCGCTGATTTTCCATACCACCCTCAAGGGCGTGGCCAAGCAGCTGTATGTCCTGCTGGGCATGATCGTGGGCTATGTGGTGGCCGTGTGCTTCGGCATGGTGGACTTTGCCGGCATGAACCAGACCATCCGGGAGCTGGGCGTGGTGGCCGTACCCCAGCTGTTCGCCTACACTCCCAAGTTCCAGATGGGCACCATCCTGTCCTTCTGCCTGGTGTTCATCGTCTCCGCCGTGGAAACCATCGGCGACACCACCGCCACCTGCACCGGCGGCCTGGGCCGGGATATCACGGATAAGGAGATCTCCGGCTCCCTGTGCGTGGACGGCTTCGCCTCCGCCCTTTCCGGCGGCGTGTTCGGCTGCTCCCCCATCACCTCCTTCAGCCAGAACGTGGGCCTGATCTCCATGACCCACGTGGTGAACCGCTTCACCATCATGTTCGGCGCCCTGGCCATGATCCTGGGCGGCCTGTTCCCGCCCATCGGCGCTTTCTTCACCACCCTGCCGGACTGCGTGCTGGGCGGCTGCACCGTGATCATGTTCGGCTCCATCATGATGTCCGGCATCCGGATGATGCAGGATGCGGGCCTGGACCAGCGCAACGTGCTGATCGCGGCCACGTCCCTATGCCTGGGCGTGGGCGTGACCCAGGTGGAGGGCTTCTTCGACAACCTGCCCCCGGTGTTCGGCGAAATTTTCGCCGGAAACATGGTGGCCGGTGTGTTCGTGGTGGGCCTGATCCTGGAGCTGTGCCTGCCCAAGGACCCCAAGCGCTACGAGACCCGGTAAAAATTGGAAATTTCTTCCGCCTTTGCGCCGCAGACAGCCGTCTGCGGCGCTTTTTTCGCGTCCGGCGGAAAAGCATCCTTTATTTAGCGGACATGAAACGCCGTCCGGCGGCGCAAAGTAACTCTGTCGCCGGCGACAAAATTCAAAAACAGGGGTGATCGCATGTATGAAACGCAAAAAAAGCGACGCATACGCAGGCCGGCCGCATGGCTGCTGGCCGTGCTGCTCACCGGGGTCCTGTGCTGCCAGGCGGTATGGGCCGATCAGCGCACCTTGATCCCTGTGGGGAAGGCGGTGGGCATCAAGCTCTTTGCCGACGGCGTGCTGGTGGTGTCCACCTCGGAAACGGCCCCCTGCCCGGCCCGGGACTGCGGCATCCGGGAGGGGGACCTGATCGTCAGCTGCAACGGCGAAAAGGTCACCTCCACGGAGGACCTGCAGACCCTGCTGCAGGCCACCGGAGGCCAGCCCGCCGCCATCGGCCTGCGGCGTGAGGGCAAGACCCTGAACGTCACCGCCGCGCCGGTGCAGGGGGAGGACGGCTCCTGGCGGCTGGGCGCCTGGACCCGGGACAGCATGGCCGGCGTGGGGACCCTGACCTTCTATGACCCGGACACCGGGGCCTACGGCGCTCTGGGCCACGGCATCACCGACACGGACACGGCCCAGCTGATGCCGCTGTCCAGCGGCTCCATTATGGAGACCTCCGTGAAGGCCGTGAAAAAGGGCGAAAAGGGTGAGCCGGGCCAGCTGAAGGGGGACTTCACGGCCCAGCACGACGTGGGCACCGTGTCCGCCAACACCACCGGCGGCATTTTCGGCACCGTGGCGGAGGGGGACTTCGTCTCCGGCACGGCCCTGCCGGTGGCCCAGCGCAGCCAGGTGACCACCGGCCCCGCCACCATCCTCTCCACCGTCTCCGGGGATGATACCCGGGCCTATCAGGTGGAGATCGTGCGGCTGTGCCCCATGAACCGGGACGGCCGGGACCTGCTGCTGAAGGTCACGGACCCCCAGCTGCTGGAGACCACCGGCGGCATCGTCCAGGGGATGAGCGGCAGCCCCATCATCCAGAACGGGCGCTTTGTGGGGGCTGTGACCCATGTGCTGGTGAACGACCCCTCCCAGGGCTACGGCATCCTGCTGGAGCATATGCTGGAGGCGGTGGGATAACAGAACCGGCCAATTTGATGGCGGTAAAACGCGTATTGCGATTATAGAAAAGAACATGCGTGCCGGGATATCCGAAGAAATGCCTGCATTTCCTCCGGGTATCCCGGTTTTTCGGGGGAAAAACCATATTTTCTTATACAAATTTTGAGTGATGTCCAAATAGCTGCGGCGGCCTGTGGAACGCATGGTCGACTGTCTGAAAGTTCACAATATGAATAACAGAATGTATGAGAGGAAAACATAACAGCACATTGCACAAAAATACACAAAGTTTTTTCTGCTTCGCCGCATATGCCTGTACAGATTGACGAAGCTGTACAGCCGTTTTAATCTAAAATCAACGATCCGACAGACGGCCCGGCGGCCCCGTCGGACGACCCAAGGACCACCATGGAAAAGAAAGAGAAGAAAAGGAGAAAACTATGCAGCACAAAAGATCCCGTCTTTCGACGAAGATCCTGGCGTTTGTCCTGATCCTCGCTCTCGTATTCCCTGCATCTGCGTTCGCAAGCGTCGCAGACGTGGCGAAGGACACTCGTGCCCCCGGTAAGTCCCTGGCAAATACCTATCCCGCATACACCGACATCGACTGGCAGATCTCCCTGGCGGAGGACACCACCGCCACCGTCACCCTGCCCACCAACCTGACGGAGAATGAGCTGGCCGCCGCCATGGACGCGGGCCTGTCCCTGTCTCTGGACCGCGACACCCAGCGCGGCTATCTGAACCCCGAGAAGTTCCCCAACCCCTATCAGGGCGGCCCTCTGGACAGCTGGAAGACCCAGAGAGACACCCAGATGTTCCAGGTGGATGACTACGGCTTTGCGTTCGACGACGACGGCAAGGTCTCTCTGGTCCTGTACCTGAACATCTCCTGCTACTTTGCCAACCGCTCCGGCAGCGTGAACTACAGCGCCCCCCACAGCAACGGCGGCGCATACCTGGGCCTGTGCGGCTATTACACCCTGCGTGTGACCGCCGACGGTAAGGACATCATCTCCTGCCACGCCAAGGTCGTTCCTTACGACAGCTTCCGCACCGTGTACGAGCTGTATGACGATCTGGAAGCCCTGGCCGCCACGGATACCGACCTGTATGTGTCCAAGGAGTCCATGGGCCAGACCACCACCGACGGCTATGATATGCCCTACCTGATCGTTGCCGACTCCAAGGAGTCCGTTGACAAGTGGCTGGCATACACCGACCTGGTGGAATCCGACCCCGACCTGGCGCTGACCAAGCTGGCCAACGGCGACTTCGATGACCTGCGGGTGCCTATGTTCGCCTCCAACGTCCACTCCAACGAGAATGCCGCCGTCAACGGCATCCTGGAGTTCGCCCACCTGCTGCTGGAGAACGAGACCATCAACGTCAACACCCTGGAGGGCTTCACCGACGCCGGTAAGGAGCTTCTGGCCCAGGAGATGGCCAAGCAGAACGTGGCCGTTCCCGAGCAGATCAAGGATTTCGCCTCCTACATCGGCTTCATCCGCGGTGAAAACGGCTACAAGGCCAACGGCAGCCTGTACTCCGGTCAGCTGGACCTGGCCGCCTATTATAACGTGCAGGAGAACCGGGTCAACGTCAAGGAGCTGCTGGGCGACGTGTTTATGGTCATCGTCCCCGAGCAGAACATCGAGGGCTATGAGCACATGACCCGCACCACCGGTCAGGGCTATGACCCCAACCGCGACGAGGCCAACCAGACCCTGTTTGAGGATGCCAACGCCATGGCCCTGGTGAATAAGTTCAACCCCATGGTGTTCACCGAGATCCACGGCCGCGTGGAGGCCATGCTCATCGAGCCCTGCACGCCTCCCCACGAGCCCAACTATGAGTACGACCTGATCGCCAAGCAGTTCATCCAGCTGGGCGAGGCCGTGGGTATGGGCGCCATCGCCAACAACCCCGAGCACAACAGCTTCGAGATGCCCTACCGCGATTACCTGCGTGTGGACAACGATTCTCCCTCCGGCGTGGCCTGGACCGAGCCCTGGGATGATATGACCACCGCCTACGGTTCCCAGTTCCCCGTCCTGATCGGCACCGCCGGCATCACCTGGGAGCTGCCTGTGTACAGTGACGTCGCCTCCGAGCCGGTGGTGCCTTACGGCCTGATGACCCAGGCCATGTACATCCAGGCCAACAAGATCACCATGCTGGAGAACCAGGCCAAGCTGTTCTCCCGCGGCGTGAACAACACCAATTCCAACGAGCTGGTGGCTCCCTGGTACGTGGACCAATATGACCGGCCCGGCACCCAGACTGAGCTGATGCGCCCCGTGTACGATGGCGAGGGCCAGAACGGCAACTTCTATCCCGAGTGCTATATCATCCTCATGGACAGCGCCAACCAGAAGAATCTGTATGACGCCGCCGCCGAGATGAAGTACCTGACCCGCAACGATGTGAAGGTCAACGTGGCCAGCAAGGAATTCACCTATGACGGCGTGACCTATCTCGCCGGTACCATGGTGGTGTCCATGTATCAGGCCAAGCGCTCCCTGGCCAACAGCCAGCTGTTCGACGGCACCTTCATCAACGTCTGGCAGGGCCTGTACTCCGAGAGCTTCGCCCAGCGCAGCAACGCCCGGGGCTATGACCGCGTCATCGTGGCGGAGCCCGCTGCCTACAAGACCATCATGGCCGCCTGCCCCGAGACCATCAACTATACCCAGGCCCTGACCTATCTGGCCGCCTTCGCCACCCAGTTTGAGGGCGTGGAGAATGCCGACGTCATCATCGACAACGTGTCCAACGACTCCACCGCTGCCATCAACGCGCTGCTGCGGGCCGGCAAGACCGTGGCCATGATCACCGAAGGCAGTGAGAAGGGCAACTTCATCTGCTCCTATGAGGACTTCATGACCGTGGCCAAGGACTATGTCCTCACCGCCACCGGCGTGTACGGCACCGGCATCAAGGCCGCCGTCATCCTCAATCCCCAGGTGTATCTGCCCGGCAAGCCCGCCGACAACACCTCCGGCTACGTGGAGACCACCCTGCGCTCCGGCTCCTATAACTACCGCTTCGACTGGCTGGCTCTGACCGCCATGGGCTTCACCATGACCGATGACCTGACCAAGGCCAACGTCATCGTGGGCTCCCGCGCCCTCAGCGACGATGCCCTGGCCGCCGTGAAGGCCGGTACGCCTTACATGGGCTACAGCAACGATGCCATCACCGGCAGATCTGCCTTCATGCAGGAGCTGGGCGTGGAGATCTCCTCCTGCGACAAGGGTACCGACTTCCTGGGCCGGGTGGTATATCCCAACAACACCCTGGTCAACGCCACCTATATCAACGAGGGTGACGACGTGATGTACGAGTACGGCACCAACTGGTTCACCAAGATCCCCAAGGGCGCTACCGTTCTGGTGCAGAACGCCGGCAAGGATCCCCTGCAGGGCTGCATCTGCCTGACCGATGACGAGCTGACCGCTCAGTTCAACCAGTACAACAACGGCGTGGTGGGCTTCGAGTATCAGAACGGCGACCTGGACATCGCTCTGTTCGCCAACGTCCTGAACCACAAGATCCACCAGACCGACGAGTACACCTTCATCAGCAACTTCATCTTCTCCCGCAGCCTCACTGAGACGGCCTACGAGGGCGTTGCCCAGCCCGAGAATCCCGATCCCGTGAACCCCGGCAAGCCCGAGGAGCCCGGCAAGCCCGACGCCCCCAAGACCGGCGACTCCTCCAACATCATCGTCTGGGTGCTGGCCGCTTCCTTCAGCTGCGTGATGATCCCCGCCGCTGTGACCCTGAAGCGCAAGGCCCGCTGACCCACCTATAAGGAAGGGGCCGCAGCCCTGCCCAACCGGCTGTGACAGCCTTCCTCATACGCCAACTGCATAAGCAAAGGCCCCGGACGAAAGTCCGGGGCCTTTGCCGTGACTGTCAAAAAAGCAAAGCTCTTTTTATCAGTGATTCTTCTGATAGATGTCCCACAGGCCCTCCATCAGCAGATACTTGTCATAGAGCACCTTGTTGCGGCAGTAGCGCACGATCACCGGGGCGTTGCTGCCGGTGGCCACGATGGTGGGGGTCTCCCCCTGGGGCAGGACCTCCCGGATGCGGTCGATGACGCCGTCCAGCATCCCGGCGGTGCCGTAGACAATGCCGGAGCGCATGCAGTCCTCGGTGTTTTTGCCGATGAGGCTCTTGGGGTGCTGCAGGGAGATGTCCGGCAGCTGGGCGGTGTGGTCCGACAGGGCGTCCAGGCTCAGCCGCACCCCGGGGAACATCAGGCCGCCCTCATAGCTGCGCCTGCTGGAGATATAGGAGATGGTGGTGGCGGTGCCCATGTCGATCATGATGATGGGGGTGGGGTACTTGTCCAGAGCGGCTACGGCGCCTGCCACCAGGTCGGCACCCAACTGGTTGTGGATCTCCATGCGGATGTTAAGCCCGGTTTTGACCCCAGGGCCCACGATCATGGGGGGCTTTCCCAGCAGGCGGGTCAGGGCCTTGGCCATCATGAAGTTGATGGGCGGCACCACGCTGGAGAAAATGGCGCCGCTGACGTCACGCAGGTCGTATTGATACAGGGAGAAGATGTTCATCAGGTCGATGCTAATCTGATCTGCCGTTTTCCGGCTGTCGGTGTCGATGGAGGACAGAAATTTCAGGTCCCGTTTCTGGTCGAACAGCCCCACGGAGATGTTGGAATTGCCGATATCAATGGCCAAAAGCATGGCAGAAGCCCCCTTTCCATTCCTGTCTATTCTACCACGCACAGTGCGCTTTGGCAACCGGGAACGCAAAAAACGCCCGGGTCAGTCCTCCACGACGCCTATGAGCAGGCTGCCGTCCCGCACCGACACGGTGATGGGGCGGCCCACAAAGTGGTTGCTGACGCCCAGAGGGAACTCCGCCGTCAGCACCGCGTGGTGCAGGGGATACTGGCCTCCCTGGATGCTGACGTCCCTGGCGTCGGCCCCCAGGCAGAACACGGACAGAATGCCCCGGTCCCGGGCGGGGAAGGTGACGGTGCCGCCGCATACGGCGGTGTACCGCTCCCCCTGGCCATACAGCCAGCCCTGAGCCCCCCGCCGGGCCAGGTACAGCAGGGCCTGGAAATTGGCGATGGTGTGGTCCGTCCGGCGGCCGCCCATGCCGCCGTAGATGTGGAACTCCGTTTCCCCGCGCTCCAGGCCGGTCTTCACCGCCAGCATGGTGTCGGTGTCGTCCTTCTCCACCGGCACCCGGAGAATGTTGGGGAAGTCGGGCTGGGTGCTGAGGGAGTCGAAATCCCCCAGCAGCAGGTCCGGGGTGATGCCGGTCTTGCGGCAGGCCAGCCAGCCGCCATCGGCGGCGATGATGAAGTCGTCGGCCCGGGGACAGCGGTCCAGGCCGTAAAAGCTGCCTGCACCGAAAATATAGCATGCCATAGCGTTTCCTCAGTCGTGATGATGGTGGGGCGCTTCGGCGGCGGTGTTTTCCTTGCCGGTAAGCTCCCGGGGGGTGATCCGGATCACCTTTGTGGCGGGGCCGTATTTTTCCACGGACTCCGTGAAGCGGCCCATGCCCTTGGGATCAAAGGCGGAGCACAGCAGAAGCAGGGCCCGGGTCCACTCGCCCTGGTCCGTCACCACCTCCGCCCGGCCCCGCAGAACGGCGCTGGCATAGGCCATGGTGAAGGCGTTGGGCACCGCCGTGGCGTGGGACACCGCCGACAGGCACACCTCTGCACCGTCCTTCAGAAGCTCCCACTTTTCTCCGGCTCCGGCGCAGTGGAAATAGACCACGTGGTACTCCTCGTCCACGGCCTGGTTCACCGGCACGGCGTAGGGGCGGCCCTGGCCGTCCGTCAGGGACAGGGTGGCATAGGGGGCCTTTTTCAGCACCTCCCAGGCAAAGCTCCGGTCCCGTTCTCTGTCTTTTCTTCGCATGTTTCTTCCTCCTTTGCCGCCGGGCGGCTGTTTACAGTTTGCACCAAAAGGCATGGTTTGTCAACGGCGGCATACCATGGAAGCAGGAATTTTTTTCGGAAAGGAACTGCCTGCCATGACTTATCCCTATATCCTGCCGCCGCTGCCCTATGCCCCGGCGGCTCTGGAGCCAAACCTGGGGCGCTCGTCGGTGCGGCTGCACCACGACGCGTTCTTTGCCGCCTATGTGGACCGACTCAATGGGGCGTTGGTGCCCTGGACCCAATATCAGGACTGGCCGCTGGAGCGGCTGCTGCTGCACTGGTGCCAGCTGCCCCGGACCCTGGGCCAGGCGGTGCGCCGCTATGGCGGGGGCGTGTATAACCACGGGCTGTATTTTTCCTCCCTGGCCCCGGCCCGGACCACCAAGCCCTCCGGGGAGCTGCTGGCGGAGGTGGAGCACAGCTTCGGCTCCGTGGAGGGGCTGCACCGCAGCCTGAAGAACGCTGCCATGAGCGTGTTCGGCAGCGGATGGGTGTGGCTGGTGTGCTGCTCCGGGGGGCTGCAGGTCACCTGCACCGCCAACCAGGACACGCCGCTGCCCCTGTGGCCCCTGTTCAACGTGGACCTGTGGGAGCACGCGTTTATCCCGGACTATGAGAACCGGCGGGAGGACTATGTGGAGGCGGCGCTGGCCATCATCGACTGGGACGCGGCCTCCCGCCGGTTCCGGCAGCGAACGGCAGGGAAGGGGGAGTGAAGCGCAAAACGGGCGGGGCCGAAGCCCCGTCCGTTTGAGACTGTTCAAAAAGGGCGTTGCCTTTTTGAACAAAAGGCTTGCAGTCTGCCGCACGCATAATTTGTCCGCCACGGGCGAACAAATTCCACACTTGCAGACTGAGAAGTATTTTTTGCCAGGTACACGCCCCGGCAAAAAATGATTCCATTTTATTTGCCGCCTGCGGACGGCAAACTCTGCGAGGCCTTTTTGACAAGCTGAGATGCAGGCACCCGTTTCACGGATGCCTGCATCGGGAGCATGATGTATCAGTCCATCGCCGGGCGCTCGTCACCCATGAAGAACACCGCCACGGTGCCGGGGCCGCTGTGGGACCCGATGATGGTGCCGATGTCGCACAGGCGGATCTTGCCCCGGAGCCTGGGGAACCGCCCCTCCAGAGCGTCGATGAGCATCTGCGCGTCCTCCGGGCACTGGGAGTGGCACACGAAGCAGCGCTGGTCATAGTCCCGGCCGCCCTGGGCGTGCTCCTCCATGGCGTTTACCGTGGCCTCCACGGCCTTCTTCTTGCCCCGGACCTTGCCGTAGGCCTTGATGGCCCCCTTGTCGTCCAGCCGCATAATGGGGCAGATGTTCATGATGGTGGCCACCATGGCCGCCGCACCGGACACCCGGCCCGTGCGCCGGAACTGGGTCATATCGGAAGAGAAGAACTGGTGGTGCACCTTGTTGCGGTTCCGCAGCACCCACTGGGCCGTCTCCTCCAGGGTGGCCCCGGCGTCCCGCATATCCGCCGCCGTGTCCACCAGCAGACCGTAGCCGGAGGAGGAGCACAGGGAGTCGATGACCACGATCTTCTTGTCGGGATACTTCTCCTGCAGCAGTTTTCCGGCGGCCTGGGCGTTGTGCACCGAGCCGGACTGGCCGGAGGTGAAGGCAATGTGCAGCAGGTCGCCCTTTTGCAGCTGCTCCTCAAAGAAATCCAGATAATCGGCCACGTTGATCTGGGACGTCTGGGGAAGCTGGCCCGCCTTCAGGAAGCCGTAAAACCGGGGCAGAGCCGCCGGATCCCGGCCCATATCGTCCACATACTCCTGGTCACCCACCACATAGTGGTAAAACAGCACCGGGATGTCCCGCTGGGCCATGTACGCATAGGGCAGGTCTACCGTGGAGCAGCAGCTCAGTACAAATTTCCGTTCCATATCCTTTCTCCCTTTCGATTGAATAGAACTTGGTATGCATATTATACCAAAATTGGATGAAAAGTCAAACCTTCCGCCCTATACATCCGGGATGCATTGTCCAGACGGAAAAAACGGGGGCCGCGGCCCCCGTTTTTTTACTGCGCTCAGTCGTGCCGCTCTGCTTGATGCTCCAGCACGGCTCCGGTGGCGGCGTCGATGACATATTCATATTCCATGCCGCCGGACTTGAACTCCACCTCATACACGGCCCGGCCGTTTTCGTTGTCCCATTCCACCTGAAGCTCCTGCACCTGGCCTTCGGACAAGCCCGCGTGCTTCAGGGCCGCGGCCTTGGCGGCCTGGGCGCCGATGTCGGTGCCGCCGGTGCCGCCGCGAAGGTTCTCCTTCTCATAGTCCAGCACGCGGCCGGTGGCGGCGTCCACGGTGACCTCATAAGCGGCGCTGTCGGTGTGGAACTCCAGCTCATACTCCAGTCGCCCGTCGTCATAGTCCCGCTCCGCCTTGGTAAAGACGGCGGTGGACAGACCCGTGTGCTTCAAAGCAGCGCTCTTGGCGGCCTCCATGCCAATGTCACCGGAGGGGTTCACGGGAGTGGAGGGCTGCACATTGGCCGGGCCGCTGAGCACCTGGCCGGTATACGCCTCCACCTTATACTCCAACTCGCCCTTGCCGGACACCTGGAACTCCACCTCATAGTGGGCGGGATTCTCGTCCAGCTCCGGGTCCACGTCCGCGTCGGTGATGTCCGCCGTGGTCAGGCCCGCATACTGGGCCGCCGCCTCCAGAGCCGCCTGCATGCCGATGGGCATCCCCGGCGCACCGGCCTCGATCAGGTCCCGCAGCTCCTCCACGGACAGCTGGGCCAGCCCCTCGAAGGTCAGGCTGCCGTTCAGGGTCATGGCCTGGCGGATCAGGGCCGCCTTGCCGGTGGAGATGTTGTTGGCCTTGGCCTGCTTTTCCAGCTCCTTGTCCTGCTGCACCGTCTGGCTCAGGACAGCGGCCTGGGAGTCGCCCAAAGCGCCGCCCGCAACACTGGTCAGTTCCTGCTGAAGACGCTGAGCCCGGGCCTGGTCCTTATCCTCCACGGAGATGAGAATGGCGGAGGACAGACTGTCCAGATACCCGCACCGCACCAGGCTGCCCACGATGGCGTTCACCGCCACGTCCGCCTTGACGCCCTTCAGGTCCCTGCCGCCGTCCATATCCTCCAGCACGGCCTGGGCCTCCTGGTTCAGGGCCTGGCAGGACACCACCTTTTCCCGGCTGTTCACCCGCAGCTCGATGCTGGGATTCACGTCCAGGGACACCACCGAGGTCACGGCGTGGGCCTGCTGCACCAGCAGACCGCCGCCGCCCAGCAGCAGCATCGCCAGGCAGGCCGCCACCGTCTGCATCCATTTCTTCATTCGGTTATTCTTCTTTTTCATAGGGACTACCGTTCCTTTCCGCTCTGTACAGCGGGAGAGCACGCCGTCCACGTCGTCCGGCGCGGTCTTGTCCAGCGCGGCGGAAAGCCTGCGTTCCATCTGATCGTTGGTCATCGGGCGTCATCTCCTTCCATGTAAGCTCGCATCTTTTTCAATGCTCTGTGATATTTTGACAGGACGGTTGCCAGGGGCAGGCCCAGCGCCTGACCGATTTCCCGGTGCTTCAGGCCCGCCGTGTGCAGCAGGACGATCCGCCGCTCCTCCTCTCCCAGCACCGCCAGGGCGTCCTGCAGAAGCAGCCGCTCCTGGCTGTCCAGCCCCGGGCAGTTGTCGGGGATGGCGTGCCACTCCTGGTCCTCCATGGTCACCTGACGGCTCTCCCGCCGCAGGTGCATCAGGCACAGATTCCGGCACACTGCCAGGATCCACCCAACAGGCGAGCCTGTGGGCCGGTACTGTCCCGCCGTGTCCCAGATGTGAACGAACACATCCTGGGTCAGGTCCTGGGCGTCGTGGGCGTTGCGGAGATAGGACAGGGCCAGACCGTACACCGCCGTTCGGGTGCGGCGATATAGTTCGGCCAGATCATCTTGGCTTCCTGCGGCCACTCCCGAAAGCAGCCGCCGAAGCTCCTGGACCTCCTCCGCAGGGAGGGATGAAGTTGTGTTGTCAATCCTGTGCAGCATCTCTTTTGTCTCCTGTCATCTGGATAATGCACGGCAAGGCGGTTTTATTGCGTCCCCCGAAAAAAATTTCCCAAAATTTTTCTTTTATTTTATCATGCCGCCTCACGGATTTCCAGCTTGTCAAAAAATTCTTTTTTGACAAGCCGCGTGCGTCTCTTTCTGCTCCTTGTACAAAAGAATAAAAAGAGGTATAATAAAACGGATCAAACGAATTAGGAGGTCCCTTCCATGAAGCTCATGGTCCTGGACGGCAACAGTATATTGAACCGCGCCTATTACGGCATCCGCCCCCTGTCCACCCGGGATGGGCTGTATACCCACGCGGTATACGGCTTCATCACCACCCTCCAGCGCCTGCTGGACGAGGAAAACCCGGAGGCCCTGTGCGTCACCTTCGACCGCCGGGAGCCCACCTTCCGCCACCGGGCAGACGCGGAATACAAGGCCCAGCGCAAGCCCATGCCCCCGGAGCTGGCCATGCAGCTGCCGGTGATGAAGCAGGTGCTTTCGGCCATGTCCGTGCCCTGCTATGAACTGGCGGGGTACGAGGCCGACGACCTCATCGGCACCATCAGCCGCAAATGCCAGGCGGCGGGGTGGGATTGCGTCATCGTCACCGGCGACAAGGACAGCCTGCAGCTGATCACCGACCGCACCAAGGTGAAGCTGGTGTCCACCCGTATGGGCCAGACCACCACCAAGGATATGACCCCGGAGACCTTCCGGGAGCAGTACGGCTTCGACCCCATCCACATGATCGACCTGAAGGCCCTGATGGGCGACACTTCGGACAACATTCCCGGCGTGCCGGGGGTAGGGGAAAAGACCGCCATGGCCCTGGTGCAGGAATACGGCGCCATTGACGAGATCTATCGCCTGCTGCCGGACCTGCACGCCAAGCCCGCCGCCATCCGCAAGCTGACGGAGGGGGAGGAGTCCGCCCGCCACAGCTATTGGCTGGCCACCATCGTCACCGACGCCCCCCTGGACTTTGACCCGGCGGAAAATCTCCGCCGGCCCTTCCGCCCGGAGCTTTACGACCTGTTCCTGCGGCTGGAATTTCAGAAGCTCATCGACAAATACCACCTGCGCCCCCACCAGGAGACGGCGGAGAAGCCGGAGGTTACCGCCACGGTGGTCCCCGTGGAAACGGAGGAGCAGGCCCGGACTCTGCTGGAGGAGTGGCGCAGGGCCGATCACGTGGCCCTGTACGCCGCAGCAGACCTGATGGCCATCTCTGTCCATTGGGATACCGGCGAGAGCACGGCACAGATGGCGGAGCTGTGGTCCGGGGGCTATCAGGGGAACTGGAACGCCCTGCTGGGGGCGCTGCTTGCCGCCGATATCCCCAAGGTGTCCCACAACGTCAAGGACCTGATGCGCGCCCTGCTGGACGCGGGTCTTCCGGCGGAGGGCTTCGTGTTCGACACCGCCCTGGCGGCGTATCTGCTGGATGCCACGGCGGGGGGCTATGACCTGCCCCGGCTGTTTGTGTCGTATTTCAACCAGGAGCTGGAAAAGCCCGCCCATCTGGAGCCGGACGCCTTCTCCCCTCTGGGAGACCGGGCTGCCGCCTGGGCGTCGCTGCACAGCTATGGCGCAGCGATAGAGGCCCTGTATGGTGTGCTTTTGCCCCGGCTCCGGGAGCAGGGCATGGAAAAGCTGTACTTCGATGTGGAGCTTCCTCTGTGCCGGGTGCTGGCGGATATGGAGCGCAGCGGCTTTTTGGTGGACGGCGGGGCCCTGGCCCGGTTTGGCCGGGAGCTGTCCGACACCATCGACCGGCTGGAGCAGCGGATTTACGCCGCCGCCGGGCAGCAGTTCAACATCAATTCCCCCAAGCAGCTGGGAAAGGTCCTGTTTGAGGACCTGGGCCTGCCCCACGGGAAAAAGACCAAAACCGGCTGGTCCACCAACGCCGACGTGCTGGAGAAGCTGAAGGACCACCCCCTGGTGGCGGACGTGCTGACCTACCGGCAGTATGCCAAGCTGAAAAGCACCTATGCCGACGGCCTGCTGAAGGTCATCGACCCGGATGGCCGCATCCGCACCAGCTTCCAGATGACGGTAACGGCCACCGGCCGCCTGTCCTCCACGGAGCCGAATCTTCAGAATATCCCCACCCGCACGGAGCTGGGCAGCAAAATGCGGGAGATGTTTGTGGCGGCCCCGGGCCATGTGCTGGTGGACGCTGACTATTCCCAGATCGAGCTGCGGCTGCTGGCCCACATCTCCGGCGACACCGCTATGCAGCAGGCCTTCCTGTCCGGCGCGGACTTCCACACCGTCACCGCCGCCCGGGTGTTCCATGTGCCCCAGGACCAGGTGACCCACCAGATGCGCTCCCGGGCCAAGGCCGTGAACTTCGGCATTGTCTATGGCATTTCCGCCTTCTCCCTGTCCCAGGATATTGGCGTCACGGTGCAGGAGGCCAAGGAGTATATGGACCGGTATTTTGCCACCTATACCGGGGTGAAGCAGTATATGACGGACGTGGTGGACAAGGCCCGGGAGCAGGGCTATGTGGAGACCCTGTGGCACCGCCGCCGGGCTTTGCCGGAGCTGAAAAGCTCCAACTTCAATATGCGGTCCTTCGGCGAGCGGGTGGCCCTGAATATGCCCATCCAGGGCACGGCGGCGGACATCATCAAGCTGGCCATGGTCCGGGTCCACAGCCGCCTGGCCCGGGAGGGCCTGGCCGCCCGGCTGATTATGCAGGTCCACGATGAGCTGATCGTGGAGTGTCCGGAGGAGGAGGCCCCCCGGGTGGAGGCCCTTTTGCAGCAGGAGATGCAGGGCGTGGCGGAGCTGTCCGTCCCCCTGCTGGCGGAGGCCCACACCGGCCGCAACTGGCTGGCCGCCAAGGGCTGATATTGCGTAACGAAACCATTAAGGAGCAAATACCATGACTGATTATTTTGCCGTGCAGCTGCCGCCGGAGCAGATCCGCAGCATCAGCTCCATCGGCCTGGCCCATATAGGCGACGCGGTGTATGAGCTGCTGGTGCGCACCTGGCTGTGCGCTGGGGGCAAGGCCACGGGAAAGGGCCTGCACCGGGCCGCGGTGGCCCTGGTGTGCGCCCCCCGGCAGGCGGAGCTGGCGGAGAAAATTCTCCCCCTGCTGACCCAGGAGGAGCAGGACGTGTTCCGCCGGGGCCGCAACGCCAACGTCCATTCCATCCCGGCCCATGCCAGCCGGGCCCAGTATCAGCAGGCCACGGCCCTGGAGGCTCTGCTGGGCTATCTGTATCTCCAGGGGCGGCGGGACCGGGCCAACGAGCTGTTCTGCCGGATGATGGAGGGGGAGTAATATGCCGCTGGACGCCATTTGCCTGAGTGCCGTGGTCCGGGAGACCGCCGCCCAGGCGGAAAACACCCGCATAGAGAAGATTCAGCAGCCCGCCCGGGACCAGGTGGTGCTGCTGCTGCGGGGCGGGCGGCGGCTGCTGCTGTGCGCCGGAGCCACCCAGCCCCGGCTGCACCTGACGGAGCAGCTGCGGGACAATCCCTCCCAGCCGCCCATGTTCTGTATGCTGCTGCGCAAGCACCTGGCAGGAGGGCGCATTTTGTCCGTTGTCCAGGAGCCCCTGGAGCGGGTGGTGACCCTGACCATCCAGGCCGCCGACGAGCTGGGGGAGCAGCGCCAGTGGCGTCTGATCCTGGAGGCCATGCCCCGGCACGCCAATCTCATCCTGGTGGACCACCAGGGCCGGATCACCGACTGCCTGCGGCGGGTGGACTTCGAGATGTCCCAGCAGCGGCAGGTGCTGCCAGGCCTGTTCTATCATCTGCCGCCCCGGCAGGAAAAGCGCTCGCCGCTGGAGATCACACGGGAGGAATTTCTGGAACTGCTGTCCGCCCTGCCGGAGGATACGCCTCTGGACGGGTGGCTGCTGGACACCTTCACGGCCCTGCCGCCGCTGATGGCCCGGGAGCTGGTCTGCGCCGCATACGGTGAGACAGACGCCCGTTTGTCCCGGGACAGGGGCGAAAAATTGTGGGACAGCCTTGGGACATGGCGGGACAGAATTGCCGGCGGCGGCTTTGTGCCCACCCTGCTGCGCCGGGCCGGCCGGCCGGCGGATTTTACCTATTGTCCCATCACCCAATACGGCCCGGCCATGGAGCAGGAGACCTTCGATTCCTTCGGCCGGCTGCTGGATGAATTTTATGAGGGCCGGGACCAGGCGGACCGGGTCCGGCAGAAGGGCCAGGACCTGATGAAGTCCGCCACGGCAGCCCGGGACCGGGTGCGCCGGAAGCTGGCGGCCCAGGAGAAGGAGCTGGCCGCCACCCGGGACCGGGAGCGGCTGCGCATCTGCGGCGAGCTGATCACCGCCAACCTCTACCGCATGGAGCGGGGCATGAACCGCCTGACGGCAGAAAATTACTATGAGGACGGTTGCCCACCAATGGACATCCCGCTGGATGTGCGGCTGGGGCCCCAGGAAAACGCCGCCCGGTATTTCAAGCAGTATGCCAAGGCCAAGACCGCCGAAAAAATTCTGACGGAGCAGCTGGAAAAGGGCCGGGAGGAGCTGACGTACCTGGAGAGCGTGGTGCAGGAGCTGTCCCAGGCGGAGGCGGAGCAGGATTTCAACGACATCCGCGCTGAGTTGGAGAGCGGCGGTTATCTGAAAAACCGGGGCAAAAAGCAGCCGGGCTTTCAGCGGGCCTCCAAACCCAGGCAGTTTGTGTCCTCCGCCGGACTGCGGATCCTGGTGGGACGCAGCAACCGGCAGAACGACCGGCTCACCGCCAAGGAGGCCGACCGGAGGGATATCTGGCTCCACACCCAGAAGATCCACGGCTCCCATGTGATTCTGTGCACCGGGGGCCAGGAGCCGGACGAGACCAGCCTGTATGAGGCGGCGTGCCTGGCGGCGTACTATTCCCAGGGCCGGGAGGCTGGGAAGGTGCCGGTGGATTACACCCCGGTGCGGTATGTGAAAAAGCCCGCCGGGGCCGCATTGGTTTTGCGGGAACTTCAAACAGTATTCGGGCAACGAGGCGGCTTTGCCCGTCGACCAGCACGAACTGATTGCGCTGATAGCCCCGCGCCCGGTGTATATCGCCAGCGCTGTCGAGGACCGTTGGGCCGATCCGAAAGGCGAGTTCCTCGCGGGGGTCCACGCCACGCCGGTCTACGAGTTGTTCGGCCTGGTGGGACTTTCGGGAACGGAACTGCCCCAAACCGACGCGCCCGTGCTGTCGGGACACATCGGCCACCACGTCCGTTCGGGCGACCACGACATCACGCTCTACGACTGGCGGCAATTCGTGAAATTCGCGGACAAACACCTGAAACGATAATCTAAAACAACACCATACATGAAAAACCGGTTTATAAAACTGCTTCTCGCGGCCGTGCTGTTGGGCTCCCTCTCCCCGGCGGCCGCCCAGACCCGCGAAATGGACCTCTCGGGAGAGTGGAGGTTCCAGACGGACGTGATGGATTTCCGCAGGGGATCGCTTTCGCCGCGCTACAACCACCAACTCCAGGAGACCATCATGCTCCCCGGCATCACCGACGACTACAAAATCGGCTACAAATCGCCCTACCGCCATGTCGACCGCCTGACGCGCGTCTACGAGTACATGGGTCCGGCGTGGTATCAGCGCGACATCGAGTTCCCGGCCGACTGGAAGGGCAAGTGCATCTTCCTCTATTTCGAACGCACCCACTGGCTCAGCTCGGTATGGGTCGACACCAAGGAGGTGAGCCGACTGGACTACATCAGCGTCCCCCACAACCACGACCTGACGGATTTCGTCACCCCGGGCAAGACGCACCGCATCACGGTGTGCATCGACAACCGGTTCCAGTACAACACCCACAAATGGAACCACGCCCACACGGAGTTCACGCAGATCAACTGGAACGGCATCCTCGGCGAGATGAAACTCGTGGCCGTAGACCCCGTTTACATCGACGACATGCAGCTGTATCCCGACCTCGCGACGAACAGCGTCGACGTGCGCCTGAAGATCGACAACCGCACGAAAAAGCCTTTCGAAGGAAAGGCGCTGCTCACCGTCTCGGGCAACGGCTTGCACGTAACGAAGGAGGTACCTGTCGGCGGCGAAGCGGAGGAGATCGACCTGACCGAAACCGTCGCGCTGGGCCGGGAGGCCAAACTCTGGGACGAATTCAACCCGAACCTCTACACCGTGGAGTGCACGCTGCTGACCGGCGCCGGAAAAGAGTCCTTCGAACATAAGAAGTCGGCGACCTTCGGCATGCGCGAAGTGGCGCAGGGCCGCAACCACATCCTGCTCAACGGCCGTCCGCTCCACCTGCGCGGAACCGTCGAGAACGCCGTGTTCCCGAAAACGGGCCACGCCCCGGTCTGCGACGCCGAATGGGAGCGTATCATGCGCATCGTCAAGGACTACGGACTGAACCACATCCGTTTCCACTCGTGGTGCCCTCCCGCCGCGGCTTTCCGCATGGCCGACCGCCACGGCGTCTACCTCGAAGTCGAGATGCCCATGTGGGGCAAGGACGCCGAGCCGGACGAAGCGCGCTACGACTTCTTCCGCCGCGAGATGCGCGCCATCCTCAAGGAGTACGGCAACCACCCCTCGTTCGTCCTCTACTGCAACGGCAACGAGATCACCGGCAACTTCGACTTCATCGAGGAGCTGACCGCCGACGGCCGCAAACTCGACACGCGGCATCTGTACAGCGGTTCGACGGCCCGCACGCGCGTCCCGTCCGACCAGTATTACGTCTCGCAGCAGACCAACAAAGGCCCCGTGAAGGTCTACGAGGGACGGCCCTCGACCGACTGGGACCGCAGCAAGGAGTCGGACGTGGACGTTCCGGTAATTTCCCACGAGTCGGGCCAGCGGTGCGTCTATCCCGACTTCCGCGAGATCGGGAAATACACGGGACCGGTCGAGGCCCGAAACTTCGAACTGTGGCGCGAGATGCTCACCGCCAACGGCATGGGAGATCAGGCCGTTCCAATTTCCTTTATTCAGAATCAAACGTCCGAGCCGCGCCAAATCCCGGGCCGTCGTATTGAAACAACAATATGTTTTCTCATCCCCGTCTTCCCGGTCCAGGTTCCACAAAGCGTCGTTGCAGGCTCCCAGGGGTTTCCATAATTTTCTTTCAGCATATTCACTGATACTCTCCGGGCTATGGACTTTCACTTCTGTCTTAAAGATCCCCCACTCATATTCCTTCTCTTTATGCACCTTATCTAAAGCTGCTTCGAGCACAAATGAAAGTAATTGAGTATCACCGCTTTTATAGGAATACTTTTTTCCAGGTTCTTCGACTACTTTCAAATCCATAATCAAATCCCGGATCCGATCACCATAGTAAGCCTGAGTGGTTTTCGAAATCAGGGCGGTATAGGCTTCATCCCAGTCCAATCCCGAACTCATCGTCAAAAGATTGCGGATCGTAATTTTATCCCCCTCCCCGAATTCAGGCAAATATTTGCTGACTTTATCGTCCAGACTTTCGATAAATCCTTCGTCATAAGCTATGCCGACCAGCAGGCCGACAATACTTTTGGTAGCGGAAAATATATTGGAAAGCTTTTGCGGTGTCCAATCTTCCCGGTATTCCTCATACCGGATACTATCGTCCTGAATGACGAGATAAGCCACCGTTCCGTATTTTTCGAGATACGCCTCTTCGTCGTCGGTCATCCGGTATCGATTGGCGTCCCTGGCCACCGGCCATTCCCAGCAGGAATCAGCTTTTCCCACCGTATCCGACGGAAAAATATAGGTATCCGAAATATCCGGGAACCAGTGAATCAAAGCCTCCTGCATATAAGTCGGCATCAGCAGAAACAGCAGGGCAATCCCCAGAAACAGCAGGGCACTGATTTTTTTCCATTTTCTACTCTTCATATTCCGCCGAACTTTTCTTTAACCTCCCTTTTCACATTCCCTCAAATCCTCGGTTGTCAAACGTTCCGGTAAGAAACGGGTGACATCCCCGCCGTTCAAATAAATATTACGGACAATCGTCGAACTTACAAACGTATGCTCGGTCGAGGTCAGCACAAAGACCGTCTCGATACGTCCGTCCATGGCCCGGTTAGCTTGTCCGACAGCACGTTCGTATTCAAAATCGGCCGCCGTCCTCAGGCCCCGGATAATGATGTGGGCATTCACCTGCCTGCAAAAATCTACGGTCAAACCGAAATAAGGTTCTACCGTCACCCGATCGGTATCTTCAAAAGCCTTTCTAATCAAACGAATACGACAATCCGTATCGAGAAATTCCTTCTTAACGGGATTGACACCGACAGCAATAATAATCTTATCGAACAATTTCAAGCCCCTTCTTACGATCTCTTCATGCCCGACCGTAAAAGGATCAAAGGATCCGGGAAATACAGCAATTTTTTCCATAGTCGAATAAATCAATCCGGCAAACATAGCGAAACAAACGTTATAAATAAAAGAAAAAGTCAAAAATATTGCCATTCACTTACAATTTAGAAGCAGAAACAAATTCTCACAAACAATTAATGAATTTTTTCTATATTTTCTTGCCACTTTATTAGAAGTTGTCGTTTAAATTTAATATGTTTGTACAAATCAAAATAACAAAATACAAACACTCAAGTTATGGCACAAAAATTATTAATCAGAGATCTTACTTTGAGAGACGGCCAGCAATCTTCTTTTGCAACCCGTATGACTCAGCAGCAGATCGACAGGGTATTACCGTTTTATAAAGATGCAAACTTCTATGCAATGGAAGTTTGGGGAGGAGCTGTTCCTGATTCAGTAATGCGTTACCTGAATGAAAATCCATGGGACAGATTGGAAAAAATCAAAGCCGTAGTGGGTAATGTATCCAAATTAACAGCATTATCCAGAGGTCGTAACCTATTCGGATATGCTCCTTACACAGACGAAATTATCGAAGGTTTCTGCCGCAATTCGATCGAATCGGGCTTAGGAATCATGCGTATTTTCGATGCCTTGAACGATGTGAACAACGTCAAATCGACCATTAAATATGTGAAGAAATACGGTGGAATTGCCGACTGTGCAGTATGTTACACCATCGACCCGAAATATCCGAAACTGGGCTTACTCGACAAATTGAAAGGTAAAAAGAATCCGGAACCTGTATTTACCAACGCCTATTTCCTGGACAAAGCAAAACAAATGGCTGCCCTGGGAGCCGACATGGTGACCATCAAAGATATGAGTGGTTTGATCCAACCTTCACGGATTGCAGAATTAATTCCGTTATTCAAACAGAATCTGTCTATTCCGGTAGATTTCCATACTCACTGTACCCCGGGTTATGGATTGGGTGCCGTCCTGATGGCTATCATCAAAGGCGTAGATATCGTCGATACCAATATCTGGAACTTTGCCGGCGGAACCGGAGCCCCTGCTATCGAACTGGTTTATATATTCTGTAAGAAATTAGGTGTCGAACTGGACGTCAACATGGAAGCCGTTGCTAAAATCAACAAAGAGCTTTACGGCATCCGTAAAGAACTGGAAGCGGTAGATGCCAGCAAGCAATTCCCGAATCCGTTCAACCCGTTGACAGACCAGTTACCAGCTGAAATCGACAAAGAATTCGATAAAGCGATCGAAGCTGCCAAAGCAAACAACGAAGAAGCCTTATTGAATGCTTGTCATGCTATCGAGGCGTATTTCAATTTCCCGAAACCCAATGAATTGGTAAAGAAAGCCGAAGTTCCCGGTGGTATGTACAGTAATATGGTCGCTCAGCTGAAACAATTGAATTCTATGGATATTCTGGAAAAAGCTATGGAATTGATTCCGACCGTACGTTTAGCAGCCGGATTGCCTCCTTTGGTAACTCCTACCAGCCAGATCGTCGGTGCACAAGCGGTTAACTGTGCTCTGGATATTAAAGCCGGGAAACCGATGTACAGCAATGTTTCCAATCAATTTGTGAACCTGGTGAAAGGGGAATATGGAAAAACTCCGGTCCCTGTAGATCCCGAATTCCGTCTGAAAATAGCAGGTACCCGCGAGGAAATCCCTTACGATACCAGCAAATACCAAATGCAGCCAAACCCCGAATTACCGGAAGCAGGCGGTGTGAAACTGGCTGCCAATGAGAAAGAAGTATTGTTGCTCGAACTCTTCCCGCAGGTAGCTAAAAACTTCCTGACTAAACAGAAAGTGGCTGCTTATGAAGCACAGCATAAAGCTGACGCACCCCAGGCAGAAAAAGTGGTTGCTGAAGAGAAGAAAAACGAACCGATCACCGGTAAGACGGTAAAAGCACCGATGCCGGGTAGTATTTTACGTTTCACCGTAAAACCAGGCAATACGGTAACCAAAGGTCAGACTGTAGTCATACTCGAAGCCATGAAAATGGAAAACAGCATCGCAACCGACTATGCAGGTACTGTAAAACGTT
>OODG01000213.1_pt1 | contig 40053 bp, 34 predicted proteins | sample 1671621 | NCBI WGS metagenome assembly OODG01 (sample SAMN06348175, study PRJEB24527) | human gut metagenome | biome: human gut; feature: ankylosing spondylitis patient; material: feces | host: Homo sapiens | place: China | collected 2015-10 | reverse complement strand
CCGCCGGGAGGGCAGTCCGGAAGGGGCTGTGTCCGCCGTACCGCCAGGTACGGCGATTTTTCTTGGTGAAAGCGGGCAGCGCTCCACCCCGCCGCGGCAGCGGGCGGTGGTTCAAATCCCCGCAGCGATCAGAAAATGTGCCGGTGGCACATTTTCCGCGTAGGCCCGGCGGCTGAGCCGCCGGGAGGGCAGTCCGGAAGGGGCTGTGTCCGCCGTACCGCCAGGTACGGCGGTTTTTCTTGGTGGGAGTGGGCAACGCTCCACCCCGCCGCGGCAGCGGGCAGTGGTTCAAATCCCCGCGGGTTCCCCTTCCCTGCTCCGGCCCGGGGACCGTCCGGACCGGGACAGACCTGGTGGCAGGCCAGTCCTGCCTGTCCACAAAGCCTGTTGTTTAAATAGAACATATGTTCTATATGAGCGTATATTATCACAGCTATTCTGTAATGTCAATATTAAATTTTAGTTTTGCTGTTGACAGGAGACGACAAACCGGGTATGATACAGCTGTGAGAAAATAACCCGCCTCAGGTGGGACCACGACCGAAAAGGAGGCATACGCCATGAGCTTTGGGCAGCGGCTGCGGGAGCGGCGCAAGGAACTGGGTATCAGCCAGGGGGAGTTGGCCAAAGCCCTGGGGGTCAGCCTCTCCGCTGTGAGCAACTATGAGAACGGACAGAACGCCGTCCGGGAGGACGTGCTGCTGCGGCTGTTCCAGGTGCTGGATGTGGACCCCAACTATCTCTATCAGGACGCCCTCACGGGCCGCAGCTTTGTCTGCTCCGCGGAGGAGCAGGCCCTGGTGCGGAAATACCGGGAGCTGTCCACGCCGGGCCGCCAAACCCTCCACGCAGTGGCAGACGCCCTGGGAGCCTACCAGGCGGACCTGGAGGCCGCCGCGCCCCCTTCAGAGGTCCGGCAGATCCCCCTGTATCGCTGCCCGGCGGCAGCGGGGCTGGCCGCTCCGGTGTTTGGCGAGGACTTTGATTATATTGATGTTACCGGCAATGTGCCCCGGGGGGCGGAACTGGCGGTGCGCATCCAGGGGGACTCCATGGAGCCCTGGATTCAGGATGGCTCTGTGGTCTACGTCAACCACGATCCTCTGCAGAATGGGGATGTAGGTATTTTCTGCGTGGATGGAGCCATGGTCTGTAAGCAGTACGTCCGGGATGGTCTGGGGATGGTCTATCTGTTTTCCCTGAACCGCCGCCGTGCGGATATGGATATCCTCCTCCCTCCCAGCAGCGGACGGAGCCTGGCCTGTTTTGGCCGGGTACTGCTGCCGGGGCGGCCGGATATCCCTGGTCAATAAAGAACATAAGCCCGGATCACTTCCAGACGGATGTCTGGACTGACCCGGGCTTTGCCATGTCCCCCAATATGGCTCATTTATTTTTTCGGTGCCGCGGCCCATTCCTCCCGCCACAGCAGCAGATCGCTGCAGTAGCTGGTCAGCAGCAGAAGGAAGGACAAGGGCCACAGCAGGGACAGAGGGCCGCTGTACTGACCCAGGGGGATACTGCCTGCCAAAACTACCCGCAGCAGGGCGTACAGCAGCAGGACGGCCAGAGAGAGGTATTGGGTCCATAGGGCCAGCAGGGTGTGGAGAACGGCCTGCCGCCGGGACCGGCGGCGGCGCCGGAGATAGGGAGCCAGGTCGATGACTTTGGACGGAGTGCTGGGGGGGATGGAAACGGCAGAGCGGATGGAAGCGGGGCATGCCATAGTGGTCCCTCCTTGTACAATGATCTGATATGGTCAGCCGGGGCGGTGAGGCACCGGACTTGTCCTACTGTATGCAGGATATCAGAACAATAGTACGAAAAAACGGACTGCTGGAGTTGGGAAAAAATATGCGGGCACAGCCAAAGCTGTACCCGCATATTTTTGTCACGGAATGATGGGGGAAAAACGTTCAGATCACGCCCTGGGACACCATGGCGTCGGCCACCTTCCGGAAGCCGGCCACATTGGCGCCTACCACCAGGTCGCCGGGAACGCCGCACTCCAGAGAGGCGTCATAGGCGTTGTGGAAGATCCCCACCATGATCTCTTTGAGCTTGGCGTCCACCTCCTGGAAGGACCAGGCGGCACGCAGTACGTTCTGGCTGATCTCCAGGCCGCTGGTGGCCACGCCGCCGGCGTTGGCGGCCTTGGCCGGGGCAAAGAGGAGCCCGGCCTTCTGGAACACCTGGATGGCCTCCGGGCGGCAGGGCATATTGGCGCCCTCCGCCACTGCCATGGCGCCGTTTTTCACGATGGTCTCCGCCATAGCCCCGTCGATCTCGTTCTGGGTGGCGCAGGGCAGGGCGATGTGGCAGGGGATATTCCAGATCCCCTGGAAGCCGGGGGTGTAGGAGCTGCCGGGCACCTCCTGGGCATAGGCGCTGATGCGGCCCCGGCGGCGGAGCTTGATGTCCTTGACCACGTCCAGCTTGATGCCCTCGGGGTCGTGAATATAGCCGGCGGAGTCACTGAGGGCCACCACCCTGGCCCCCAGAGCCTGGGCCTTCTCGCAGGCGAAGATGGCCACGTTGCCGGAACCGGAGATTACCACAGTCTTGCCGTCAAAGCTGGTGTTTCCCTGGCAGCGGAGCATCTCCTCGGTGAGGTAGCACAGACCGTAGCCGGTGGCCTCGGTGCGGACCAGGGAGCCGTTGAAGGCAAGCCCCTTGCCGGTAAGGGCTCCGGCGTCGTAGTCGCCGTGGATCAGACGGAAGCGGCCGAAGAGATAGCCGATCTCCCGGGCCCCCACGCCGATGTCCCCGGCGGGGATGTCCTTGAAGTGACCGATGTGGTGGCTCAGCTCCGTCATAAAGCTCTCGCAGAAGCGCATGATCTCCCCGTCGCTCTTGCCCTTGGGGTCGAAATCGGAGCCGCCCTTGGCCCCGCCCATGGGCAGGCCTGTGAGGCTGTTTTTCAGGATCTGCTCAAAGCCCAGGAACTTTAAGATGGAGAGGTTTACCGACGGGTGGAACCGCAGTCCCCCTTTGAAGGGGCCGATGGCGGAGTTGAACTGGACCCGGTAGCCGCGGTTGATGTGGACCTTCCCCTGGTCATCCACCCAAGGTACCCGGAAGGCGATCATCCGCTCCGGTTCCACAAAGGATTCGATGATGCCCCGCTCCTGGTACTCCGGATGCTGATCCACGATAAGATCCAGACTCTCCAGTACCTCCAGTACTGCCTGATGGAATTCCTTCTGATCCGGGTCCCGCCGCAGCACCTGGCTGTATACGTCCTGCAAATAGGCGCTTTTCAACATTTTTTCACCGATCCTTTCCTCCGCTCCCACGGAAAAGTATATTGATAATAGGTTACAGGAAAGGATATGCGGCGGGCAACGTTTGATCTTCCTAAATTTAATGAGCTAAAATTGATAATTTCGTTTATTTTTTACAACATAAAATAACTTTCTTTGAGAAATAGACAAAATAAAATTAGATTGTCTTTGAATGAAAGATTATGCTGCTGCACCGGGAAAAGAGATCAATATTGATACTTGGGACGCAGAAGGGCCAGCAGCGTAAGGGAAATGGCGGCGCCGATGGCTTCGGCCGCTACCACGGAGATCCAGATCCCCGTCTCTCCCAGCAGCAGGGGCATCAGAAACACCAGACCGCCCCGGAGCAGGAAGGAGCGCAGGAAGGAGATGAGGGCGGAGATGAGGCCGTTGCAGAGAGCGGTGAAGAAGGAGGAGGCAAAAATACTGACGCCGCAGAAGAAGTAACACAGGGCGAACAGACGGAAGCCGGATACAGTCATCTCCATCAGCGCCGGGTCATAGCCCACGAAGGCGGCGGAAAGCGGCCGGCAGAGCACCTCGGAGAGGAGCACCATGGCCAGGGAGGTGACAGTGATCACGGCCATGCTTTTGCGGAATACGTTTTGCAGCTCCTTGTGGTTGGCGGCGCCGTAGTGAAAGCTGACCACCGGGGCGCTGCCCACGGAGAAGCCCAGAAAGGCCGCCACAAATACGAAGTCCACGTACATCATCACGGAGTAGGCGGCCACGCCCTTCTCACCGATCAGGTCCATCAGCTGGATGTTGTAGAGGATGCCCACGACAGAGGAGGAGATATTGCTCATCAGCTCCGAGGAGCCGTTTTCACAGGCGTGGAAAAATTGCCGGGCATAGAAGCGGGTGGGGACGATGCGCAGCCCCTCCCGTCCGGGGAGCAGGAAGCCGATCAGAGGGATCAGCCCTCCCACGCAGTACCCCGCCACGGTGGCCAGGGCCGCCCCGGCGATCCCCATGTCCAGAAGGGCGATGAACACATAGTCCAGCACCATGTTGGTCCCCCCTGCCGCCAGGGAAAACACGAGCCCGGCGTGAGGCCGCTCCGCCACCACGAAAAAGCTCTGGAAGGAGGTCTGGAGCATGAAAGGCACGCTGCCTGCCAGGAGGATACGGCCATAGATGACGCAGTCATCCACCAGCAGGTCACTGGCGCCTGCCAGCCGGACAATAGGCTCCATAAAGATGACGCACACCAGGGACAGCGCTGCGCCCAGGCCTACCACGCACCAGACGAAGAGGGAGAAGTAGCGGTTGGCCAGGTCCCGGTCCCCCTCCCCCATGGTCCGGGCCACGATGGCGCTGCCGCCGGTGCCCAGCATAAAGCCGAAAGCGCCCACGATCATGGCGATGGGCATGACGATATTCACCGCCGACAGGGCCAGATCACCCACCAGATTGGATACGAACAGGCCATCCACCACGCTGTACAGGGAGGCCACCACCATCATGATCACCGACGGCAGAGTAAAGCGCAGCAGCCGGCCCAGGGTAAAATGGTCGGAAAGACGGATCTGCATGGGGCTCAGTCCTCCTTATTTTCCGCCAGGAACCGTTCTGCCTCCTGCCGCAGGGCCTCTACATGCCGCCGCTCCAGGGCCAGGATGGCCAGGCGCTCCTCTGGAGACAGGCGCAGGGCGGCCTGCTCCTCGATGGCCAGTACCCGATCCACAGAGGCTGCGGCCAGCTCTGATCCTGCCTCTGTGAGAAAGACTTCCTTACTGCGCCGGTCTCCCTGGGCGCTTTCCAGACGGATAAGGCCTTCTTCCTCCAGATTTTTCAGGGCGGAGTTGACGGTCTGCTTGCTGGAGCAGAGAATGCTGCACAGCTCCGCCTGTTTGAGAGGCCGGTCTGTCTCCCGCAGGGAGTAGAGCAGCCAGAAGGCGGTATCCGACAGGCCGAAGTATCCTGCCAGCCGGTGGTAGATAGCGTTGCTCTCCTTGTAGAGCCAATTATATGCCCGGAGAAATTCCGGAAAATGCAGTTCTTCCATGGGACCTCCTTTGTCCGAAATCGGACTTTTTCACAATGACAACCAGTATAGTCCGAAATCGGACGATTGTCAAGGGGAAGGGCGGATCGGCGCTATAAAAACAGCTGTCCCGGCGCAGTATCTGCGCCGGGACGGACCGGGAAGAAAAATGGTCTTAGTTTGTAGTAATGCAGATGTTGCCGGATACGCTGCCCAGGGTCAGGGCGGGGCCCTCTCCCTCTCTATGGAAAGACGGGCCCTGATTCTGGCCATTCCAGATAATTGTTCCCAGGCTGCTGGCCTCTACGCCGGCGCCGGGAACGGCAATGTCCATATCTCCAGAGACAGTGCCCACGTTGCCTGTTCCGGTCAGGTCCCCGGAGAAGGTGCAGGCCCCGGAGGTGGTGCCCAGATTCAGGGAGCCGGCGCTCCCTGTCAGGGACACGTCCCCGGAGGTGGCCGCGGCGTTCACGCTGTGGGCGCTAAGATCGGTGATGTCGATGTCGCCGGATGTGGAGGCCGCCTGGATCTCCCCGGCGGTGATGGCGGCAGCCGTCACGTTCCCGGAAGTGGTGCCGAGGTCCAGCGTATCTACGGTACGGTCAGAGAGCGTGATGTCTCCGGAGACTGTGGCCACGGATACGTCCGCCAGCTGGGCGTCCCGGGGGATGGTCACCACCACCTCCCAGTCCCCGGAAACAGAGGCCCCCTCCTTCGTCTTAGTGGAGAGATAGAGGGTCCCCCCTTCCACCTCTGCCCGGACCATCAGCTCGTCGGGGTGGAGCCGGTACCGCAGGCCGTAGGCATCCCCCTCCTCAAAGCGCACATCCGCCGCTATGACGGAGAGGGCCACATTGGAAAAGGGGTCCAGGGACAGCTGAGCGGCGTTCTCGCCGGAAACGGCGTCGCCACCGGAAGCAATGTCATCGTCAGAAACGGCATTATCTTCCGGAGAGGCCGCCTCCTGGCGGTTCTCCCCCTGGTGGTCATTCTGCAAGATGGCGCCCAGGTCTGAAATGCCATCGTTACGGTCCCGGTCGATAATGGTGCCGATGCCCAGCAGGACCGCGCCGGCTGCCAGCAGCACCACCGCGGCTATCAAAAGTTTTTTATTCATCTTTGGTCCTCCTCTCCGCGATCCTGGCAATTCCAGCACCGATCCAACCCAGGATATGTCTGGCAGCAAACAGAATCAAGGATATGATAATAATGATAACGGCCAGTATGATCATGGCGCTGCCCAGGAATTTCAGCCACAGTCCCGGGGCAAAAGTCAGCAGATATCCCCAGGATTCCGCTGCCAGGGAGATGAAAGTGCTGCCCAGGGCAAACACCGTAACCCCGATGGAGAAGCCTACCGCCAGGATCAGTACCAGGACAACAAACAGTACGATGAGAATCACCAGGATCAGGGGGAAGGTCACCGGCAGGGAAAACAGGGCCGCCAGGCCAATGATCAGGGCTTTCCCAGGGCTTCCCGGCCGTTTCTCTTCGCTGGCCTTCACGGCGGATTCAGCGTACAGGCGGGAGGCCAGGGCCTTGGGAGTACCGAAGCACTCCTCTAGTTCCTGATAAGTGGCAAAGCCCGCCTCCTGGGCGTACTCCCGGTAAAAGCGAAGGGCCTCCTCCCGCTCCTGGGCGGGCAGCCGGCCCAGCTGGGCTGCCAGTTCTGAAAAATAGCGCTCGCTTGTCATGCCTCATCCTCCCCCAGTAAGCTGTCCATATTCTTCTTGAATTGTTGCCACTCATCGATATAGCCCTCCAGCGCCTGCTGGCCTTGAGGGGTCAGCCGGTAGTAGCGGCGGTTGCGGCCCTGGTAGGGCATATCATAGGTGGAGAGAAGGCCGTTTTTTTCCAACCGGCGCAGGGCAGGATACAGAGATGTTTCCGATACGTCCAAAATGGTCCGAACCTCCTGGGTGAGAATGTAGCCGTAGGCATCTCCCCGGTGCAGGATGCTCAGTACCAGAAAATCCAACAGTGCGCCGCCTACCTGAAAACCCAAGGCCACCCCTCCTTCTTAATAATTTTATTATATTATAAAACGAATAATATATGCTGTCAATAGGGACCGTTTTTCCAATAAAAAACGGAGCCCGGAAGGGCTCCGCAGAAAGGTATGGACAGGATCAGCCTTTTTTGACCGCAATACAGCGATGCACGAGGAAAAACAGGCTGGTAGACAGCAGCACTCCGGCAAAATTGAGGATGATGTCGTTGGTATCAAAGCTGCGGCCGAAAACAGGCTGGAGCAGCTCGATGACAACAATCAGCAGTAGACCGGTCCACAGGGTGTTCCACCAGGATTTGTGGCCCCGGGAGAGCGGATAGAGGATGCCGAAGGGCAGGTACATCAGGATGTTCCCCAGGTTTTCCCGGGAAAAGCGGGCAAAGAAGTCGGGGACCAGGTCGAACTCCCCGTCAAACCAGTGGTAGATGATGCCGCTGGGCTGGTGGTAGAGGAGAAAATACCAGAGGCTTCCGATGACTTTGATCAGAAGGGTGAGGCACAAAAGGCCTGTCAGATAAGAAACAAGGAGGGAGGCCCAGATTTTCCGGGAGGTGGGAGAAACCTTGTCCCGGGCAAAGCGGCGGATGCCGTAGAGAAGTCCCGCCAGCAGGGCAAAGGGAAGCACCTGCAGGAAATAACCCGGGTAGGTATCAAAAAAGAAGTATTGAGCGGTCATAACAGCCCTCCTTGATCATAGTTGCTGTCATTATTATACTTTGCCGCTGGAAAAATGTCACTTTAAGGATTCTTTAAGACAAAATAAGGGCGGAAGCGCAAAGCCGCGCTTCCGCCTGCAAGGGATCAGTTGTCGTCCTCCCAGCATTTGCCGGGCTTCCCCACTTTGTAGTCCGCATAGATGGAGGAGGCGGCCTTCTGTCCCTCGGAAAGGACCCAGGACTCCTCCACCGGGAGCAGTCGCTTGTTTTCCACCAGCCGCTTGCCTGCCACCCATACGGAGTCCACATCGTGGCGGTTGGCGTTATATACGATGGTGGCCACCGGGTCATCGAACAGGGGGGTAAGATTGGGGCTGCGCAGATCCATCAGGATCACATCCGCCTGTTTACCGGCCTCCAGAGAGCCGATCTGCTCTCCCAGGCCCAGAGCCTGGGCGGGAACGATGGTGGACAGCCGCAGGGCTGTGTGGGCATCCGGCAGTTCGTTGGGACATCCGGCCATACGGGCGGCCATTACAGCGGTGCGCATATTGGTCCAGGGGTCCATGGTGACCCAGTCGGTACCGTAGGCCATACGCACCTTGCTGGGATAGAGCTGGGCGATGGGAGGGAATTTGCCCCGCTTGCCGTACATTTCTGCACAGTGGGCTACCGTAGCGCCGCCCTTCTCCAGAAGCTTGATGTCTGCTGTGGTAGCGCAGGTGCAGTGGGCTGCGATCAGGTCCTCCCCCATCAGGCCGGTCTCGTTCAGGTACTCCACCGGGGTCATGCCGTAGGTCTCCCGCAGGAAATCCACCTCCTGGTCCTTCTGGGCCACATGGATGTGGAAGCCTACCTGGTAGCGGCGGCCCAGTTCGACGATCTTTTTGGCCAGCTCCACCGAGACGGTGTCGGTGGCGTGGGGGCCAAAGCGGCAGAAGATCCGTCCGTCCTTGCCGTGATATTCTTCGATCAGACGGCAGTTCTCCTCCACCCGTGCAGCGCCCTCCTTGGGAATTCTGGTGTAGTCGTTGTACTGGATGGTGCCCAGATCGGTTTCGATGATCTTTTGTGCCAGTACGCCCCGCATGCCCAGCTGATCGATCGCCCGGGCAGTGGAACGCATATAGTGGTAGATATCGTTGATGCAGGTGACGCCTGCCTTGAGGCACTCCACGGCCCCCAGCATGCTCAGGGCGTAGGTGGTCTCCGGGGTCAGCAATCGCTCCATAGGAAACGCCAGACCATAGAACGCCCCCACGGGATCTTCCGTCATCCCTTTGAAAAGGGAGCCGCAGACGTGGGTGTGGACATCCACGATACCCGGCAGAACGGCCATGCCAGCCGCGTCCACGATCTTGTCAGCGTTGATGTCTGCTGGCGGGGCGCCTTCTCCCAGTGCCGCGATCCGGTCCTCCTCCAGCAGCAGCCAGCCCTTTTCCCATACCTGGTCCTGGGGGTCCTGGGTGATCACGATGCCGTTTTTTATCAGTGTTTTCACTGTGTAAGCTCCTTTCTACTCCATCCGTGAAAAGTGCCGGGGTCAATATCCTCATATTGCCTCTCCATTTTACCGTTGGCTGTAAAAGGGTGTCAATTCACTTCTTTGCCTTTGGCAGCCGGTACGCCAGAAAAGATCGGGAAAAGGGACCGGGGATATGGGCAGAGAGGAGAAAATCCGCTGCAGCTGCGGTTTCCAACAAACTCCTTGCAGCTTTTTTTGTAGTATGATATACTAAAAATACAACACATCTGAATACTCGCGCCCTATGGGCCCCATTTTATGTGGTAAAATACAGCTGCTGTTTTTGCGCTGTGTAGTATGGAAAAGATGTGATGCGCTAGTTGAAACTCTGTATTTTGTCAGCGCAATAATCCTTCATCGGAGGCATGGGAGGTGATTATGGAAAAAATATCTCCTGTCTGCAAATAAAAAAGAAGGATGTATGATTATGAAAAAGCTGCTTGCCTTACTTTTCGCGACCGTGCTGCTGACGCTTTGTGCCTGCGCCGATACAAACGGCACCGCACAGACCGATGCACAGACCGATGATCCCGGCACTGATGCTGCCCAGGTGCAGTATGACTATCAGCTGAAAGCCGGGGAAACCACTGAGGTCTACGATGTGACCTTCGAGGAAATGGTCACGGTTACTGTTGACCCTGCCAGTACACGGGACGGATCCAATGACGTGCGCAGCAATATCTATTTTGATAATTGCGTCTTTAACGGTGGTCTTACGATCGTGGGAGACTATCACGCCATGGTCAGCTTGGGTGGAGGCTGCTCTTTCGGGGAGGGTTCTGTTGTCACCTGCAAGGAGGTCACCGCTGGTGCTGCCAAGGAAGTCACGCTGGAAGATAACCTCATCAAGGTGTTCGTAGCCTGTGAGGGTGTCACTGTGGAGACGGAATCTGCTGTTGGCGTGCTGACCGATGGCCCCGATATTGTTTTTAATGGAACAACATACAGTAAAACCGAACTTGCGCCGGATACCGCTTTTCTGGGCGTGTACAGCGTCTACGAGGGTGATACCATGACGTACATCAAGCTGGCCATCGGTGAAGATGACAGCGTGGAAGTTTTGGATTGATTAAATAGGTAGGCCCCCTGCCGTTTACGACGGCAGGGGGCCTGTGTATTCTGTCTATGCGGATGGCTGTCGGCTATTCCGCTTAGTAGCTGAAAGAAGGTGTGACAGGTGCTATAAAAAATCATATATTGGGATATCATACTCCCATGGGCAATTCAGGGGACTCTGCCGCTGCCTGGTATGAGGTGTGATAACAGGGGGCGCATAAAAAAATCGGAGCATCCCGAAGGATACTCCGATGGTCCGAGTGACTGGATTCGAACCAGCGGCCTCTTGAACCCCATTCAAGCGCGATACCAAACTTCGCCACACCCGGATATGCTGTTTTGCTGAACTCAGCCTAAATAAGATAGCATATCCCGGCGCAAATTGCAAGCCTTATTTTCAAGTTTTTTTAAAAAAGCGACAAAAACTTTTTGTTTCTTCCTACATTGTTCCTTTCAGGTAACGGTAGTCCATTTTCATGATATTGCGCAGGAAGGGCGCGAGCAGTACGGCGTCCGCCGCCATCCAGGCAAAGGGATCGGCGAAGCAGAGGGCATAGACCGCCGCGCGCGGCGCATCGGAATTGACCGCGCCGCCCGCGATCAGCGGCGGCAGCAGCAGGCACACGCTCACGCGCGCGGCCAGCTCGGCCGCGCCCGCGCCGAGCACGAACTGCGGCTTGCCGATGCCCTGCACACAGTTGCGCACGACGAAGATGAAGCCGAGGAAGAGGTAGAGCGACAGGTCGACATAGAGATAGGTGTTGCCGTAGCGCATCGTCTCCGCCGTGACCTTATCGGGTGAGAGGAAGATATAGAGATACCCGCCGCCGCGCGAGAGCAGCAGTCCGGCCGCGATGGAGATGAGGCACATCGTCCAGACGATGATGAGCGCCTGCACCGTTCCTTTCTTGATGCGCGCGTGGTCGCCCGCACCGAGGTTCTGCGCGGTGAAGCTGGTCATCGCCGCGCCGAGGCCGTTGAGCGGCGTCATAAGGAGGTTATTGAGCTTGTTCGCCGCGCCGAAGCCGTTCTGCGCCGCGTTGGAGACCATTTCGCCGCCAAGCGTATCGAACTGCACGATGACGCTCTGCATCACGATGATGCCGATGGCGAGGACGGAGAACTGCAATCCGAGCGGGATGCCCTGAATGAGATGTCGCGTAACGTCGCGCCTTGTGATGCGCCAGTCCTCGCGGTGCAATCGCAGCTCGGGATACTTCAAAAAGGCGTAGAGAAAGCAGCCGAGCGTGCTGATGAGCTGCGCCGCAACGGTGGCGACGGCTGCGCCCGCGACGCCCCAGTGGAACGAGAGGATGAAGAGCAGATCCAGCCCCACGTTGAGGATTGTCGAGAAAAGCAGGAACGCGAGCGGCGTGGCGCTGTCGCCCATGCTGCGCAGGAACGAGCAGATGAAGTTATAGAAAAGCTGTGCGCCGATGCCGCCGAAGAGGATGGCGCAGTAGGTATAGGCCGCGCGGTAGACCTCCCCGCTCGCGGGCGTGACGTTGATCCACGCGAGCATGGGGTCGAGCAGCGCCAGCGCCAGCGCCGTGAGAACAGCGGTCAGCGCCGCGGAGAGGACGATCTGCGTCGCCATGGAGCGGCGGACGCCCGCGCTGTCGCGCGCACCGACAAAGCACGATGTCACGGTGCAGAAGCCCGCGCTCGCGCCGAAGGCGAACTGCAGGAAGATCATCGCGAGTGAGGTGGTGTCGTTCACACCAGCGACCTCGCTCGCCGTCAGCGTCTGACCGACAATGGCGGCGTCGCTGATGGAATAGACCTGCTGGAGCAGGTAGGAAACGATAATGGGGAACGCGAACACGAGCAGCGTCTTCCAGCACGTTCCCTGCGTGAGGTCCACGGGCTGAAAGAACGAACGAAGCGAAAACGACGACTGATGATTCATAAGCCTCACCTTTTACCACGGTGTATTTTGATGTCTTTCATACGAGATTGTGATTATAAATTTGTAGGAAAGGGTTGTCAATGTCACTTTTGTCCAAAAAAAGTGTGCGCCTCGCGCCGCATCTTTTCTCTTGCGCCAAGGGCGTAAAGGGAGTAGAATAGCGCCGAAAACAAAGGGTGTCTCCCCTTTCGGAAAGGAGCGCGGAACGCGCCATGCTTGCTTTTCTCCTCGCACCGTTTTACCTGCTTTTCAACCTCTATCTGTTCCGCCGCATCATGGGCTGGGTGCGGGCGTGGTTCCCGTGGTTCCGCAAGCGGAAGCATTGGGCCGTGCCCGCCGCGCTGTACGCCTTCTTTGCGCTCTCCTTTGTTCTGGCCTTTCCGCTGCCTGCCGGACGGCTGAAGCGCGCGCTCATGCTCATCGGGAATTATTGGCTCGGCGTGCTGCTCTATCTGCTGCTGGCAGTCCTGCTCGCGGACGGTCTGCGGCTGGTGCTCGTCCACGGTCTGAAGCTCCGCTCTCTGCGCTCGGCGCGGATGCACCGCATCGCGGGCTGTCTGTGCGCGGCGGTCATTCTGGCGACCTCCGTCGGCGGCGTGATCAACGCCCGCGTCGTGCGCATCACGCCCTACGAGATCACCGTAAACAAATCTGTCGACGGCATGGAGAGCATGACGGTCGTGCTGCTCGCCGATCTCCACCTCGGCTACAACGTGGGGCTTGCGCAGATGGAGCGCATGGTCGCGCGCGTAAACGAGCAGGATGCCGATGTTGTCGTCATTGCGGGCGACATTTTTGATAACGCCTGGGAGGCCGTGGAGGAGCCGGAGCAGATCGCCGCGGTGCTGCGCGGCATCCGGTCGAGGTACGGCGTCTACGCCGTCTACGGCAACCACGACATCGAGGAGCCTATCTTAGCGGGCTTCACCTTCCGAAGCGACGGGAAAAAGCAGAGCAGCCCCGAGATGGACGCCTTTCTCGCGTCCGCGAACATCCGTCTCCTGCGCGACGAGGCCGTGCTGCTCGGCGGCGAGGTTTATCTTTACGGCCGACCCGACGCGCAGCGCCCGGGGCGCGGCGTCGAGGTGCGCAAAACGCCTGCGGAGTTCGTCGAAGGGCTGGACGCGGACAAGCCCATTCTGGTCCTTGACCATCAGCCGCGCGAGCTGGAGGCACTGGCTGAGGCGGGCGTGGACGTCGATCTCTGCGGGCACACGCACGACGGGCAGATGTTCCCCGGCAACCTCACCGTCCGGCTATTTTGGGAGAATGCCTGCGGCTATCTCCGCGTAGGGTCGATGCACAGCATCATGACCTCGGGTGTCGGTCTCTTCGGGCCGAATATGCGCGTGGCGACCAGGGCCGAGATCTGCCCCATCACCATTCACTTTATGAACTGAAAAAGGGAAGCGGTTCAGTGAAAGCCGCTTCCCTTTTTCTTATTTTTTCTCCGGCAGCTCGTTCCAGAGCGTGAAGCCGAGGATCAGCGCACCGCCGACAAGCTGCGGCGCCGTGACCGGCTCGCCAAGCACCGTCACCGAGACGATGACCGCCACGAGCGGGTCCATGTAGCTCAGCAGAGCGACCTCCTGCCCCGGCAGCTCGCGCAGGGCGGAAAAATACAGGCAGTAGGTCACGCCCGTGTGGAAGAAGCCCACGATGAGCAGGCAGACCCAGCCGCGCGCGTCGAGCGTCCCCAGCGATACGCCGCCGGTCGCGGCGACGTAGGGAATGAGAATGACGATGGCGGCTAAAAACTGCAAAAAGGTCCGCTGGATGCCCGCGACGCTTCGGATGAACTTATTGAGCAGAATGACCGCGGCGTAGAACGCCGCCGCGCCGAGGCCGAAGATCACGCCCCGCACATCCGTGCCGCCGCGGAACCCCCCGACGCCGATGACCAGCACCAGTCCCAGCGTGGACATCACGAAGCAGACGATCTGCTTTCCCGTCAGCCTTTCGTGAAAGAGCAGCGGGCAGGCGGCGGTGACGAGCACGGGCGCAAAATAGTAGCTCAGCGTCGCGACGGACACAGTGGTGTAGCGGTAGGCCTCGAAAAGCAAGATCCAGTTCACGCCCATCGCCGTGCCGGAGAGGAGCAGCAGCGCGGCCTCACGCCGATTCGCGCGCAGCGCGAGCTTCTGCCCGCTCACGAGCAGATAGCCGCCGACGAGCAGCGCCGCCATCACCGCGCGGTAAAGCGCCAGCTCGCCCGAGGAAACGGAAATGCCGCGCACGAACGGCGCAAGCGTACCGAAGATAACGGCCGCGGCCGCAAGCATCCCGCGCGCCCTCCGCTGTTCCATGAGTCCTTCCTCCCTGCGCAAAAGAATGTCATCATTATAAAGGCTTCGCCGCAAAATGCAAGCTGCGGAACACAAAAATCGCGGCATTTACTTTCACCCCGCCATCGGATAAAATAGAGGAAGAAAAAATTTTTTGCGTGTTCCGCGCGACCTTCGCGCCGCGTTTGCGGTAAACAGAGTGAAAGGAGGCGGGGCCAAATGAAGGACGAGCAGATCATCGCGCTGTATTTTGCGCGCAATGAGGATGCCATCGGCGAGACCGACAAAAAATACGGAGCGCGGCTCCTGCAGCTCGCGCAGCGCATTCTCCTCGACCAGTTTGCCTGCGAGGAGGTGCGCTCGGACACCTATCTGAAAACGTGGAACGCCATTCCTCCGCAGCGCCCGCCGGTGTTTCCGGCTTTTCTCAGCCGTTTGACGCGGCAGGGCGCCATCGACCGCTATCGCCGCGACGGCGCGCAGAAGCGCGGCGCGCGGGAATATCTTCTCTCCCTTGAAGAGCTGGGCGACGCGGTCGGCGGCGAGGCGGACGAAGCGCTGGACGCGAGGCTGCTCGCCGAGAGCATCGAGCGCTACCTGCGCACGCTCTCGCCGCGCGAGCGCGGCGTCTTCCTCGCCCGCTATTTCTACGTCGATCCGCTTGCCGACGTCGCGCGGCAGTACGGCACGAGCATCGGCGCGGTCAAAAGCCTCCTCTACCGTACGCGGCAGGGTCTGCGCGCACATCTGGAACAGGAGGGCTTTACGGTATGACGAACGAACAGCTCAGCGCTTCCCTCAGCTATCTTGGCGACGAGCTGCTGGCGGAGTGCGGCGCGCGGCGGCAGAGGCCGAAGCGCTCATGGCGGACGGCGCTGATCAAGGCCGCGTGCATCGCACTGGTGCTTTTCAGCGGCATCTACGTCGCCGGACGCTTCGACTACTCGCTCGGCGCGGGCTGCGCCTCCAGCCCCGGCACGATCGCGGACGGCCGCTATTATTACCACGTCCGCCACAGCGGCGTCTGGTGCTACGATCCCGCCATGGGCACGAGCGAGCGGGTGCTCAGCACCTTCTGGTACGATGGCTACGCGGTGAACGGCTACGGCATTTACTACCTTCGGGGCGAAACGCTCTATGTGCAGGTACACGAGACGGGCGAGCGGATAAAGCTCTACACCGCACCGCAGGACTGCACGCGGCTTTTCTTCTCGCTGCTCGGCGACGGGCGCATCGACGTCCGGCTCCGCTTCAACAGCTATACCATTCATCAGGACAAAGTCCCAACCGACACAGAGCCCAATGTACCGTCCTGGAGCTATAATGACACCATCGTCTGGAGCGAATACCTGCTCGACGGCAGGACCGGCGAGCTGCTGGAGGTCCGGCAGGAGTACGCATCCTCCGGCGCGGGCTTCGAGCAGTTCTATGAAAACACGCACCTCACGTTCGGCGGGTACGAATTTACCCTCGTGCCGAGCGGTCAGCGGGCGGACGGGGTCGCCCTCTACCGGCTTCTCCGCGACGGCGAGGACGTGACACCCGAGGGGACGCTGTTCGATCAGGGCTTCTTCGTGCTCCGCGGCGGCCAATACGCTCTGGTCGAGTGTGTGAGAGGCGGAAAGCTGACACACAATATGCTCTGCCTCGGTGCGGACGGCTCGGTCACAACGCTGCGCTGCCCGAACACACGCAGCTACGTCGCCGCGGCAGACGGGTTCGTTTTCTACGACCAGTACGAATGGCAGCTTGCCGAACAGCGGTACGTCGGCGTCGGATGTCATGACATCGCGACCGGCGAGGAATGGCTCCTCACCGTCGACCGCACGGACCTCACGCGGGAGCTCTACGACTACACGACCGACGGGGTCTATCTCTACGCCTGCGCGCCGTGGAGCAGCGCGCACACGGTCTGGCGGCTCATCTCTGACGAGGACGGCAGGCATACCGCGCTGGAATACGTTGACACGGTGGGCCCCGCACGGCATTGAGACAGAGGAAACGGCAGCAGAGCGGGGGAGCTTCCATCAGGAAGCTCCCCCGCTTTTTGCGCGCACGGCGCGTTATTCCTTTTTCTGTGCGTCCTCCGCGCCGTTCTTCTCCTTCCGCTCGCGCAGGATGCGCCCCACGCACACGAGCGCAAGGAACGCCCACAGGGCGATGCCCGCCGTCCAGCCCTTGAGGTAGCAGCCCACCGCCATCAGGATCGTAAGCGGCAGAACGATATATAGCGTCCGAATTTTGATCATGGTTTCTTCCTCCCTGTTATTCCAGCTCGTCGAGCGTCATGGAAAAGCTCTCCATGCAGTGCTCTATGAAGTAATCCAGCTCGGGCAGATGCATCGCGTCGAGCGCGGCGCGGGTCTGCTCGGCGGCGCGGCGAAACTCCGCGTTGCCCGCCTTGAGCTCCTCGACGCACTTGATGTAGGCGGATAGCTTGTCCGCCGCCTTGACCAGCTCGAGCACCTCGCCGTCCGCGCAGTCGAGCACGTCGTCGTAGTCCGGCCTGAGCTCGTCGGGCAGCATGGCAAGGAGCCGTCCGCAGGCGACCGCCTCGACCTTCTTGTAGGCGTCGCGGATCTCGGGCGCGTAATACTTGATAGGCGTGGGCATATCGCCGGTGATGATCTCGCTCGCGTCATGGTAGAGCGCGGCCGCGGCGACCTGTCCCGCGTCGATCTGCCCGCCGTACACGCGGTTTCGGATCACCGCGAGCGCGTGCGCGAGCACCGCGACCATGTGGCTGTGCTCCTGCACGTTTTCGGAAAAGGTGTTGCGCATGAGCGCCCAGCGCGTGATGTAGCGCATCCGCGCGATGTAGGCAAAAAAGTGGCTTTTCATGTCTCCTCCGGTTCCCCGCGCAGGCCGTCGCCGTCGACGGCGGTGATGCGCACGTTTTGCACAGTGTTATGTAACCCTTTCATCCCCACCGTGACGGGCATATAGTTCGGCGCGTGGCCGACGCTGCCCTCGCCCCTGTCCTGCTCAAAGAGCACGGGGAAGGTCTTTCCCACGCAGCGGGCGAGATAGCCTTGGTGCATCCGCTCCGCGACGGCGGCGGCGCGCGCCGCGCGCTCCTCGCGCACGCTCATGTCCACCTGCGCCATCGCCGCGGCCTTCGTGCCGGGGCGGACGGAATAGGGGAAGATGTGCATGGCGGCGAAGCCGCACTTTTCAATGAAGGCGAGCGTCTCGCTGAACTCCTCCTCCGTCTCCTCCGGGAAGCCGGTGATGAGGTCGGTGGTGACAGCGGGGTCGTCAAAATATTCGCGCAGCAGCTCCACGGACTCATAATAGCGCGCGGTGTCGTATCGGCGGTTCATGCGCCTGAGCGTCGCATCGCAGCCGGACTGCATCGAGAGATGGAAGTGCGGGCAGAGGGTCGGGAGCTTTTTCGCCCGCTCGCAGAATTCCCGCGTCACGGTGCGCGGCTCGAGCGAGCCGAGGCGAATACGCATCTCCCCGCCCTCGCGGGCGATCAGCTCTAAAAGGTCGATGAGCGTCGTGCCATCCTTGAGGTCGTGGCCGTAGGAGGAAATTTCAATGCCGGTGACCACGATCTCACGGTAGCCCTGCGTGCGCAGGGCGCGCACCTGCTCCGCCGCCTTGTCCATCGGCAGCGAGCGCACGGGGCCGCGCGCGTAGGGAATGATGCAGTAGGTGCAGAAGTTCACGCAGCCGTCCTCGACCTTGAGCATCGCGCGGGTGCGGTTCGCCATGCCGCCCGCCGGCAGCACCTCGAACGTGCGGCGGCGCAGCGCGTCGTCGATGTCCGCGACCGTCTCGCGCGTTTTCACGGTCTCCTCCAGCCGGTCAAGGAATCGCGCGCGGTCGTTCGTGCCCATCAAAAGGTCGATGCCGAGGCTCTTCGCCTCCTCCTCGTGCGTCTGGACGTAGCAGCCGCAGGCGGCGACCACCGCGTCGGGACTGTTCTTCTTCGCGCGGCGGATCATCTGGCGCGACTTCTTGTCGCTCACCGCCGTGACCGAGCAGGTGTTGATGATGTAGGCGTCGGCGGGAGACTCAAAATCCACCAGCTCGTGCCCGCGGGCGGTCAGCTCCTGCTCCATCGCCTGCGTCTCGTATTGATTCACCTTGCAGCCCAGGGTGTAAATACCGATCTTCATGCTTTCTCCTTGCTTTTCGTGGATTTTCCGCATATAATCATACCATGTTTTCGCTTGATTGCAAGTGCAAAGAAAGGAATGCTTTGCTATGATCTATCTCGACCATGCCGCCACCACGCCCGTCGCGCGCGAGGTGGCGGATACGATGTACGATGTTTTACTAAACGGCAGCGGCAACCCCAGCTCGCAGTACCCTTACGGCGCCGCCGCGAAAAAGCGTCTGGAGGCGGACCGCGCGGTCATCGCCGCCGCGCTCGGCTGCAAGCCGGACGAGCTGTATTTTACCTCCTGCGGCACGGAGAGCGACAACTGGGCCATCCGCCTTGCCGCCCACCAGAACCGCCGCGTCGGAAAGCACATCATCACCACCGCCGTGGAGCACAGCGCCGTGCTCGAGCCTTGCCGTCAGCTGGAGCAGGAGGGCTATACCGTCACCTATCTCGCGCCCGACCGTCAGGGGAATATCACCGCGCAGCAGGTCGCGGACGCGCTGCGTGAGGACACGGCGCTCGTCTCCGTGATGCTCGTGAACAACGAGACCGGCTGTGTGTTCCCCGTCGGCGAGATTGCGCGGCTTCTGCGCGAGCACGGCTCCAGGGCGCTGCTGCACACCGACGCGGTACAGGCGTTTTTGAAGCTCCCGTTCCGCGCGTATACGCTGGGCGCGGACCTCATTTCCGTCAGCGGACACAAGCTCAACGCCCCCAAGGGCGTCGGCGCGCTTTACATCGGCCCGCGCTGCCGCGCGGTGCGTCCGCTGCTCGCGGGCGGCGGGCAGGAGCGCGGCCTGCGCTCGGGCACCGAGGCCACGGCGCAGATCGCGGGCTTCGCCAAGGCGGTGGAACTGCGGCTGGCGGGCTATGAGGAAAAGCTCGCCCGCATGGCGCAGCTCAAGCAGTACGCGCTCGAGCAGCTTCTCACCATCGACGGCGTGGTGCGCATTGGGAACGGCGACGCCCCGCATATCCTCTCCGTCTCGCTCGTCGGCTATCCGAGCGCGAACGTTGTCACCGAGCTCGGCGCGCAGGGCATCTGCATCTCCGCCGGCTCGGCCTGCCACCGCGGCAAGCTCAGCCATGTCTACGCCGCGATGAAGCTCGACAAAAAGACCGCCGCAGGCGTTCTGCGCGTCAGCTTCGCGCCCGAAACGACCGAAGCGGACGTCGACGCGCTCGTTTCCGCTCTCCGCAGGCACAGGGAAACGCGCTTTCCCATGCTGTAATTTTTCCATTCGAGGTCGCTCATGTTCTCCTATCTTCGTCAGCCCGGGGGCTTTTACCGACGGCTTTTTCTGCTCGCCCTGCCCATCATCGTGCAGAATCTCATCACCACCTCGCTCGGCTTCCTCGATACCTTCATGGTCGGTCTGCTCGGCAGCGAGCAGATGTCCGCCGTCACGGTAGCGAATGTGCCCATCTTCATCATCCAGCTCATCGTCTTCGGATTGCAGAGCGGGTCAAGCGTGCTCATCAGCCAATACTGGGGCCGCGGCGACCGCGAGAGCATCAACCGCGTCATCGGCATTGGCTTGTGCATTGCCGGCAGCGTCTCGACGCTCTTCGCGCTCATCATGGCGTTCTTCCCGGCGGATGTTCTGCTTCTGGTGACGGACAATCTCCGTCTCGTCGCGATCGGCACGCCGTATATCCGCATCGTCGGCTTCTCGTATATTCTCAATTCCCTCTCGTCCATCTACATCGGGATGCAGCGCAGCATCGAAAATCCGCGCTTCGGTATGCTGGTGTTCGGCGCGTCCATGCTCTGCAATACCGTGGGCAATTATGTGCTCATCTTCGGCAAGCTCGGCTTCCCCGCGCTCGGCGTCACAGGCGCGGCGGCCGCCACGCTGCTCTCGCGCGTGGTGGAATTTGCGCTCGCCTTCGGCTATGCCCTGCGCTGCCGTACCGTGCCGCTCCAATGGAGCGCCCTTCTCCGCCCGGGCCGCGAGATGCTGCGCCGCTTCATCCACTACAGCGCGCCGGTGCTGGCGAACGAAACGCTCTGGGGCGTGGGCTACTCGCTCATCACCGTCATCATGGGCCACATGGCCGCGAGCGGCGACCTCATCGCCGCCTACACCGTGGCGGGCAGCATTGACAAGCTCTCCACCGCCGGCATTTACGGCATCGCCAACGCAGCCGCCGTCATCGTCGGCAAGGAGATCGGCATCGGCAGCAGCCGCGAGAGCGTCGTGCGCATCGGCAAGGCCGTGTGCTTCACGGCTTTTCTCTTCGCGCTCGCCCTTGGCGGCGTGGAGCTTCTGGCCTTTTTTACGCTGCTCCGGCCGTATGTGCTGCCGCTTTTCTCCCTCTCGGCGGGCGCGGCGGCGATGTGCGCGGTCATGGTGTACTGCTACGCGGGCGTGATGCCCCTCCACGGCTTTTCGTCCACGATGGTCGTGGGTGTGCTGCGCGGCGGCGGCGACGTACGCGCCTCGCTGCTCATCGACAACTTCCCTCTCTGGTGCGTGGAGCTGCCGCTGATGTGCCTGCTCGGTCTTGTCCTTAAGGTGCCGAACGAGATGTTCTGCCTGTGCATCGCCATCGAGCATCTGGCAAAGACCCCCGTCGGACTTTTGCGTATCCACGGCGGCAAATGGGTGCATGACATCACACGAAGCGAATAAAAGGAGCTGCCGGACAAAATGTCCGGCAGCTCCTTTTCACTTTTTGCCCGCATTGATGCGCTTGACGTCGAAGCATGTCTCCTTCAGGATATTCCCCTGCGCGTCCGCGATGGCAAAGGAAACGGTAAAGATCCCTGTTTTGGCGCTGTAGCTGATGAAGCCCGTTTCCCCCGTGCCGGTCGTCCGCACCCGCAGGCCCTGCGGGTAGGAGGCCGAGCCGAGGAGCCGGAACTCCTCGCTGTCGGTCGTCTGAATGACGACCTCGCCGTCGTCGCTGATCGCAAACGAGCCTCCTCCGCCGCTGTCCGTCGTGCCAACGCCCTGGATGAACATATTCTGTCCCACCTCGCCGCTGTAGCGCAGCTTGTCGCTGATGGCTGCCGTCAGCGTGGAGCAGAGCAGCTCCGTCTCCGACAGCTCCATCGACTCGCGGTACGTCCGCACGGCAAAGCGCACGCCCACCGCCAGCATCGCGCTGATGAGCAGCACGATCAGCACCGTACACAGCGTTTCGGTGAGCGTCACGCCGCGGCTGCCGCGCAGTTTTTTCATGGCGTCACCCCCGATGAGGTCGTGTCCGTATAATATTGATATCCGTTGTCCGTTGTATAGAGCGTGACATTCCTTCTGCTGGTCTTTTGGCTCGTGCCGGAGCCAGCTCCCTCTGCCGTTACGGTCACCGTCTTTCCCTGCTCCGCGGTATAGCGGAAGGAAACGTCCTCGCGCGCGGCGGCGTTGATCCGCGCCGCGGTCACCGCGGCGGTCGAGAGAAGGGCGAACGCCAGCGCCGCGATGAGCACGGAGACCAGCGTCTCCACCAGCGTCTCACCGGCCTTGCTTCTGCGTTTTTTCATGCGTTCCCCTCCGCTCCCTTGGTGATCTTTGGATTGCTCCAGGTGATGGTCAATTCGTCGATCCTGCTCCAGCCCGCGGTGTTCGCATAAACGTCTGTACTTTCGCTGACGCTTCCGCTCAGCCTGAGCGTCATGCGGCAGTCGTCCGCGTCCCCGGCGTCGGCCAGAGAAAAGGCGATCCGGATATCATAGCCCCCGCTTCCCGTTCCCCGTCCTGTCATGGAAAAGCTTGCCTTGACCGGCGGGAGCGTTTCATCCGGCAGCGTGATGGTGATGGTATCGGTGCAGCCGCCGTTCCGCGCGCCGTCCGTGAGCCAGTCTCCCATCAAGCCGGTCGGCAGCTTCTCTGTGGAGGAGCTGCCGGTTTGCAGATAGCTCCCGTTCTCCTCGTCCCATTCGTAAGTCGTGGTGGTAGTCTCGGTATACCGCATCTGGTCGATGCTGTCGCGTACGAGCTCCGCCGCCGAGCTGACGGCAAGGTAGTTCTGCTGCGCGGTGCGGTCGCCGTTCACGCGCCGCGCGGCGCTGAGCGCCGCGGAGAGAATGACCGCGCTGACCACCGCCGCGGTCAGGACCAGCAGGAGGGCCATCAGAATGGTCACGCCCTGTTCGTTCTTCAGTTTTTTCATCCCGATGCCCCTCCTTTCCTTTTTACGCCGTGCCGTCGGCTGCCTTCGCCAGCACCGTCACCGGCACGATGCGGCTCACCGCGACCGTCTCGGTCTCATTGATCCGATAGCTCGCCGTGATGAGCAGCGTCGTCTCGCCCGCGCCAATGCCCCGGACGCTCTGCGGAACGCCGTTTTTCCAGACGATCTGTGCAGCGCCCGTCTCGGCATTGGCGACCGTCCAGCTGAGGTCTTTCGTCAGAGCCTTGCCGCCGCGGTCCAGCGCGGCGAGTCCGAGCGGCACCGCCGCGGCCTCATTCACCGTGATCTGCTTCGCGCGCTCAATCTCGTCGCTCATCCGGATCGTCAGCTCCGCGGTGACGCTTACCATCAAGCGCGCCACATGACCGTCCAGCGCCGCGGTGATCTCCACCGAACCGTTCGCCAGACCCTCCAGCGTCACACGGCAGGTCTTTTCATCGACCTTTTGGAAGCCCGTCACCCTTGCGATGCTCTCATTGGTCGAGCGGAACGATTCGGGCGTCAGACCGTCGAGCTTTCCGTCCTCCATGTTCTCCAGCTTCAGCACCGCGGTAATAACCGCGCTGCCGATTCCGGCATCGTAGTCGGTGATGCGGTCGATCGTCACGCTGCTCTTCTCCCAGACCGGACCGACGAGCGGCCAGTCGCCGTAGTGCAGGTTCGCCCTGCCGCTGTCGGTGTGCTCGCTCGCCTGTGTGAGCACGGTCGGGAACGGGTAGTCCTGCCCGTCGAGCACGGCGATGTTTTTGCCTGGGAAGCTGTATTTCCCGTGAACCTCGGCCTGCGCCTCCTCGACGGTGACCCAACCGAAAACGCTGTCCCCGTTTTGATTCAGCAGCTCCAGGATCCTTTTGTCCTGCCCGTTCTTCGTGACGTCCTTCCTGCCTGCCATCTGCTCATAGCTGAGCTTTGTCAGGTCGATCGAATAGCTCGGTCGATGATTTCTTCCACCGATGTATTTACTGAGATACGAAAGATCGCCCCGCAGCATCTTTTCCTTCTCCGCATCGCTCGCCAGGATCGTCGCAAGACTCTTTTTGCCGCAGTAATACTTCGGCAGGTTGTACTGGACATCTGACTCCGCATAATAGTAGCAGTTGGTAATGGTCACGCTCGGCGCCCATTCATAGCGGTCGGCAACACTGCCGATGCGGGAGATCGACATGATCGTTCCCTGCATGGTCGGCAGCCCCGTATAGGTGTAACAGTTCTCATACTCCGGCGCTCCGTCGTCCGTGCCGTTCTTGTTGGAAAAGTTGCGGAAGTTGGAGGAGAAGCCGCTGCCGCCGATGCCGCCGATGTAGACATAGGTCCCCTTCGCGTTCTCGACCTCTGTCTCCTTCTCTGTACTGGTCTTCACGGTGACAAGGCTTCCGCTCTTGTCCACGCGCTCATTAAGCGTATCGCTGCCGATCGTGATCGTTCCGCCGGTGTAGCAGTTCGTCACCTTGTACTGCACGCCGCCGACCAGACCGCCCACGCGGACAAAGTTGCCGTATTGGGCTCTGGTCAGTTTGCCGCTGTCGCCGGCTTCCCGGTGCGTGCAGTTGACCTTGATATCGACCACCGCCGAGCAGCTGTTCAAATCGACCTTGGATACGCCGATCAATCCGCCCACCACCGCCTCGCCGAGCTGGAGCGGGTTGGTGCTGTTATCTTCGATGGTATAGCCCGCAATGGCGCAGTTGGCGATCTCCGCAGCGCGGTTTTCAACATTGACCCAATTTCCGTTCGCGTCGTAAAGGTAGTCATACGCGATGCCCACCAATCCGCCGAGCGCGTAGGCGCAGCGGTAGTTACGGTAGTCCGTGCCCGCCGGTGTACTGCGCTCGATCGTTCCGCCGTTGTCGCTGTAGAGCACGATGTTTCGGATCTCCGCGCCCGCCGTCGTGCCGAAAACGCCGACATTGTAGCAGGGCGAGTCGATGTTGATGTTCTTGATGTAGTAGTTATCGCCGTCGTACACACCGCCGAACCAACTGTAGAGGTCTACCGCATAGCCCTCGTTGTTTGGATTCTCCGCCGCGTTGTTAAAAACCGCACCGGCGATGGGATGGAACGAGGTATTTTTCGCGCCGACCTTCGGAAATTCCCGGTCTGTGCCGTTGAGGTCATGCGACTGCTTCCAGCTGCGCCGCGGACGATCCCGCTCCGCCGCACTCTGTGACTGACGGCTCACGCCTGTGACCGTGGCGTATTGCAGATAGGGGAACTGCTGGTAGGTCGCCGCCGTTACCTCGCGGTTGACGCTTCCGCTGTCGTTGTACCAGCTCCAGTTGATGAACTGCAGCTGCTGCACTGAGCGGACCTGATAGGCCGCCTGGTCCGTACCCGGCTTAGCATCGTCCGCATAGCCGAAGGCGTCCGCGAAAAACGGACAAATCGTGTAGATATACTTTTCATTCAGCGTCCATGTGCCATTTGCCTGGAGCGTATAGCTGCCGTTTCGGCTGTTGGTCTCTGCCTGCAGGCGCAGGCCGGTCTCGCCGGTCTCGTAGGCGGCGAAGGTATACTCCGGCATCTGCGCTCCCAGCGCCGACGCCGCCGCCCTGGCCTCCTCCGTATCACCGCCGTCCATGACGAAGCCGCCGCTCGCCGCCAGCTCCGGTTCCTTCGAGCTGCTCTCCCAATAGTAGCCGTAGCCGTAGGCGGTGATCACGCCGCCGTCGTCATGCGCGGTGCAGAGGGTACTGCCCTCCTTGCGCTCCGTGCCGACAAAGCCGATGTAGGAGAGGTGATAGCCGCTGTTCGCGCCGTCCTCCTCCTTTTCCCAGTAGAACACGCCGACCTCGCCGACATTCGTCGGCACCGGCCAGTCGCCGTAGTGGACGAGTACGCCGCTCGCGTCCTGCATACAGGCGGGATAGGGGTAGCTGTCCTCCGTATTTTTCCGCCTATACCGCGCTTCCGCGGACGTGCCGAAGCCAGACAGCCCGAGCGCCTTCAGTTCCGCCGCGGTCATGGGCTGCGCGCCGCCCGCGGTCTCCGCGCTGTACAGCCGGTCCTCCTCCCAGAAGCGGTAGGTGCCGCCGTTGAGATAGTAGCAGCTCTGCACGCTGCCGGAGGCGGTAAAGCCGTCCGCCTCGGCGCCCGCCGAGGACATGGCCGTCGCGCAGTAGGCGCCGCGGATGATGCCGCCGTTGTGCGCGGCAAAGCCGCCGAGCTCCACCTCGCCGCCGCGGACGGTCGGGACATTGATCGCCGCGATGCCATAGCAGCCCTCGATGCGCCCGTCGTTCTGTCCTGCGAAACCGCCCACGCTGAGCTGCGCGAACACGTTCTCGGCATAGACTGAGGGGCTGCTCACGCTGCACTGCATCACGTAGCCCTCATTGTAGCCGATGAAGCCGCCGACATAGACCGTGCTGCCGCTGTTGGCCAGCGCCTTGGTGCGGTAGCCCGCTGCCGCGCAGCCGCGCACCGTGCCGGAATTGTAGCCGACGAGCGCGCCGATGTAGGCGCTCCTGCGCTGGATGCCGCGGTCAAAGCCGACGATCGTGTCCTCCGCGCCGGCAATGAGCACGATGTCGCGCAGCTCGCCCGCGTTGCAGCCGAACAGTCCCGCGTAGACCTCGCCCGCGTTCTCCGTTCCGCCGCGCCCGAGACCGTTCCCGGTGATCGGCGCGCTGATGATCTCGTGCCGCTGACCGTTGTAGGTGTGGATGAACGGCTTAGCCGTGCTGTCGCCGATGGGGAACTGGGGGAGGTTCGCCGAGGGCTCGGTGCCGTTTCTGCCATAGTTCTTCCAGTCGTAGCTGACATAGTCGATGCCGCGCTCCTGCACAAAAACGCTGCTCTCATCGAGCCGCTCCCGGTATTCGTCGTAGTAAAGGCTCAGCGCGTAGAGCTGGCGCGCCGTGCGGATGGAAACGCCCGTCGGGCTCTCCACCGTGCCGTCCTCGCCGGGCGTCGTCACCGTGCGGGCAAAGTGCGGCGCGTAGAGATACGCCGCGCCGTCGACCCTGACCTCCTGATAGAAGCTGTTCGGATCGACATATTCCGTATTCACCACCCCGGTCGGCAGCGGCAGGAGGTAATAGCTCCTCCCGTTGTAGGTGACCTGCACCGCGGCATCCGCGGCAAGCATTTCTGTCTTTTGTACCGCGTCGCCCGTTGCCGTCCAGGTCCAATAGGTGACCGTGACCGACGCGGTCGGCTTGCTGTCGTAAATCATGCCGTAGCCGTCGCCCAGCACCGTTTCGTCGTCCCGCAGGGACGACACGTTGCCGCCGAGGAAGCCATAGCCTGCCGCCGTGCCGTTTTGATAATGCTCGTAGTACGCCAGCGAGCCGGACTCAAACTCCGCCTTCCAGTCGCCGTAGTGAGGGATCCCCTGCAGCTTCGGGTAAGAGTAGTCGGTCAGGCCCATGCCCTCCATGAGGTTGTAGGCGTTGGTGCTTCCGCCGCCCGTCACGGCGGTAAATGCGGTGCCAAGTCTCTGCGCCGCGGCGGGGCGGCTGGCGCCGCTCCATTCTGTATGCGCGACCTGCTTCGTTCCGGGGACGTCATGTGCCGCGTCCGCCGACGCCGCCAAATAGAATCCGTCTTTCGCCTCTTCCATCGTCCTATGCGGCACGGTGGTAGAGTACGTCAGTTCATTGGTCTTCAGCCCCGTGGCCGCACTGTAGCAGCGGTTCATTCGGTAAACCTGTCCGGCGGACAGGCCCGCTGTGACCGCTGCCTCCTGGAAACCGGCTGCATAGCAATTCAGCAGATCGATCGGTCTTGTCGCCACGCCGACCTCGTCCCTGCTGCCGCCGATCAGTCCGCCGGTCCGTCCGTTCGTCTCATCGCTGTAGAGGTAGCAGTCGGCATAGCAGCGCTCTGCCGTCACAGCGCCGTCCGCCTGTCCGATCAGTCCGCCCGCCGCCGTCGTACCCCGAAGGACCGAGGCGGCAAAGCTGCTGTCGATGGAGACCTCCGCGTTCCCGCTCACATAGCCGACCAGACCGCCGGTCACATTGCCGGCGAGCCAAATATCCCGCTCCGTTTTTGTGCTCAGACCGTCGCTCGCCGGGTCCAGATAGACGCGGCAGCCGGTAACGCTCACCGTACCGGACAGCGTGCCGGCAAGACCGCCGACCCTTCCCGTGCCGCGGATCTGCGCGCCGGTGAGCGTGATGTCCGCCAGCGTGCCGCCGGAAAAGCTCTCAAACAGGCCCGCGTCGCCGTTCGTATCCACCGGCAGGTGCGCGATCACCGGACGGTACGTCGTGCCGTCCACGGTATAGCTGCCCCGGTATTCACGCAGCGCCGTGTTAACAATGGGGTGGAACTTCTTCTCGCCGTAGACCGACGCCCAGCCGCTCGCACCGGTGAAGTCAATGTTCTTCTCCTGCACCGCGCGGGTGATGACCGGCGCCAACTTGGAGGTCTCGTCCAGATTCTGCAGGTGGCGGGCGCAGGTGACGACCGCCGTATCGCCGCCGCGCAGCGTATGGAACAGACCATTTGTCTTTTCGGGCACAAATCGCGCGCCCTCCACCAGCGGGTCGTCGCTGGTGACCTCAACGGTGACGGTCAGATTCTCCCCGGGCGTCAGCATTTTCAGCCATTCCTGCTGCGCAAAGCAGCGGCTGCCGTCGCCGCTCAGGTCGTCGAGCGTCACCGTCACCTCGTAGTCCCGGAAGCTCTTCTCGATCGTGGTGAACGTCTTGGTATCATTTTTCAGCTCGGTGCGCGCCGTCTCATTTCCTTTGTCATCGCGGATGGTGATGAAGAAGTGGAGCGGACGGTCATTCGGCGCCTTGCAGGTGATGCGCACTTCCAGCGTCTCCCCGTTGAGGATCTCCGCCCGCGGCGCGAGCACGCCGGTGTCATTGACCGCCGCCGCGTCGCCGCCATAGTAGCCGACCTTCGCCGTTTTCATGCGCTGGCTGCGGTAGCGCAGCACGTCGAGCCCGGTATGCACGCCCAGCGCCTCCTCGCTGTAAAACACCGCGTAGACGCTGCCGCTGTCCGCGTTGTACTCCACGAGCCAATGGCCCTCGCGCAGCTCGGCGTCGGTCTGCTCCCGCGGCAGGATGTAATACGCCGCGGCGGAGGCGTTGTCCTTTTCCGCGTCGGTCACATACCAGAGCGGAAGCCTGCCGATATCGGTCTCGTCGTACTTGTCCTCTTCCGCGTCGAGAGGGATATAGGTAAAGCGCTTCACGTCGCCGCCGCTCTTGTATTTCTCCTCCATACCGGCGGCCAGAAGCTGCGTCATGCGGTTCTGCGCGGTCTGGAATAAGATCTCCGCCTTGCTGTCCAGCTCCGTCTGGCGCAGCTCACGCCGCATCTTCGAGACGGGAACGGCGGCAAGGGCAAACAGCACCACAAGGATCGCCACCGTCAGAAGGACCTCCGAGAGGGTGAAGCCGCGGTCATTGTGTCTGTTTGCCCTGTTGTTTTTCATGGTGCTCTGCTCCTCTGTGCGTTACGGCGCGACCTCGAAATAGGTCACCGTCAGCACGGTCTGATAGCCCTGTCCGCCGCTCCGTTCGTCGCGGCGGATGCTCAGGTCGGATATCCGGTTGATGTTGTCGCTCGCGCTGAGGCGGTCAATGATCGCGCGCGACTGCTCGTAGGTGCTCGTGCGGTAAGTCATGGAGACGGGGCGCAGGACGATATAGCCCTGCTGCGTCGTGCCGTCGCCGAAATTGAGGGAGTATTCCCCCGTGCCCGCGAGCAGGCCGCGCAGCTCGCGCAGCAGCGCCTCGCTGTTGTTGAAGCGCGGGATCGCCTTGCTGCCGCCGGCGGCGCGGATATCCGCAAGCGCCTGCTCCATCTTTTCCATCTGCGCCAGCCTGACCGCGTTCTGCTCCAGCGCAAGCTGCTCCTGCGCCGTGTCCTCGCGGCAGCGCGCGATGCGGTCGCTGACCGGCTCGTAGAGGAGCTTGAAGTAGCCGAGCACCATCACGAGCACGATCAGGATGAGCAGCAGCACCTTTTCCCGCAGGGTCAATTCACGGTTCATTCCGCCGCCTCCCCTCTCAGCACGATGTGCAGCGTACACTTCATCACGTCGGCGGGACGATCCTTCTCCGTTTCGGCAAGCTCCAGCCCGACCGACTCCACGATGCTCGACGCCTTCACGGCGCTGAGCGCCTCGGCGATGCGGTCAAGGTCCGTTTCGTTCAGCTCGACGTCCACGCGGTCGCCCTGCGCCTGCAGGGCGCTGAGCGTGCCGTAGGGCATCACCGTGCGCTCGATCAGGTCGAGCATTTCCGTGCGCTCCACGGCAAAGTTGAGGTCGGAGTCCTCGCCGTCCTCCATCCACTCCATCGAATAGGTGCGGTACTCCGAGAGCACCTCGTCAAAGTGCGAGAGCTTCTCCTGCGCGGCGCGGTTCTCCTGCTGCGCCTGCGCATACGCGCTCTGCGCGTCGGCGAGCCGGTCGTAGAGGTCGAGGACGCCGAACTTGGCGACCGCCAGCGCAAGCACGGTGATGCACAGCGCGCCGATAAGCAGCGTGAGCACCGTGCCCGTGCGCTTTTCGTGCAGATTGAGGTTGATGCCCGTTTTCTGCGGGCAGCGGACCGGACGGCGGGGCGTGTTCGCGCGGGCCGTTTTCTTCTCCTTCTCCGCGATCATGCCAGTCCCCCCTTGATGCCCTCGCTCACACCGCCGATGGCGCGCAGATACGTCCACGGCTCCTCGGTCGAAAGCTGCTGCGAGAGCAGCTCGGAGACCGGATGGAGCGTGAGCCTCGTCGTTTCGACGATGGTGCGCAGCATCGGCTCGATGCCGCCGCCACCGCCGCAGATGTAGAGGTCGTGCAGCTCGCGGTCGCGGTTGTTGTAGTTGTAGAAATTGACCGCCTTCATGATCTCGACCGCCAGACGGCTGTACGCCTCGCGGGCATAGTCCGCCTCAAGCACGCCGTTGTAGTCGCTGCGCATATAGCTGTGCGCCAAATGGATGTCCACGCCGCAGTGCTCGGCGATCTGCTCGTCGATCAGCCTGCCGCCGACGTCGATCTCACGGCGGCTGTCGAACGTCGCGCCATGGTAAATGTAAAGGTGCGTGCTGCGGTGTCCGATGGAGACGATGCAGCGGTCCCTGTCGTCATCCTCCGCGCCCGTGCGCCTGAGGTATGCGCCCAGTACCGCGCCGTAGGCGCACTCGGTGACGGTGAGCACGCGCAGGCGGAAGCCCGCGCGGTGCAGCATCGCGCGGTAGCCCTCCACCGTGGTCTTGAGGATGGCGCAGGCGAAGAGCTCCATTTCCTTCGGATGCCCCGTCTCGTCGTTCACGATGCGGCGCACGGCGTAGTCGAAGAAATATTTGCTCTTCTCCTCCGTCAGAAAGTCGCGGAACTCGTAAGGCAGGTTGTAAAAAAGCTGCTGCTCGGTCATGGCGGGCAGGGTGATGATGCGGGTGTAGACCTCGCTCGCCGGCACGACCAGCGCGGCGTTCGTCAGTGGGATGCCGCTGCCCTTCGCCGCGTCGTGCAGGAAGTCCGCCATCGCGTCCATCGAGAGGATGCGCCCGCCGGACACCATCGCGTCGGGCAGCTCCAGCTTTGCGGTCCTTTTCAGCTCGCGGCCCACAAAATAGGCCATTTTCACGCTGTTTTCACCGATGTCAAGGCCAACGATCTTGTTCATGCTCATTCTCCTTTCAGCGGAGTGCTGCGAAACGCGCCTTATAAAAGGCTCAGATACCAACGGATAAACGGCTCGCCCGCGAGCGCCGTGACCCACGCGCCGAGCGCGATGGACGGTCCCCACGGAATCGGCGCGCCCTGCTCCCCGCCGCGCCGGGCGGCGAGCAGGCCGAAGACGATGCCGAAGATACAGGCTAAGATCAGGCAGAGGAGGTTACCCTTCCAGCCGAAAAACAGGCCGGTGACGAACAGCAGCTTCAAATCGCCGCCGCCCATCGCCTCGCGCCCCATGCGCCTTTCCAGCACCGCGACGACCGCCAGCAGGCCGAGCGCCACGCCGAGGCCGCCGAGCAGCCCGTCCGCGAGCCGTCCGAGCGGCGCAGGCGCAAAAAAGAGGGACGCGATAAAAAGCACAAGACCGGCCGCTAAAAAGCGGTCGGGAATGATGTACCCCTCCAGGTCCGCGAAGGAGCAGGCGAGCAGAATGCTTGCCAGAAGCCACGCTTCGAGAAGCCGGAGCGAAATATCATAATGCAGCAGGAGCGACACGAACACCGCCGCGCCCATCACCTCGCCCCACACATGGCGGCTCGAGAGCTTCGCGCCGCAGTAGCGGCACCTCCCGCCGGAGGCGAGATAGCTCACGATCGGAACAAGGTCCCGCGCGCCGAGCACATGGCCGCACGCGTCGCAGTGCGACCGCCCGCGCAGCACGCTCTCGCCGTGGACCACGCGCCACGCCATGCAGTTCAGAAAGCTCGCCATACACGCGCCGAAAACGGCGGCGAGCACGCAGCAGTATACGGTGAGGAAGGGGGTGAGATGGAGCATCGCGAAATTCCTCCTTGGAATAGGGTTCCTTCGTGGGGGATGGCCGCCGACCCTCGGCCACCCCCTTATTTCTTAGCACAGCGCCGAAGATGAGCCCTCTGCAGAATCGGCTCATCCAAGAAGGAAGGGGGCGTTCCCACGCCGGAGCGTACGCTCCGGCGCGGGCTCAGAAAGGGAAATCCGCTATATTGTTACGGAACAAGGTCATAGGTAGCCGCAGTGGAAAATGTGCAGGTACCATCAGCAGAATAGTTAACAAAGATTTCTGTACCCTTTACAATGCCCTTCACAACATCACCAGTCTTGAGATTGACACCACCAATGGTAACATCATCGCCAAGATTCGCAAAACCGGCAACGGTCTGAACAGGATCAACCTTCTGGCTATAGCCAGCTTTGTTTGCAGTATCACTAATTACCGCGACGGCGCACTCGGCGTAAGCGGCACGCAGGTTCGCAGCGTCGGTAGCCTCGCGGGACTTTTCAAGCGCATTATTGAACGTGGGGATGGCAATAGCGACGAGGACCGCGATGATCGCGACGACGATCAGCATTTCCATAAGGGTGAAGCCCTTTTTGTTGGTGAGTTTCTTCAGCATAATAAAAATTCTCCTTTTCCATTTCTTTCTATATCGTCCCGCGCGGGGTGGTCGCGCGGAAATGATAACGTATCAGATGCTGCCGTACATACTGAACATCGGCAGGTACACCGCCAGCAGCAGCACGACCACGATGACCGCGAGCACGATGGTGATGACCGGCTCGAGCACACTGAGCAGCCGCGTGCTCTGCGTTTCGACCTCGCTGTCGAAGTAATTGCCGATGACGTCGAGCGTCTGCGGCAGCGAGCCCGCGCGCTCGCCCACGCCCACCATCTCGGTGAGCATCTTGGGGAAGCACTCTACGCCCGCCATGCTCTCAGCAATGCCGCGGCCGCGCTCCACGTTCTCCTTCACCTTGCGCACGCCGAGGGAAAAGAGGTAGTTGCCCACGACCTGGCTGGTGACGTCCAGCGCACGCGGCACGCCGAGCCCGGCGGTGAGCATGGTGGACATGGTATTGGCGAAGCGGCCCGCCGCGCTCATGCTGCGCAGCCGCCGCAGCGGCGCGCGCTCGATGGCGTAGGACGCCAGCACGAGCTTGCCGCGCTCGGTGCGCTTGAAGGCGAGATAGGCGATGACAAGCGCCGCCCCGATGAGCAGCAGCAGCCACCACCAACGGTTGAAAAAGCCGCTCACGGCCATCAGCGCCTTCGTCACGCCCGGCAGCTCGCCCTCGCCGAGGTCGGCAAAGGCGTCGGTGAACGCCGGCACGGCGACGGCGATGATGATGATAAACACGATGATGGCGACCACAATGACCATCGCGGGATAGGTCATTGTGCTGATGATCTTCGCGCGGGTCCTGGCGGTGCGCTCGTAGTAGCGGTGCAGGCGGTCGAAGCACAGCGCGAGCGTGCCGGACTCCTCGCCCGCGCGCACGGTCTCGATGAACGTGGCGGGCAGATAGGGGGCATTGCTCTCAAAGCTCTGCGCGAGGGAATAGCCCGCGCCGACCTCTTCGGCCACCTTTTCCAGCATCCTGCGCGTGTACTTATTGCGTGTCTGCGAGGCGACCATCTCCACGCAGCGCATCACGCTCAGCCCCGAGGTAAGAATGATGGAAAACTGCGAGCAGAGCAGCGCCAGCTCCTTGTCCTTGAGCCGGAAGCCGATGGGCTTATCCAGCGCGTTCCCGCGCTCCTTCACCGGCTCGATCTTGGTGATGAAGGCACAGGTGTCGCGCAGCTTGGCGACGGCCTCGAACTCGTCGTAGGCGCGCACCACGCCGCTCACCCTTGCGCCGCTGAGCGACTGGCCCTTGTACTTATAGGTCGTCAAGCCGATTCACCTGCCTTTTTCTTTGGTCATTCCGTTCAGCTCTCGATGGTGGAGCTGATGGTGCGGGCGGCCTCCTCAGCCGTCGTTTCGCCGTGCAGCACCAGGTCGCGGCAGCGCTCGCGCATGGTGGTGAAGCCATGCCTGCGGGCCTCGTCGGCAAGCTCGTCCGCGCTCGCGCCGGCGGTGATGAGGCGGCGCAGCGGCGCGTCGATCATCAGGATCTCGAACACGGCACGGCGGCCGGTGTAGCCGGTGTGATGGCAGTCCGGGCAGCCCTCGCCCTTGTAGAACACAAGGTCCGGCGCGTCGTCCAGCCCCAGCAGGGCCAGCTCGTCGCTCGCGGGATGATAGGCTCTTTTGCAGTGCGGGCAGATGCGGCGCACAAGCCGCTGCGACACCACGCCGCGCAGCGCGCCGGAGATAAGCCACGGCTCCACGCCGACGTCGCGCAGACGGTCGACCGCGGAGGGGGCGTCGTTGGTGTGCAGGGTCGAGAGCACCAGATGGCCGGTGATGGCCGCGCGCATGGCGATGCTCGCGGTCTCGCCGTCGCGGATCTCGCCGACGGAGATGATGTCGGGGTCCTGGCGCAGAATGGCGCGCAGACCGCCGGCAAAGGTCATGCCGGTCTTTTCGTTGATCTGGCACTGGCTGACGCCGGGGATGTAATATTCCACAGGGTCCTCGAGCGTGACGATGTTCACTTCCTCGCGCGCGAGGTCGCGGAGCATCACGCACATCGTCGTGGATTTGCCGGAGCCCGTGGGGCCGACCAGCAGGATCACGCCGCCGGTATTCCGAAGCAGCGCCTGATAGGACTCAAGGTCGTCGCCCTCCAGCCCGATGGCGTCGCGGGAGAGGATCTGTGAGGTCTTGTTGAGCAGGCGCAGCACGATCTTCTCGCCGTACACCGTCGGCATTGAGGAGATACGCAGGTCGATCTCGCTGCCCTTCACGCGCAGCATGGCGTGGCCGTCCTGCGGGACCTTGCGCTCGGCAATGTCCATGCCGCCCATGATCTTCAAGCGGGAAATGACGGTGCTCTGCAGCTCGGCCGGCACGGTCAGAACGCGGCGGAGCAGGCCGTCGATACGCATACGCACCACCATCTCGCCCTCCTGCGGCTCGAGATGGATATCGCTCGCGCGCTCGGCAAAGGCGCGCTCGATGAGGGAGTTGACAAAGCGGATGGTCGGCGCGCCCTCGCTGCTGTCGCTGTCCTTCACGAGCTGCGCGGGCACGATATCCGGCCCGGCGGCGCCCGCCTCGCGCTTCATCTCCTCGATGACGCGGGCGGTGCCCTCGCTGCCGTAGAGGCGGCTGATGGCCTGCTCGGTCGCGCGGTGCGTGGCGATCATCGGAATCACGCGCTTGCGCGAGGCGGCCTTGACCTCCTCCTGCGCGATGAAGTCCAGCGGATCGCTCATCGCGAGGTAGAGGGTGTCGCGCACCAGCTTCACAGGCACCACGCAGTATTTCTTCGCCAGCGTGCGCGGCACATATTTCGCCAGCTCCACCGGAATGGAGACCGCCGTGAGATCGACGAACTCCACACCGAGCTGTATTTTCAGCGCCTCGATGAGCTGCTGCTCGGTGATGATGCCGCTCTGCACCAGCACGTCGCCCAGCCTCTCCTTACTTTCCTTTTGCAGTTCCAGCGCCCGCTCAAGCTGCTCGTGCGAGATCACGCCCGAGGACAGCAGCAGGTCGCCCAGCCGCATATATGCCATAGGGATTCACCTCAGGATCAATAAATGGGGGCCGCCGCAGGGGGTCGGCGGCAAAAAAACAGACTGACCGCAGGAAATGGTGCGGCCAGTCTGTCATGTGAACCTTTTTCAAGGGTGTTCATTTAGACACTATAGCTTTGCGTCCCGGCCTTTCGATCGGTTTGCCAACAGGATGAACTTGCGGAGACATGTAAAGGCTCCGTTAAGAAAATGCCATCAAGTAAAAGGTATAATAACCCATATTTCGACATTTGTCAAGCATAAATCTACAATTTTTCCATCTATTTCTTGTGCATTTTGCTTATTTTTTAATTGTCAGGTCCTTGGTCATTCTCCCGCCTTTTGAGCAGCGCCACCGTCTCGATATGTGCATCGTTGTCCAAACTCAAGCTCATATCTTCCGCAATGATTGGGAGCTTGAATTTGATGGACTTGAGCCACTGACCGTTGGGCTGCCGTTCCTCATAAATCTGGACTTCGGAAAGCAGCGATTCCATAAGCTGCCGCTTTTCCTGATCGTCCATGACGGAATAGAGCTTATCAAAGTAAATCAGCACCTTGTAGATGTTGTCGCCCGTCAGCTTTTCCGCCTCAATCGCCATCTTCTTGGCTCTGGCAGCAACGAGCTGGTTTTCTGTATCCTCGATCTTATCATACATCTTGTAGAGCCGGTCATCAAGGTCTGCTTTGCGTTTGATGTAGTGCTTATCGTCCGGGTCGAGAGAATCAATTTCATCCATCAGCCGTACCTTTACGGAATAGCTCTGGCGAAGCTGCTTTTCATGCGCCGCAATCTCCTGCTCAATGGCCGAGGTATCCACCTTCATGTTGATCTTTTCCTGCATCATGGCGGCGAACTTCGGATTGCTTACCAGCTTTACGATAACCTCCGCAACGGCGCTGTCCAGCAATTCTTCATGGATCTGTTTCTTGAAGTCGCATTTATGACCGCGCGTCATCGTACGGTGCTTACAGCCATAGTAATAAAAATCCTTGTATTTTGAGCCGTCCGCCTTGTGTTTGATGCTTTTGTTTCCGTACATTCCCACACCGCAGACCGGACATTTCACAATACCGGACAGCAGATGAATTTTGGTGTCCTTGCCCCTGTTGACGTGTTCGTATTTCTCCGCTTGTGCCAGCAGCTTGACCTGCGCCTCGTGCCATAGTTCTTCGGAAACGATTCCCTCATGCAGGCCATCCACCAGCAGATAATCATCCTGTTCCACCAGCCGGTAATCATTTCGGGTGCCATGCACCTTCTCCGTCCGGCGTCTGCCATAGGCGATTTTCCCGCAGTATACCGGATTTTTCAGAATCCTGCGGATCAGCGCTGCATCGAATAAGGGATTTTTCCCGTTTTGCCTTTGAATTTTGTGAATCCCGTGGGTTGCAAGGTATTTTGCAAGACCATTTGCGCCGGTATCCGTATGCACATACTGGTCAAAAATCACGCGGATTGCCGCTGCTTCTTCCTCATTGATGAAAAGTTGTCCCTTTTCCAGCTTGTAGCCATATGGCGCAAAGCCGCCATTCCATTTACCCTCACGGGCTTTCTGGATTCTGCCCTCCATCGTCTGCACACGGATATTCTCACGCTCAATCTCTGCAACCGCTGACAAAACAGAAATCATCAGCTTCCCCGCATCCTTGGAGGAATCGATCCCATCCTCTACACAGATCAGGTTAACGCCAAAGTCCTGCATGACCTGTAAGGTAGAAAGAACGTCTGCCGCATTTCTGCCGAAGCGGGAGAGTTTGAACACCAGCACATAGGATACGCCGTCCTTGCCAGACTTGATGTCCTCCATCATGCGGTTAAACTCTACACGCCCTTCAATGGACTTGCCGGATTTTCCGGCATCCTCATATTCGCCCACAATTTCATAATCGTTGAAGTCGGCAAAGGCTTTCATTCGGGACTTCTGGGCATCCAGAGAATATCCATCAATCTGCATAGCGGTGGATACCCGCGTATAGATATAGACTTTTATCTTTTCTTTTTTCATCACGTCTTCTCCGCCTCAGCCTACTTTTTATCTGTTTTCTGCTCCAACAGCTTGATGGAATCCAGATAATCGCGCTCAACTTCACTGAGGGTACGGGCTTTGTATTTTCTGTACTCGCCGGTTGCTTTGTCAATTGCCTGCTTATGGCTGACACTTCCATTACCAATCAGTAGCTGCTCTCCACTCATAGTCAAAATCCGATCAAGATGCTCCGACCAGTCCTGCATGGTCATTGCCTGCTCCCGCTCCGCCTGTCGTTCCGCAAAATCCAGATAGCCGGATACAAGCTGCCCCATAGCACGAAGCTCTTTCTCGTTCAGATAGTTCTTGGCAACTACTGCCTCTTTTAGCGTGGGCTGACTGCCCGCAAAGGTGGTCAATCCCATAAATTCTTTCTCCGCATCGGCGCGTGTGTAAATGACCTCCGCCGCGGTTTGTCCATGAATGGCATAATGAATCTTGTTTTGGACTTTCTTGAAAAACTGAATGGAGATTTCCGCCTTGGGATCATAGTCAATACTGGTTGCGTAGATTTCAAGCACCTGACGGTAAAACACCTTTTCAGAAGCACGGATATCGCGGATACGTTCCAGCAGCTCTTTGAAGTATCCGCCGCCACCCAGATTTTTCAAGCGCTCATCATCCAGAGCAAAGCCTTTTCGCATATACTCCTTCAAAATTCCCGTTGCCCAAATACGAAACTGCACGCCGCGCTGAGATTTCACACGGTAGCCGACAGAAATGATGACATCGAGATTATAGTAATCCACCTGATAAATTTTGCCGTCAGCGGCAGTTGTTGCAAAATTTGCAACAACTGCTTCTCGTTTCAATTCGCCCTCAGCGAAAATGTTCTTGATATGTCTGGAAATGGTAGACTTGTCTCTCTGAAACAGCTCCGCCATCTGGTCAATGGACAGCCAAACCGTATCGCCGTCGAAGGTCGTTTCGATCTTTGTCAAGCCGTCCTCTGTGGTATAAATCATCATTTCAGAATTGTTCTGCTCATTCTCCCAGCGACCCATTGTCACTTCACCTCGTTTTCTGCCATTGCAGGAGATTTTGCTCCTGCAATGGCGGTTTGGACACTTATTTCATGACAATTATATCATGCTGCTTTCACGGGTTCAATATCGTTTTCGTGAATATTCTTATCAGCACCATCTTTTTCAGGCACGGCTTCCTCTATGACGAGATCGGGCAGCGCATCAAGATTCAGAACCACGGCATACTTTTCAATCAAATTTGCCAGCAAAGCGGCGAAGCCGCTCCATTCATCTACCATAGGCAGTCTCCCTCTCTTTCTCCGTTCTGTGCGTATATGCCGCCAGCACTTCCTTCGGAATACGATCCAGTACGGCGACGGCATCCTCATAATCCCGATGCAGCTTGGCGTCAGCCAGCTTTTTCAAGGTGCTTCCCTGCGTGGCTTTGTCCAGCGACTGCTCCAACTGCTCCGTTTTCTTTTTCAGCTTTTTATTTTCGGCAGTCGTGACCGTGAACGCCGTATTGTACTTTTTCAGTGTCGTGTGCATCTGCTCCACAGCAGGAACATACTTGTCCAAAAAAGCGCCGATTTCTGCTGCTTTTCCTTTGGCATTGAACGCATTGACGCCTGAAAGCAATTCTTCCAGCTTGGCCTTCTGCTTGGTCAGGCGAGTCATTTCCTTGAATACCCGCGGTGGGATATGGTCGCGTCCGGTTTCACTGGCACTCTCGCCGCGCTCCAAATCGGGGTATATTTTGACCATATGCTCCCAAAACCTGTCCTGCCACTGTGTCAGCTTCTTCTTATTGCCTACGATTTCCTTGGCACAGAGCCTCCCGTCCTCTGTCAGTGGGACAAAAGAAAGGTGCATATGAGGCGTTTTCTCGTCCATATGCACCACAGCAGATATAATGGTTTTCGGGTCTTGGTGTTCCCGGATAAAGTCCAGCGCCTCCTGAAAATAGGCTTTGATTTCAGCCTTCTTTTTGCCCTTGAAGAACTCCTGGCTGGCCGTCACCAGAGCCTCCACCACGCGCACGCTGTCCGACCGCGTG
>OODG01000211.1_pt1 | contig 40061 bp, 36 predicted proteins | sample 1671621 | NCBI WGS metagenome assembly OODG01 (sample SAMN06348175, study PRJEB24527) | human gut metagenome | biome: human gut; feature: ankylosing spondylitis patient; material: feces | host: Homo sapiens | place: China | collected 2015-10 | reverse complement strand
TACGGCCCAGGCGGTGCCGCCAGCTGAGGCTGCGGCTGACCGGCCGGGGCGGGTGCAGGATCTACAGCCTGTCGGCGGTGTATGAGAAGGGAAGTGACGGCCCATGACCCTGACCATGCCTCCCGCCCCCAGCGGCAGTCCCCAGCAGATGGCCATGGCGCAGTATGCGTATCTGTTCCAGATGGCCCAGCAGCTGAACCTGGCCCTGGGGCAGCTGGAAACCGGCGGAGCCGGGACTTCTTCCTCCGGCGGCGGAACGGCCGGCGGAGGAGGGACCGGAAAGGACAGCCGGGGCTATCAGGAGCTGAAGTCCATGATCGTGAAAACCGCGGGGCTTGTGAAACGGCAGATGGACCAGCTGTCCGCCCGGCTGGAGGGCGAATATGTGGCGGTGTCGGATTTCGGGACCTATGTGGAGCGGCTGAGCGCCTATCTGGAGGCAAATCCGGAGGCGCTGACCCAGTATTACAGCTTCTGCTCGGACCTGCAGGCCAATATGGAGGCCGTAAGCGCCGCCTTCGGCCAGTACAGGACGGAGACGGAGGGCTATATCCGCACCGGCATCGTGGGCTATGACGGGGCCGTGCCTGTCTACGGCGTGGCCGTGGGCCAGGGGCTGACGGTGACGGACGTGGACGGAGAGACGGTGGTGGACCAGAACAACTTCCGGGCCACCTTCACCGCCCAGCGGCTGTCCTTCTGGCAGGACGCCAACGAGGTGGCGTATGTGTCCAACAACCGGCTGTACATCACCAACATCACGGTACTGGAGGGCGTGACCCTGGGCCAGTGGCAGATCACCACGGCTTCGGGGCTGGCCTTCCGGTGGATCGGAGGGTAAGATGGCGAGTATTTACGGGGCGGTGTCCGCCACCGGGTGGCGGCTGAGGCTGGATTATACCGTAAGCCAGGACGCGGCGGAAAACCGGTCTACCCTGGCCCTGGCGCTGTATATCTACGACGGGACGGGGGAGTCGTACAACCAGGCGGCCAACAGCTGCCGGTATGTTTTGCAGGGGAAAACCGTGTATCACCCGTACCGGTACGAGAAGAAGGGCTGGTACCAGCTGGGGAGCGGGTCGGTGACGGTGGATCACCGGGCGGACGGCAGCGGCAGCGCGGCCCTGTCCGCAGCGTGGTACAGCGGGTTTACCTCCCAATGGACGCCGGCGTCGCTGTCGGTAGCCCAAACCGTGGCGCTGCCGGTGATCCCACGGGCCTCCGGACTCCAGGCCGGGGACATGACCCTGGGGCAGAGCGGAACCATTACCGTGCAGCGGGCGGATGCGGGCTTTACCCACAAGATCGACTACCAGATAGGCAGTACCCATGGCGCGGTGTGCGGGAAAACCGGGGAGACAAGGGTGACATGGATGCCGCCCCTGTCCTTGGCGGAGGAAATCACCGATGCGGTGGCCGGGGACTGTGTGCTGACGGCCACCACCTATTCCGGCAGCAGCGTGGTGGGGACCAGCTCCTGCACAATAAAGCTGTATGTGCCGGAGGAGGTGAAGCCCACCGCCAGTCTGGCGGCCCAGGTGGTGAATGACAACGCCGTCATTGTCGGGTGGGGTGTGTGCGTCCGGGGATACAGCCGCCTGGGGTTCCAGGTGACGGCGGCAGGCGTCCAGGGCAGCAGCGTCCGGTCCTGCCGGGTGCAGTTTGCCGGGCAGACCGTGGAGGCCCTGACCGGCGAGACGGGGATCATCCGGCAGGCGGGGACTTTCACGCCGGAGGTCCGGGTGACGGACTCCCGGGGACGGTGGACCACGGCGGCAGGGCAGGCCGTGGAGGTGCTGCCGTATGCCAATCCCACGCTGACGGCCCGGCTGCTGGGCCGGTGCGATGCAGACGGAGTGCTGCGGGATGACGGCGACTGCGTGAAGGTGGCGTGCACCGGCGGGTGCGCATCGGTGGGCGGACATAACGCCGTGACGGTGCGATACCGGCTGCGGCCGGTGGGCGGCAGCTACGGCGGGTACACCGCCCTGGAAAACGGGCAGGAGCAGGTGATCCAGGGGGTGCTGAAAACGGCGTCCTATGAGCTGGAGCTGTCGGCGGTGGACGCGCTGGGCTCCGTGCGGACCGTGGAATACGCCATCCCCACGGCGGCGGTGGCGGTGCATCTGGCCCAGGGGGGCACGGCAGTGGGCGTGGGCAAATATGCCGAGCACCAGAAGGCCGTGGAGCTGGCGCCGGACTGGGACATCTGGTTCCGGGGCAAGCGCCTGCTGGACGCCGTGTGGCCGGTAGGCAGCATATATCTGTCCGCATCAGAGATTAGTCCGGAGACGCTGTTCGGCGGCACCTGGCAGCGGGTGAAGGACCGGTTTCTGCTGGCGGCGGGAGACGTTTATGCGCCAGGGGAAACCGGAGGCGAGGCCCAACACACCCTGACCAAGGCGGAGATGCCCGCCCATACCCACGGATATGACTTCACGGGGCAGTCCGACGTCACCGGCGTGACGGCCATCCGGCTGTACGACGCGGACGGGCGCAGGAACGAGTATCAGGGCGCGTCCGCCTCGGCAGGCGGGGGAGCCGCCCACAACAATATGCCGCCGTACCTGGCTGTGTATGTCTGGCGCAGGACGGCGTGAGAAGAAAGGACGAACGATATGGCATCAAGCTATCCCATGTTACGGTACGGCTCCTCCGGACAGGAGGTGCGGCGGCTGCAGCAGGCCCTGAACCGGGCGGGCTATTCCCTGGAGGTGGACGGCGGCTTCGGTGAAAAGACCCGGGCCGCCCTGATGGACTATCAGCGCCGGGCGGGCATGACGCCGGACGGCGTGGCGGGCAGCAAGACCTGGGCCAGCCTGGGGCTGCAGTCTGCCCAGGACCGGCTGGCGGGCCTGGAGAAGGGGTATACCCCCTCCCGGGAGACCCAGGAGGCCCGGCGCAGCTGGGAGGAGCTGGCGGCCCGGCAGCCCGGGGACTACACCTCCCCTTACGCGGACCGGATGGAGGATCTGCTGCGGCAGATGGAGAGCCGGGAGGCCTTTTCCTATGACCCCAGCCGGGACGAGATGTTCCGGCGCTATGCCCGGCTGTATCAGCGGCAGGGGCAGACGGCCATGGAGGACACCCTGGGCCAGGCGGCGGGCCTGACCGGCGGCTATGACTCCTCCTATGCCCGGCAGGCGGGCCAGCAGGAGTATAACCGCTATATGCAGGAGCTGGCGGCGCTGGTGCCCCAGCTGCAGCAGGATGCCTGGGACCGGTATGAGACCCAGGGTCAGGCGCTGCTGGATCAGTATAAGCTGCTGCAGGGCCAGGATGAGGACGCCTATGGCCAGTGGCGGGACCGGGTGGAGGACTGGCAGGACGCCTCCCGGCAGGCCCGGGACCGGTACGAGTCCCTGGAAAAGCAGGACTACAGCAACTATCTGGCGCTGATGAAGTACTATGCCAGCCGGGCCAAGCAGGAACAGGACGCGGCCCTGGCCCAGCAGAAGCTGGAGGCCTCCGCCGCCAGGAGCGGCAGCGCCCGCTCCTCCTCCGGCGGCAGTAGGAAGGCGTCTTTGAGCTCCACCGCCAGCGAGAGCCTGGAGCGGACCATGAACACCTATCTCAGCCAGGGGGACACCGGCCGGGTGAAGCAGCTGTTTTTGCAGTACCGGGACCGGATGACGCCCCTGCAGAAGCGGCGATTTGAGAAGCTAATGGGGAAGTATAACATCCCCATGACGGAGTAAAAAAGACAGCGCCGGAAACGCCAGGTTTCCGGTGCTGTCTTTTATGTTGTATATCGCTGCTCCCGGCACAGGGCGTCCACGGCGGCCTGATATTCGGTGAGGCCCTTTGCCTTGCGCATACGCTTGAGATACGGCTCCGGCCGGGCGAATCCGGCGGACAGGTAGGCCCACAGCTCCCACATCCGGTGCATCACCGGCTGGTCGCCGGACAGCCGCTGGCGGTAGGCCTCCAGCAGGCGGTCGTGATAGGTCCGCAGCTCCTGCGCTGAGGCGGCGGGGCCGCCCCGCAGACGCCGCAGCAGGGCGGGGTCCCGCATCAGGCCCCGGCCCAGCATCACCGCGTTCGTTCCGGGGAAATCCCGGCACAGGGCGGCGGCGTCCTCCGGCGTGAAGATGTCTCCGTTATACACCGCCGGCCAGGGGCCGGATACGGCGGCCCAGGCGTCCCGGTGGGGGACGCCCTTGTAAAACTCCTTCTGGATCCGGGGGTGGACGATCAGCTCCGACAGGGGATACTTGCGATAGATCGCCAGCAGGCCCGGCCACTCGGCCGGGTCATTTTTCCCGATGCGGGTCTTGACGGACACGGACATCCCCCGGGGCAGTCCGGCGAAGATCTCCTCCAGGCAGTGGTCCAGCTCCTGGGGATAGGCCAGCAGGCCCGAGCCCTTGCGCTTGGCGGCCACGGTGCCCGCCGGGCAGCCCAGGTTGAAGTTGATCTCCCGATAGCCCCGGGCGTACAGCTCACCGGCGGCCCACAGGAAGTGCTCCGCCCGGTTGGTCAGCAGCTGGGGCACCACATACAGCCCGGCGTTGTGGGCTGGGTCGATCTCGTCCAGCTCCTTGCGCTGGAAGGTGCGGGTAGCGTTGGGGGAAAGAAAGGGCGTGAAGTATTTGTCCGCCGGGCCGAACAGGGCGGCGTGGACCTGCCGCCACAGGTAACCGGTAAGCCCCTCCATGGGGGCGGCGTAGAGCTTATTCATGAAATTCTCCCTCCAGACACATGGCGAGGGTCACGCCCGGCACCGGTTCGGCGGCGACGCCCGGCAGAAGGTCCGCCGCCGTTTCCGGCCGATGCAGAAGCGTCAGCTTCCCCTGCCGGGACAGCCGCTTCACGGCGTATTCCAGACGCAGGGCCTCTCCCCGGCCCTCCGTGCGCCAGACACCGGCCAGCTCCCGGGGCGGATGGGACCGGGTATACCGGGCGCAGGCGGCGCCGCCGTCCCGGTGCTGCCGCATCCGGCGGCACAGGTCCGCCGCCGTGCCGGTATACAGGGTGTCGTCCCGGCACCAGAGCATATAGACATAGTACATCCCCTCACCTCACTGCCCCCAGCATACCACGATCCGCCGCCGGGCGCAACGGTCACGCCGGGGGATCGTCGTGAAATTCAATGAATTTCAGGGCGTACAGGTCGCAGCCGGTGGAGAAATCCCCCTGCCGCAGCACCAGATAGTCCGTGCCCACGGCCTCCAGGATGCCCTCCTGCCGCACCAGGCGGTACGAGCCCACCAGGAAGCTGGCGGACGCGCGGCGGCCGATGTTCCGGCCCAGCAGGTCCCGCAGGGAGCCGCCGCCGGAGTCAGAGGCGTTATGTATGTTCATGGCGCACCTCACACATACAGATTCCCCGCCGTTTCTCCGGCGCGGGTACTCCATCCTATGCCGGGGCGGGTGAATGCGTTTCTGAATGCGCTGAATTACGATTTAAAGAGAATGGCGAATATCTAATAAAGCAGCCTGGTGCACCAGAGCGGCGACGCGGCGGTGAACTTCGGCAACACACCGCCGACGGCGGTGGGCGGCGTTACGTTGGTGGAGGAAAAGGTTGTGGTGACGCCGGTGTCCGGCCGCCACCGCAGCTTTAAGCTGGGAGAGTATTTTTCCGATACGCCGGGTGATACGCTGCATTATGTGATCGTATCGTCTCAGCTGGTCAGCGATACCGCGGCCATCGATGGGGATACCTTAAACGTGGAGACCAGCAAGAGCCGCAGCGGCGATCTGGTTATTGCTGCGGTGGACGCCCAGGGCGCACAGACACAGATCACCTTCCGGTTTAAGGTCACCAACCTGACGTTGGCCATTTTCATCACGCTGGCGGTGGCTGTGGTGGTGGGCATCATTGTGGCGGGTGTCACGATCTGGAGTGTAACGCACCCGCTGTGGAAGGGGGAACTGAAGGTGGTCAACCTAGATCGTTCCTGTGCCGGTATGTCGCGGAGCCATGCCAGCTTTCGGGGCAAGCTCAAGCTGAGCTATTTTATGGTCGGACCCTGCGGCCTGAATGCGGACCAGTGCTGGTTTGCCACCAAGCCCGGCAGACGGCTGAAGTTCTGCTCCAAGACTCCGTTTTACGTCAATGGAATGGCACTGAAGGAGACAGATGTCTATGCGGGAATGACGCTGATCTATGCAGACGAAAAGAATCGCACAGGTATCCGCATTGACGCGGCACCCGGACGCCGATAAGCAATTACTGAAAACCGAACGATATACGACATACAGCGACAATGAAGGAGTATGTTATGGCCTATCTGGCAGAGGTGCAGCTTCCTGCTGCCAGCAAGAACGCAGCGGATGGAAGCAGTACGCCGGCACCGGAATACGGCCTGACCATGCGGGGGCATCTGGCCAATGTGGGCAATGGTGTCGGTGGGCTGTGCCGCAAACATGGCGCCAATCTGTCCTATCATATTTTGGGAGCGGCAAGCGCGGAAATTCCCATGACCCAGATCTCCACCTATCTGGCGGCAGGCTTCATGCGCCGATTCAAGGAAGCGGTGGGAAAGGAACAGCTGCAATTGAAGCTGTCCAAGGCTGTTGTGGATGATTGGGTGGAAGACATTGGCCTGACTGCCCAGCAAGTGTACAACGACGTGACACACGGATGCCCGGACCTGATGCTGCCGGATATCAGCATAGGCGTCATGCCGCCCAAGGGAGGGGGGGCGGCTCCCTGGGACACGGCGGCCCGCAACTGGTGCTCCCGCTGTGAGGGGCAGCGCGGGAGAAACCGCGCTGCGCTGGAGGGAGAACTGCCCAAGAGCCTCCTGGACGAAGATGCAACGGATGACTCCCTGATTGGCAGAACCTTCCGGAAGCTGTGTGATATTGCAAAGAATCCGGAACTGGGCCCCTATTATGCGGCATTCCTGCTTAGCCGCAACGGCGATGACCTGAAGGCGGCTGTAGAAGGCACGATCCAGGAGATCCAGGGACAGAAACGGGACGAACAGTCGTATCTGGACAGTGCGGCGGACCGGATTGTCCAGGCCAGCACCAATTTCTGCGCGAATCGTTTCTTTGGCATCGGCGACAAGAGGGCCTATAACGACTACGTGGACAGCGTCAAAGAGTACTATAGGACCTATAACCATGTGCGGGAATGCACAGACGTGGAGAACACGCTGCGGAGATTCCGGGAGCAGCTGGAGAATCTGAACAGCGGGTACTTTGCCTTGCTGACGGAGGTGCTGGACAATCTGCTGGAGACCTTTGAGGAGGATGAGCAGTGGCTGGATTCCTCTGCGGCCAGTGCATCTTCCGGTTACACCAAGCGTATTTTGCAGCTGTCGGACATTAGACCGAAATTGGACGAGGCGATCGACGAATTGAACGCCACACAGCTGGTGCGGAACTTTACGGAGCATCTGATGAAGGATCCGAAGCAGTGGAAGAGTCGGGATGACGGGAAGATCGGCCTGTATATCAGCGAATTCATGGTGGATCTTTTCCGGGATCAGACGAATCGCTCCCTGGAGGATTACCTGTACGAGAAGTATCCGGAAACCGGGCACAATTCCGCGCAGCTGGCCCAGGCTGTCAGCAATGACATTCTGGACGGCGTCTATAACGATGCAAAGCCCATGTTTTGGTGCAGTCAGACTTTCCCGCTGGGACAAGGGAATAATACTGTGACCTTTGACAGCAGCAGTCTGTCGGTGCCTGCGAATGCTTCGGCTGTCTGCAGCGCTGCCCAGCAATTTGGGTCCTCTCATACGCAGTTTTATATCCGCAAGACCGGCCTGAAGAATCGCATTTTTGCTCTGCGCTTTTGCAGCGGTGTGCCGCTCTATCCAGCTGGACGCCGCAGGAAACATCATCAACGGATAAACCGCCGGGACGCCGCGCGGCAAATGAGGGAGAGAACATGACTTACGCAAGTGCAATCGAAGCATGCAGCCGTATGATTTCCGGCCGCGCGGCCAATTCCGGCGCAGCAAGGCGAATCAGCGCCCCGCTCCTGAACATTGTTTTGGGGGCGGGCGCTGAGGAGTGCCTGGAGACCATCCGACAGAGCTATCAGGATTGCTGGTCCGCTGCGGCGGACCAGCTGTGCTGGCTGAAAACCGAGGACTGCATGGATGAGGCGGGGTTTGAAAACCGCGTGGGAGACGCCTTCTACACGATGCGCAGCAATCCGGGAGCCTTCGGAAGCAACAGCACACTGAGAATGGCTTATTTCTGGGATGTGATGGATGACAGGTTCCCGGAGCTTTTCCAGGCGGTGCAGCATCAGCCTGATTTTGGCCAGGCTGTCACCGTGGCGGAATATTATTTTCTGTTTGTGCGGCAGGTATTCAATTCGGACCGGGAGAGGATCGGCCGGCTGCGGGCGGTTGTTGACTGGGCCGAAAGAAACGGGAAGCATCTGATCGTGCAGAGTGACCTGACAAACGGAAATGTCTCCGGCAGCGGCCCCGAGGGATATCAGGCGGCTGCCAACGTGATGGTGATCGTCAACTCGCAGGATGACAACCGGTTGGGCCAGGGGCTGGAGGCAGCTATTTGGGGGGCCGGTTCCTCCGCCGTGTGGAGCCTCAGCGCGGACAGAAAGGTCAAGGAGACGGATGAAATCGCCTGCGCGGCGATGGAACAGATCCTCACGGAGTGCCTGGAGCAGGCCGGTGCGGCCGGGGGACAGTCCAACATCCAGGAGACCCTCTGCGGAGCGCAGCAGGACTACGACAGCCTGTTCCGGGAGTACATAGACGAGAAGGAGCTGCTGCCGGATCTGCCCACATTTTTGCAGTATCTCCCGTACACCAAGGAGATGGAGGCGCTGGAGCAGAGCCTGTCCGACGCGCCGACCCGTGGACTCCTGGGAAGACTCCGCGGCCGACCGTCGGATACGATCGACGGGGACAAGCTGATAAACGCGGTGGCGTCTGTCGGGGATATCTGGGGTCTCTGCGTGAACCAGTATTATGGACGGTGTGTGCAGGAGCTGAAGGAAAATGCGGAACGGGTGCAGGAGTATTTCAAGCAGCTTCTGTGCAGCCGCGTTTCTTACGGCGCGATGAACGCCACATTGCAGCAGGAGGCCGTCAATCTGGAGACCCGCACGGATTGGCACGCGCCCATGAACATGAGAAGGGGAACGCTTGCAGAGTGTCTGCATCGCTATGCATGCAGCCAGGTTCTGCCAGAGGTGTACGGCTTCCTGGCGGGGCAGCTTTGCGCAGCTATGAAGGATGTATGCAGAAATGCGAGGGACTTCGGAAACACACTGACGGAGACCCGGAACGGACTGCGGCAATCCCAGGGGAACGTTGATGAGACCATCAGAAGGGCCTATACACAGGAGATTGCCAATCTGGCAAATCAGCCGGAGTATCGGGACATGATGCGCCTGACGCCGTGCAGCACAGTGGAGAGCCTCCTGGATCAGTTGGTGAAGCGATTCCGGTTGATCGCGGATAAGGATGATAATTTCCGGCTTTCCTTGTTTGATGAGCTGCAATTCCGGGCGGGAATGGCCGGAGGCGGTGCGGCCTATGGGGTGGCAGTCCAGAGTCTGTTCGATTTGAATATGCAGACTGCGGGCCGGCTGATGGCCACGGTTCCCCCCAGCGGCGGACAGCTGTTCTGCATGCTGAGCCAGCCAACCCAGATCCAGAACGTGAACAATACCGGCGCGGCCTTCCGGATCCCGCAGCAGGACTATGTGGACAGGCTTTATGTCTATCCGGTGAATCCGGAAAATATTCTTTACAACGAAATTGCCGCAGCAAAGAAGGAGGAGTGAGCCGATGCCCATTACAAGGCCGAATGTGAACCTGTACAGCATCAACAATCTGACGTTGGACTATGATCCGGGCAGCGGGCGGTATGGATTAAGCCTGGAATGCCCCAGAGCGGACGCCTTTACCCTGTGCCTGGGAAAAATCTTCCGCTGGCCGATCCGGAGAAGCTGGGTCTGACAGAGGAGGAGCTTCGGCGCCTGCATAATGGCCACTCCATGGATAAAGGGGGCTATCGGCTCATCGGCGTTACGCAGGGGACCTTCTATGCCATGCCTGTGTTCCGGGGATTTGAGGCGGATCCACCCCAGACCATCCAGGTGTGGAGTATGATGGCGGTTCCGGGCGGGATCGTTCATCTTTATTACACACCCGGGCGTGAGGCCGTATGCTTTATTCCGCTGCGCTATTCCGCCGCGCTGCAGCGCAATGGCCTTCAGACTGTGCTGCAGGTGACTCTGAGCGATCAGTTTATCGGAAGCTATACAGATGGGGCATTAATGTATCGGGTGGGGGAGTCTGATCCCATTCCGCTGCCCAGCGGCTGGCTCAACCGGGAGATACCGCTTCGGGTGTCCGATGGTGAGGAGGTCCGGGTCCTGCCGGCACCGGGCTTTGAAAACAGCTTCTTCCGGGAAGGCGTATAGCAGAAAGGATGGATGCGGAATGGGTAAAATTAAATGCCCCTATTGTTTTGAGGAGTTTGAAAGCGACAAGGTTTTGTTTCGGGCCAACACCGGCTTCACCCAGGAGGAACTGGACAGGGAGGAATTCACCAGCGGCGATGTGGACGAACACAAACGGCTGTTTGTGAAATTTTCCCAGAGAAATCCGGACGAAAAGCTGGACCGATACTGGACGAGCCGCGGAGGAACCGCCGGCTATTCCAGTGCAGACCCTCGCTGGAATATGCCGCACATCGACCCCAATGATGCCGACCGGTTTTGGGAGATGCTGGACCCTGACGCCAACGGCGTGGGCGCGGATGGCCTTGTGCGGGATCAGGATGGCTTTGCCATCAGGGTGTATGACCGGTATTCCGATCGCGCCACGCTGGTGACGCGGCTGTGCCCCCACTGCCACAATCCCCTGCCCTTGCCGAATTATGGCAAATATCCCACCATTTTTATCAGTGTTGTGGGCATTACCACCTGCGGCAAAACGGTTTATCTGAACCAGCTGCTGACCCGGCTGGCCATGGCCATGCAGAATACCGGATACTATATCACGGAAAACAATCTGCCAGATTTCAAGGAAAACGTGGAGGCCAATATGCCGCTGCCCGGCAGTACGGATGACAGCGTCATGCGCCGTCCTCTGGCGGTGAACCTGGTTGACCAGAACGACCGCAGCAAGGCATTTACCATTGTTTTTTATGATATTGCCGGTGAGAACTGCGTCAAGTGGAACGATGATTACGCCAAGCTGGGCGACCAGGACAGCCGGAACAGCCGGGCCAAGGAGGGAATCGCCAGCTTTATTGCCCGGGCAGACGGCCTGATGTTCCTGGTGGATCCCAATCAGGTCCCCGGCTTTTCGGCCTATCCCGATGTGAGCGGTGTCAACAAGGTGGTCGGAGTGGTGAATCAGATCCGCGTCGCCCTGAATATGAGCCAGAACACCTGGGCGGATGTTCCAGTGGCGGTGGTTCTCACCAAAACGGATGAAATCCGGAATCAGTATCCCAAAGGAAACCAGAGTCCCATGTTCCGGCCTACGGCAGCTGTGTCCGGCGGCCTGAACCGGGAGGAGTATTTTGCTATCAGCCACGAGCTGGAGGACTATCTGAGCAACAATGCGGCCATGATCCTGGCGCAGCTGGGCCAGTTTGTCAGAAAAACCTTCTGCGGCGTGTCGGCCATCACCTGCGGCGTGGAACGGCGCTTTGTAAAATACAAAAACTGGTACATCCTGGACGATATCTGCGGCAGGAAGTATGACGAGCTTCGCGCGTGGATCAAGGGCTGGAATGAACGTTCACCTGAAGAGCGGAACTTTTATTATGCGTGCCCTGTTCAACGGATTACCTCGCTTGACCCGAAAACCCGTATGCCGGCGGTGGATCCGGTAACCCTGGAGCCGGAGCTGACCTCTATTGACATAGATATTAATGAGGATATCACAAAGGAAATTGCCTCCGGCATATGGACGGAGGTTTATGCCGACTGCGCCAGCGGACGGATCTATCTGAATATGTGGGAAATCTGGGAAGGGATCAATCTGGTTGGCTTCCCCAAGGGCGCACCGAATCCCCGCCGGGTGGAGGACCCGCTGAAATGGATCCTCTGGCGGCTGGGAAGGATCGGCCCCTATTTTCAGGCGGATCCTCAGCCGAAAAAGGCGCTGCTGGAGTCTGCAAGGAAATATCAGGGGCGGCTTGACGACTGGATGAACGAACAAAGGTGCAAACAAGAGCGGTTTTATAACGGGGAGGATCTCCAATGAAAATGGAGCAGGCATGCCGGTTCCGGACGGATGAAGCCGGATATATGGTCTGCGCCAGATCCCAGGGTCTGACGGCGGATAATGAGAACAACCTCGGCTATTTCAACAGTACCATGACGTCCTTGTTTGAAAAGGACGGATCCGGCCCGAGAATGGGTCAGTCTATCCTCAGCTACGCTGTCAGCGAGGAGAACGGCGGCAGGCGGGATTTCCTGATTGCCAAATCTACCATGCGCAGCGATATCAAGGGGCGGGCCTCGATCTTTACCCACGCATACTTTATGGGGTTGGATGAATATGCCCGCTGCATGGAGACCGATCCCTCCGCTATTTACGGGATCGACACCGGCGACATGATGACGGCGCAGAGCGGCAGCCAGCTGCCGCCCAAGGAGACGGTCCTGCGTGGCGGCTTTGAGCTGTCTGTCCTGCGGGAGAAGTACGGCCTGACGGACGAGCGATATGCGCTGCTGCTCTATAACGTGTATCAGGCGGTGGCAGGCGGCGGGTCCCTGGCCCTGCTTACGCAGCTGCCCCTGAGCCAGACCCAGGATATGGTGCGGGAGGTGGCCTATTGCGCGGCCATGGGCATGCTTCCCGGTCTGCGCTGGAGACTGACGTGCAGCAGCGCCGCGGATACCCGGGCGGCCATCTGTGTTTCCAGCAAGGCCGGCGGAGGCGGCATGGGGATCCCGCTGTGTACCTTTGATCTGGACGATGGCGGCAGGCGGCTGGAGGAGGACCCGTTTGTTGCGGAGCTTTTCCGGTATCTGGCATCTGCCGCCCCGGAGGAGCGCCGCCAGATGCTGCTGGATATGCAGTATATTTTGGGGGAGCTGGTGCCGCTGGAGTATGCGTCACTGGAGATGATCGCCACCGCATATCACATGCGGAAGATGAACGATGGAAACCGGCCGGAAAATGACGTGTATGACCGCGTGGTGGGGAATCTGCTGCTTTGCGGCAGGGTTCCGTCGGCAAACCAGGAGACGGTGAACAAGCTCCTGATCTGGATGCTGAAAAGGCAGAACGCTGCGCTGCCCAAGCGGATTATGGAGCTGTCTGTGGACCGCTGCGTCAAACAGGTGCAGGCGGATGCGGCAGGCGGGCGGGAGCTCTGCGACTGTGTTTGCCGTCTTTTGCAGTACAGCAGAAGCGCTGAGCAGCTGGAGCTGCTGCAGAAAACGGTGAAAACCTTCGATGTGCGCTATGCCGGGCTTGTGCATGCCCTGCTGCGCGGCATCTTTTCGGACCGGGCATGCAGCATTGACCCGCAGACGGCGTGCAGTCTGATCCCGGAGATGCTGCGCTCCGGCGATGAAATGCTGACCGGGGATTGCGTGGAGCTGACCACCTACCTGGATGCAGGGCAGTGCCGGCAGCTGGCAGAGAGCATTCTGCGGCATGTGGGGCTCCGTCAGATGATGCTGATGGAGCAGAACGTTCTGGCCAATATCCTGGACGAGCTGAGCCGGTCCGGCGGTGTGCTGGGAAAAGAGAGCTGCGAGATCCTGGACCGCAATTCCTGCGTTTATAACGGCAGACTGCTGGATGCCTGCGTGGGCTATATGGTGCAGGTGCGGCTGCGGCAGGAGCTTCCCGTGGAGGAGCGCTGCGCGCTGCTGGCCGGGCTGGAACGGGAGTATCCGGCCCTGTATGATGACGTTGCGGCTGCGCTGAAGAGCGGCGGCAGCATCCTGTGGAAGAAATATCAGATTCACAAGCATCTGCAGAATTGCAGATGCTATGAGGACATTGTGGCTGCGCGCCGGAGCTATCAGGGGGCGTCCCCCATGGACGATTTTGAACAGGAGTGTGTTGCTCTTTGGATGCAGCTCCTGCGCAGGGATGTCTATCAGGGGATGCCGCTGAAAAACCTGGTGCCGCAGATGGGACGCGCAGTCGATGCGCTGCCCAGAGGCGTATTCTCGCTGGAGGCCGCTCATGAGCTGCAGCGGCGGCAGCGGGCCTATTTCTGGAGCTGCATGACCTATCGCACAATGATGGACTATGTGTTGGACGGCGCGCCCAGCAGCAATGTGCAGGCGCTGCTTCAGACCCGGGACAGCGGAGCGGATGGCAATAAGCTGCACTTTCTGGATGCCGTGTGGCAGCTGTACCGGGATCCGAGCCGGACTGAGCCGATGACAGAGCTGGTGCTGGACGGACACCTGCCTGCCAGGGACAGGGAGGAGATCTGCAATCAGCTGCTGCCGCTGGCGGCAAAGCTGAAAGCTGCCTCCAACCAGGCAATTTTCGCATGGGATCTGATGCTTCTGTCCTGCAGCCGGGTGGAAGCCGGACGGATCGTTTATGACTGCGGCAGTCTGATTAAGAAAATTGAGGGGATTCCGGCGCTGAAAATGGGAGTTTCCGGCAGCCAGTCTCTCCAACTGGAGCATTCCGTCATACTGCGGGACGAGAAGGTGCGCAGCGACCTGCGCAAGGCCGCCGGCCGCGGCGACAGTCTGCTCAGTGAGCAGCTGGAAAAGACGCTGAAGGCGTGGGGAAAGGCGCGCAGGCCCGACAATGGCCACGGGAAAAGACTGAGCTCTGATCCGCCGGCCGCGGAAAAGAAGGGGATATTCTCTATTTTCGACCGCAGCGACAGAGGCGGGCGGACGGAGAAGTCGGACCGGGGCTTTATTTTTGACGACTACGACGGCGACTCGGGAAAAAGAGGAAGGAATAGGAGAAGATGAGCGACAGCGTGATGTATCCGGAAGCCGGCCGCTGGGTCAACAGCTACCTGGTGGGCGCCAACGCCTACAGAATTATGTCGACCCCCGAGGAGGCACAGCAGCTGCTGCTGGACGATAGCGGGGACTTTCTGCAAACAGGGACGGAGCACCACTATATTCAGGTGCGATGCCGGAACGAGAATAAACCGCTGTGGCTGGTGCCGTTCCGGGTCAAGCGGGAGGAGTTGCTGCGGGTATCCGACGTGCTGGAGCAGATTCAGATGGGACGAATCCTGCGGGAGGGCTTTTTCTGGCCGTTCGATCTGGTCCGGAGCGATGAAATGCAGGGATATGTGCTGCATCCCTTCAGCATGGATGCGTATCCCTCTGTCCGCCGGTTTTTGCCCAGCTCTGACACGCCCAGGTGGACCATTGCCGTCCATCTGTTCCGCAGGATCGGGCAGCTGCACCGTGAGGGCCTGACGCTGAACGGCTTTGGCAGGGATCAGGTGCGCGTGGAGTATGGGACAAACCAGGTGTATCTGGTTCCGGGTGAAACAATTTCTCGGGTTTCGCAGCTCGGCGCGGCCTTTCGCGGCGACTTTCTGTCTGTGCCGCAGGTGGTGGAGCAGCAGCTGGAGAAAAATGGCATCGTGCTGGACGGGTGCGTGCGCGACATATTCTCGGCAGCGGTAATTGCCTTTTATCTGCTGTTCTATACCCATCCTTTCATCGGGGAGGAGTACAGCCACCTGATGCGGGAGCAATATCTGGAATATTTTCAGAGTCACCCGGTGTTTCTGTTTGACGCCGGAGGGCACAATGGAACGGGACATCATCAATTCGGCGCGGAGATAACGGCCCAATGGTGGAGAGCGCAGCCGGAGCTGCGGCAGCTGTTTTCAGATTTCTTTGCGGCGCTGTGTGCAGGACAGATCGATGAAAATGCCCCGTGGAATGACACGGAGAACTGGATCCGCTGCCTTCTGGAGGATGCAGCCGTGAACGATAACGATAAGAGCCGCACAAGCTACGAGCTGGAGCTGGAAAAATTCCATCTGGTCTGAGGGGTAAGGCATGAGAGAGATATTGAAAGAAGTAGTCAACGAGCAGGGATTACAGATTTTACAGACGCCCGCGATGCTGCGGGCAAAATTGGAAGAAAAAGGCGACGACCGCAGCGATGCGCTGCTGTGGGAGCTTATCCTGACGGCCTGCCCCAGCGTGGCGGATGTGGCCGTGCAGCCGGAGCTTTCCCGCGCGGAGGTCAACACGGTGATCGGCGCGGTGACCAAGACCACCATGCTGTCTGCCTCCCTGGTGAGAAGGATGGTCCAGCAGCTGCTGGATGCCGCGCAGGTGAAGCTTTCGCCGGTGCCGCGGTTTCTGATCCTCGCCAACGGCAGGCACGGCGGAGCGTGCTCGGTGGAGGATCAGCGGGAGGGCGAGGTCCTGCAGGCGGCTCTTGCGTCGCTGGAGACGGACACGGAAACGGCCCTCAGCGACCTGCAGACCCTGTCCCAGGCCGGGAACGCCTATGCCAGCTACCAGCTGGGCCTGTACTACAGCAGCCACGAGATGGAGGGGATGGATACCCAGCAGGTGGCGCAGAACTTCTTCAACTGCGCCGCGCAGCAGGGCTATGGCCCGGGTTATGGCGCCCTGGCGGATTATGCGCTGAACGGGCGGCGAAAGAATCTTCGCCGGGCGGCCCAGTATTTTGGGTATCCCACATCCCTGGCGGGCCGGGACGGCAGAAGGTGGAGCAAAAACGCCGCGGACCTGTTGGCCTATCGGGAGCAGAACGTCCGCAGCGGAAGACAGACCCTGCTGCTGGTGGTGGTCACGCTGGTGATAACGCTGCTGGCGGGTATTTGCAGTCCTCGCGAATTTGCGATGGCGGTTCCGGCGCTGGTGCTGGAGCTTGGCTGCGGGGTTCGCTGCGTGCTGGGGCTGGTTATGGACCCCTACGGCTCCTACCGCTTTGTGTATGCCGCCCTGGCTGCCTGCTGGCTGCTGAACATCCTATGCCTGGTTTGAGGGGAGGCACAGTATGAGTACATCTTATTTCATGAACATCGGCGCGTATGTGGCCACGGTGATTTTTGCGGCTGCGCGTCTGGCTGTGGGAGGAGTGCTGACCGAGCCCGGCGCGCTGATCCCGGCACTGCTGGTGCTGGGGATCCTGCTTACCCCCTTGGCGTCTAAGGGTGGATTTCAGAAGAGTACCTATCAGACCGGGCCAGCCTTTGGGCTGGCATGGGGCGTCCTTTATGCCCTGACCCCGGCACAGCTGTCATCCGACCGGATATCCGGCGTGCTGGAGGCCAGCCTGGAAGGCCTTTCTTTCAGCTTCAAGGATAACCTGGCGGTATTCTGCATCGGACTGCTGCTGCTTGTGGGACTGAGCGCCGTGCGCAAGTATTTCCCGAATGCGGCTTTGAACGTCCTGCGGTATGCGATCCTGACTCTGATGCAGCTGCTGGCATTTGAGGGAATGTTCCGATACCTGCTGGATGCGCAGTCGGCAAGACAGCTCTGGCTGTTTGTGCCGCCGGTGCTGTTCTCGGGGCTGTTCCTGGCCCGCGAGCTGCGGGACGGTGAGGAAAAGTCCCGGCTGCGCATCTGCGTGCTGGCTAGCGTCCTTTACGCCTTTCTGACACCTGTTGTCCTGGCTGCGGTATCCTCCGGATGGAGCGACCTTTGCTCCCGCGTGGGAAAGCTTACGCATCTGGGCTGGCCTATGGTGGCCGGGGCGGTGCTGCTGGCTGCGCTGACGCTGGAAAAAGGCGCGCAAAAGCAAAGTATATATCGGGCGGCCCGGCTTCTGGTATGGGCGGCCTACATCCTGCTGCTGAACTGGCGCGCCGGCGCCATGCGGCTGGACGCGGATGATTGCTGGCTGATCAGCGTGCTGGGCGTTCCGGTGGCGGGCGCGGTGTATGAGCTGCTGGAGCAGAAGGGTCAGGTCACTGCCAAATGGTATCATGCGCCGTTGGCGCTGCTGGCGCTGCTGACCGTTTCTATGGCGGCCCTGCAGGATATGCGTTTTATCCTGCTGCTGGTGGGCCTGGGCGTGCTTTGGTGGATCTGTGCGCGATTGGGCACGCTGGCCGGAAAGTACAAGGTGGTGATGCAGGGCTTCTGGGGCGCTGCGGCTATGCTGCTTCTGGCGGCTTCGCGGCAGCTGGGCACCCGGGAAGCGATCCCGGCCAACTGGCTTGTTGCGCTGGCGCTTCTGGGCGTTTCCTGGTGTGTGCTGACGGTATTCCTATCCGTGCGATACAGGGCGGCAAACGCAATGGAGATCTACCCGGAGGAGTACAGCACGGTTTACAGGCTCTGCAATGTGGTGCCGCTGCTGGCTGCGGTGCTTGCTGCGCTGTGCGTGCTATTCTGACATAAGGAGGAGAGAGATTTGAAGCTTGATATCAGGACCTTGAGCGCGTCTCTGGTGGCCGGATTTGTGAGCTGGTACCTGTGCGCGGGGATTTACAATAAGAACGCGGATTCCATGTGGACGCCGCTGCTGATGGCGCTGTTGTTTCTTGTGCTGGCGGCGATAACCTGCCTGGTGGTGCGCCTTACAACGGGGCGGCGCACGAGATTTATGCAATTCAAGGGTATCGGTCAGATCATGACCATGCTGGCTGTGGGCCTGGTGGCGCTGATGGTGCTGGCCGGTCTGTTTGAGCTGCTCTTTGAAATCGGCAGCAGGGGAGATTCTCTTCAGTCCACTGCGGCCTGGGATATGCTTCATTATCGCCCGGCTATGGGCTCCGGATGGTTTCTTGGCGTGGTGCGGGTCCTTTTCCTGACCTTGCTGGGCGCCCTGGTGACGGCGCTGCGGGCGGTTGCCGTGGGCGGTGAGGAAACCGTGCCGATGGTGATCCTGGGATTGGGGCAGTCGCTGGCGGGCGCGCTGGTGATGGAGATCGGCAGCCGGGTGCTGTTTGTGCCGGCAGGCCGGTGCTGGCTGATCCTGTGGGTACTGCTGGCAGCTACCCCGGCCTGGAAGCCTGCACCCCGCACAGGCAACTCTGCGGTTATGCGCGGGCATGAGCAGCCGAAGCAGAGCTCAGGCTCCGGCGGCGGATTCACGTTTCATTGATCATGGCGCTGGAATTCAGAGATCAGACAAGCGGGCAGCGGCCGTCTGGCCGGCGGAGTCCGCACAATGGCACTGGAATCCAACAGGGATACGGCGAAACCTGGCAGCCGGGTGTCGGCTATGGATACCCGGGAGGCTCTGCACCGAAAAAAAGACGCGGAGTCGGAGCTGCCTGGATTGCCGTGCCGGTCCTGTGCGTGGCCGCAGTGGTGATACTGCTGCTCAGCGGCGTACTGGGCGGGACATCTGCGCCGTTACCCGAGACAAAACCGACGCCTGTTGAGACACCGGAACCAGGCAACGAGGAGAAACCCGCCGGGGAGCTGAGTGCCATCCGGGAGCAGGCGGAAAAAATCATTCCGGGCTATCGCTGCCGGCATCTGGTGCAGCAGCTGGATGACCGGATGCTGGAAGACTTCCTGGCTATATACCAGGCAGTGGCGAATTTCCGGACGGAGGTCGAGTTTCCAAGCAGCATCAGCATGGACGAGATGGAGGCGCTGATGACGCTGATTTATGGGAACTGCCCGGAGCTGTTCCAGATAGATGGCAATGCGACGTATTACTACAACAGCGTTGATCGAGACGGAGAAAAGATGGTGACGGGGATCAGCGAACTTTCTTACCATATGGATGAGGATACCTATCGCCGGGCCTATCAGCAGTGCGACCGGATCGTTCAGGAGGTGGTAAGCGGGGCGGCGGGCCTTTCTGCGCGAGAGGCGGAGCTGCATGCCTATCGCTACGTCACCGGCCACTGTGTCTACGACCTGTCCACGCCGTATTGCGGGACGCCCTACGGCGCGCTGGTGGAAGGCCGGGCCAAGTGTGACGGAACCGGAAAAACCATGCAATGGATCCTGGAGCAGATGGGAATCGTTTGCCTGTCGATTTCCGGCGCGCCCTTGGACGGCGGGAACGGGCACCAGTGGAATGTGGCGGAAATTGACGGCATATTTTATGATCTGGATGCCACCGCTGACCTGGGAAACCAGGGGGACAAGCTGCTGTATGGCCGGTTCAATGTGGATAACCACCTGATTCGGGACCTCTATCCCATCGGAGACGGCTATCTGTCCTGCTTCACTATTCCGGGTACCGACAGCATGTCGGGCAGCTATCATGCCCGCAATCATACGCGGGTGGAAAGCGACGCCGACTGCGGGCCGATTTTGGCGCAGCAGTTTTCACAGATGATACAGAAGAACGGCGGCAGCTTTGCCATCCAGCTTGCGCAGAGTGCACAGGTGGATGAGCTGAGCCGGATCTTCGGAAAATGGGAGGACGCCGAGCGCTTCCTGAAGGAGTATGGCGTATCGCTGCAGGGCTTCGGCTATTACTCGCTGACGCAGCCCGAGACAAACGTCTATCAGTTCACAGTGTACCGGGATTCGTGAGGACAAAAAGGACTCCTGCCAAGGCGGCAGGAGTCCTTTGAGTGTCCCCTAAAAGTGCTTTGACCTTTGGGGCTTTTTGACAAGAAACAGGGGTCCCGCAGTTCTGCGGGACCCCTGTTGGTTCTATTTGGATGATATCCTATCCTTCGGCTTAGAAGCAGCCCTGCTCCATCATAGCTTCGGCGACCTTCTTGAAGCCGGCGATGTTGGCGCCAGCCACCAGGTCATAGCCCAGGCCGTACTCGGCAGCAGCATCGGCGGATTCCTTGTGGATGGTCTTCATCATCTTGTGCAGCTGAGCATCGACTTCCTCGGCAGTCCAGACCAGACGCTCGGAGTTCTGAGCCATCTCCAGAGCGGAGACGCCCACGCCGCCGGCGTTAACAGCCTTGGAGGGAGCCACAATGATGCCCTTCTGCTGACGCAGGAAGTTCAGAGCGTCGTTGGTGGTGGGCATATTGGCCACTTCGATGTAGTACTTCACGCCGGAGGCAGCGATCTTCTCAGCGGACTCCATGCGGACGTCGTTCTGCATGGCGGCGGGCATGTACACGTCAACATCCTTGACGCCCCAGCACTTCTCGCCAGCCACGAACTCGCAGCCGAACTTGTCGGCATAGGGCTTGCAGTGCATAGGATCCTTGGCGCGCATCTCCAGGATGTAGTTCAGCTTCTCGTCGGTGATAACGCCGTCGGGATCGTGAACGTAACCATCGGGACCGGCAAAGTAGGTGACGGCAGCGCCCAGCTGAGCGGCCTTCTTCATGATGCCCCAGCCCACGTTGCCGTAGCCGGAGATGGCGATCTTCTTGCCCTCGATGGTGTCATTCTCGTGCTTGAGCACTTCCTGCAGATAGTAGATAGCGCCGTAGCCGGTGGCCTCGGGACGGATCAGGGAACCGCCGTAGCTCAGGCCCTTGCCGGTGAGCACGCCGTTCTCCCACACGCCCTTCAGGCGGCGGTACTGGCCATACAGGTAGCCAATCTCGCGGCCGCCCACGCCCATATCACCGGCGGGAACGTCGATGTCGGGCCCGATGTAACGATACAGAGCCGTCATGAAGCTCTGGCAGAAACGCATGACCTCGGCGTCGGACTTGCCGGCGGGATCAAAGTCGGAACCGCCCTTGGCGCCGCCGATGGGGAGGCCGGTCAGGCTGTTCTTGAAGGTCTGCTCGAAGCCCAGGAACTTGATGATGCCCTCATACACGTTCTTCTGGAAGCGCAGGCCGCCCTTGTAGGGGCCGATGGCGCCGTTGAACTGGCAGCGCCAGCCGCGGTTGGTGTGCCACTGGCCGTTGTCGTCGCACCACACAACGCGGAAGGTGAACATACGCTCGGGCTCGACCATGCGGTTCAGCAGGTCGACCTTCTCATACTCGGGGTGCTTCTCGATGACAGGCTCCAGAGAGGACAGGACCTCCTCGACGGTCTGCACGAACTCGGGCTCGTTGCCATGCTTGGTTCTGACGTTCTCCAGAACGCTGGCCAGATAAGCATTCATAATAGTTGCCTCCTCAAAAATTGTTCCAAGATTGTTCAAAATCGAATGGGTAGATGAAATTTGCTCATACCCCCATCCGTTCTGATAATAACACCATTCCGGCAAATACTCAAGGGGGTTATTCCGAAAATCGTCCCTCGCGACCGTAAAATCTTCGCGGTGTTTTTTGTGCATTTTGTAAAAATGCACATTCCCTCCTTTGCACCCGGCAGCCGCCGCAAATTGTGGATTCCGGCCTATTTGATGATTATTTCACAATTTCACGATACAGACTCTTTCGCCCGCAAAATTACCGGTATCCCGACTTTGTAGATTTTTTTTTAGGGATTCCGGCCTGGCCCGGCTGGCTTTTTCGGAATCCTGCACATTTTTTGCCGCTGGAGCTAAAATTTCTGTTGCATTTTTATACCAAAGCGTGTAAAATATAGGCAACAATCCAAGATTGGTAGCTGTAAGGAAGTGCCTCGCGCACGGGCTGCAACTATCACTCGGCTGTTGCTTGAGTGTTTCAGATCTCCATCCGGAGGTTTGAAACATTTTTCTTTACCCGGAAGCATTGGAACAATTCAAAAGGAGGAACACACATGAATCTGGTCATCAACGGAAGACTCATCACCCGGGACGAGGGCGGCAAGGGCTATTATGAGCACGGGGCCGTGGCCTATGAGGGCGCCACCATCACCGAGGTGGGCCAGGAGAGCGCCCTGCGGGCCAAGTATCCCCAGGCCCACATCATCGACGCCAAGGGCGGCGTCATCATGCCCGCCTTCATCAACGCCCACACCCACATCTACTCCGCTCTGGCCCGGGGCCTGTCCATCGTGGGCAACAATCCCACCAACTTTTACGAGGTCCTGGACGGCACCTGGTGGGCCATCGACCGGAAGCTGACCCTGGAGGGGACCCGGGCCAGCGCCGACGCACTGTACATGGACTGCATCAAGCAGGGCGTTACCACCATTTTCGACCATCACGCCTCATACGCCGAGATCCCCGGCTCCCTGCACACCATCGCCGAGTCCGCCAAGAAATTCGGCATCCGCTCCTGCCTGTGCTATGAGGTCTCCGACCGGGACGGCGAGGAGAAGTGCCTGCAGGCCATCCAGGAAAATGCCGACTTCATCACCGAGTGCCAGAAGAACCAGGATCCCATGCTGGCCGCCATGTTCGGCGGACACGCCCTGTTCACCATCAGCGACAAGACCTTCGACCGCATGGTGGCCGCCAACAACGGCCGCACCGGCTACCACATCCATGTGTCCGAGGGCATGAACGACGTGTACGACAGCCTGCAAAACTATGGCCGCCGTCCCGTCCAGCGCCTGCAGGACCACGGCATCCTGGGCCCCAAGACTATTCTGGGCCACTGCATCCATGTGAACACCGCCGAGATGGAGATTATCAAGGAGACCGGCACCATGGTGGTCAACAACCCCGAGAGCAACATGGGCAACGCCATCGGCATCTGCCCGGTGATCCAGCTGCACAAGCGGGGCATCCTGCTGGGCATGGGCACCGACGCCTATACCAACGATATGCTGGAGTCCCTGAAGGTGGCCCTGTGCTCCCAGCGCAGCCAGAACTGTCTGCCCAACGTGGGCTGGTGCGAGGTCACGGATATGCTGTTCCGCAACAACGCCAAAATCGGCGAAAAGTACTTCCCGGTGCAGCTGGGCGTGCTGAAGGCCGGCGCCGCCGCGGACATCATCGTCATGGACTATAAGCCCTTCACCCCCTTCTCCGACGAGAACATCGACGGCCACATGATCTTCGGCATGACCGGCCGCCAGTGCCAGACCACCATCGCAGGCGGCAAGCTCCTGATGCAGGACCGCCAGCTGGTGGGCATCGACGAGGAGGCCGAAAACGCCCATATCCTGGAGGCCGCCAAGAAGCTCTGGGGCAGCCTGAACAACCGGGTGTATTGATGCGCTGATTTTTTACGATTCAAAAAGGAGGAGCCCCCATGTCCGAGAAAATGTATCCCATTCCCTTCAAATCCCTGATGAATTGGGTAATCACCGAGTACGCCGGCTGCGGCGACGTGTTCGGCGTGCATAAGCAGTACCACGCCACCGGCAAGAGCCTGCCCATCTTCGGCGAGCGCATCGAGACCCCCTTCGGCCCCGCCGCCGGTCCCAACAGCCAGCTGGCCCAGAACATCATCGCCGCCTATGCGGCCGGCGCCCGGTTCTTCGAGGTGAAGACCGTCCAGAAGATGGACGGCGCTGATCTGGCCGCCTGTGTGCCCCGCCCCTGCATCCTGGCCAACGACGAGGGCTATAACCAGGAGTGGTCCACGGAGCTGACCGTTCCCCAGGCCATGGACGAGTATATCAAGGCCTGGTGCGCTCTGAAGGTCCTCAGCAAGGTCTACGGCTTCGGCGATCCCGACGGCTTCGTGTTCAACATGTCCGTGGGCTATGACCTGGAGGGCATCAAGGGCGAGAAGGTCAACACCTATATCGACGGTATGATGGACGCCGGCCGCACCGCCGTCTTCGGCGAGTGCAAGGAGGTGCTCAAGGAGCTGTTCCCCCAGGAGACCGCCTTCATCGACGCCATCTCCCCCCGGGTGTCCCGCAGCGTCACCGTGTCCACCCTCCACGGCTGTCCCCCCGATGAGATCGAGCGCATCGCCAGCTACCTGATCTCCGAAAAGCACCTGCACACCTTCGTCAAGTGCAACCCCACCATCCTGGGCTACCAGACCGCCCGCCGCACCCTGGACTCCATGGGCTATGACTACATCGTCTTCGATGAGCACCATTTCAACGAGGATCTGCAGTGGGCCGACGCCGTGCCCATGTTTGAGCGCCTGCAGGCCCTGGCCGACAGCTGCGGCCTGGAGTTTGGCCTGAAGCTGTCCAACACCTTCCCGGTGGACACCACCCGGGGCGAGCTGCCCAACAACGAGATGTACATGTCCGGCCGCAGCCTGTTCCCCCTGACCATCGAGATGTGCCACCGCATTTCCCGCCAGTTCAAGGGTAAGATGCGCATCTCCTTCGCCGGCGGCGCGGAGTATTTCAACTGCGACAAGCTGTTTGCCGCCGGGATCTGGCCCATCACCGTGGCCACCACCATCCTCAAGCCCGGCGGATACAACCGCCTGCACCAGATGGTGGAGAAGGTGGGGCCCATGGCATACCGTCCCTTCTCCGGCACGGACACCCAGGCCATCTGCCAGCTGTCCGCCGCCAGTCACACCGATGTTCACCACGTCAAGCCCATCAAGCCCCTGCCCAGCCGCAAGAGCGACAAGCAGGTGCCCTGGATGGACTGCTTCACCGCTCCCTGCCAGGGCGGCTGCCCTATCCACCAGGATATCCCCGAGTATATGGAGCTGTGCCGCAAGGGCCTGTATGCCCCGGCCCTGAAGCTCATCACCGAGAAGAACCCCCTGCCCTTCCTGACCGGCACCATCTGCGCCCACCGGTGTCAGACCAAGTGCTCCCGGAACTTCTATGACGAGTCCGTCCGCATCCGGGATACCAAGCTGCTGGCCGCCGAAAAGGGCTACAACGCCCTGATGGCCTCCATCCGGCCCACCGAGAAGGTCTCCGGCAAGAAGGCCGCCATCATCGGCGGCGGCCCCACCGGCATCGCCGCGGCCTATTTCCTGGCCCGGGCCGGTATCGAGACCACCATCTTCGAGCGGGAGAGCTGCCTGGGCGGCGTGCCCCGGCACGTGATCCCCTCCTTCCGCATCGCCAACGAGACCATCGAGAAGGACATCGCCCTGATGGAGAAGTACGGCGTGGACGTCCGCTGCGGCGCGCCTGCCCCCTCCGTCACCGAACTGAAGGCCATGGGCTATACCCACATTCTGTTCGCCGTGGGCGCCTGGAAGCCCGGCAAGCTGGAGATCGCCGGTGATGTGGCCGGGGCCATCCAGTGGATGAAGGGCGTCAAGGCCGGCAACATCGCCGTGGGCGGCAGCATTGCCGTCGTCGGCGGCGGCAACACCGCCATGGATGCCGCCCGTCTGGCCAAGCGCAGCGGTGCCAAGCAGGTAACTCTGGTATATCGCCGGACCCGCAAGTACATGCCCGCCGACGAGCATGAGCTGGCCCTGGCCCTTCAGGACGGCGTGACCTTCGCCGAGCTGGCCGCTCCCGTGAAGCAGGCCGACGGCGTGCTGACCTGCGAGAAGATGGTGCTGGGCGAGGCCGACGCCTCCGGCCGCCGCAGCCCCGTGGGCAGCGGCGAGTTCTTCGACATCCCCTGCGACCTGGTGATCTCCGCCGTGGGCGAGCAGGTGGACAGCGCCCTGATGGCCGCCAACGGCATCGAGGTGGACAAGAAGGGCCGCCCCGCCTTTCAGACCAACCTGCCCGGCGTGTATGCCGCCGGTGACGCCACTCGCGGCCCCGCCACCGTGGTGGAGGGCATTGCCGACGCCGCCCGCTTCGCCCAGGAGGTCATCGGCCAGGCCTACACCTATGACATTCCCCAGCAGGCCTATATCATCAAGACCGACGCTCAGGCCAAGAAGGGCATCCTGAACATGAGCGGCTGCGTGTGCCAGGAGGGCAGCCGCTGCCTGCAGTGCTCCACCGTGTGCGAAAACTGCGTGGATTCCTGCCCCAACCGTGCCAACGTGGCCATCGCCATGGCCGACGGCAGCCACCAGATCCTCCACGTGGACAAGATGTGCAACGAGTGCGGCAACTGCACCCAGTTCTGCCCCTATGCCTCCGAGCCCTGCCACGATAAGTTCACCCTGTTCCAGACCGCCGAGGATATGGAGGACTCCCACAACGCCGGCGTCCTGTTCCTGGAGGGCGGCAAGGTCCGGGTGCGGCTGGCCGGTGCGCCCCAGGAGTATAACCTGGACGAGGCCAACGACCTGCCCCGGGAGCTGGAGACCTTCATCCTCACCATCCGGGATCAGTACGGCTATCTGTTCGCCTGATTCGTTCGCCCATAATGACAAAGCCCAGGGGGCGCTGCTATGCAGCGCCCCCTGGGTTATTATAAGGTGATCCAGTGTTTCATGCATCATACCGTGCCAGTACCCGGCGGCAGTAGTCCGCAAAGTCCCGGCGGACGCCGGCAGGGGAGAGAAGCTCCGCCTTGTCCCCGAACTGGAACAGCCAGCCGTAGAAGGTGGGGCCGGCCTCCACCGGGGCGGTGAGGGCCACATGGTCCGGCCCGTCCGGCCGGATGTGGGCGTCGGAGCCGAAGCGGTCCATGGCGGGGTTGATCAGCGACCGGTGCAGCCGCAGCCGGACGGTGACGGAGGCCCCACCGTACATATCGAAGATCTTCCGGACATACCGGCCCAGGTCAAAGTCCCGGGGCAGGGGAGAGCGGGGCGAGTCCAGCACCGTCAAGTCCATCATCCGGTCCACCCGGTAGTGGCGGTAGTCCTGCCGCAGGGCGTCGTAGGCCACCAGGTAATAGTACCGGTCCACGCACAGGGCCACCGGGTCCGTGACGTAGGCAGCCCCATCCCGGCGGAAGGCCCGCTGCCCCTCCGCCGTCCAGTCGAAGTAACGGAAGGACACCTGTCGGTCCCGGCTGATGGCGGTGTGGATGCCATCCACGGCGTAGTACAGGGTCTCGTTGGTGGTCCGGGGACGGCCCAGGACGTACACCTGCCGCCGCAGCTGCCGGGCCATGGGGCGGCTGGTGAGCTGCTCCAGCTTGCCGATGAGCTCCATGCTCTTTTTCTGCGTCAGGAAGGGGGCCGCCTGAACGGCATCCACCAGCAGCTTCACCTCCGGCAGCTGGAAGGTCCGCTCCCCCAGGTAATAGCCGAACTGCCGCCCCTTGACGGTCTCTACGTCCATGCCGAAGGACTCCAGCAGCCGCAGGTCGTCATAGACGCTCTTGCGCTCGGCGGAGATTCCGTTGGCGGTCAGATAGGCCAGAAGCTCCGGCATCCCTGCCGGGTGCTCCTGGTCCGTCTCCTCCTCCAGGTATTTTGCCAGATACAGCAGTTTCAGCTTCTTGTCCCCCATGGTTCCGCCTTCCTTTCCGGTTTTGACAACAGTATACCAGCTGCGCCCGCCGCTGAACAGGTAATTTTCGGAATTTGTGAAAGTTTTTGTTGAAACGGCGGCACGGTTGGGGTATACTATAGGCAGTAAATTCAACAACGGAGGTATTTTACTATGATCGAGATCACCAAGGACACCATCATCGGTGATATCCTGGATGTCGCGCCCCAGACCGCTCCCATCTTCCTGTCCATCGGCATGCACTGCCTGGGCTGCCCCTCCTCCCGCGGCGAGACCGTGGAGGAAGCCTGCGCCGTTCACGGCATCGACGTGGACAAGCTGCTGGCCCTGGTCAACGAGGAGGCCAACAAGAGCGCCCAGTAACCGTCATATGCAAACAGGAACGCATACGGCCCGTCCGTATGCGTTTATCTGTGTTATCAGGAGAGCCTATGAAACACTTACAATTGCAGCCCCGGCTGCGGCTGCTGGCGGATATGGTCCCCCAGGGGGCCAGACTGGCGGATATCGGCACGGACCACGGATATCTTCCGGTGTGGCTGATGCAACAGGGGCGTATTGCCTCCGCCATCGCCGCCGACATCGGGCCGGAGCCTCTGGCCCACGCCCGCCGCACGGCGGAGGAATACGGCGCGGCCCTGGACCTGCGCCTGTGCGACGGTCTGCGGGGCATTGCCCCCCATGAGGCGGACACGGTGGTCATAGCCGGTATGGGCGGCGAGACGATCATACAGATCCTGACGGATAGCCCCTGGCCCCGGACCTCCGGCTGCACCCTGCTGCTGCAGCCCCAGACCAAGGTGGAGCTGCTGCGCCGCTGGATTTCGGAAAACGGCTATGTCTGCCGGGACGAGCGGCTGGTGTGGGACAAGGGCAAGCTCTATGTGGTGCTGCAAATGACGGCAGGGGAGCCCTTTACCCCGGATGAGGTCCGGCTGTACGGCGGCCTGCATCTGGAGGGGGACCCGCTGTACGGCGATTATCTGGAGGCACAGCTGCACCGTCTGCGCCGCCGGCTGGACGGCCTGGGGCACAGCAGGGAAGGGGCGGACTGCGGGACCCTGCCGCAGCTGATCGCCGCCCTGGAAAAGAAGAAGGAGACGCTGAAATGACCACGGTACGGGACATCGAAACCTTTCTGTATGCCTGGGCTCCCCGGGAAACGGCGGAGAGCTGGGACAATGTGGGCCTGCTGGTGGGCCGGGGGGACCGGGAGGTCCGCCGGGTGCTGGCAGCCCTGGACGTAACCCCCGCCGTGGCGGCGGAGGCGGCGGAGCTAGGGGCGGACCTGATCGTGGCACATCACCCGGTGATGAACGTCCGCTGGCATGAGCAGGAGATGCAGACTCTCCGGGATGACACCCGTCTGGGGGGGCTTCTGACGTACCTGGTGCGCCATGACCTGTCCGCCATCTGTATGCACACCAATCTGGACGCGGCGGAGGGCGGCGTCAACGATCAGCTGGCCAAGGCCCTGGGGCTGACGGACACGATTCCGCTGAATGAACAAAAAATTGGCCGCATCGGCACACTTTCTTGCGAAAAACCCCTTGAACAGTTCCTGCATGATGTGGTAAAATCATTAGGTTGCAGGGGCCTGCGATACCGCAGCGGCGGACGGCCCGTGCGCCGGGTGGCCGTGGGCGGCGGAGCCTGCGGCGAATATATCCCCCAGGCACTGGCCCAGGGGTGCGATACCTTTGTCACCAGCGACCTGCGGTATAACGACTTTTTGGACACCCAGGGCCTCAACCTCATCGACGCGGGGCACTTCCCCACGGAGGACGTGGTGTGCGCCGAGGTGGTGCGCCGCCTGCAAAAAGCGTTTCCCGATATCCGCGTCTTAAAATCGGCGGTCCATCACGACGCCGTGCAATACTACATGACCGAAGGAGAGTAATCACATGTCCGGACATTCCAAGTGGCACAATATTCAGAAAACCAAGGGCGCGGCCGATGCCAAGCGCTCCGCCACCTTCACCAAGATCGCCAAGGAGATCATCGTGGCCGTCAAGCAGGGCGGCAGCGGCGACCCCGCCAATAACTCCCGTCTGGCCACCGTGGTGGCCAAGGCCAAGGCGGCCAATATGCCCAACGACAACATCAAGCGCACCATCGACAAGGCGCTGGGCTCCGGCAACACCGATAACTACGAGTCCGTCACCTACGAGGGCTACGGCCCCTGCGGCGTGGCCGTCATCGTGGAGGCCCTGACCGACAACCGCCAGCGCACCGCCCCCGAGATCCGGCACTATTTCGATAAGTACGGCAAGGGCATGGGCGCCCAGGGCTGCGTGTCCTGGTCCTTCGACCGCAAGGGCGTTATCGTCATCGACAACGAGGACGGCGAGCTGGACGAGGACACCGTCATGATGGACGCGCTGGACGCCGGCGCCGAGGATTTCTCCCCCGACGGCCCCGTGTTCGAGATCACCACCGATCCCGACAGCTTCAACGACGTGGTCAAGGCCCTGGAGGACAAGGGCTACACCTTTGAAAGCGCCGAGATCGAGATGGTGCCCCAGAACTACGTCACCATGACCGGCGAGGACGACGTCAAGAGCATGAACAAGCTCATTGATATGCTGGAGGACAACGAGGACGTCCAGAACGTGTGGCACAACTGGCAGCAGGACTGAGCCGAAAAAGAGTAACAAAAGGCAGCCGATCCTGCGATCGGCTGCCTTTTTTGGAAGCAGATGTCTTATTTCACGGAACCGTCCGGATTGAACAGGGGCAGGGGAGCCAGGAACCTGATGTCATGGCGCTTGGCGGCGTCGCCCTCGGCCAGAACAGCGATGCGTGCCACCACGGTGCCGCCGGCCAGGGCCACCAGGTCCTCCATGGCCTTCAGGCTGCCGCCGGTGGAGATCACGTCGTCCATCAGGACGATGCGCTTGCCCCGGATCAGGTCCGCGTCATCCCGGCCCAGATACAGCTTCTGGGTGCCGGCGGTGGTGATGGACTGATCCTCCACATGGATGGGGTCGGGCATATAGGCCTTGGGACCCTTCCGAGCGATGAAGTACTTCTTGGCCCCGGACTGGCGGGCCATTTCGTGGATCAGGGGGATGCTCTTGGCCTCTGCGGTGAACAGGTAGTCATAGCTGCCAGGCTCCAGCAGCTTCAGCAGCTCCCGGCCGCAGGCCTCGGTCAGCTCCGCGTCGCCGAAACAGATGAATGCGCCGATATACAGATCGTCTGTGACCTTGCAGATGGGCAGCTCCCGCTGAAGCCCGGCCACGGTCATGGAATAAGTGGACATAACAAAATCTCCATTCTGCCGCAAGGAAAAAATGAAACGCTGCGGCTGTCGTTTTTCAGCGAACAACCCGCCTTTTCCGGCGAAAAAGACGGGTGTCCTATCGACTCTATTATAAAGGATATATGGCAAAAGTCAATACAAAAAGTGACATATCCCGCCAACAGCGGTTCTTCCTGTATTTCCGGCCCGGGCAGACCGGCCGGATTTATCAGCCCTGAACGAGCCGGGGCTGCGGCGCTCATCACCCATGAGACACTTGCCACTATGTCCTGGGCTGTTTTGCAACCACATTTTTGCAATTTAAGAAGAATCGTAATATGTCACAAAATAAGACGGCATCTCTTGGCTATTGTGCCCAAGCTGTGAGACGCCGCCGAGGGGGCGTATTTCAGCTTTTATTCGCTTGGCTGAGAATGTATTGCGGCCTGACAGATTTTTTTCAGATTTTTGTCAAATAATGCTTGCATTTTGCGCCGCAATCTGCTAAGATATCTATTGCTTGCGATGTAGGCAAGCGAGTTTCTCACAGCAAGGAGGTGCAACGGATGGCAAAGTGCGAGTTCTGCGATAAGGGCGTGACCTTCGGTATCAAGGTTTCCCACTCCCATAGACGCTCCAATCGTCCCTGGAAGCCCAATGTCAAGCGCGTGAAGGCTATGATCAATGGTACGCCTCGCCATGTGTACGTTTGTACCCGGTGTCTGCGTTCCGGTAAAGTTACCCGCGCGATCTAAGCTCGGACAAACAAGATGAGCCCTGTGCCGCAAGGCACAGGGCTTTTTTCTGCCTGTTCCGGCAAAAGCGGGGCCGAAGCCCCGCTTTTCAGCTTGTCAAAAAAGCCTTTTTTGACAAGCTGCGTGCGGTTTTTCAGAACTTTTTAAGTTCTGAAAAACCTGTGATTGCAAACGAAAGACACCCCTGATGGGTTTCTTTCGTAACTATCTTCCTTTTCGATGGCGAAAGATTCCCGAGTTTTTCGACAGTCTCAAAAGCGGGGCCGAAGCCCCGCTTTTGTCAGATTGTTATGGTGCTTATGCCTTCAGGCAGCGGAGGACCGCCAGCAGGATGGAGTAATACTTGCTGTCCGGCGTGTCGGCCCGGCTGGTGATGATCACCGGGCAGGAGGCGCCGCAGATGGTGCTGGCCATGGTCTTTCCGGCGATATAGGTGATGGACTTGTACAGCACGTTGCCGATCTCGATAAAGGGCACCAGCAGAATGTCCGCCTGGCCCGCCACGGGGTCGTGAATGCCCTTGTGCTTGACGGACTCCATGGAGATGGCGCCGTCCAGCGCCAGGGGGCCGGACACCACGCAGCCGGGGATGCCGCGCTTGGCGATCTCGGCGGCGGACACGGTGGAGGGCATCTTCTCGGTGACGTTCTCCACGGCGGACAGCACCGCCACCTTGGGAAGCTCCACCCCCAGGGCGTTGGCCACAGGCAGGGCGTTCTCCACAATGCCGATCTGGGTGTCCACATCGGGAGCGATGTTGATGGCGGCGTCGGTGATCATCATGAAGCGGCCCTCATACTCGAAAATGCCGCACTGGCTCACCAGACGGCGGCCGCTGGCGGGGATCAGACCGGTTTCCCGATTCAGAATGGCCTTGGCAAAGCTGGAGGTCTGGAGAATGCCCTTCATGGGGATGTCGGCCTTGCCCTCCCGCACCAGCTGCACGGCGGCCTTGGCGGCGTCCAGCTCCGGGCCGTCGAAGTCGACGATCTCATACTCGGCGGGGTCCTCGTTCATCTCCCGCAGCAGGGCCAGAATTTCGTCCTTCTTACCCAGCAGGGTGCCGTCCACCACGCCCCGGCGATGGGCGTTGACCACGGCACTGAGGGCGGGCTCGTCATGGGCGTTGGCCAGGACGATGCGCTTTTTGTTTTTATGAGACAGGACATAGGCTTCCAGTTCTTTGAAATTCGTGAACATATCCGTTCCTCCTATTTTACTTTTCCGTTTTGCTCCCATTTTTCGGGAACAGAATTATTATACAACCCTCTTTCGGCAAAAACAACCAAAATCGCAGATTTTTTCTGCGCCTGTCTGGCGAAAAAACTTGCCATCGGCGGCAATTTCCTGTATACTTTACCGTAATAAGGAGGGGCTGCCATGTCATTTGAAAAAATTCTGTTTTACGGCATCATCATCGTGGGGGCGCTGCTGCTGATCGGTCTGACCTATTACCGCATCGACTGGGCCCGCCATCCGGAGAAATACCAGGACCTGGTGGAGCAGGCGGAAAAGGACGAGCAGGAGGCGGCCCAGCGCCGGGCCATGAGCAAGCTCAGCAAGAAAAAGCGGAAATAAAAGCAGGGCAGGGGAGAGACTTCGTTGGAAATCTCTCCCCTGCTTTTTATGTGGTCATTGCCGGGCCGTGCCGCAGGCGCGGCTCAGCCCACAAACACGTATTTTTCCAGCCGGTCCATGGCCTCCCGCACCAGGGAATGGGGCAGGGCGGCGTTGATGCGGATGCAGTCGCCGTCGCCGAAGCCCGCGCCGTTCTGCCAGATGACGCCATGCTCCACGCCCCGGCGGCGGAGATCATCCGGCGTGATGCTGTGGCTGCAGCACCAGGCCCCGCAGTTGACGAACAGCATATACGTCCCCTGGGGCAGCATCATGGTGACGCCGGGATAGCGGCTTTGCAGGAAGTCCCGGATATACCGCAGGTTCCGGTCCAGCACGGCGCACAGCTGGTCCACCCACGCCATGCCCTCGTCGCTGTAGGCCCCGGTGAGGGCGTGCATGGACAGCACGTTGCAGTCGTTGTAGCCGGACAGGTTTCCCTGCCGCTGGACCCGGCAGCGAAGCCGGTCATTATAGATGATGTGGTAAGAGCCGATCAGCCCCGCCAGGCTGAAGGTCTTGGTGGGGGCATAGAAGGCCACGGTGCGCTCCCGGGCATCCCGGGAGACGGACTGGGTGGGGATGTGGGTGTACCCCGGCATGATGAGATCGGACCAGATCTCGTCGGAAATGACGGTGCAGTCGTTGGCAGCGTATACCTCCATGGCCTGCTCCAGCTCCCAGCGCTCCCATACCCGGCCGCAGGGGTTGTGAGGGGAGCACAGGATGGCCACATGGATGTCGTTTTCCTTCAGCTTCCGGTCCATGTCCGCATAGTCCATGCGCCAGATGCCCTCTGCGTCCTGCGTCAGGGGTGTGTGGATGATGGGACGGCCCAGCCGCTCCAGGGTGTGGGTGAAGCCCACATAGGTGGGGCTGTGGACCAGAATCGGCTCGCCGGGGCAGGTCAGGGCCTGGACCACGGAACTGACGCCGCCCAGAACGCCGTTTTCATAGCCGATGTGCTGCCGCTCCAGGCCGGTGACGCCGTGGCGCACCTGCTGCCAGCGGATGATGCTGTCAAAGTAGGCGCCGCTCAGCTGAAAATACCCGAAATTCGGGTGGTCCAGCCGGGCCCGGATGGCCTCCAGCACCGGCGGCGCGGTGGGGAAGCTCATGTCCGCCACCCACATGGGGATCCGGGAAAAGCCCTCCTTGGGCTCCACCCCGTTATAGGGGATCATGTCCAGGGCCAGGGCGTCCCGGCCCCGCCGGTCCAGAATGGTATCGAAATCGTACTGCATGGTTATCCTCCGTTCTCCGTTCCGGACAGGTGGAACACCCGCCGGGTATTTTCCAGTATGGCCGCCTCCGCAGTTTCCGGCGGCAGATGCTTCAGCCAGGCGATCTCCTCCACGATGCGCGGCAGCAGCAGGGAGGAGTTGCGCACCCGGCTCAGGGATTTTTTGCTGCCCGTCCAGGGTACGTCCGGCAGCACATAGGGGCTGTCAGTCTCCACCAGCAGCCGGTCCAGGGGAGCGCGGGCCACTGCGTCCCGCAGGGCCTCCGATTCCCGGCGCAGCAGCGCCCCGCCGATGCCCAGACAGAACCCCAGGTCCAGATAGGCCCGGGCCGTGTCCCAGTCCCCCTGGAAGCAGTGGACCACCCCGCCTGGCAGATGTCGCCGCCTGCGCCGCAGCATGGCCAGGGCGTCCCGGTCCGCCATGCGGATGTGCAGCACCAGGGGCAGTTCCAGCCGCCGGGCCAGGCCCAGCTGATACCGGAACCACAGCAGCTGGGTCAGCCGGTGCTTCCGGGGCAGGTGATAGTCCAGCCCGGTCTCGCCGATGGCCGCCACGCCGGGCTCCCGGGCCCAGACCTCCAGCTGCCTGCGCTGCCGCCAGGGGGCCTGATGGGTCCGGGTGGGGTGCACGCCCACCGCCAGGCGGATGAAGTCCGGATGCTGCCGGTACAGGGCGGCGGTCCGGCGGTTGGACTCAAAGTCGATGGCGGGCTCGATGGAAAGGACAACGCCGCTCTCCCGCAGACGGTCCAGCAGGTCCTCCCGCTGTCCCTCCCGGGCCGTCAGCTCACCGGTGAGATAGCGGAAGGCGCCGTCGAAGCGCTTGTGGCTGTAGTGGGCGTGGCTTTCGATGATCATGCGCGGGTCCTCCTCTCCGGGGTTACGCTTCTTCCGACTCCTCCGGCTGTGCAGGGGCCTCCCAGGGAACCATGATGGCCACGCACCGGTTGATGGTGACGCCCTGCTGGTAGAATTTGGCCTCGTAGTCCGTCATGACCCCCACGGGGCCGTCGGCGTGGAGGTCCCGGGTGACCTGGGACAGCCGGAAGCCGAATTGGGGGATCTCCTCCAGGGACCACTCGAACAGCTTGTCGTTGTCGCTTTTGAAGTGGATCTCGCCGCCCATGGGCAGCACCCGGCGGTACAGCTGCAGGAAATTGCCGTGGGTCAGGCGGCGCTTTTTCTGGTTGCTTTTGGGCCAGGGATCGCAGAAGTTGATATAGATGCGGTCCACCTCGCCGGGGGCGAAGAAGTCCGGCAGGCAGGCGGCGTCGCCGTCCACAAAGAACACATTGTGCAGCCCCGCGTCCCGGGCCCGCTCCATGGCCACCACCATGGCGTCGGGGACTTTCTCCACGGCGATCAGCAGCACGTCCGGCTCGGCGGCGGCGGTTTCCACGGTGAAGCGGCCCTTGCCGCAGCCCAACTCCACCCGCAGCTCCCGGGCATCGGGCAGCAGCTCCCGCCAGCGGCCCCGCAGAGCACGGGGATCCGCCACCAGCAGGGACGAGCAGGCCTCCATCCGGGGCACCAGATTCTTTTTCTTTCTCATGCGCATGGGTCATTTCCTCCTGTGCGGCCATGGCCGCAAATAAAATACCAACTCTATATATACCACAAGATACACGGTTCTGTAAACGAAAAAAATGCTCCATTTGGTGCCGGGGACGGTTTTGTGACCGGATTATGAACATGTCATATTGAAAAATGTGCAAAGAAAATTCATTTCTTTTGTGAAATATCCTGAAAAAGAAAAAGCCGGGAAACAAGGGCTTGATAATTTTTAGACGAGGGACTATAATACAAGCTGTATGAAGAGTACGCATGATGGGACCGCTATGGGCGGCATCCCGTCGCGCGCCCGCCGCTGCGGCGGGTGATCGAAGCAAGGAGGAACGATCATGACGAATGTTCTGTTGGAAAAGAAGGGCCACATTGCCGTTGCCACCATCAACCGGCCCAAGGCCCTCAATGCCCTGAACTCCCAGGTGCTGGAGGACATCGACCAGCTGGTGGAGCAGGTGAAGGCGGACGACGAGATCCGCGCCCTGGTCATCACCGGCAGCGGCGAGAAGGCTTTCGTGGCCGGCGCCGATATCGGCGAGATGAGCACCCTGACTAAGGCCGAGGGCGAGGCCTTCGGCAAGAAGGGCAACGACGTGTTCCGCAAGCTGGAGACGCTGCCCATCCCCACCATCGCCGCAGTCAACGGCTTTGCCCTGGGCGGCGGCTGTGAGCTGTCCATGAGCTGCGACATCCGCCTGTGCGCCGACACCGCCGTGTTCGGCCAGCCGGAAGCGGGTCTGGGCATCACCCCGGGCTTCGGCGGCACCCAGCGTCTGGCCCGTCTGGTGGGCATGGGCATGGCCAAGCAGCTGATCTATACCGCCAAGAACATCAAGGCCGACGAGGCCCTGCGCATCGGCCTGGTGAACGCCGTGTATCCCCTGGAGGAGCTGATGCCCGCCGCCGAGAAGATGGCCGAGACCATCGCCAAGAACGCCCCCATCGCCGTCCGCGCCTGCAAGAAGGCCATCAACGACGGTATGCAGGTGGATATCGACCGGGCCGTGGCCATCGAGGAGGGCCTGTTCGGCAGCTGCTTCGAGACGGCGGACCAGAAGGAAGGCATGGGCGCCTTCCTGGAAAAGCGCAAGCACGAGCCCTATCAGAACAAGTAACCCCATTTGGTTAATTAACAGGCTCCTTACCGGGCCTGATGATTAAAATCGCTACTTAAATAAAAATTTATTTAGGAGGAACAATCATGAAAGTCGCAATCTTTGGTGCAGGTACTATGGGCAGCGGTATCGCTCAGGTTTTCGCAGCGAAGGGCCACACCGCTCTGATGTATGCTTCCAGCGTTCCCAGCGCTCAGCGTCATAAGGACAAGCTGGCCGCCTCTCTGAACAAGAAGGTCGCCCGCGGCAAGATGACCCAGGAAGCCGCTGATGATATCATGAGCCGCGTCCTGGTGGAGGAGTTCGAGGCCGCCGCCGATGCCGACCTGGTCATCGAGTGCGTTGCTGAGAATATGGCCACCAAGAAGGAACTGCTGGGCCGCCTGGATGCCATCTGCAAGGAAGATGCCATCTTCGCTTCCAACACTTCCTCTCTGTCCATCACCGAGATGGGCCAGGGCCTGAAGCATCAGCTCATCGGCATGCACTTCTTCAACCCCGTGCCCGCCATGAAGCTGGTGGAAGTCATTGCCGGCGGCAACACCCCCGCCGAGCTGGTCGAGAAAATCAAGACCCTGTCCACCGAGATCGGCAAGACCCCCGTGGTGGTCAACGAGGCCCCCGGCTTTGTGGTCAACAAGATCCTGATCCCCTATTGCAACGAGGGCGTTTGCGTTCTGCAGGAGGGCGTTGCCTCTGCGGAAGATATCGATATTGCTATGCAGCTGGGCTGCAACCACCCCATGGGCCCCCTGCACCTGGGCGATCTGATCGGCTGGGACATCGTGCTGAACATCATGGACGTGCTGTATAACGAGACCCACGATAGCAAGTATCGCGCAAACGTGCTGATCCGGAAGATGGTTCGTGCCGGCAAGTTGGGCATCAAGTCCGGCGAGGGCTTCTTCAACTACAAAAAGTAAATCTGTAAAGGAGAAAAGAGTATGGATTTCCATCTGACGAAGGAACAGCTGCTCGTTCGCAAGATGTACCGCGATTTCGCGGAGAACGAGGTCAAGCCCCTGGCCGCTGAGATCGACGAGGAAGAGCGCTTCCCCATGGAGACCGTCGAGAAGATGGCCAAGCTGGGCATGATGGGCATTTACTTCCCCAAGGAGTACGGCGGCGCTGGCGCTGATGTGCTCTCCTACGCCATGTGCGTCGAGGAGCTGGCCAAGGTCTGCGGTACCACTGCTGTTATCGTTTCCGCCCACACCTCCCTGTGCGCCGCCCCCATCTTCGAGAACGGCACCGAGGAGCAGAAGATGAAGTATCTGCCCGACCTGTGCTCCGGCAAGAAGATCGGCGCTTTCGGCCTGACCGAGCCCGGCGCCGGCACCGATGCCCAGGGCCAGCAGACCACCGCCGTGCTGGACGAGTCCGGCGAGAACTACATTCTGAACGGCTCCAAGTGCTTCATCACCAACGGCAACGTAGCTGACACCTTCGTGGTCATCGCCGTCACCGGCAAGACCGTTGACAAGCGCGGCCGCAGCATGAAGGAGATCTCCGCGTTCATCGTGGAGAAGGACGACAAGGGCTTCTCTCAGGGCAAGCACGAGAAGAAGATGGGTATTCGCGGCAGTTCTACCTGCGACCTGATCTTCGAGGATTGCGTCATTCCCAAGGACCGTATGCTGGGTAAGAAGGGCGAGGGCTTCAAGATCGCCATGAAGACCCTGGACGGCGGCCGTATCGGTATCGCTTCTCAGGCTCTGGGCCTGGGCGAGGGCGCCGTTGAGGAAGCCATCAAGTATACCAAGGAGCGCGTCCAGTTCGGCAGACGCATCTCCCAGTTCCAGAACACCCAGTTCCAGCTGGCCGATATGCACACCCGCATGCAGGCCGCTCAGTACGTGGTGTACGCTGCTGCCATGAAGAAGCAGAACCACGAGCCCTATTCCATGGATGCCGCTATGGCCAAGCTGTTTGCTGCCGAGGCCGCTTCCGATGTGACCCGCCGCGCCGTGCAGCTGTTCGGCGGCTATGGCTACACCCGTGAGTATCCCGTGGAGCGCATGATGCGTGATGCCAAGATCACCGAGATCTACGAGGGCACCAGCGAGGTCCAGCGCATGGTCATCGCCAGCAATCTGGGCGTGAAGTAAGGTAGGAGGTAAAAGGAAAATGAAAATTCTCGTAACTGTTAAGCAGGTCCCCGATACCTCCGGTAAGGTGGCCGTCAATCCCGATGGCACTCTGGACCGTGCGTCCATGCAGACCATCATCAACCCCGACGATCTGAACGCCGTCGAGGCCGCCCTGTCCCTGAAGGACGAGCTGGGCTGCAAGGTCGTGGCGTTCACCATGGGTCCTCCTCCCGCAGAGGGCATGCTGCGTGAGCTGATGGCCATGGGCGTGGACGAGGGTGTTCTGGTCACCGCCCGTGAGTTCGGCGGTTCCGATACCTACGCTACCTCCCAGATCATCGCTGCCGCTATCGATACCTACGGCATCGAGAAGGACGACATCATCCTGGCCGGTCGTCAGGCCATCGACGGTGATACCGCACAGGTGGGTCCCCAGATCGCTGAGAAGCTGCATCTGCCCCAGGTCACCTATGCCGGCGAGATCACCAAGGACGGCGACACCCTGACCGTCAAGCGCATGCTGGAGGACGGCTACATGACCATCAAGGTCAAGACCCCCTGCATGATCACCTGCATCAAGGAGCTGAATCAGCCCCGTT
>OODG01000208.1_pt1 | contig 40250 bp, 32 predicted proteins | sample 1671621 | NCBI WGS metagenome assembly OODG01 (sample SAMN06348175, study PRJEB24527) | human gut metagenome | biome: human gut; feature: ankylosing spondylitis patient; material: feces | host: Homo sapiens | place: China | collected 2015-10 | reverse complement strand
GCGGAACAAAACCAGGAAGCGCACGAAAAAGGTTTCCTCGATTCCGATGCTTCCGGTGCTGGAAGAGTTTCTGCGTAAACTTGTTGACGATCCCGGCAACACCTCTGAATATGTACTGCCCGAACAGGCCGCCGACTATTTACGCGACCGTTCGTTCGTCAGCAAGAGGATCAAGCGGTTCCTCGAATACGATTGCGAGTTCGATACGACGGTTGAGGTGGAGGGATTGGATCCGGTTGATTTTCCGGACGATCCGCTGTTTGAGAAAGAATGGGAAATCCGGCTCACGCAGTCGGATCTGGGCCGCATGATCGATTCCGTTTCCTACGCGACCAGTCCGGATTGCTCCCGCAAGGTTCTCCATGGCATTTCGTTCTCCGTCAAAGACAACATCCTGACCGTTGCCGCCACGGACGGAAAACGACTGGCGTTTGTCGAAAAAGAGGTGGGCCGCGTAAGCCTGCGCTCTCCCTTTGCCCGTCTGCCCCTTTTGCTCCGCGTTTCGCGTTGACGCGGCCCGCCAAACCTGTTATAATACAAAATGGCTCGTTTGTGAGCGGGCGAATAGGGAGCAGTACTCAAGTGGTCGAAGAGGCGTGACTCGAAATCTCGTAGGGTGTTAACAGCACCGCCAGGGTTCAAATCCCTGCTGCTCCGCCAGATGGGGGGCAAGGACGGAATCGTCCTTGCCCCCTGCTTTTTATAGAACATCCGACAGAACAGGGGGCCTGACCATGACGATCCGAAGCATCGAACCCTCCAGCGCGGGGGCGGTGGCGAAGCTGATGTCCACCATCAAACCCGACTGGTGGGATTTTGAGGGGGCGAACCAGCAGCTGCAGGACGTGGGCCTGCTGGCAAAGCTGGTGGGCTGGTACCTGGAGGAGGACGGCGCGCCCAGAGGCTGGCTGCTTTGCGCCGAGTACGAGGGATACTCCTGCCTGACCATCGAGAACCTGGGCTACGACGAGGACGGCGCCTTCGTGATGGAAAAGCCGCTGGAGCCGCTGCTGCGCCGGGCCGAGGCGTACGCCCGGCAGAAGGGCCTGCGCAATATGCGGTACATCATCGGCTCCACCGATATGTCCTGCCACGGGCGCCCCATCACCGATTTTGCCGAGGAACTGCGCACCCTGCGCTCTTTGGGGCGGGCGCATTTTGACTATTTCCGCTCCATCGGTTTTGTGCCCACCGGGTTTATCCCCAACTGCTACGGGGAGAATTACCACGGCATCATCATGATCAAATCGCTGTTGTGAGCCTCCGGGGGCGGGCCGTCCAGCTGGAGAAATAAGCGCCGCTGCGCGGGGCCGGGGGTTCCGGCTCCGCGCTTTTGCGTTTCACCACCGGCTTTCCGGCAGCGCCAGGGCCTTTTCCATCGTGGCAGCGCTGAGCTGTTTCGACTGGGGAGCCAGGCGGGCGCATCTGCCGATAGGGCATGATGAACCAAAGACAGCGGCGTCCCAGGGCTGGAAACGGCACGGCATCCGTGCTATGATAAATGCGTCGAACCAGAGGGGAAAAACTGTTTTTTCGTCGAATCCCGGCTGCGAAGCTCTGCCGCGGGGCGGAAAAACGGTTCCGAACAGATGCACACAAGAAAAGGAGACGCATATGCCCTGTACAACGATTTTAGTGGGCAAGGAAGCCACCCATGACGGCTCCACCATCATTGCCCGCAACGACGACGGCGCGTTCGAAGCCAAGCGCCTTTTGGCCCACCCCGCCCGGGAGGGAGCTTCCACCTACAAAACGGTCATCTCTCACCTGACCGTCGCGCTGCCGGAGAAGGCCCTGCGCTATACCGACTGCCCCAACGTGTCAAAGGCCAACGGCGTGTGGCCCGCCTGCGGCATCAATGAGGCCAACGTAGCCATGACCGCCACCGAGACCATCACCAGCAACGCCCGGGTGGTGGGCGCGGACCCCTATGTCCGCTATCAGGAAAAGAAGGGCCGCGGCACGAAAGAAGTGCCCGGCGGCATCGGCGAGGAGGACCTGGTGACCCTGGTGCTGCCCTACATCCGCTCCGCCCGGGAGGGCGTGCTGCGCACCGGCGCGCTGCTGGAAGAGTACGGCACCTATGAGCCCAACGGCATGGCCTTCGCGGACGCCGATGAAATTTGGTGGCTGGAGACCATCGGCGGCCATCACTGGATCGCCCGGCGGGTGCCGGATGACCGGGTGGTGGTGATGCCCAACCAGTTCGGCCTGGACCATTTCGACTTTCCGGATGCTTATGGCGAGCAGAAAGAGAATCTCTGCTCCAAAGACCTGCGGGAGTTTGTGGAGAAGTACCGCCTGGCGCTGGACACCGGCGCGGAGTTCAATCCGCGGCTGGCCTTCGGCTCCCACTCCGACGCGGACCACATTTACAACACCCCCCGCGCCTGGTTCATGGCCCGGTATTTCCTGCCCCGCACCTATAAGTGGGACGGGGACAGCGCCGACTTCACCCCCGAGAGCAACGACATCCCCTGGTCCTTTGTGCCGGAGCGCAAGGTGACGGTGGAGGACGTGCGGTATCTGCTGGGCTCCTATTACCAGGGAACGCCCTACGACCCCTACGACAAGACCGCCGCCTGCAAGGGCAAGTACCGCACCATCGGCGTGCCCAACAGCGACGTTTGCGGCATCATGCAGATCCGCGGGTATCTGCCGGCGGCCGTTCAGGGCGTGGAGTGGCTGTCCATGGGCGGCAGCGGCTTCACGGCCTGCTTCCCGGTGTACGCCAATGTGACCGAGTTCCCGGGATACCTCAGCGGCACCAGCGAAACGGTCTCCACCGACAGCATGTACTGGCACAGCAGGCTCATCGCCGCGCTGACCGACGCCCATTTCGGAAAGGCGCTGCTGTTTGACGAGCGGTATGTGAACGCCGTGATGAACCGCGGCCAGCAGCTGCTCTACGAGTACGACGAGAAGGTGCGGCAGGGCGAGCCGGTGGAAATTCTGAAAGAGGCCAACCGCAAAATCGCCGGCATGGTCAAGGAGGAATCGGACAAGGCCCTTGCCCAAATTCTCAAGAACGCCTCCGAGAACATGAAGATCCGCTATCACCGAGGGGACAACTGAGCGGACCATCCGGCGGGCCGGCAAGTGCCCGGCAAGAAGTCCGAATCCCACATCACAGCGCAGAAAACGCGGCAGTCGCCTGAATCATCCCAACTCCGCCAAAGCCCCGGGAGACTTGTCTCCCGGGGCTTTTTCTGCCTTGCATGAAAAATCGCATGCGTTTCTGACAGATAAAGGCCCTTCTCCCCTTGCCGGAGAAGAGCCTTTATGCAATTTTAACGCCGCAGAAGATTGCTTCACGCCTTCATAGGAGAAACGATGCTATTTTTAATCTGAAAAACTTTGGGCGAAGGGCGGAAGGAACCTTATGCAGGAATTTTATCGGGAGCATCCAAACACCGCCGGCGCGGAAAGCCCCGCGCCGGGAAGACTGAAGATATTTTTCGGCTATGCGGCGGGCGTGGGCAAAACCTTCGCGATGCTGGAAGCCGCCCATCAGGCAAAAAAGGAAGGCGTGGACGTGGCGGTGGGCTATGTGGAGCCCCACGCCCGGCCGGACACCCTTGCTTTGCTGAACGGGCTGGAGGTCCTGCCCTGCCGGGAGATCGGCTACCGGGGAATAAAACTCCGGGAATTTGACCTGGACGGGGCGCTGGAACGAAAACCGCAGCTGATTTTGGTGGATGAGCTGGCCCACAACAACGCGCCGGGCTGCCGGCACACCAAGCGCTATCAGGACGTGGAGGAACTGCTGGCGGCGGGCATCAACGTGTACACCACGGTCAATGTGCAGCATCTGGAGTCGCTGAACGACCTGGTCTCCTCCATCACGGGGATCGCGGTGAGCGAGCGCATCCCCGACCGCGTCTTTGACCGGGCCGATCAGGTGGAGCTGGTGGACATCGAGCCCGGCGAGCTGGTCAAGCGCCTGCAGGCGGGCAAGGTGTACCGGGAACGGCAGGCAAAGCAGGCGCTTCAGAACTTCTTCACCGGGGAGAACCTCGCCGCGCTGCGCGAGATCGCCATGCGCCGGACGGCGGACCAGCTGAACCGCAGCGCCCTGTCCGAAGGCAAGGAAAAAAGCGCCCGGGCCGGGGAGCATATCCTCATCTGCCTCTCGTCGGCGCCCTCCAACGCGAAGGTCATCCGCACCGCCGCCCGCATGGCCGAGGCCTTTCACAGCGGCTTTACGGCGCTGTTCGTGCAGACGCCGGAAACGAAGGAGCTGTCCGGCGAAAACCTCAAGCGGCTGCGCGGCAACCTCCATCTGGCAGAGCAGCTGGGCGCGCAGATCTCCACGGTCTACGGCGCCGACCCCGCCGAGCAGATCGCGGAATACGCCCGGGTCAGCGGCGTGACCAAGATCGTGATGGGGCGGCTCAACCACAAACAGAACCCGCTGACCGGCAAAAAAAGCCTGGCGGACCGGCTGATCGAGCTGACGGACCTGGACGTGTACATCATCCCCGACCACCAGCCCTTGTACAAAAAACCGATGGCAAAGCCCCGCCTGCCGAAGGCCCGCTTTTCCCGGAAGGACGCCGGCGTCATGCTCGTCTCGCTGGCGCTTTCCACCCTGGCGGGCTTCGGCTTTTATCACGCGGGCCTCAGCGAGGCGAACATCATCACCGTTTATATCCTGGGCGTTCTGCTCACCGCGGTGCGGACGACCGGGTATCTCTGGGGCGCGGCGGCCTCGCTGCTGAGCGTCGCCGCCTTCAGCTTTTTCTTCACCGAGCCCCGCTTTACCTTCCGGGCCAACGACCCCGGCTACCCGGTCACGTTTCTCATCATGCTCTTTTCCAGCATCATCGCAGGCACGCTGGCGGGCCGCGTGAAAACGCAGGCGCGGGAGGAGGCCCAGAAGAGCTATTACACCGAGCTGCTTTTGGGCAGCAGCCAGAAGCTGCAGACCGGGCGCACGGAATGGGACTGCCTGCGGCTGACCGCGGAACAGCTGAACCGGCTGTTCGGCCGGCCGGTGCTGTACGCGCTGAGCGAGGCGTCGGAAGAACTGTCGTTCCGGGTGGAGCCCGCGGACGAGACCGGGGTGCTGGCGGGGTTGGGCAGCGAGGAGATGGGCGTTGCCGGCTGGGTGCGGAAAAACAACAAGCACGCCGGCGCCACCACCAGCACCCTGCCGGACTCGAAATGGCTTTTCCTCTCGGTGCGGGGCACCCAGGGGGTGATGGGCATCGTGGGCATCCCCATCGCGGGCTATTCCGTTCCCGACGCCTTTGAGAAAAACCTGATGATCGCCATTCTGAGCGAGTGCGGGCTGAGCCAGGAGCGCATCCGCCTGCAGGAGGAGCGCAGCAAAGCCGCGCTGCAGGCCCAGAAGGAGCGGCTGCAGGCCGATTTGCTGCGGGCGGTGGCCCACGACCTGCGCACTCCGCTGGCCGGCATCAACGCCAGCGCGGACACGCTTTTGCGGGAGGAGGCCGCCCTGGACCGGCCCGCCAGAGGCAGGCTGTACAGGGCGATCTATGACGACACGGACCGGCTGCTCAACACCACGGAAAACCTGCTCGTTGCCACGCGCCTGGAAACCGGCCGGGATTCCTTCAAAATGCGCCCCGAGCGGGTGGACGGAGTGCTGCGCGCCGCCGTGGCGCAGCTGGGCCGGCAGGCGAGCGAACACAAACTGTCCGTGGTCGTGAAGGACCCGGCGCTCACCGCCGTGATGGACCCGGAACTGATCCGGCGGGTGCTCATCAACATCATGAACAACGCCATTCAGTACACCCCGGCGGGTTCTGCCATCGAGCTGCGGGCCGAACAAAAAGGCGGCGCGGTGCAGATCAGCGTCTCCGACGACGGGCCGGGCATCCCGGACGAGGCGAAAAAGCACCTGTTCGACCTGTTCTTCACGGCGGGCCCGGGCGGGGCCGACTGCCAGCGGGGGCTGGGGCTCGGCCTCAATCTGTGCAAGTCCATCGTGGAGCTTCACGGAGGCGGCATTTCGGTGCTGGACAGAACCCCCCGGGGCACCACCTTCCGGTTCACGCTGCCGGCGGCGCGTTAATCCCGTTTTAACATCCTGCCGGCAACCTTAATCCACACTTTGCGCCGGGCGAAGTATCCTGTTGGATGCAAAGGCGGAAGGCCCCGCCCGTTGAACAGGGCCCGGAAAACCTTTGCGCACACATCGGACGAAAGGAGTCTTTTTCTATGATGGACCTGCTCATGGCGGGCATCCTTCTGATCGATTTCGGGCTCGTGCGGCTTCTGGTGAACTGGTGCTGGAAGCAGACGGAAGAACAGGAATGATCCTTTGGGAGGGAAAGTTATGATCCTGCTTGGCGTCATCGTTCTGCTGCTGGGGGCGTACCTGGTGTACGCGCTGGCGCATCCGGAACGGTTCTGACAACACACGACTTGGGAGGAATTTCATATGTTACAGCTGGTGCTGACAATTCTCATCTATCTGATAATTGTCGTTCCGGTGGGGCGGTATCTGTATCATATCGCCGCAGGGAAACACACCTTTGCCGACCCGGTGTTCGACCGGGTGGACGGGGCCATTTACAAGCTGGGCGGCGTCGACCCTGAAAAAGGGATGAACTGGAAACAGTATGTGCTGGCGCTGGTGGGCACCAACGCCGTGATGGTGGCCGTCGGCTACATCATCCTTCGCATCCAGAGCGCTCCCCTTTTCAACCCCAACGGCATCAAAAGCATGGAGCCCGCGCTGGCGTTCAACACCATCATCAGCTTCATGACCAACACGAACCTGCAGCACTATTCCGGCGAGAGCGGGCTGAGCTATCTGTCTCAGATGCTGGTCATCATCTTCATGATGTTCGTTTCCGCGGCCACCGGCTATGCCGCCTGCGTGGCCTTCATCCGCGGCCTTGCCGGCCGGACCAAAGACGATGTGGGCAATTTCTTTTCGGACCTGGTCCGCATCATCACCCGCATCCTGCTCCCCTTCTCCATCGTGGGCGGCCTGCTTTTAGTGTGGCAGGGGGTGCCCCAGAACTTTGACGGCAACATCGTTGTGAAAACGCTGGAGGGCACCTGTCAGGAGATCGCCATGGGCCCCATCGCCGCTTTGGAGATCATCAAGCATCTGGGCACCAACGGCGGCGGCTTTCTGGGCGCAAACTCCGCAACGCCCCTGGAGAACCCCACGATGCTTTCAAACCTGATCGAACTGTATTCCATGATGCTGCTGCCCGGCGCCTGCGTCATCACCTTCGGCAAAATGGTGGCCGACAGCCGCAGAGAACACCTGGAACAGGCCGCCCGGGAAGGCGCGGACCAGCCGCGGGAGGGCCTCACCGCCCGCATCTTCGGCCGCGAGGGCCGCAGCATCTTTCTGGCCATGGGCATCCTGTTCCTGGCGGGCCTGAGCCTGTGCTTCTGGGCGGAGAGCCAGGGCAACCCGCTGCTGGCGCAGGCGGGGCTGGACCAGTCCATGGGCAGCATGGAGGGCAAGGAGGTGCGCTTCGGCGTTGCCCAGTCGGCCCTGTTCACCACCGTCACCACCTCCTTCACCACCGGCACCGTCAACAACATGCACGACACCCTCACCCCGCTGGGCGGCATGGTGCCGATGCTGCACATGATGCTCAACGTGGTGTTCGGCGGCAAGGGCGTGGGCCTGATGAACATGATCCTGTACGCCATTCTGGCGGTGTTCATCTGCGGCCTGATGGTGGGCCGCACCCCGGAGTATCTGGGCAAAAAGATCGAGGGCCGCGAGATGAAGCTCACCGCCATCTGCATCATCGTCCATCCGTTCCTCATCCTGACCTTCACCGCCCTGGCCGTGGGCACCGCCGCGGGCCTCGCGGGCATCACCAACCCCGGCTTCCACGGCCTGAGCCAGGTGCTGTATGAGTACGCCTCCTCCGCCGCGAACAACGGCTCCGGCTTCGAGGGCCTGGCGGACAACTCCTGTTTCTGGAACATCACCACCGGGCTGGCCATGTTCTTCGGGCGGTATCTTTCCATCGTCATCCAGCTGGCCATTGCCGGCTCGCTGATGAAAAAGAACTTCATCAACGAGTCCGCCGGCACCCTGCGCACCGGCACCGTCAGCTTCGCCGTCATCCTGGTGTTCGTGGTGTACATTTTCGCCGCGCTGACCTTCTTCCCGGCGCTGGCTCTGGGCCCCATCGCGGAACATCTGACCCTTTGGGCCTAAGGAGGTTCTGACCATAATGAGCAAAAAGCAAAACAAAAAGCTTCTGACTTCCGACATCCTCAAACAGGCGCTGATCGGTTCCGTCAAGAAGCTCGATCCCCGGTATATGATGAAAAACCCGGTGATGTTCGTGGTGGAAACGGGCTTTTTCATCACTCTGCTGCTGAGCTTTGTCCCCACGCTGTTCAGCGCGGCGGACGCGGGCCTGCGGGCCTATGACCTCATCGTCTGCGTCACCCTGCTCGTCACCGTGCTCTTCGCGAACTTCGCCGAATCGGTGGCGGAAGGCCGGGGCAAGGCCCAGGCGGCGAGCCTGAAAAAGACCCAGAAGGACACCCGGGCCCGCCTGCTGGACGAAAACGGCGGCGAGACCGTCGTCTCCTCCAGCGAGCTGAAAAAGGGCGACGTTGTTATGGTAGCGGCCGGCGAGGTGATCCCCGGCGATGGTGAGGTGATCGAGGGTATTGCATCGGTGGATGAATCGGCTATCACCGGTGAGTCCGCTCCCGTAGTCCGTGAGAGCGGAGGCGACTTCTGCTCGGTTACCGGCGGTACCACCGTGGTGTCTGACTGGCTGAAAATCCGCATCACCTCTGATCCCGGCAACAGCTTTCTGGATCGGATGATCGCCCTGGTGGAAGGAGCCTCTCGGAAAAAAACGCCCAACGAGATCGCATTGAGTACGCTCCTGGTTTCCCTGACCATCATTTTCCTGATCGTGATTGTCACTCTGTATCCCATTGGGATGTATTGTGGGGTGCAGCTGCCGCTGTCCACCCTGATTGCCCTGATGGTTTGTCTGATTCCCACCACCATTGGCGGTCTGCTCTCCGCCATCGGCATTGCCGGTATGGACCGTGTGACCCGCTTCAATGTGATTGCCATGTCCGGTAAGGCGGTGGAAGCCTGCGGCGATGTGGATACCATGATTCTGGACAAGACCGGTACCATTACCTTCGGTAACCGCCTGGCCGCTGATTTCTTCCCTGTGGAGGGCGCAAGCCGCAGTGATCTGATTCGCTGTGCGGCGCTGACCAGCCTTCATGATGAAACGCCTGAGGGTAAATCCACGCTGGAACTGGCCCGCCGTCTGGGAGACAACAGCGAGGAGGTCCCTGGTTCTTCCTTCATAGAGTTTACGGCCCAGACCCGCATGAGCGGCGTGGATCTCCCGGATGGTACCAAGGTTCGCAAAGGCGCCTCGGACGCCATTGAGCAGTATGTTACGTCTCAGGGCGGAGAGGTTCCGGCCAATCTGCATGCCCATGTGGAAAAGGTTTCTTCACTGGGCGGCACCCCTCTGGTGGTATGCCAAAACAATCGGGTGCTTGGCGTGATTTACCTGAAAGACACTGTAAAACCCGGCATGGCAGAGCGCTTTGAGCGCCTGCGTGCCATCGGAATCAAGACCATCATGTGTACAGGCGATAATCCTTTGACCGCAGCCACCATTGCCAAAGAGGCTGGTGTGGACGGCTTTATTGCTGAGTGTAAGCCGGAGGACAAGATCAGCGTTATTAAAAAGGAGCAGGCGGAGGGAAAGATCGTTGCCATGACCGGCGACGGTACCAACGACGCGCCCGCCCTTGCCCAGGCGAATGTGGGCCTTGCCATGAACTCTGGTACCACCGCGGCCAAGGAGGCCGCCAACATGGTGGATCTGGACTCCGACCCCACCAAGATCCTGGAAGTGGTGGAAATCGGCAAGCAGCTGCTGATTACCCGCGGCTCTCTTACCACCTTCTCCATTGCAAATGATATCGCAAAGTATTTTGCCATCATTCCCGCTATGTTTATGGCAGCCATCCCTCAGCTGGGTGTTTTGAATATCATGCACCTGAGCACGCAGAACAGCGCGATCCTGTCTGCATTGATCTTTAATGCGATTATCATCCCCTGCCTGATTCCTCTGGCGATGAAGGGAGTCAAGTACCGCCCTATGTCCTCCGGAAAAATGCTGGCCCGGAATATGATGATCTACGGCTTGGGCGGCGTCGTCACTCCCTTCATCGGAATCAAAATTATTGATATGGTGATTGCTCCCATCCTGGCAGCAATGGGCATCTGAGGAGGTCCCTTACTATGAACGAAACAACAAACAAGAACGTATTTTTTCACGGCCTGCGTCAGGCTTTGATAGTCACATTACTATTGCTGCTGCTCTGTGGTTTTGTATTTCCTGTATTGCTCAGCGGTATTTCTGCGGTGATTTTCCCCAGCCAAGCCAATGGCAGCCTGGTCTATGCAGATGGCCAGGCTGTGGGTGCCGCAAATGTAGGCCAGGATTTCACTGAGCCCTATTTCATGAAGGGACGTCCTTCGGCTTACCACTATAACACCTATTATGAAGATGAACAGGGCAACCAATACTACAACGATGGCAGTGAGTTTGCAGGGCTCAGTTCCGGCTCCAACAATTATGCGCCCTCTAACCCTGCGCTTACGGAACGGGTCGAGGCAGACATCGAGGCATTCCTGGAGGCGAACCCGGATGTGCAGCGGGAGGATATTCCTGCCGATCTGATGACGGCTTCCGGCTCTGGCCTGGATCCTCACATTACACCGGAGTCTGCACGCATTCAGATTCCTGCTCTGGCAGCTGCATCCGGCCTGAGTGAGGAGCAGCTGGAGCAGATCGTGGCAGATCACACAGAAGGTAAGTTATTGGGTATTTTCGGTGAAGAAACCGTCAATGTTCTCGGTGTAAATCTGGACATTGCCAAGGCAATGGGCCTTGTGGGGGATGAGTCCAAGTAAGTGCCATTCCCAATATGCATTTTAAACGGTCACCGGTCTGGCTGAATATTTCAGGCAGGCCGGTGACCGTTTATTTGTTCTTAATTCCATATGTGCAATCTTTTTCCCGGTTTTAGTTTCTGGGCGCTATCATACTGCCATAAGGAGGAGACAGATATGTTTACGTTCATAAAGCGTGTCTCTCGTTTTGAAAACCGTATTGACGACTCGCTTGAAAAGTTTGTTTTCCATCACCAGTTTTTGGGCTTTTTCATGATCTTCTTTGGAATGCCTCTTGTCACCTTGGCGGCAGTTTGCGTATGTACAACAATAATTACTTTGCCGATCGGTTTCCTGTTTGGCTGGATATGAGACAGTCCGTGAAATCTTCGCCTGCTGCAGCCTGGCTGCAGAGCTTACGGCTCCTAAAAAGTAGTGTCCAATATGAGGAATGATCTGTGCCTTAATACTGCCTTAATATACGCCTTCATACGTTAACACCTCTTTTAGACGAGATATGGATAATGGGGGTATAAAGAAACAATAAAGGCGTATTAAGAGGTGGAGGCTTATGTGGCAGCTTTTTGTATGAGGACAATAAGTCTCCTTTCCGGGTTGTCATATTGAGGTTTCTTCTGGTCATCTTAATGGGAAGTTTTCTTCTTATGCTTCCGGTATCAACACAAGAGGGAAGTAGTCCCCCATTTTTGAATGCCCTATTTACTTCCACGTCTGCTGTCTGTGTACCCTTATGTTGCAAGAAGGAGGAATAGTAATGGGAATGGAAGATTTTGTTTTGTTGGGTAGTTTTGCTGCAATTGCCATATTTGGGTATTACATTATGGCAAAACTGGATAATTTCTTGGATAGTGTTCGGCAGGAGAACGAGGAACAGGAACAAACAGCCTGTTTCCATATTGCTACCTCATGCTTTAATGCCATACCGGCTGTTTCAAATATTCTGAAAGATATCAATGACCGGTATCCTGATGTGCATTGCAATCTATCTGTTGGACATGAGCAGGAAGTTATGAAGTCCTTTGACAGCGGAGATGCTGATGTGGCGATTATATCCACCGATTCCGATGCAGAAGACGAAACCATGGCGCAGTGGAAATGCATCACGCTGAACCCGCAGTCCTTTTCCATAGACAATGGAATTGTTGAAGTAGAAACGGTTGAAAAAAATCCGCAGCATCAGAAAGTTCTGTGGAAAAGCGGCGATAACCAACCCTTGGTATTGAATTTTATTCATCACCTCTGCGGACGGAAATCGTAGAATTGTGCTATCATACATTTGCTTGAAGGAGGGAGTGTGGTGCATACAGACATACTGCCTGAACAGCTTGCAGGAAAGAAACAAGGAAAGCTCACCATTTTTGCCAGCTATTTTTGTGGTACCGGCAAAAGCTATGCTATGTTGGAGACAGCCGAACAGGCAAGACTAGCGGGGCGGGATGTAGTTATTGGCCTCCTTTCCTGTGAGCAGTGGCCTCAAACCCAATTGTTGGCTGAACAGTTTGAAGTGATGCCTTGTAAAACGGTAATTCGGGATGGGCGGACCGATTACGAAATGGATTTGGATGCCTGCCTGAAAAGAGCGCCGGAACTGATTTTGGTTGATGATTTATCTCACTTGAATATGGATGGTTCCCGCCATATGAAGCGCTATCAGGATATAGAAGAATTGCTGAAAGCGGGCGTGGATGTGTATACGACGCTGAACGTTCAGCACATTGAGAGTATCCAAGATACCGTTTTTTCCGTGCTGGGATCTCCTGTCATAGAGCGTATTCCGGATCGTGTGTTTGATCAGGCAGCCCAGGTGGAGTTTATTGATATCGAACCGGAACGACTGCAGCAACGTCTGCTTCAGCAGAAGAAGGGATCGCTGCTTTCCGACTGCACACTGACACAATTAAGCGCACTACGGGAGATCGGGCTGCGCCGTTGTGCAGACAGAGCGGCTTTGCATACCCAGGGTTCCCCCAGCAGAATGGAATATCGCACACATGAGCATATCCTGGTGTGTCTTTCTTCCGCGCCTTCTAACGAGAAAATCATACGCACAGCAGCACGGATGGCAAGTGCTTTCCGCTGCGGATTTACTGCACTGTTTGTAGAAACAAAAGAATTTCAGTGGATGCCCCAGACGGATAAAGAACGGCTCCAGATAAATATTCATCTGGCGCAGCAGTTGGGGGCATCCATTGAAACTGTTTATGGCGATGATGTTGCCTATCAGATTGCCGAGTTTTCGCGCCTGTCAGGCGTCACAAAAATCGTGCTGGGCCGCAGCGGAATACCGCATCATATGCTGTTCCGAAAGTCATCCTTAACGGAACGTCTGATCGAGCTTACACCAGAACTTGACATTCACATCATTCCCGATAATGGATCGAATGGTCGGTTTGCTGCGAAACATCGGGAAATGATGCGGACTCCGGCCGTATCCGTTTTGGATCTGCTGAAAAGTACGCTGATCCTTGTTCTCACTACACTTGCAGGATTTTTATTTTATATTTTTGGCTTAACGGAGGCCAATATTATTACACTTTATATTTTGGGCGTTATGTTGGTTTCCGTTTTTACAAAGAGCTCTGTCTGCAGCTTTATCAGCTCCATCGTCAGTGTGCTTGCATTCAATTTCTTTTTTACGGAACCCAGATTTTCTCTGCATGCCTATGATAGCGGATACCCGGTTACTTTTCTTGTTATGTTCCTGGCCTCTCTGCTTACAGGCTCTTTGGCATCCAAGCTGAAGACACACGCCAAGCGTTCTGCTCAGGTCGCATGGCGAACAAAGCTTCTTTTTGAAACCAATCAGATCCTTCAGAAGGCCCGAACGCAGGAAGAGATTATCTCGGTAACAGCAACGCAGCTGTTAAAAATCTTTCAGCGCGATATCATTGCCTACCGCAGTGAGGAAGAAAAGCCTGTGATGCCGGAAATCTTTCTCGCGGACAGTACAGTTTCTCCGGAGCGTTACACCTCTGAAAAGGAGCGTGAGGTGGCGCAGTGGGTGATCACCAACAACAAACGGGCCGGCGCGGGAACAGAAAACTTCTCCGATTCCTGCTGCACCTATCTGGCAGTACGGACAGGAAAGCAGATTTATGGGGTCGTGGGCATTGCCGCTTCAGATAAACCGCTGGATTCCTTTGAAACCAGTATTCTTCTTTCTGTTTTAGGCGAATCTGCACTTGCCCTTGAAAACCAAAAAAATTTAGAGGAAAAAGAAGCTGCTGCGGTTCTGGCTAAAAATGAACAGCTCCGCGCCAATTTGCTTCGATCCATCTCCCATGATTTGCGTACCCCGCTTACTTCTATTTCGGGAAACGCCAGCAATCTGCTCTCCAATGGAGATTTGTTTGATGCAAAGACCAAGGAACAGATGTATACTGATATCTATGATGATGCCATGTGGCTCATTAACCTGGTGGAAAATCTGTTGTCTGTCAGTCGTCTGGAAGAAGGGCGGATGAACCTGCATGTGTCTACGGAGCTGATGGATGAGGTGGTTGCGGAGGCCCTGCGTCATATTAATCGGAAGAGCGCGGAGTATCACTTGAATGTACAGAACAGTGAGGAATATCTTTTGGCGCAGATTGACGCAAAACTTATCGTTCAGGTTATCATTAACATTGTCGATAATGCCATCAAGTACACACCGCCGGGATCTGAAATCGACATTGGATGGAAACAAGAAGGCAGCTACATCTATATTTCTATTGCAGATAATGGTCCAGGAATCTCCGACAAAGACAAACCGCATATTTTCGATATGTTTTACAGTGCATCCAATCGGGTTGTGGATAGCCGCCGCAGCATGGGGCTGGGATTGGCCCTGTGTAAATCGATTGTGAATGCACATGGAGGAGAAATCATGGTCACCGATCATCTGCCTCATGGATCCATCTTTACATTTTCTGTACCAGCCGGGGAGGTAGAACTACATGAATAAACCGTTGATCTTAGTGGTTGAGGACGATACACCCGTTCGCAACTTGATTACTACAACATTAAAAGCCCATGATTACCGTTTTTTGACTGCCCCAAATGGAGAATCCGCAATTCTGGAAGCTTCCTCCCACAATCCTGAAATCATTTTGTTGGATCTGGGACTGCCGGATATGGATGGCGTGGAAGTCATTCACAAAGTCCGTTCCTGGTCCAATATGCCCATTATTGTAATCAGTGCCCGGAGTGAAGATACGGATAAAATCAATGCGCTGGATGCTGGCGCCGACGATTATCTGACCAAACCCTTTTCTGTGGAAGAATTACTTGCCAGATTGCGGGTCACGCAGCGGCGTTTAGCTGCCCTGCAGGTTGGCTCTGTGAATGCAGATGCGGTTTTTACAAATGGCAAGTTAAAAGTGGATTACGCTGCCGGCTGCGCTTTTTTGGATGGCCAGGAACTTCATTTAACCCCCAGTGAATACAAACTGCTGTGCCTGCTCTGTAAAAATGTGGGCAAGGTACTGACCCACACTTTCATCACCCAGCAGATCTGGGGAAGAAGCTGGGAAAGCGATGTTGCCTCCCTTCGCGTATTTATGGCTACCCTGCGCAAGAAACTGGAAAAAGAGCCGGGTTCTCCACAATATATCCAAACCCATATAGGAGTCGGGTACAGAATGCTTCGCATAGAATAAGTTTCTTCCTGAATTAAGGCAACACCAAATACTTAGGCCTTTGATGCTTTGCGGCAATTTTGCCCCTGTCTTTTGTTGCGCTTTCTTAATGCATCCAGTATTGCAAGAAAGCACGCTTCATCCGGACAGAAATTGATGGACGAATCACTGCTATCCCTGTCCGTTTGAGCAAAGCGGATCTTTCCGGACTGTTTTTGACCAGCGGCATTGATTGAAGCATGTCTTTGCCTACCTTTTTGCCTTGGTGTGCCAGACGATGAAACGGCGTCAGATCGAGCGGTATTATCTGGAAGTGCTCCAACAAAATAAAACGGCGATAGAGCTGTACAACCGGCATGGTGCGTTTTTGAGAAGAGAACCGGGCAGGACTTATTCAAACGGGACAAGCCTGAAAAACTGGAGGCCATACACATGGCCTCCAGTTTTAGTCTGTGGATATATCATGCTTTCCGGGTATGTGCAAACATTTCTCTGGCCCGCGCCATATTGTCCCGGATTTTTACCCCAAAGGGGCAATTTGGCTCGCACCTGCCGCACATCAGGCAGTCGTCTGCCGTGGCAGAAAGGGACCAATAATGCTGAGCCACAGTTTCCGGCACCGAATCCTGCTGGGCGGCCAGATCCAGGAACTTGGTCACAGCGGCAATATCGATGTGGGCCGGGCAAGGCTGGCAGTGGTTGCAGTACATGCACCGTCCGGTCATTTGGATGGCATTTCCGGCGCTAAAGATATGGGCATAGCTCCGTTCCTGTATGGGCGTATCATAATACTTGGCTGCTGCCAGCACCTCTTCCACGGTATGGCAGCCCACAATGACCACTTTGACGCCGTTTCGATCCAGACAGTATTGAATGCACTGGGGGACCGTCATGGCCACGCCAAAGGGGGAGCTTTCCGCCTTCAGGAGTGTACCTGCTCCCAGAGGCTTCATAACGGTGATCGCCACCCCTGCCGCCTCACAGGCGGAGTACAGTTTTTGCCGCGCCTCATCTACCACAAGGCCACTCTTCTCCATGCCCTTGAACTCCATCAGGTCATAGATGTCCGTCTCAGCACTTTCCATATCATAGGCAGGGTTGATGCTGAACATCAGCACGTCCACCATCCCGCTCTCTACGGCCTTCAAGGCAATATGAGGGTTATGGGAACTCATACCGATGTGGCGAATCACGCCGTTTTCCTTCAATTCCTTGGCATAGGCCAGCACAGGCCCTTCAAAGACGGTGCGGAAGTCCTCCTCGCTGTCCACATAGTGGATCATGCCAACATCAATATAGGTGGTGTGCAGACGCTCCAACAGATCCTCAAAGGAGCGTTTGGTCTTTTCTATGTCCCGGGTACGGGTATATTGCCTATCCTCAAATACGGTGCACAGATGGCCCTGAATGATAAACTGCTCCCGGCGCCCCTCCAGAGCGAGCCCCAGATTGCTGCGGGTAGGGGCCTGAGGCATAAAAATATCGATGTAGTTGATGCCTTTTTCCTGTGCCGCGTCTACAATGGCAGAACTCTCCTGGGCGGTCAAACCGTTGAACCACTCACCGCCCAAGCCGATTTCGCTGACCCGCAGCCCTGTGCGGCCCAATGTCCTGTATTCCATGCTGTCCTCCTGTCAGTCTTGTTATCTTGCAAAGCAATCAAAATCAGGTATACTTACATTATATCGGTTTAAATTTGTCAGAACAAGTACGCACAATTTTCTTAGAAAGTGAAATGGATTTCACTATGGGAGATGCCTATGGAAAAGATACAAGTGACTTGTGAAATGGAAGTTACCTTAAAAATGATAGGAGGAAAATGTAAGCCGCTGATTCTGGAAAATCTCATCGAAAAGGGCACGCAGCGTTTCAGCGAGCTGATGCGTGATATCACCCAGGTTTCCCAGCGGACCCTGACCAATCAGCTCCGGGAACTGGAACATGACGGCCTGATTACGCGAACGGTATATGCTGAGGTGCCCCCGCGTGTGGAGTATTCCATCACCCCCAAAGGGCGTTCTCTGGGGCCGATTTTGGAATTGATGTGTGAATGGGGCGAAAAAAATATGGATGAGCGGTTTGAACTCACCAATCCTCAATGTACTGAGTAAGTGTGCGGCAAAGGCATAGAAGATATCATTCCTATGAGGCAGGTGCAAAATGAAAGAACAGATCCGATGCAGCTGGGCTAATCCCAAGAATCCCCTTTACATCCGATACCACGATGAGGAGTGGGGCGTCCCCGTTCACGACGACCATAAGCTGTTTGAAATGCTGATGTTGGAGAGCTTTCAGGCGGGGCTTTCCTGGGAGTGCATCCTCAACAAGCGGGAGGCGTTTCGGCTGGCATTCGACGATTTTGATGTGGAGAAGATCTGCAGATATGACGAGGAAAAGCTGGCGGCGCTGGGTCAGGATCCCGGTATCGTCCGCAATAAATTGAAAATCCGCGCCGCCGTGAACAATGCCAGAATATTCCGGGCTATCCAACATGAATGGGGGAGCTTTGAGCGCTACCTCTGGCACTGGACGGAAGGGGAAGTTATTTATGAGACAGGCGGGGTCAGCTCAGAATTGTCGGATGCAGTTTCCGAAGATCTGAAAAGACGGGGCATGAAGTTTGTGGGGACAGTTATCATCTATTCCTATCTGCAAGCGGTAGGGGTCATCAATTCCCATGAGGAGACCTGCTTTTGCAGGCAATCAACGAGAGCAAAACTTTGACCGCACCATATCAAGGAGAAGCTATAAGACAGAGCAACAGCATCATCCGCCGGGAGACCCCGGCGGATGATGCTGTCAATGGAACCTTAATAAAGCTCTGCAATAATATCCACGCACCGGTCGATTCCAAGGGTCCCACTATTGAGTGTGAGATCGTAGTTCTGGGCGTGGCCCCATTTCATATCGGTATAGAACCGGTGATAGGCCGCCCGACGCTTGTCCTTGTCCTTCAGCCGCTGCTCCGGGGATTGCTCCCGCTCGCCATATACCTTGACGATTCGTTCCGCACGGAAGGCCATATCTGCATGAATAAAGACCTTCAGGCAGTCCGCTTTGTCTTTCAGGATATAGTCTGCACAACGGCCCACAATGACGCAGGGACCTTTTTCCGCCAGTTCTGAGATGATTTTGTATTGGATCTGCCAGAGATAGTCCGCATTGTTGGGATTGGAACCCCGGTGGGAAAATGCGTTGGACAGAAATCCACCAGGGGCGTATTCGCCGGCCTCTTTGATGTAATTCTCCTGGAACCCGCTCTCCTCTGCAATCTTTGTCAGCAATTCGTTATCATAGCAGGGAATCCCCAGTTTCTCCGCCACTTGTTTGCCGATGGTGCGGCCTCCGCTTCCGAACTCGCGGCTGATGGTAATCACTCTGTTTTTCATTCTTTATATCCTCCTTTTGCAATTATTAGGCCTGGGCGGCCAGTCGAGCCTCGTGGCTTTTTTTCAGGTGGTATCTTTCATACAGGAGCAGCGCCAGGGACATCAGGAAGGCAAGGCCGTCCGCTACCGGGCCGGTCCACAGAACGCCTTCCACTCCCAAAGCCAAAGGAAGCAGCAGCGCCGCGGGGACAAAAAAGATGATCTGGCGAGCCAGGGAGAGAAGCGCGGACATGACCGGTTTGCCCACAGCCTGAAGATAGACAGCAATAACGGTCTGAAAGCCGGTCAGGGGACAGAGCATCAGGAAGATTCGGAAAGCCTTGACCGCAAATTCGTTGTACAGGCCGTCTTCAGAACCAAACAGAGAGATAACGGACATCGGGGCAAACTGGAACAGTAGAAACGCCAGAACAGAGATAATTTCCGAGGCGATCAGAGAAATTTCCAGCGCTTTTTTCACCCGGTGGAAGTTCTTGGCGCCATAGTTGAAGCCGATAATGGGCTGAGCACCGGTGGCGATGCCCAGAAGAATGGAAATCATGATCTGGTTGACCTTCATGACGATGCCTGTAGCCGTCAGAGGAATGTCAGGGCCATAGACAGACTGGGCACCGTATTGGGCCAACAGGTTGTTGGTCAAGGCCATGACGATAGTGATAGCAAACTGGGTGATGAAACTGCTCAGGCCAAAGACCAGAATGTTGCCGCAGGCTTTGGCATCCGGACGGAAGGCGGATTGATTCAAACGGACCGTCTTAAATCGGGGCATATAGGCAACAGATACCACAAAAGAGGCAACTTGGCCGATGACCGTGGCAATGGCAGCGCCCTGAACACCCATCTGCAGGGGGAAAATAAATATGGCGTCGAGAATCACATTGAGGATGGCTCCGATGACCATGGAGAACATGGCGTATTTGGGACTGCCGTCAGCACGGATCATAGAGTTGATGGCGCCGGAAATCATCATGAATGGAAGCCCGATGCCAATGATCCAGCCATATTCCAACGCATAGGGGCGGAGTGTATCCGTAGCGCCGAACAGTGTAAGAATCGGATTGATAAAGATCAGAAACACGGCAGCAAGGACGATACTGACCACGGTCACCATGGTCACCGCGTTGCCGATTCCTTTTTTGGCACTGTCCACATTGCCTTCCCCCAGCTTAAGGCTCAGGTAGGCAGCGCCGCCGTTACCGATCATCATGGCCAGCGCCAGAGCGATGATGGTGATGGGGAATACGATGTTAGTGGCGCCATTGCCCAAATATCCTACGCCGTTGCCGATGAAGATCTGGTCGACAATGTTATAAAGGGAGTTCACCAGCAGGGCAATGACGCTGGGCACAGCAAACTTAACAATGAGCCTTCCGATAGGTTCTGTGGCAAAGGGACTCTGTTTCTCAGACACTACTGTCTCCATGGGGATACATACCTCCTAAATTAAGTAACTTGTTACCTATTAGAGCATAAAACAAGCAGTATGCCGAAAGGATCCTCTCGGCACGCTGCCTGGAAGACGCAGGACTTATTCTGTATCGATGCTCTTCATGATAATATCGGTTAACTGGATGAGGACTTTTTGCTGTTCTTGGGTCAGACTTCCGCACAATTCTTCAAAAACTTCTCTGTCATGCGCAAGGATCATTTTGTGAATTCCAGAGGACTTTTCTGTACAGGTAATTTTTTTATACCTTCGGTCTTGCTCACTGGAAACACATCGGACGAACCCTTTTCGTTCTAGCTGCTGGATATGCTTCGTCATCGCCGGATGCGTGATATGCTCAAGCCGCTCCAGATCGTTCTGATGAATTTCTGTTTCCCCGGCAGCCTCCAGACGGCTGATGGAGCCAAGTACGCGAAGCTGTACTGATGTCAGTCCCATATCACAGGCCTTTTCATCCAGTTTTTTACGAAATTCCCGGTTGATAATGGCAATTTTTAAACCAAATGGCATCATATTTCAGCACCTCTGCTCGCTACACAAATAGGTAACCAATTACTTATTATACGCGTTTCTGTTTAATTGTCAACTCCGTTTTGATAAACGAAAGCGAATGAAAATATCCTCGACCAGCCGCCAGACGGCAAGCGGCCCCTTTACCGCTGGGCGGAGGATCATTTGGGCAGCGGGATCGGGAAGCCGCCGGAGGACGAGAGAGATAAACCGTAATGAACCCTTTTTTCCGCATAAGCTTTGGTAAGCTGAGAGCAGGAAATGGAAGGTTCACCCATATTCCATTTTCCCAAAAGAAAGCTGATACTACATGGGGAGGAAAGGAATTAGCGGAGATGAAAACGATAGATGAGCTTTTATTGGATCAGTTGGAATTTGGCGCGGCCCACCCCGTGCTGCGGACAGGCTTTTTGAACATCGATCGGAAAGAGGTGCTGCTGCGGCGGGGGGCATTGACACTTATGACAGCCCGTCCGGGTATGGGTAAGACCATCCTGAGCTGCCAGATCGCAGCCAATGTCGCTGAGGAAGGACACCGGGCAGCCATCCTCTCTATGGAGCACTCGGCGGGAGATATGATACAGGTGCTGATGCGTGGGGACAGCGCTGCCGCCACTCCTGGCGGTATCTGGATCGAGGATCGGGTTTGTCGGCTGGAGCTTCTGGAGGCGCTGATGCACGACATCCCGGAGGGACCGGATCTCATCGTGCTGGACAGGCCCAGCGCTTATTCCTATTGCCGGGATGAGAGCGGCGGCATCTGTCGTGAGGCGGGGACGATTTATGGGAAGCTGAAAGAGATGGCAGAGACCTTTCACGCGGCGGTGCTCTGTACGGAAATGGCGGACCGGCGGGTGGATCAGGAGGAACATCCCATGCCTCGGATCTGCGATATCCCGGACTGGGAGGAAATAGAGCCTTTTGTGGACACCGTATGCGCCTTTTATAGTCCGTCATATTATGGCGGTGCTGTTCCGGGCAGTGGGGCCGCGTGCGGCGGCAGCGGAGCTGCTGTTGTATACTTCCGGATCGGCCCCAGCCGGGACGGATGCGTCAACACCCTTCTGTGGCAGCGCATGGGCGGTATAGGCGAATGCCCACATTTTTTTGATACCAGAGACCAGGCGCTGCCAAAAACAAGATGAATGGGCGGCGGCCCCGCAGATACGGAGCCGCCGCTGGTTGATTTTGTCAGTTGGATCTGTCTTGGAACGTCAATTCCAGCCGATACACTCCCTTAGTTCATCGAAGAACGCGTCATCTACCGGGATGTCCGTGAGATCCGTCAGGGGGGCTGTCTGAAAGAGAACATCTGACCGGAAAATCTGGGTGAAGCAGTCTCCACAGCCGCTCAGGCAGAGGGGAAGGATAAGCGTATTCTCTGCCGCATACTGCCTTGTCTGCTCCAGGAGATGATGAAACGCTTCACATTCCTCCTCTGATGTATCCTGCACGGAGGCGGAAACTACGATAAAAGACGTCCCCTCCGTGACCGGGCCCTCCCAGCCGGCAGAGTACGCGGATACCCGGGAGACGACACGGACAGTGCCCCTTGTATCCAGGAACCCGTCACCGGAGAGGGCTCGATATGTCTCGGCGTTTACACGGACAGTTCCCATCTCGCTGCTGCAGGCCAGTGTCTGCCGGAGATCCTCCGCTTCCAGGGGAAAGCAGATCCTTTCTGCGCGGCGGATATCAGCAATGGTGCGGTATACCAGATCCAGGGCCTCCTGGCTGTCGGCGCATATGACCAGCCAGATGTTTACCTGCTACTCCGCCGCCCGGCACAGCGCCAAAATATCCGGCCCGTCGTCAGGGGTGACAGCAAGGTTCCCCACCGCGTAGACAGATGGCTCCTCCGGCGAAGCGGGAACCCGGGCGGCGGCAGTTTCCAGCGCGGAGAGGACATCCTCTATACGGGGCTTTTTTGACCAGTCGATGGTTATAAAGAGAGTACCATAAGCGGTATGTACTGAAATAGCATCGTACTGTATCATATCAGATCCTTATTTTATTTCTCTATTGACAGGATATTTAACAATATTTTTAAAAGCTTCCGTGGTGTAGCGGGAAGGGTGCTTGGGGTACACCCAGTAATTTTTCTTTCCGCAGTTGCGGAAAATTTCTTCCAGAGTGTCCTGCAGGCACTGGTCCTTCAACTCTCCGCAGACAACGATTTTTTCCGGATTGATCAGTTGAATTTCTTTCTGAATGAATACCTGATACCGTTGGGCGTAGGTGGCCAGACGGGTCAGGTCGCAGTCGGCAAAGCCGCCCCGCTTGTTGATGTTCAGATAGGCACAGTCACTCAGTTTCTTCTCCTTATCGATCAGCTTCTCATCCTCGCCGATCAGTTCCTCGTCCTCTTTAAGACGGTCAAGGAGTTGTGAAAGGCAGTTGTAATACTTAGTCTGGGCCCCTTTCTCGGAAGAAGAGAGCTTTCCACCGCTTGGGAAATAGTCATGCGGATCTTTTTCCTTACATTTCACGACCTCCCGCAGCCAGAAAAGGGAATTGTCTCCTTTGTCCTGACCGTCGTCTCCTACGCCGTCCGGCCCCGGCTCCAAAGTGGGGCCGTCGATATTGCCGCTGATGTTGGACTCACGGCAGATAAAGAGAACCGGAACGCCTGCCGTTCCTTCTTCCTTCAGAAACCCGTCCACGCAGAAGCTGCGGGCAAATGTTTTCGAGAAAGTCAAGCCGGAGACCTTTGCCAGAGCGAGGTTAGGATAGGTTTTCTCTTGGGAGTCGATCTCCAGACCCTGGGCAGTTTGCCACAAGCAAGACAGCATCCTCAGATTTTTGCACTCCTTCATGGCATCCTCAAGGCTGGCACATCCCGCCCAGCAAGAGTCCGCCGCCTTCGCGTTCCAATCAAAGTAGTCTTTTAAATTCATTCTGTATCCCTGCCTCCTTTTTTTATTCGTATAGTGCTGCTGTCCGCCGCAGCATGTCCCCTACCTTTTTCCGAAGCTCCGGCGGCTCCAGGACAGAGGTGTTGGGGGCGTAGCTCTTGGCGAACTGCTCGATAGACATTTCGTTGGCGTAGACGGATACCACCACGCCCTCCGCGTCCTCCCGGGAAAAGATAACATCCTTCCCAAAGAGATCGATGACGCTGCTGATCAGGGAACGGTTGACCCACAGCTTGGCATGGCAGCTGCCGCCAGCGTACATGTAGATGTGTTCCCGCATATACGCCGTCAGATCCAGGGGATGCCCGTCTCTCTCCTCCGGGGAGGTGAAGGGCTGGGCGGCCTCCTCCAAAACCTTCAGGTCGCAGATCCGGTCCAGCCGGTAGTTGGAAAGGCCCCTATATCCCTCCCGGCGGCAAACCAGGTAGTAATTGCCGTCCCGGGCGGCCATCTGATAGGGACTGATCACATACTCCCGGACGCTGCCGTCAGAGCGGGTACGGTAGTGGGCCTTTTTATCTGTTCCGTACTCCAAGTAGTGGAAAGCTGCTTTTTGCCTCTTTTCAATGGCCTCATCCAGCAGCTCGATGTTGAGGAACAGCTGCTGATTGTCCTCCTGTTCCTCGGGCATCCTGACAATGTGGCGTACCCGGGAGTGGAAATAGCGGCTGGAGAGTCCTTTCAGCTTTTCCACCAGTTCCCGGCACTGGCGGTGGGGCAGATGGCGGGAGAAGAGAAGACCGTCGATCAGGAGCCGCAGCTCCCCCTCGGTAAAGGGGTGCACCAGATAGAAATCCGTGAGGATGGTGTTTTCCTCTTCCTCTCCGACACCTCCTCTGGGGACCTCCCGGAATTCAATGTCAAAACCAAATTCCGCCAGATCCATCAGGTTCCGTTTGATGGCCTTGCGGTCGGCGGCCATGCCGTACCGGGTCCGCAGGATCTCGCCGATCTCCCGCTGGGTGAGACGGTGGTCCTGGTCAGAATCCTTCCAGAGAATGTCCAGGATATTCAGAATCAGTAGCTTTTTGGGCTGTTTTGCGTACACCTGTCGTCCCCCTCTCTCTTTTCCTGTATGATAGCATGCCGCTTTTCAGGTGACAAGCGGTTTTACCCCGTAACAGAGAATGGTTTTCAGAAGGCAAAACCGATGACTCGGCGCTCCGGCTTTCGCATATAGAGCGGATCTGCAAAATCCTCCGGCTGGAGGATCCTGACCCATTGTCTGATCTCCTTGAGGCAGGTACGTACAAGACGGCTGGCCAGCAGACGAGTGATCTCCACCAACTCCCGGGGCGTGTATCGACGGTTCTCCAGCCGTTCGTGCTGTTACAAAGGCCTCAGCAGGAGACAGGCGGCCTGTTCCGTTCCATCGTGGGTATCCATTCTGAATAAGGCAGTGAACCGGATGACCTTTATGATACTTCACAAAATGAGGCAAAAAAGGGACATCAGAAGGCATCGTCCACACAAAGATACAATTTCCGTGTCGCTTGGATAATTATAGGCCCCAGGGATTACCCTGAGGCCTCCGCTTATTACCTATCCAAGAGATAGATTGCGATAAATTAGATTTCAAATATAAAATACACGAATTTCAATGTGGAGTGAGATCCTTTTAATAAAAACGGCACACGGCTTGCCTTTATGCTGTTATTCAAAAACTCAACAAGGAGCTTACATTATAACTTGTGCTCAAATTGGATTTATGATAAAGTAATAAATATTAAAGAGTCCTATTTGTGGACTGGCTAGTGCGGCGGACTGTCTCTTTGTGGCTTTCCATAGAAAGGCGGTGATTGTTTGTCAGCTTTGCGCAAAATTCGCACTCTTTATAAGGTGACCCAATTTCTTTTCGCAGTTTTTCTTATACTTTTGATCTGCACCCCCTATATGTATGCCGCTGCCTCTGCGACCAAGCCGGAAGATAATCCAGTACGAATTGCAATCCCCGTATCTAGTGTTGCGGCGGATTATAATACTGCATCCGGGTATATGAACTATACACTGGAATATCTGCACGCGGTCACACAATATACCGATTGGACATACGAGGTCATTACGGTCCCAGGTTCCTATGAGGAAGGAATTGCGGAAGCGCTTGCGATGCTGCGGGACGGAGAGATAGATATCATCGCTCCGCTTAAATATCGTGAAGATATAGGGGAGGGAATCTTCTTTTCACAGGGCAGCTATGCAACGGCCACAGTTATTTTACAGATTCCCAATCAAGTGTTTGAGGGAACGGATTTTGGAGCCACGGTCCGAGTGGCTGTACTGGCAAAAAGCAATACAAAGCCATATGCGGATGAGTATTTTGAGAAGAACCACATTAAGCCGGAGTATATTTCATGCTCGTCTGTGGAGGAGCAGATCCAAACAGTGTGCAGCGGTCAGGCAGACGTCATGCTGAACTCCAATCTGGAATATATCCCGAATATGACAGTAGTGGCAGAGTTTTCGCCACAGACACTTTATTTCGTGTCAAACAATCAGGAATTGCTGAAAAAGCTGGACGATGCCCTGAATTATGTCAATCAGGCCAATCCAATGTTTACCTCTCAGCTGTATGAAAAACATTTTATAGATGACAATCCGGAGCTGACTCTGGAAGAAAAGCGCTTTATCCGGCAGGCGGAACCGTATGTGGTGGCGGTATTAGAGAATCAAGCGCCCTATCAATACATAGACCATGATACTGGTGAGTATAAGGGCATTTCAATAGAGTTGCTCCGCCGGATTGCAAAGACTACTGGCTTGCAATTTACCTTTCGTGCTGTTCCATCGTGGGATGAGATCCCTGACCTAATTCAGAATGGTGAGATCCAGATTATTGCAGGGATACCTTACGATTTTGATTTTGCCTTGGAACGGGAGCTTACCATCAGCCGGAGTTTTGCTTCCGCCCCCTACATGTTGGTTTCCGGATCTTCTTTTCAGGGCGTTCGCAAAGGGCAGCGGCTGGCATTGATGGAAGTCAATACATATACGGAAGACTATTATGTGGGAGATGTGATTCGTTTTCCCACCATGGGAGATTGTATTGAGGCAGTGTGTGCAGGAGATGCGGACTATACTTATGTTGACTTATACACGGCACAGTATTTTATGCAGAGTGTGGGACATTCCTCTCTGCAAATGACATCTCAGGCATATGCTCCACGGGCAGCTTGTTTTGGACTGGCGAAACCCACGGACCATGAACTGCTCAACATTATCAATAAAGCAATCAACCAGCTTTCGGATGAAGATATGCAGAGCATAATCTCTCAGAGTGTAAACCAACCACGGGATGCTACGCTTGAAGATCTGATCTTTTCCTATCCGATAGAATCTATAATAGCACTTGGAGCCGTCAGCTTTCTTGTGATCGGATTACTGCTGTTTTTGTTTTTCAAAAAGATCAAATTGAGCAGGACTCTGCGCAGAAAAGCAATGGAGGATGGGTTGACAAGTCTTTACAATTCTGCGGCATGCAGAGAGTTGGTTGCGGAAAAGCTAAAGGAGTTGGAGGAAAATCAGGCTGGTGCGTTTCTGCTTATGGACATTGACGATTTTAAGAAAGTCAACGATCGATATGGCCATCAGACAGGTGACAGAATTTTAAGCCAGTTTGCGGAGCTGATGAAAAAGATTTTGCCGAAGAGCAGCATCATTGCCCGCATTGGCGGAGATGAATTTGTTGTATTTTTAGATTCTATCCAATCAGAAACTGATATTACCGAGATTTGTAGCAGCTTGCAGGAAAATGCACACTCGATCCATATGGGCACAGAGCACATTACAATCAGTATCGGCGCGGTAATAGCCCACAAAGAAGAGGACTATGATACGCTGTACCGTTTGGCTGACAGCCAGATGTACAAGGCCAAGCGAAATCACAAGGATCAGTTCTGCTATGCCAAAACAGAAAGATGTTCTGCTGGTGTGTCATTTTAAATGTGGGCGCAGTGCTGAAGGAGATACAAGTAAATAGTTAGCAAAATCGTTGAAAAGCGATGACGCAAAGCTCTGAGTCTACGGCATAATTGCTACGATCGTCAAGCTGCAAAAATCAGTGGTATTACAATGCCCGATTTTTGCAGCTTTTCATTTGGGGGTGATGGTTTGAACGAAGTATATCGCCAAGAGAAGAAATACTTTATGACGCTTTTCAACATGCAAAAGCTATCCGGTCAACTGGAGTCGGTCATGATCCAGGATTCCCATAACGGAGCCAGAGGATATGTTATCCGTTCCTTGTATTTTGACACGGTCCATGAACAGGACTACGAGGCTAAAATCGACGGACTGGAATTGCGGCGCAAAATTCGATTGCGGATTTATCATCCGGAAGCAGATTTTGCTATGCTGGAAATGAAGCAGAAAGAAGGCTGTTATCAGAAAAAACGATCCTTGCGCGTTGACCGGAAGGATGCTTTGGAATTGACAGAAGGGCGATACCAATGCCTCCTGAACTATGCCGATCCTTTTGCAGCCGAATGCTATGCTCTGATGCACATGCAGTGCTACAGACCTAAAACTGTCGTAGAATATAAAAGAAAAGCCTATATTGCTAAGGAGAATAAGATCCGCATTACCTTTGATCATGAGATTCGGGCAACCGAGTGCAATATGGACCTGTTTGCACAAAATCTGAATCTGTATCCGGTGCTGGACCCGTTTAACGGTGTGCTGGAAGTGAAATACAATGGGTTCCTTCTCAGCTATATTAAAAATTTAGTAAATGGAGCTGATCGATCAGAGTTATCTGTCAGCAAATATTGCTTAGCCAGAAGTGCCGGCATGAAGTTTTCATTATGAGAGAGGGTTACATATGAGAAAAATGTTGTTAGAGCTGTTCGAGAGCACCGGCCAGCTGGATCCCCAGACTATTGTGCTGCGTATGATCGTGGCCACTATCATCGCTTTTTTTATCTATCTCTCCTACATGATTTCCCACGAGGGAAGTATTTACAGTAAGAAATTCAATGTGTCCCTTATGGCGCTTACTGTCATTACGACGGCGGTAATGATCGTTATCGGCAATAATATTGCGCTGTCGCTGGGTATGGTGGGTGCCCTGTCTATTGTACGTTTTCGTACAGCGATTAAGGATTCCCGGGACACTATTTATATCTTTTGGACCATCGTTACAGGTATCTGCTGTGGCGCGGGAGACTTCCTGATTGCCGGTATAGGCTGCACATTTACCTTTTTGATTTTGCTTATCTTTGGACGAATCAAAAATGACAATCGGATGCTGTTCATCATTCGAACAGCCCGTGTGAATGAGCAGCGGATAGAAGCGCTTATGTTCCAGTATTTTACCCGCAAAGCCAACTTGCGAGTGAAAAACACGACGGAAAACAGCGTGGAATTTATCTATGAAATCAGTAAACGGGTACTGGACCGATCGGGAAAGGGTAAAGAAAAAAGTATTATCGATGCCATCTATGAGATCGGAAATATTGAATATTGCAACATAGTCATGCAGAACGACGAGATCAGCAGTTGAGAAATTATCATTCGGGAGGTGGTGCGGATGAAGTATCGCGTGGCAGGGATTGCTGCACTGATGCTGGTACTGATTGCGGTATTCTGGGCAAATACCGTGGATCAGCAAAGCGCTGAAAACCGTGTGCACCAGCACTTGACCAGCCGTCAGCCGGATGCGGGCTGTGACTGTGACGGGACAGAGCTGTGTACCCACCTGCCTCTGGTAGTTATTGACACCGGCGGCGCCGATATTCCGGGAGAACCCATTACCGATGAGGCCAACCGTGAAATCGGGTTTACTGTCGCAGAAGACGGAAGCACCATGTTGTCAGCCAGAATGGCGGTTATGAGCAATGACGATCAGAATCACCATCCCTCTGATACGCCGGATCTGGAGAGCGATATCCAAATCCGTATCCGCGGCAATTCCTCGCGGTACTTTGATAAAAAAAGTTACCTGTTGCGTTTGGTCAATGGCGATGGAACCTATCGCCAGGAAGAGATGATGGGCATGGCGTCTCACTATGAGTGGGCGTTACACGGTCCGTTTCTGGATAAATCTTTGATTCGTAATTACATGTGGTACAATATTGCGGGAGAATTTATGGGATATGCGCCGAATGTTCGTTTTTGCGAGGTAGTAATAAACGGAGAATACCAGGGCGTATATGTGATGCTTGAGACGATTACCAACGGTGAGGATTGCCGGATCGATGTCACGGAACCTGTGGATGGGACTACGAGTACGGGCTATCTGCTGCGATTGGACCGGGGGAGTACCAATCCCATAAAAAATATCCAGACATTTACCAACTATTCCTATCGTAATCTGCAAAAATTTGATATACAGTATCCCCGCGGAGGAGACTTGACAGAAGAAATGGCGGACGCTATTGCCAAGGATTTTTCCGATTTTGAAAAAAGTTTATATTCTTATGATTACGATACGGATGACTACGGCTATTACTACGATATCAATGTCCAGTCCTTTGTGGATTATTTTATCATCAATGAATTTACCACCAACTATGATGCGGGGTGGTTGTCCACCTACATCTATCGGGATATAGGCGGCAAATATGAGATGGTCATATGGGATTTTAATTCTGCATGTGACAACTATGAGAAAACCACTGTTTCTCCGCAGCATTTTGAGATGCAGGATACAGTCTGGCATTACATGCTGATGAAAGATGAGTACTTTGTCCAACGCATCATTGAACGTTACCGGGAACTGCGGAAAAGCTTTCTCAGCGAGGCCTATCTTAACGAGTACATTGATGATACGGTTGCATTCCTGGGACCTGCTATTGACCGGAATTTCCAGGTGTGGGGCAGCACGTTTGAGGAATTCCTTCCGCTGTCCCCTCGGGATAGGAACCCAACTGATCATGCCGCAGCAGTTCAGCAGATAAAGGATTTTATCCAGGAAAGAGGATCTTGGATGGACGAGCATATTGAGATCTTGCTGCAGTACTGCCATGAGTCCAAAAATAAAAAATTCAATCACTGAGGAAAGGAGAGCGGCCCATGAAAAAGTTTATCATTGCATCATGTGTCGTGGTACTGCTTTTCTTCGTGTGGAACATCGCCTATTACCATTTGGGCATCTATTTTGACCTGGACCCCGATGCGCCGGTTACAACGTTTATGAAAACCGATGCTGATACAATCTATATGGAACGGGACGGCGAATATGTGCCTTTTGAGATCCGCGGCGTCAACATGGGCGTGGGACTACCTGGGGAATGGGCTACTGACTATGCCATTGATGAGGAGACGTATTTGCGCTGGTTCCAATGGATCCAGGAGATGGGTGCCAATACTATCCGGGTCTATACCATCCTTCATGATGATTTTTATAACGCATTTTATCAATACAACCAGGATCGTCTGTCAAAGGATTTGGAACCCCTTTGGCTGATCCATGGTGTATGGGTCAATGACTATGTGCAGAACTCCCATCGGGATGCCTATGATGACGATTTCCGACAGACGTTACTGGATGATTGTCGGACGGTGGTCGACATTCTTCACGGAAAGAAAAATTTGAATTTGGGATACGGGATTGGCTCCGGAACCTACCGAAAAGATGTCTCCAGTTGGGTGATTGGATATATTCTGGGGGTAGAATGGGAAGATGTGACCGTTACATATACCAATCACAAATATCCGCAACGTAATTCCTATCAGGGGACTTATCTTTATACGTCAGAGGATGCCTCGCCCTTTGAAGCGATGCTTTGTGAGGTGGGAGACAAGATCATCGAATATGAATCCAAACGCTATAAGGAACAGCGGCTGGTTGCGTTTTCCAACTGGCCCACAACGGACCCCTTTGATTATCCTGATCGGATTACCAGCTTTTTCATGAAATGCGCCAAGGTGGACGTGGAGCATATTAAAACAACAGATGCTTTTTTGTCAGGGCATTTTGCATCCTACCATGTCTATCCCTATTATCCGGACTATCTGACCTATTTGCCGCTGGTAGAGAATGGGGAAACTGTTGACGAAGAAAATAGACAGATCTATGATCTTCCGCAGACTTCCCAGCCGGAAAATCCCATTGAAAACTATCTCCCTGGCGGCAGTCAGGCAGATTACATGGACGAACGAGGACGAATCAACACATATTACAGCTATTTAAAGGCTCTGACCAATTACCATTCTATTCCGGTGGTTATTTCAGAATACGGCGTATCCACTGGGCGCGGCATGGCACAGAGGGATTACAACACGGGAAGAAACCAGGGAAATATGTCGGAGGATGAACAGGGCCAAGCGATCATTGAATGTTATGAAGACATTATGGCGGCAGGTTGTGCAGGCAGCTGTGTCTTTACATGGCAAGACGAGTGGTTCAAGCGTACCTGGAATACTATGCATGCGGTTGATCTGGACAATACGCCTTACTGGAGTGACTATCAGACCAATGAACAGTATTTTGGCCTTCTATCGTTTGACCCGGGAACAGAGGAAAGTATTTGCTATGTAGATGGAGATCTGTCGGAGTGGCTTCCGGAGGATGAGGTCATAAAAAATGGGGACTTGAGTGTTTCTATGAAGTATGATGAGAAATTTCTCTATTTCCTGATCCAAAAGGAAGGATTTTCTCTGGAATCGGATACGATCTATCTCCCTATCGACACAACGCCGAAGACCGGAAGCACCTATTGTGAAAATTATGGCCTATCTTTTGAAAAGGCCAGTGATTTCTTGATAGTGATTGATGGCGCTGACAACAGCCGTGTCCTGGTACAGGAGCGCAGTGAGGTGCTGCGGGCCATGTTTTATCATGAGACCCACAATATGGACCCTTATCTTGACATAGTGGATGTGGATACACCTGTGTTCAAACCAATCCATTTGATGTTGCAAACTGCAACCCCGCTGCTGACTGGTAACTGGGAGGCCACAGCAGAAACTTATGAAACTGGGGCGCTCACTTACGGCAATGCCAACCCAATGTCGGAATCGTACAATTCTCTGGCGGATTTTATCGCCTCGGGAGACGCTGTAGAGTTGAGACTTCCCTGGCAGCTGCTGAATTTTGCAAATCCTTCAGAGATGATGATTCATGATGATTACTATGAGCACTATGGAGTGGAGTACATCCATATCGAAGAACTCTTTATCGGTATCGCAGATGACGCGGAAAAACGGATTCCCATGGCATCGTTTCCGCTGGAGGGATGGGGGAAAAAAGTTACTTACCATGAGCGTCTGAAAGAGTCCTATTATATTTTGCAGGATTACTGGCACAGCCACTGATAGGCAGCCCTGCACGGAAAGGAGCAGTGAGATGAGAGTCGAAATATTGATCTACCTGTACGGTGCTGTGTGTGCAAGTATGATCGTATTCAATGTTATCTATAACCTGCTTCTCCGTGGCAGTGAACCCCGTATGGAACGGCGTTGCCGGAAGATGAAAGGCCAAATAGACCGACAGTTGGACAGGATCAAAATGGACCAAAAGGTGGAAGAAACACACATGACAGATCTTCGGCACAGCCTGTGTCGTATCAATAATCTCATGGCATTCCACCAGGCGTTACAGAAAAACTTTTCCAACGATCCGGAATTGTGCCGGAAATATTTGCGGCAGATTCGTCCTGTGATGCTGTACATAGCAATTGTATACCGGAAGAAAGAGTATATACAGGCCGGTTACTTTGCCTATGTCCTCTCCTGTTATACGACAGATAGACAGATGACTGTTGATTCGCTGCAGGAGATTATGCTCGACTATGTGAAAAAACCTAATTTGTATTGCCGGTTTAATGCGCTGAAAGCGCTGTACCATTTTGCTGCTCCTGAATATATTGTTGAAGCATTCCGTATTCAGGACGATGGCAGTGTCTTTTTTCATGAGAAACTGCTCACGGAGGGGCTGCTTACGTATTGGGGAGACCATGAGAAACTGACTGCCCTGCTGTGGCAAGCCTTTCCCAGCTATACTGTCCATACCCGGCACGCTATTTTGAATTACATCCGTTTTCGCTCCGGAAACTATCAGAATGAGATGTACGGGATCATGGAAGATCCGAAAGAGAATAAAGAACTGCGGTTGGCAGCGATTCGGTATTTTGGAAAATATTATTATGAGCCTTCCCGGCAATGGCTGCTGAAATTTGTAAAGGATAAGGACTCCACGCAGTGGGAGTATGCAACTGTAGCGGCAGCTTCGCTTGCGGCCTATCCGGATAAAGAAACGATAAATGCCTTGAAAGAAGCGCTGCACAGCGGAAATTGGTATGTCCGTTATGCGGCTGCCCAGAGTCTGGAACACCTTCAGGTGGATTATACGGATGTGATTGATATTGCTGCGGGCAATGATCGATATGCCAGAGAAATGATGCTGTATCGGCTGGAGTCCCGCAAGCTGCAAGAGCTGGAGGTATAGTAAGTGGTAGATGCGTATAAGCTGTTTTTTGATTATGTAGGAGCTTTTTTTGTTCTTTACATGATCGGCTATGCCAGCTTTTTGTTTTTGTCAGTTACCGTGGGCTCATCGGAGCTATATAAAATGAAGCGGCGCAATAAGCTGAGAAATGAACTGCTGGGAGAATACTATGTGCCGGTCACGATCGTCGTTCCTGCTTATAACGAGGAAGTTACCATTGAAGCCAGCATACGATCTCTGCTTGCTTTGGAGTATAAATTATATGAGATCATCATTGTGGATGATGGATCAAAAGATCAGACTTCCGAAGTAGTGCAGAAGGCGTTCCATATGCAGCCGATCAGCCGCCCTATACAGAAAAAGATTCCCTGCCAGCCTGAAGAAGTGATTTATGAGAGCTACGAGTGGAAGGTTCCTCTCACCTTGATCCGAAAGAAGAACGGCGGTAAGGCAGATGCGTTGAATATGGGGATAAACGCGGCCCAATATCCCTATTTTATCTGCATGGATGCTGATTCTGTGCTGCAGTATGATTCTTTGGAAAAGATTGTAAGACCTGTTCTGGAAGATAGTAATGTTGTGGCGGTTGGCGGTGTGGTTCGGCCCTGCAATGGAGCGGAGATACATAATGGGCGGGTAGTGTCCTATCGGATGCCCAACAAGATCATTCCCTGCATGCAGGTGCTGGAATATGACCGCTCGTTTCTGGCGGCGCGGATTCTTTTTGATAAATTTAATGGAAGTATCATCATTTCCGGCGCCTTTGGACTGTTTAAAAAAAGCGTCGTCATCGATGCGGGTGGTTATGATCCCACTACCATGGGAGAAGACATGGAGCTGGTCGTCAAACTGCATGCGTATTGCCGGGAAAACCGGATCCCTTACCGGATCCGTTACGCTACCAATGCGATATGTTGGACGCAGGCACCTGAAAAGCTGGTGGATTTGTGCAAGCAGCGCCGACGGTGGCATATTGGGTTGTTCCAAAGTATGATGAGACACCGACACATGTTTTTTAATCCCAAATATGGCTTGGTAGGATTGATTTCCTATCTGTATTTTCTGATTTATGAGCTGCTTTCTCCCTATATCGAAGTGTTTGGGATCCTGACGGTAGTGCTGGCATTTATGGTGGATTTGATCAATGTGCCGTTTATGATCTTGTTTTTTGGGATATATGTGGTATATTCAGCTATTTTGTCTCTGACAGCGTTTTTTGCGCGTATTCATACGGTTGATCTCAGGCTATCGGTGGGCGATGTGCTGAAGGCAATCGGCCTGTGTATTATAGAAGTTTCTTTCTTGAGGCTGATCATGGCATGGGTTCGCGCCACAGCGCTGCTGGGATATAAAAAGAGGAAACATTCCTGGGGAAGAATCGAAAGGAAAAAAATACAGTTTAAATAGGAAAGGAGAGTCTGCAAATGAAGCTGGATCAGTTGGAAAAGGGCTTTTGGGGATACAAAAAGTCCAGTGTTTATACATATATCACAATGGCAGAGGAAGAATTTTCTGCGAAGCTTTCCGAAAAAGACAACCAATATAAAAAGAATGAGGAACAGTATCGGGCCCGTATTGCGGAACTGGAAGAGGAGTTATATACTCTCAAAGAGCAGATGGATAAGCAGAAAAATGAGAAAATAGAAATTGCGTCAACATTGATACCACCAACACAGTATGATGAAATTCTGCGGTGGGAAGCTTCTGAAAAAGTGCAGAAAGAGCAGGAAAAATGGGAGAGGGATCTTACTGAAATGGTGAGCGAGCTGGATCGGTACCGCACCCAGGTCGCCAAGATCCGAGAGACGCTGCGTGCCTTACTCCTAGGTATGGACGAGCAGTCGGAGGAGCTTGAGCAACAGATGGAAGCTGTCCAATCGGACTGTCCCACCCATAATATGACATTGTTCGCGAGAAAAAAGGAATAAAAATGTAAGCACGGAGGAGCCAGCCGTGGACGAAAAGAGTTTGATTTATGTTGCCGGAAACCCGGATGCGTATCCGTTGGAGTACTATGATCCTGATACGCAGACCTATGAAGGTGTTATCCCGCAATTGCTGCGGCAATTTTCTGAGCAAAGTACATATGAAATCGTGTATTACCAGGCGGATGGAACTGACCGCCGCAGCCAGTTGGCGGAGAACATGCAGGTAGATTTGCTGTCCGGCTATAGCCAGGAGGACACCATTCCGGAAAATTCAGGACAAGTTACATTGTTCCGGGTGAAATACAACGAGATGGAATCCGCCTACTGTTTGTATTTTACGGCAGCAGCGCCGGAATCCTTTCAAGCGGAACTGCAATCCTACTCGGATACCATTTCCCAGGAAGAGATCACCGGGCTTTTAGTGGAAACAGCTGAGGAACCGAAAGTGCATCAGGGAATGTACTGGGCCATGGGGTCTCTGGCCATAATGGTTTTACTGCTCCTGATTACGATTGTGCTGCTGGTGCGAAGTTATCGAAAAAAACTCCGGTGTATACAGCGGAATGTAGAGACCGATGAAACTACCGGCCTTGGCAATATGGAATATCTGACCCGATATTATAAGCAATATGTCAACGATCAGAATCGGATATTATATCAGCTTATTTATTTCTATGTGGATGTAGACCGCCTGCGCAGAGTCAGCGGGAATCAGGAAGCTGATGAGTTTTTGCGTTATTGTGCGGTGATTCTTGAGGAGTATCTTGGGGACAATGATATTTTAGCACGCGTGTCAGAGCATGGCTTTGTATTGCTGAAACTGGCTGGCAGTACCAGCAGTCTCGATGAGTGGCTCGGTGTGGTTTTGAAAAGAATCAGCGGCTTTACGCAGCTTTACGGGAAACCTTTTGAGTCCAATGTATATGCAGGTGTCTATCCCCTCAGGCCGCAGGACAGAGATTTGAACGAAATGATCTTTCGGGCCTCTCAGGGCGCATATGAGGCACAGAGAGAGGGGGTAGGGCACCTTTACTGTTCACAACAAATGGTAGAAACCTTTGCCCGAGAAAGACAACTGCAGGCAAGGCTTGACCAGGCATTTTCCAATCGGGAATTCCAACTGTACCTCCAGTTTTATGTGGATGCCCAGTCTTTTTCGGTCGTCGGCGGAGAAGCTCTTACCAGATGGAATCACCCCCAAAAAGGGGTGCTGATGCCAGGTACGTTTATTCCGCTGATGGAACGCGAAAAAATGATTAGCCGACTGGATTACTACTGCCTTGAAGAAGTTTGCTGCTTCCTGGAAGATTTGGGGAGAGAAAGAATAGATACGTTTTTCATATCCTGTAATTTCTCGCGCGAGACTTTTGCCTCACCTGATTTTGCAGACCGAGTGAAAAAAATCGTGGATCAATATACCTTCCCAAGAGAATTGCTGATTCTGGAAATTACAGAAAGTGCGGCTGTTCGAGATGTGACCCAGATTCAGCAGAATATAATCTCTCTCAAAGAATACGGGGTACGTATTGCATTGGATGATTTCGGCGAAGGCTTTACATCGTTTTATGACTTGCAGAAATATTCCATCGACGGGATAAAACTGGATAAGGGCTTGGTGGATCATATTATGACCCCCTGCGGAACTTCTGTTCTAAAGGCGATGATTCAAGTTGGGCATGAGCTGAATATGACCATTTTAGCCGAAGGCGTAGAAACAGACGACCAGGTCAGAGCACTTCAGAAAATTCACTGCGATGTTATCCAGGGATTCCATTTTTCCTATCCGCTGCCCCAGTGGGAGGCGATGAAGCAATTGAAAGCCACGTTCCATCAACAAACCATGAGAGATTGCCTTTCTGTGTAAAGACAAAACAAATTTTGTGATTTAAAGGACATAGGATGGCCGATATGGACGAGAGAAAATTGACAAAGCAGTTATTTCGAATTTTGGCAATTACAGTCATCGGCAGCTTGCTGTTGAGCGCGCTTGCACTGGGGATTGTCGGATATATGATGAAATCTGCTCATGGGATGGAGCATACACAGATACAGGCCGAAGCAGCCGAATATCGTGTTCGCCTTTTAAAACAAATGGACAAGAACTTGCAGATTCTGACAACCTTGTCAAAGGCTTATGAGGTCAGTACCATTACCAATGAGCCGGAGCGATTGCAGCAGAATCTGACGGCAATCAATTCTGCCAACGACTTTATCAGCGTGGTCTATATGCGTAAAGATGGCACGGGGATCATGCATACATCAGGGGATAGTTTCTGGAACGACATTACTCTGCAAGATTGCCATCCTGAGTCTGTCGAGGCAATAGAGAGTGCATTGCAGGGGGAAAGTGCCGTTTCAAAAATGTTTGACAGCGAGGTATATGACGGAAAACTCTTTGTGTATGCAGTTCCGGTATACCATGCGGGAGAACTGGTGGGCGTGCTGGCGGCTAGTGATACGCTGGACATCTTTACCGACATTGCCAATGGCAAATCGGTCATGGGGGGAGCCGGCTATGTCCATTTGATCAACGACAAGGGGGACATACTGGTCCGATCGGAAAACACTCTGGTGCAGGAGGAAGTACAGAACATCTATGACGGTACGATCCTAACCAAGGAAACCAAGGAAAAAACCCGTGCTGCTCTGCAGGCGGGTGAGCCTGCTCTGGGAGAATATACTTATAACGGCGAGAAGTGCCATTTTTATCTGGAACCGCTGGAAATTAACGGTTGGTATCTGTTCTGTGCGAACCGAGTATGGGGAACCACACTGTTTTCTAAAAATATCATGGTTGTTTTTGGAATTGTTGCGTTGCTGCTGGTGGTTCTCGTTAACGTGCTTCTTTACAGCGGATATTACGTTTTTCGAAAAAACACGAAATCTCTGATCCGAATTGCATACCATGATCCTCTGACTGGTGCAGAAAATACTGTGCGGTTTGATCAAAACTATCGTCAGGTTTTATATGAGCACAAGCCGCACAGTACTGTGGCGCTGAATGTCCACAATTTTAAAAACATTAATGATCTCTTTGGCAAGGGACGGGGCGATACAGTGCTGTGCTATCTAAAAGATATGGTGGAAGGTATGATGCAGGAAGGGGAATTCTTCTGCCGCGACACGGCGGACTTGTTCTACCTTCTCCTCATGGATACAGACGGAGCGCATATCACGCAGCGCCTGCAAGCTCTCATTGATCATATCAGTAAGGCTGCATTGTGCGACAGCGAATACAGTTATGATTTATCGCTATATGCCGGTGTTGCGGTAGAAGGAGACCGGGAAAAAGCGCTGATTGCTATGCAGAGTATTGAGCATATTCGCCACATTGACATAGCATTTTACAATCAACCTATGCATGACGCAGTGCGTAGGAGAAACAGTACAGAAAGTCAGATGTATCCCGCGCTGCAGAACCAGGAATTTAAGTTGTTCCTGCAGCCCAAATTTGATATGAAAACTGGGAAGCTGGTGGGTGCGGAAGCTTTGGTTCGCTGGCAGAATCCCAATGGAACGTATCGCCTTCCGGGAGAGTTTGTGCCGCTGTTTGAAGAAAACGGATTCTGTATAAAACTGGATCTTTATATGATTGAACAGGCTTGTATTCAATTGCGAACATGGATAGATAAAGGTATTACGCCAATACCCATTTCCGTCAATCAATCAAAATTATTGTTTTCCGATTTGAATTATCCTGATAATCTGATGCAGATTCTTAACCGATATGAGATCCCTGCTGAACTTATTACCCTGGAAATTTTGGAGGGGATCGAGACGGATAATCTCGAATTACTCAATCATCAGATTGATGCGCTGCATGAACGCGGTTTTCGAGTTTCCATGGATGATTTTGGGAGCGGCTATTCTTCCTTAAATATGCTGTATCAGCTTAAGATCGATGAACTGAAGCTGGACCGAGGATTTTTGCGGAAAGCATCCAAAGAAGATCAGGAACGGCGCCGGATCATTCTGGAGCAGATCATCCAGTTTGCGCAGAGGTTAAATATTGTAACAGTGGCAGAGGGAATTGAAACCCAGGCGGACAAGACACTCGTACAGACGCTGAACTGCAATTTGGGGCAGGGCTATTTTTATGATAAACCTCTGGCAGCACAGGACTTTAGTCAGAAGTAC